>Ga0079224_100009888_pt1 | contig 13058 bp, 13 predicted proteins | sample Stecom2015_FD_80414 | JGI IMG/M metagenome (GOLD analysis project Ga0079224, IMG submission 80414) | Agricultural soil microbial communities from Utah to study Nitrogen management - Steer compost 2015 | ecosystem: Environmental > Terrestrial > Soil > Agricultural land | place: USA: Utah... | reverse complement strand
CGGCCGAGTGGCACGCTGTCGCCAAGACTTTCGACAGGTACGGGCCTAGCGCCCTCAAGCGAAATCAGCTTCAGGCTGCGTCCGGCGAAGAGGACCGCCAGGTGCTGCTCTGCAGGCTCGATCAAGAGAATGCAGTCACGGCCAGGCATGGCGGCGCAGACCGACAGTGCGCCTCTCGCGATCTCATCAGCAAGGTCAGGCGGTGCGAGCCGGAGCGCAAGTGAAGTTGCCAGTGCACGCGTGGAGATCACGTGCTGTCCGAACAGCACATGCAGCAGGGCTTCCTCCACCACGGTAAAACCGCTCCCGCCCTCGTCTTGCGAAAGTGCGAGCGTAAACGCGCCAAATTCCGTCAGATCAGAGAGATCATCGCGCTTGCCGGCGCGCAGTCGCGAGAGGGGATAGCTGCCGTCCAGCATGGTTGCGGCGGCATCGAGGATCTGTCGCTGGTCGTCGCTGAGATTGAGGTCGAAGGTCATGTCAGCTACTCCCGCGGCAGACCGAGGATGCGCTCGGCAATTATGTTGCGCTGGATTTCCGCCGTGCCTCCGGCAATCGTTTCGCTGTAGGATTCCAGATAGTCGTAGGTCCAGGCACGATCAGTGAGCGCCTCCGGTCCGAGAATATCCATCGCCGCTCGGTAGATGCGCTGGGCAAGTTCAGCAAAGTAAAGCCGCATGAGCGACCCGTCAGAAGGCGTTCGAGGTTCGCGGAAGAGCGTGCGGTAGGTCATGGCGCGAAGGCCGGCAGCTTCCCCGCGAAGGTCTGACAGGCGCTCGAAGGTCGCGGTGCCCGGGCGAGGGGCAGCCAGCGCGATCAGGTCCTCGATCTTCACGGAAAGATCGAGTTGCAGCCCCATGGCGGCCGTCTTGCGCTCAAAGCCAAGCGTCGTCATTGCCACGCGCCAGCCGTCATTCAGGTCGCCGACCACATTGCTGAGGGGAATACGTACATTGTCGTAGAAGACTTCGGCGAAGTGCGCGGTACCGGCCATGTTCCTGATCGGGCGCACGGTGATCCCCTCGCTCTTCATGTCGCAGATCACCCAGGACAAGCCACGGTGCCGCTTCTCGGCCGGGTGGGTGCGGATCAGAAGTTCCTGAAAGTCAGCATTGTCAGCGTAGGAGGTCCAGATCTTCTGCCCGTTGACCACCAGGTGATCGTCTTCGACACGACCGGTTGTGGAGAGCGAAGCGAGGTCCGAACCGGAACCGGGTTCCGAAAAGCCCTGGCACCATATGGATCTGCCACTGAGAATTCGCGGCAGATGGAATGCCTTCTGCTCTTCCGTACCGCAGGCGATCAATGTCGGGCCGGCATGGTTCAGACCCACAAAGGTGCAGTCGAGCACTGCTGGCGCGCGAGCGCGTACATATTCTTCGTACCAGAGCACGATCTTGTCAGGCGAAAGCCCGCGCCCGCCATATTCCGTCGGCCAGCCAAGCCCGGACCAGCCGCCTTCGTAGCAGCGGGCCACCCAATCGGTCGCGAACTTGCGGGCGGCGGAACCTTCCTGTGGAGCGCGGCCGCGCGGCACATTGGCGAGCAGCCACTCACGTACAGCGTCGCGAAACGCCATGTTTTCAGGATCAAGAGACAGTTTCATGTGGGTTCACTCAAGACATCCAGCCGCCAGCGACATCGACGACGGCTCCTGTCATGTAGCTCGACTCGTCGCTGGCAAGGAAACGTACAACCGTCGCGATCTCCTTCGGCTCGCCGACCCGCTCCATCGCGACGCTGTACATCTGCCGCTCCATCTGGACCGGATTGACGTCGGCTGCCATGGGCGTGCGGATCGTGCCGGGCGCGATCGCATTCACGCGGATCTTGTAGGGCGCGAGCGTCTTCGCGAGGCTGCGGGTAAGGCCTATGAGACCAGCCTTCGATGTGCCGTAGGGAACGATCGGGCTGCCGAGTTTGCCATTGATGGAGGCGATGTTGACGATGACGCCGCCGCGATCCCGCATGCGCATCGCCAGTTGCTGGCTGAGGAGAAACGGCGCGCGCAGGTTCACGGCCAGCACGCGGTCGAAATCGTCAAGTGTCAGTTCGAAAACGCCCTTCTTCTCGTAGAGACCGGCGCAGTTTACGAGACAACCGATCTCCTCCTCGTCGGCGAGCGCGTCGATCGCGCGCTGAACCTCGTCCATATCGGATAGATCGCAGGCGATGAAGCGATCGACGCTTCCCTTATCCTCGTTGGCTTGCGGCTCCACGCGGTCGATGCCGATCACGCGGTCGCCCTGGGCCTTTAGTTCCGCACAGATGGCGCGGCCCATGCCGCCGCTACTGCCCGTCACGATGGATGTGCGCATGCTCCTTCCCGCTTTGACCCATAATGTGAGACACTATAGTGACGCGCCTCATTCCTCTGCCGCTACAATAAAACAATTCTCGCGTTCAGCAACCCGCAATGTGGAGTATTACTCTTGACAGAAAGAGAATGTGGGACTTTCTTATGCAAACGGGAACAGAAGAGATGTCCCATAAAGTGGGCAAATGGGTAGGATATGGATTTCAATTGGTCGGAGGAGCAGAGGGACTACCGCGCACGCGTTCAGGATTTCCTGAAGCGTGAGCTCCCGTCCAATTGGGGCGAGCTTTCCCGCCATGGCCCGGGTTCGCGTGAGCAGACCGAGTTCAGCCTGGAATTCTGTCCGAAGCTTGCGGAGGCGGGGCTGCTCGTGCCGCATTGGCCGTCCGAGTGGGGCGGGGCTGAGCGGCCTGCCTGGGAGCACTTCATCCTCGGCGAGGAGATGTGGGCTGCAGGCGAACCGCGCGGCGCGCAATATATGAACGTGAACTGGATCGGCCCGACGCTGATGCGCTTTGGCAGCGAGGAGCAGAAACGTCGCTACATCCCGCAAATGGCGGCCGGCAAGGCAATCTGGTGCCAGGGTTTCTCCGAGCCGAATGCCGGCTCCGATCTTGCGAAATTGCGGACACGGGCGGTGCGGGATGGCGACGATTATGTCATCAACGGCTCCAAGATCTGGACTTCTTATGCCGCAATGGCAGAACATTGCTTTCTGCTTGCCCGCACGGGTGACGCGGTGGGCAAGGCGGGGATCGCAATATTCCTCGTGCCCATGTCTACGCCCGGGATCGAGGTGCGCGGCATTCCAAGTCTCATCGGCCATGGCGACATCCACGAGACTTTCTTTACCGACGTTCGCGTGCCCGCATCGGCGCGGCTTGGCGAAGAGGGCGAAGCCTGGTCGATCATCAGCTACTCGCTCGCCAATGAACGCGTCGGCATCCCGCGTTACGAGCTTGCTGCACGGGTGTTGACGTCGATGGTGAGCGAATTGAAGGAGCGCGGCCGGTTCGACGATTCGGTTATTCACGCACGTGCGGGTTCGGCCTCCGCCGCATGCGAGGCTGCACGCCTTCTTGTCTATCGCATTGTCGATGCCCGCTCGCGAGGTGAAAATCTCGGTGTAGAAGCAAGCCTTGCACGGATCGCGGTCGCGGAGGCAGAGCAGGCGGTAACCAATTTCGGGCTCGACTTCCTGTCCGATGCATTCAGCAGCGATACGCATCCCGAATATCTCGCGCATCACGAGCGGGCGATTGTTACCAGCATCGCTGCGGGTGCGGCCGAAATCCAGCTTGGCCTGATAGCGCGCCAGTGGCTCGACCTTCCGAGGGAGGCTTCGTGATGCGGTTCGTTCCGAATGAAGATCAGGCGGCCTTCCTCACGGTGCTCGACCAGATGATCGAGCCGCACCGCTCCTGGCACGTCTCACCGGATTGGTCGCGGCATGACTGGTCCACCGAACTTGATGGAGCGCTGGAGGCAAGCGGCTTCTATGATTGTGCGGCAGAGGAAAGCCTCGGCCTGCCTGCGGCAGCGATCATGACTTACCGTCTCGCAAGCCTGCCGGTTCTGGTGGAAAGCGCGGCCTCCTCCATGGTGCGCGCGCTGTTTGCCAGTGATTTGCCGCGCCCGGTCGCAGTCATTGATGGCAGGGTCGACAGCATCACGCCTTACTTGCCGGTTGCCCGCTCCGTGATCCGGATCGGAAACGACGGTGTCTATTCAGCCGTCCTGCCGGAAGGGGCCGTGAAAGAGGTGGAGAGCATCTTCGCCTATCCGATGGGCGTTCTTGCCACGGATGGACTCGATTGGCAGCACGTTGAGGCAGATTCTGCCGTCATTCGCGATGCATGGCGGGTGGGCCTGGCAGCGGAAATGGCGGGCTGCCTCAAGGGTGGGCTTGATGCCGTGGTCACCCATGTCCGCGATCGACACCAGTTCGGCCGGCCGCTTGGCAGTTTTCAGTCGATCCAGCACCGGCTGGCCGGCGCCTCCGTGAAGATCGAAGGTGCCTATTGGCTGGCACTGCGGGCTGCACAGCGGCTCGGCACGGCCGAGCCAGCCCTCGCGCTCGGCTACGTGCAGGAATCCTCGACGCAGATCGTCTATGACCTGCACCAGTTCATGGGGGCGATGGGCCTGACGCTGGAGCATCCGCTGCATCGCTGGACCTACCGCACAAGGCTGATGCGGTCATTCCTCGGCGGTGCCAGCATGAATCTCGGCGAAGGTGCCACGGCGCGGTGGAGGGCGGCATGAGCAAAGTACCCACATTTGAAACCATAGAGCTCACCCGCCGCGGCAGGTTGCTGACGCTGTCGTTCAACCGGCCGGACGTGCTGAACGCATTCAACCTGGCCATGCACACGGAATTTATCGCCGCGCTTCGCTTTGCCGGCGAGGATCTGGATTCCGACGTGATCGTCATCACCGGGAAGGGGCGGGCGTTTTCGGCCGGCGGTGACCTCGCCCGCATGGAAGAGTGCATTGCGGACCCGTCCGAGTTCATTCGCGAAGCGACTGATGCGAAGCGCATCGTCTTCGGCCTGCTCGACATCGAAAAGCCGGTGATTGCGCGTGTGAACGGCCATGCCGTCGGGCTCGGTGCGACGATCGCCCTGTTGTGCGATGTCATTTTTGCGGCCGATCACGCGAAGATCGGTGATCCGCATGTGAAGGTCGGGCTGGTGGCGGGCGATGGCGGCGCGATCATCTGGCCGCAACTTGTCGGCTTTCCGCGCGCCAAGGAATATCTGATGACCGGCGAGCTGCTGCTTGCGCCGAAGGCTGAGCAGGTGGGACTCATCAACCATGCGGTTCCGGAAGCCGAGCTCGATGAGCGCGTTGATGCATTCTGCGACAAGTTGCTGAACGGCGCTACCATGGCCATTCGCTGGACCAAGACCACGATGAACCTGGAACTGAAGCGCATAGCGCATGCGCTGATGGATCCGGGTATCGCCTATGAATCCCTGACCGTTCGCATGGATGACCATCGCACTGCTGTCGAGGCCATGCGGGATCAGTTGAAGAAGCGGTGAACTGTAGAACGTCGAAGTTCAATAATGCTTGGGAGGAAGTAATGAAGATCAACAGGCGTCAATTCGTCGGAGGTGCACTGGGAGCAACGGCCCTTTCTGCATTGCCGCTGCCAGCCATAGGACAGTCAGGACCGATCCGTATTGGCTGCGTTACCAGCCTTGTGGGCGGCTATAGCCTTTTCGGTGAAGCGCACGCCCGTGGCATGCAGATCGCTGCCGAGATGATCAATGCCGATGGCGGCATCAATGGCCGTCAGATCGAGATCATCGTACGCGATGATGGGCTGAAGCCGGAAATCGGTGTCGCGACGGCGCGCGAGCTTGCCGCGGATGGCGTGCATATCTTCGCCGGTGTTCTGAGCAGCGGCGTCGCGCTGGCGCTCAGTGGCGTGATGGAAGAACTCGATGCCGTGTTCATCAATGCTGCCTCGCACGGCAACAACCTGACGCATGAGGATTTCCGTCCGAACTATTTCCGCGTAACAGACAATTCGGCCATGCGCATCGGCGCCGGCTCGCAACTGATGGCGCAGCGTTATCCCGATGTCAGTGCCTGGGGCTCGATCTCGCCCGACAACGAGGTGGGCCGCTCGGTTATGGAGACCAGCAATTACTGGCTGCCGAAGGTCTACAAGGAGCAGAACAACCTTGACGTGACCTTGCAGGAGACGAGTTGGGTCAAGTTCGGCGCAACCGACTATCGCAACGAGATTGCGCGTCTGATGAGCCAGAATATCGAAGGGCTGGTGGTTGGCCTTGGCGGCACGGACGAGGTGACCTTCTTCCAGCAGGCTGGCCAGCTTGGCCTGACGCAGCGCCTGAAGGCGATTTACACCACAGGCAGCGAGTTCCAGTCGGCACAGGCGTTGAAAGGCCGGACGCCGCCATTCTGGTCGGGCTTCCACTGGTATTACGGGGCCTACAAGGACAATCCGGTTGCGCAACAGGTGGTGGAGTCCTTCCGGTCGAAGGGCTACGGTCAGCATCCCGATGGCTTCATCGGCATGGGACACACGGCCATCATGGCGGCTGCCGGGGCGCTGAAGTCTGGGGCTGGCGAGACCGCGAAGGAGCTCGTACCGGCGCTTGAAGGCCTGACCTTCGAGTCCGTCAAGGGACCGATCACGCTGCGCAAGGAAGACCATCAGGCCATTTGTGACGTCAACTATGCACTTCTGGGGCCTGCCGATAACGAGGACGGGTGGGAAGCTGCCGACTACGCGGCTGTTCCAGGCGAAGCCTTCGCCGGTGACCCCACGCCAGGCGAACCCCTCAAGTTCGGCTAACCAGAAGCTCCGCCAGTGCGAGGGCGCTGGCGGAGACCTATTTGATCGGAACATCCTTTATGACGGCACTGGACGAAAGGCTGGCGCAGCTTCGCAGCGCCGGGCGCCTCGCAGCCACGAGCGGAACCGGGCTTGGCTCCATCGCTATCGAGAAGGCGGCGGAGGAGCCCGATCGCGTGCTTGTTGTCGACGGGACCCGCACCGTCACGCGCGCGGAGATGCTGGACAAGGCCTGCCGTTTGGGTGGAGCGCTGCTGGCACGCGGCATCGCGCCGGGAGCAGCGGTGGGTTTCCAGCTTCCGAACTGGTGGGAGGCGTGCGTCATCAATCTGACGGCCGCCTTGTTCGGCTATCGCCTTGTGCCGCTGTTGACGATCTATCGCGAGGCGGAGCTTGGGCACATTCTGCCCACATGCGAGATCGAGGCGCTGTTTATCCCGGAAACCTTCCGGAACGTTGACTTTCCGGCTCTGGTCGGACGTCTCGATTATCGGCCGAAGCATGTCTTTACGCTTCGCGGTGAGCAATCCAATCCCGGCAGCTTCGAACGCATGCTGGATCATGCGCCTGCCGCGCCGCAGCTGCCGGATGCCGGCGATATCAAGATGGTGCTCTTCACTTCGGGAAGCACCGGCCAGCCCAAAGGCGTCATGCACAGCCACGGCACGGTGGATGCCCTGATCCGCCGCACTGCCGACTATTGGCGGACGGGACCTTGCGACCGCCTCTACATACCCTCACCGATTGGCCATATTGGCGGTTCCATCTATGCGTTTGAATTTCCTTGGATGACCGGGTGCACGGCACTTCTGGCCGAGAGCTGGAACCCTGACGACGCGGTTCGGGCAATCGACGAGGCAGGTGCCACCTTCATGGCCGGCGCGACCCCATTCCTGGCAGGATTACTGGCATCCGCGGTACGGGCGGGCACGCGCCTGCCGTCCCTGCGACGCTATATCTGCGGCGGTGCCAGCGTGCCGCCTGAACTTGTGCTGCGCGGCCTCGATCAGTTCGAGAATGCCGTCGTCTCGCGCGCCTATGGCTCGACGGAAGTCCCGCTCGTTTGTCCGGGCATTCGTGACCGCGATGAAGCCCGCGACCGCGCCACGACCGACGGCGAGATCACCAGCGAGATGAAGCTACTGGACGACAAGGGCACAGAGGTTGCGGAGGGTGAGAGCGGCGAGATCGCGGTGCGCGGACCTCAGATGCTGCTCGGCTATCTCAATCCGGAGCACGAGGACGGCAGCTATACTGAAGACGGCTTTTTCCTGATGGGCGATCTGGGACGGCGCATCGATGGCCGCTTTCTGGAGATCACCGGGTGCAAGAAGGACATCATCATCCGCAAGGGCGAGAATATCAGTCCGCTGGAAATCGAAAACGCGCTCGCTCGCCATCCTGCGGTGCGCCAGAACGCGGTCATTGGCATCCCGGACCAGGAGCGCGGCGAGATGGTCGTTGCCTTCGTGCTGCCGGTCGAGGGCAACGCCTTTACCTTCGCAGACATGGCGAGACACCTCCAGGAACTGGGACTTGCGCGACAGAAATGCCCGGAGAGGCTGCATGTGGTGAGGGAACTGCCGGTCAACTCCATCGGAAAAATTCAAAAGAACGAGCTGAAGGCGCTTGCTGTCAGCCTCGAGGGAGGGGGGAAGTGAATACGCTTCATATCTTTGCGCTCTTCAATGGCCTCGTGCTCGGCATGGCGATCTTTCTCGTCTCGTCCGGGCTGACGCTTGCCTTCGGCATCCTGAAGATCTTCAATTTCGCCCATGGCGCGTTCTTCATGATCGGCGCCTATGTGGCCTATACGCTGACGGGGCAGGAGGCTTCGTCGCTACCGTTGTTTCTCGCGGCAGCACTGGTCGCCTCACTGGTGGTGGGGAGCGTCGGCGTGTTCGCCGATCTGACCATTTTCAGGCGGCTTGCCAATGTGCCGCACGAATATACGCTGATGGCAGCCTTCGGCATCATGCTGTTCTGCACCGGTGCGACCCGCATTCTTTTCGGGCAGGGGGTTCATGCTGTCTATCCGCCAATGGCGATCGGCGGCTTCATCGATGTGGGTCTGCCAATCCCGCTGTCGGTCTATGGCCTGTTCATCATCGGTTGCGGGATCCTGGTGCTACTTGCGCTGGAAATTGGCCTCAACCGTTCCTGGTACGGCAAGGTCATTCTGGCGGTGGCACGCGATCCGTGGATGGCCAATGTGACGGGCCTCCGTGTGCAGCGGGTAAAGCTTGTTTCGGTGGCGCTGAGCTTCGCCCTGGCGGGGCTTGCCGGCGGATTGCTGATGGCCAACCAGTCGCTTTCGCTTGATCTTGGTCACTCATACCTGCTGCTGGCGTTCTGTGCTGTTATCGTGGGTGGGCTCGGCTCCGTCCGCGGCGCGTTCATCGCCTCGCTCGTCTTCGGCTTTGCCGAAAGCCTGAACGCGGTGTTGCTGCCGACCATGCCTGGCATCGGCTCCTACGCGCTTCTCATCCTGCTTGTGCTGATCCGGCCGCAGGGGATCTATCCGGAGCTGTCGCAATGATGATGAAACGCGTCTCCCAGGTTGCGCTCCTGGCGCTTCTGCTCTGCTTTGTGCTTGCCCCGTTCCTGGTCAATCCGGGTCTGGTGTTCCTTGCCGGATTCGCACTGATCCAGATCGTGTTCGCGCTATCCTGGAACTTGCTCTTTTCCTATGCAGGCCTGGTGTCGTTCGGCCATGCAGCCTTCTTCGGCATCGGTGCCTACATGTCGGCAGCGGCGCTGCGCTATGGCTATGACATCAACTTCCTGCTGTTGATTGTTGCCTGCTCGATCGCGGGAGCGATAGGCGCATTCCTGCTGGCAGTGGTCGTCCTGCGGCGTGCGAGCGGACATCAGTTTGCAGTGCTGACGCTGGCGCTGTCCCAGCTGGTGGTGGTGCTGATCGGTTATTCATCCTTCCTTGGGCATGACGAGGGAATCTCCGCAATTCCGCGCCCGACGATCAATCTTGGCCTGTTCACGATCAACCTCAACCAGCCGCTTGCCAATTATTATTTCGTGCTGGCGATCTGTCTTGTGGCGGTGTTGATGATGTGGCTTCTGGTCAAGGGGCATCTTGGCCGGGCGATGCTCGCAGTGCGTATCGATCCCGAGCGTGCCGCCTTTGTCGGCATCGACGTCTGGCGCATCCGCGTTGTCACGTTCACCATCTCCGGTGCCTTTGCCGCGGTGGCCGGAGCGCTGCTTGCACCCTGGGGCCAGATCGTGACGCCTGATTATGTGAACTGGTTGCAATCGGCCCAGCCGATCTTTGCCACGCTTCTGGGCGGCGCCAGCTTCTTCTGGGGACCGGTCGTCGGCACAATCGGGCTCAGCGCCCTCAACTATCTTACGCGCACCTGGGCCGGCATGTCGGAGATCCTGGTCGGGGCAAGCCTGATCCTGATCGTGCTGATCGCGCCCCAGGGCATTCTCGGCATGGTGCGCGATTTTGCCAGAAATCGCGGCAGGAGGGCAGAATGATCCTGGACGTACAGGGCGTGGAAACCAGTTATGGTGCGATGAAGGTTCTGCATGGCGTCGACCTGCAGGTGAAAGAAGGCGAGACCTTCGCCATCATCGGACCGAACGGTGCGGGCAAGAGCACGCTGTTCAAGGTATTGACCGGCGAGCGCATCGCAAGCGCCGGCACGATCCACTATCGCGGCGAGGATGTGACGAAGCTTTCCGCCTTCAAGCGTGCTCGCAAGGGCATGGGACGCACCTTCCAGGTGGCGCGCATCTTCCCCGAGCTCGATCTGGAAACGAACGTGATCGTCGCCGTCGAGTCTCGTATGCGTTACAGCGGGCAGAAGCCGGGGCCGTGGTGGCGCTGGAGGCCGAAGCCTGAGGTGGCGGCGGAAGCGCGCGAGATACTGGAGCGCTTCGGCTTCGCTGCGAGCCGGTGGACGGACGAGGCGAAATATCTCTCGCATGGCGATCGCAAGCGGCTGGAATTGTGCATTACCCTTGCCGCGCGCCCGGACATCCTGATGCTGGATGAACCGACTGCCGGCATGTCGCCTTCAGACCGCAAGGAGATGACGCAGCTTCTGATGACGCTGAAAGCAACCGGCATTACGATCGTCATGACCGAGCACGACATGGACATCATCTTCGAGCTTGCCGATCGGCTGATGGTGCTGAATTTCGGCGAGGTGATCGCGATGGGCGATCCGCATGCCGTACGCGGCGACCCGATGGTTCGCAAGGTCTATCTCGGCCATGGACAGCAACATGCTTGAACTCAACCAGATAAACAGCTTCTACGGACAAGCGCACATCCTGCACAATATCTCGCTGAAGCTCGGCGAGAGCGAACGGGTGGCGATCGTCGGACGCAACGGCGCGGGCAAGAGCACGCTGCTCAAGAGCATCATGAACGCGGATCCCATCGTGCGCGGCGAGGTCCGGCTGCACGGCAAGGTGCTCGACACCACAAGCGCCAGCGACCGCGTCCGGCTAGGCCTTTCGCTGGTGCCGGAAGACCGACGCATATTCACGCACCTGACAGTGAGCGAGAACATCAGGCTGGCCCAGCACGGCACCGGCCTGAAGCAGGGTCTGCCCGGCATCGATGAGGTTGTCGCCAAATTCCCCATGCTGGCCGACCTTGTTGACCGCCCGGGCGGGCAACTTTCCGGCGGCCAGCAACAAGTGGTGGCGATTGCCCGCTCCATAGCAGCAAGGCCGCGGCTGATGTTGCTGGACGAACCGACCGAGGGGCTTGCGCCGGTCATTGTCGAGGATCTGGCGGAAAAGATCATCGAGGCATGCGATGCCTACGGGATTGCGCTGCTGCTTGCCGAGCAGAATCTCTGGTTTGCGCGCCAATGCACATCGCGTGTGGTGCTGCTCGATTCAGGCAGCGTCGTGTTCAGTGGTGATTGGGCCGAGTTCGACCGATCGGCGGAGCTGGTGGAACGCTATCTTGCGGTTTGACGCGCTATGCGACGGCGTCAGGATGATACGAGGATCGCATACGCTTTACGGTCCGAAACTCTGAAGGGGTTCAGTGTTTCAAGTGAACATTCAGACCCTTTCTGTCCCTTTGTTTTACCGCATCCCCATAGCCGTCGAATAATTCCATTTGACTATGAAATGCTTTAGACCCGGGCCAACGCTTGGAGCAGGAGGCCATGGCTTCACCCAAAGAAGACGCTGACAGGAATATAGACGGTACGCAGGCGATCCGGCGCGCGGCCGCGATGCTGCGGCGGATCGGCCAGGGCGCGCAAGGCGTCAGTATGGGTTCGTTGGTTGACGCGCTGGAGCTTCCGCGTTCCACCACGCACCGGATCCTGAAATGCCTGGTGGACGAGGGGCTCGTTGAACACGATGTCGAGCAGCGGCTCTACCGTATCGGGCGGCTGACCTATGAACTGGGCCTGACGGTCACCAAGGATCCGCTGGAAATCGCCCAATGGCGCAGCGCCGTTGATCGCGTGGCGCAGCGCACCGGCGTGACCGCCTATCTGATGCGCCGGAGTGGCGCAGAAGCGGTCTGCGTGCTGAAAACGGAGGGAACGTCCGTGATCCGGGTCATTCCGGTTGATGTCGGACAGCGGAGATTTCTCGGTGTTGGCGCGGGGTCCATGGCGCTGCTTGCCGCGCTTGACGAAGAGACGAGCGAGCGCCTGATCAATTCCATCTCGGCGTCGGCCCACGGCTATCCGCAGTTGAAGGAGACGGCGATCCGCAAGATCGTTGACGAAGCACGACGCACAGGTTTTGCGGTCAGCCAGAGCAATGTCGTCGATGGAGTGATCGGCATCGGAATGGCGGTGCCGCGCGCCGACGGCACACCTTATCTTGCTCTCAGCATTGCCGCTCTTGCCGCGCAGGCCGACGAGCGACTGGTGGAAGAGTGGAAGCAGATCATCAAGCAGGAAGTTTCGACCGTGCTTGCGAGGGCGCAGAGCTGAAGGCGGGCAAGTCGGTCATTCAGTTTGAAGCGGTCTGTGTAACGGGAGGCAATGCCAGATGATACCAACACCCGAACAGGAGCAGGTGCGCGATCTCGCGCGGCGCTTTGCGGCCGAGCAGCTGGCGCCGTTCTCGGCCGAATGGGACCGCAGCGGCGATTTCCCGCGCGAGCGCATCGGCGAAATGGGCGCGCTCGGGCTCATGGGTATGCTGGTGCCGGAGGCCTATGACGGGGCCGCCTGCGATCATGTGAGCTACGTTCTGGCGCTGGAGGAAATTGCCGCCGGCAACGGCGCGATTTCCACGGTGATGAGTGTACCCAATTCCGTCGGCTGTGCGCCTATCCTCCGTTTCGGAAGCGAGGAGCAGAAACAGCGTTTCCTCAAGCCCATGACGCGCGGCGATTAGCTCGGCGCCTTCGCATTGACGGAGCCGCATGCGGGCTCCGATGCCTCGGCATTGCGG
>Ga0079224_100009886_pt1 | contig 13059 bp, 11 predicted proteins | sample Stecom2015_FD_80414 | JGI IMG/M metagenome (GOLD analysis project Ga0079224, IMG submission 80414) | Agricultural soil microbial communities from Utah to study Nitrogen management - Steer compost 2015 | ecosystem: Environmental > Terrestrial > Soil > Agricultural land | place: USA: Utah... | reverse complement strand
CCAAAAAGTCCACCGCGCTGTTCAAGATCATGCCGATGCCGCCCGCGCCTACCAGCCCCAACACCGTGGACTCGCGGATGTTGATGTCCCAGCGCAGGATGGTGACCGCGTAAAAGGTCGGCACGATCTGCGGCACGATGGCGTACAAGATCACCTTGGCCCGGGACGCCCCGGTGGCCGTCATGGCCTCCACCGGCCGCGGGTCGCTCTCCTCGATGGCCTCGGCCAGGAGCTTGCCCAAAAAACCGATGGAGCGGAACGCGATGGCGCAGATCCCCGCCACAATGCCGGGGCCAAAGATGGCCACAAACAGTAGGGCCCACACGATGGTGTTGACCGAGCGGGTGGACACCAAGATGACCCGCCCCAGCCACAACAGGACCGGATGGGGCGTGGTGTTGCGGGCGGAGATGAAGGCCACCGGCACCGCCATGACCACCGAAAAGGCCGTGGCGATAATGGCGATGTTGACGGTTTCCAACAGCGACTGGAGCACCCGGGGCAGCGACGACCAGTCGGGCGGGTACATGCGCTGGAACTGGTCCCAGATCTGCGCCGGGGCATCCCACGCCCACGGCCAGTAAATGTCCACCCGCACCAGGGCCCAGCTGACCACCAGCACGGTCAACAGGTACGCCAGGAACCGGCCCAGCCGCTGGGCCATGGTGTAGCGTTCCCACTTGTAGGTTGGCAAAGCTGCAGTCGTCTTCATGTCAACCGGCTCCGGATGCGGCCGCTCACCGCCTCGCTGACCAGGATGACGGCGATGATGACCAGCAAGATGGCAAAGGCAAAGTCGTAGTCAAACCGCCGGAAGGCGCTGGAGAGGGTGTTGCCGATGCCGCCGGCCCCGGCGATGCCCACGATGGCCGACGCCCGCAGGTTGGAGTCGGTCTGGTAGATCCCCAGGCCCACCAGCCGCGGCAGCACCTGTGGGAACACGCCGTACAGCACCGTCTTGCCAAAGCTGGCGCCCGTGGACACGATGGCCTCCAGCTGCCCCCGATCGATTTCCTCGATGGCTTCGGCCAGCAACTTGCCGACGAACCCCACCGAGTAGACCGTCAAGGTGAGGATGCCCGCCAGCGGCCCAAAGCCCACTGCCTTGACGAAGATGATGGCCACGATGACGGGGTGAAAGCTGCGGGCCATGACGATGATGGCCCGTCCGATGGCGTAGATGAAAGCCGGGGCGATGTTGCGGGCCGCCATAATGGCCACCACCACGCTCAGGAGCAGGCCGAAGAGGCTGGCCACCAGCGCCATCTGGATGGATTCCAAAATGCCGGAGTACAGCAGTTGCCAGCGGGAAAAGTCCGGCGGCCACGCGGTGTTGAGGATGCGCATGGCCCGGGGCAGGCCCTGGGCCACCCGGTCCCAGTTGACGGGCATGAAGGTGAAGGCCCAGTACCCGTACGCGATGACGGCCGCGATGAGGCCGTAGCGCACCCACGGGCTCTTGATGGCCGGCGGCTTCTGCCAGCGCCGGGGCGTGGAGGTCGCGGCCTGCGCCATCAGCCCGCCACCCCCGCCTGGGCCCCGGCCGGACCTTGCAGCGCCAATACGCCCTCGGGATCCCGGTCCGCCGTCCCGTAGATGGTGTCCAGCATGTCTTCGGTCAAGTCCTCAGGCGTGCCGTCCAAGATCTTGCGGCCCGCCTTCAGGCCCACCACCCGCCGGGAGTACCGCCGGGCCAGCTCCACGTTGTGCAGGTTGACCAGCACCGGGATGGAAAACTCCTCGGACAGCTCCTCGAGAAACTCCATAATCTGAATGGAAGTCTTGGGGTCCAAGGAAGCGGTGGGCTCGTCGGCCAGGATGATCTTGGGATCCTGCATCAAGGCCCGGGCCACCCCCACCCGCTGCCGCTCGCCGCCCGACAAGGCGTCGGCCCGCTTGTTGACGTAATGGGCCAAGCCCACCCGCTCCAGCAAGTAGTAGGCCCGGTCGATGTCCTCCTGGGGAAACCGGCGGGTCATGGCCTGCCAAAAGCTCACGTACCCGAGGCGCCCCGACAGGACGTTTTCCATCACCGTCAGCCGATCGATCAAGTTGAAGGACTGAAAGATCATCCCGATCCGGCGCCGCATATCCCGCAGGGCCTTGCCCTTGAGCTGGGTGATGTCGACGCCGTCCAGCTCCACGGAGCCGCTGGTGGGCTCCACCAGCCGGTTGATGCAGCGCAGGAGCGTGCTCTTGCCCGCGCCCGACGGCCCGATGATCGCGGTCACCACCGGCTCGTCAATCACCAGGTCAAAGTCTTGCAGGGCCGGCCGCCCCGGGCCGTACAGCTTGGTCAACTTGGTCACTTTCAGCATCGGAACCCATCCTCTGTGACGGCGCCCCGGGGCGGGCGCCGGCTTGGGGCCGGCGCCCGGCACCAGGGCCCAAACTCAGGCCGCAGCCCGGCTTACAGGTCCAGCAGTCGCGCCTGGGTGTACTCGATGCCCAGGTACTCCTGGGTGGCGCGGATGATGGCCCAGTCGTCCTTGTAGGTGATGGGCACAAACTGGGTCACGCCCTGGAACTCCTCGCCCAGCGCGGTGCCCCGGAAATCGAAGGTGAAGAAGGCTTCCTTAATCTTCTCCACCAGATCCGGGTGCAGGTTGTACACGTGGCCGTAGGACGTGGTGGGGAAGGGCTGGCTCTCCCAAATGATCTCCAGCTCATCGGGGTCGTACAGCCCCCGGGCCGCCACCCGCTCCACCACTTCCGACGCCACCGGCGCCGCATCGTAGTCCCCCGACGCGACCCCCAGGATGGAAGCGTCGTGGCCGCCCGAGTACACGATCTCGTAGTCCTCGCCCGGCACCACGCCCAAGGCGGGGAACAAGGCCATGGGCGCCTGATGGCCCGAGTTGGAGGTGGGCGTCGTGTGGGCGACCACCTTGCCCTTCAAGTCCGTGATGGACTTGATGCCGCTGTCCTTGCGCACGTACAGCTGCAGGGTGTAGCCAAAGGTGCCGTCCTCGCTGCCCATGATGGCAAAGGGCACATACCCGGCCAGGTTGACGGCAAAGGGCGTCGGGCCCGTGGAGATGCCCGCCACGTGCAGGCGGCCCGCCCGCATGGCCTCGATCTGGGCCGCGTAGGAGTCCACGGTGAAGAAGCGCACTTGCCGGCCGGTCACCTTCTCCAGGTGGTCCAAAAAGGGCTTCCAGATGTCAAAGTAGACAGCCGGGTCCTCCACCGGCGTGTACGCGAAGACGATAGGATTCGGATCCAACCACTGGCTGGGATCCGTAGGCGCGTCGGCTACCAGGTCGCCGTCCCAGTCGCAGTAGCGCACATCCAGCTGCCCCCGCGGGCAGTCTTCCTGGGCCGCGGCCCACTGCCCCATCCCCAGGACCAGGGCCACACCGGCCAACAGCCACAGCCAAACCGGGGCGCGTCTGATTCGCATCGGTTTCTGAATCCCCCTTAGCGATTGGTTTCCCAGACAGGCCTTGCCGGGCCCGCCCGCGGCCCGCAGGCCGCCTCCCACTGCAGGCGCAGTTCCGAACGAGTCCCTTTTTCCCCTCGTCGGCCCTTGCCACCTCCCCCGCGGCGCCGGGCAAAAAAGAAGGAGACCACACAGGGAGAAAGCCGCCTCGCAAGCCCGTCGTCGGACGACTCGACAGCAACAAGGGGACTTCTCCTGGGTCTCCGTGTCCCGCGCCTATGACCGCTTTGATGGGATTGTCCTCTGGCTTGCTTGCTATATTTCCCCCCCGCCGTCGGTTTTCCTGCTTTGTCCGAAAATCCGCCACAACTGGGCGCGGCTGGTGGAGACGCTGACCGCCGGAGTCTGCAGGATGGTGCGCACTTCCGCCTCGGTTTCCACCAGCCCGCCGGCGATGACCGGCGGCAGCGACGCAAAGGGCACCCGGTGTTGGATGTTGGGCACCACCAGCCCCGGCAAGAGCTCCACCGCGTCGGGCTGGGTGCTGGCCACCACCTTGAGGCCCGTGCGCAAGGCTTCCGAATCCAGGATGAAAAGCCGCTGGATCGCGTGCAGCCCTTCGTCCCGGGCCGCCTTGATCAAGTTGGAGCGGGTCGACAAGATCCCGTCGATGCCCAGCTCCTGCCCGAGCCAGCGGATGCCCGCGGGGTCCCGCCCCACCCCCTGCAGCAAATCCACGTGGGCAAAGAGCATGGCCGCCGAGGGCCGCACCAGCTCCGTAGCCCGGGCCAGATCAAAGATGGTGCCCGTCAAGAAGAAGATGATGCCGATGCCGGCCTCCAAGGCCTGGGCCACGGCTTGGACGTCCTTGGCGCCGGCGATGACCGGCGTCTTGCGCAGGCGGGCAACAAAGGCCGACATGATCTCCCCCTCGCCAGCGGCCGCCTGAAGGGCGGCCCTTCTGGGGACATTATAATCGAAAAGGAAACCGGTCCTTCAGTGTGGAAGAAAATCCGCAACCCCCATATCTCCGGCAGGGTTGGAGACATTGGAGAAAACCCTCCGCTTCTCGCCGCGGCGTCAGGGAGCCGGTTTCCCGCCCCGCGGGAGGCGGAGGGTCTTTTTGCTGGGCCGTGCGTCCGGCCCGACGGTCAAGAAGGAGCTGGACCATGCGACGTCTCACCGACTACCAAGGCTACATCTTCGACCTGGACGGCACCATCTACCTGGGGGAGCGGCTCATCGACGGGGCCCGGGAAACGGTCCTGGGCCTGCGGGCCGCGGGCAAGCGGGTAGTCTTCTTGTCCAACAAGCCCTTGGAAACCCGGGACGACTACGCCCGCAAGCTGACCCGCCTGGGCATCCCCACTCCGGCGGAGGAAGTGATCAACTCGTCCTGGGTCATGGCCCGCTGGCTGGCCGCGGAAGCCCCCGGCGCCACCGTATACGTCATCGGCGAACCGCCGCTGCTGGACGAACTGCGGCGGGCGGGACTCCACGTGGTGGAAGACCCCAGCGGCCGCTACCATGAGGTGCGCTTCGTCATCGCCGCCTTTGACCGCACTTTCCACTACCAAAAGCTCAACCACGCCCTGCAGGCCATCCGCCGGGGCGCCCGCTTTGTCGCGACCAACTCCGACCGCACCTGCCCGGTGGAGGACGGCGAAATCCCCGACGCCGCCGGCGTCATCGGGGCCATCGAAGGCGTCACCGGCCGGCCGGTGGAACTGATCACGGGCAAACCGTACCCTATCATGGTGGAGACCATCCTGCGGCACCTGGGCTTGCCGGCGTCGGACTGCCTGATGGTGGGCGACCGCCTGGAAACCGACATGCTCATGGGCGTGCGGGCGGGGATGGGCACTGCGCTGGTCCTCACCGGCGTCACCCGGCGGGAGCAGCTGCCCCACCCCGAGATCCGGCCCGACTTTGTCCTGGACAGCGTCGCGGCCATTGCCCATGCCTTGGCGGAGGACACTTAACAGAAACGACCAAGGAACGACCAGCGGCCCCACGCCCGCCCCGGGACGGCAGGAGTCCCGGCGCGGGCAGCGAATAATAAAAGTATACGGCGGAAAGCGCGATGCCGGTGCGAGGGCAGCGGGCCCCGCGCTGGTCCATGCCGGGCGACGGGCCCGGGCCGCCGGCTCAATTCCATCATTTCCGGGGCGGAGACGAGGAGAGCCCGGGCCAACCAGTGGCATGTGACGCCATGGTTGTGCGCGGGCTTTTTTGTGTTGAGGAGCGGGTGATCGTGCAGCGGGACCACATGCTGCGGCAGCTGGCCGACGAAAGCTTCGATCTCCTGATTATCGGGGGCGGCATCACCGGGGTGGGTGTCGCCCGGGAAGCGGCCCGGCGGGGCCTCCGCACAGCCCTGGTGGAGATGCGGGACTTTGCCTGGGGCACCAGCAGCCGCTCCACCAAGCTGATCCACGGCGGCTTGCGCTACTTGCGCAACTACGAATTTGGCCTGGTGCGAGAGGCCGTGGTGGAGCGCCAGCGGCTCTTGCGCATGGCCCCCCACCTGGTCCATCCCATCCCCTTCGTCCTGCCGGTCTACCAGGGCGATCCCGACCCGCTGTGGATGCTCAAGATCGGCCTCATGCTCTACGATTGGTTCAGCGGCCGCGACACGCCCATCCGCCACCGCATCGTCCGGGGCCCGGGCGTGGCCCGCTGGGAGCCCCTCCTCAAGCAGGAAAGCCTGGTGGGCGGCGGCGTCTACATGGACTGCACCACCGACGACGCCCGCCTGGTGATCGAGGTCTTGCAGTCGGCGGTCCAGTGGGGAGCCGTGGCCGCCAACTACGCCGCCGTCACCGCCTTCCGCCATAACGGAGCGGGAGAGCTGACCGCGGTGGAGGTGCAAGACACCCTGGGCGGCCACCGTTTTCCGGTGCGGGCCCGGCGGGTCCTGAGCGCCTGCGGCCCTTGGGCCGACGCGGTGCGGCGCCTGGACGACCCCGGCGCGGCGCCCCTGCTGCGGCTCACCAAAGGCGTGCACATTACGGTGCCCCGGGAGCGCCTGCCCTTGACCAACGCCGTCACCATGCGGGGCACCGACGGGCGCATCATGTTCGCCATCCCCAGCGGCGCCTTCACCTACCTGGGCACCACCGACACCGACTACGCGGGCGCGCCCGAGGACGTCCGGGTGGAGGGGGCCGACGTGGACTACATCCTGGCTGCGGCCCGCAAGAACTTCCCCGGGCAACGGCTGGGACCCGACGACGTGGTCAGCGCCTGGGTAGGCCTGCGCCCCCTGGTGCGCAGCAACGCCGCGGATCCGTCCGCGGTGTCCCGCGGCTATGAGCTTTTCCCCAGCCCCTCGGGGCTGGTCACGGTGGCCGGCGGCAAGCTGACGGCCTTCCGGTCCATGGCCAGCCACATCGTGGACTACCTTTTCCCCGAAACCCGGCGGGCCCGCGGCACCGCCCCCAGCGACGCACCGCTGCCCGGGGCCCCCGAGGAGGCCGCGCCCGCGGGCGCCGTCGCCGCCATCGCCCGGACCACCGGCGAACCCGAGGCGGAAGTGGCCCGCGTCGTGGAGCGCTACGGGCGCCGGTTTCCCGCCATGTGGTCCCTGTGGCAACAGCGCACCCGCGCCGCCGACCCGCCCCACGACGAGCGCCCCCGCGGCAGCCGGCCCGCCGGCGGCCATCCATCCTCTCCGGCGGGCGGCGACCCCCTGCTAGCCTGGCGGGAACTGCAGCTGCGGCAGGCGGTGGAACACGAAATGGCGGTGCGCCTGGAGGACGTCTTGGCCCGCCGCACCAGCCTCCTGCTCTTCAGCGCGGACAACGGCCAGCGGCACGTGGAGGCCTTGGGGCAGATCATGGGCCAGCTCTTGGGCTGGTCCCCCCAACGGGTCACCGAGGAGGTGGCCCTGGCCCGGCAGCGGGTCCAAGAGATGTTCCTCTGGAAAGAGCCGTCGCTGGCGGCGCAGCGCTAGACCTAGACCCGATAGCCTGCTCCTTGTGACCGCCTACACCTTGAACCGCACAGCCTGAGCCTCAAGCGTCTGGGCGATGCGGGCCAATGCGTCCGCGGCTTGGGCGATGTCCTGGGTGTGGGCGTTCATCTGGCCGATGAGGGCCGACACTTCCTTGGCCGCGGCCGCGTTTGCCTCGGAAACCGTGGCGATGCGCTCCATCGCCTCGGACATGCGCTCGCTGGAAGCCGCCATTTCCGTGGTGGCCGCGGTGTTGCTCTGGGTCACCCACGCCACGTTGCCCATAGCTTCAGCCACCTCGGCGGCGCTGGCCGACACCTCCTGGGCCGCGGCCGCGATGACCTCGGCCTTTTCGCTGGTGCGGCGCATGGCCGCCAGGATCTCCTCCAGGGCCGCACTGGCGGCAGCTCCCAAGGCCGCACTGGCCTCCACATCCTCTAGACCGGCTTCCATGGCTTGGACCGAGCGCTCCACCCCGCCCTGGATAGTGCCCACCAGCGCCGCGATGTCTTGGGTAGCCTGGCTGGCCCGCTCGGCCAGGCGCCGCACCTCATCGGCCACCACGGCAAAGCCCTTTCCGTGTTCGCCGGCCCGGGCCGCCTCAATCGCCGCGTTGAGGGCCAGCAGGTTGGTCTGATCGGCGATTTCCCGGATCAGCTGCACGATCTCACTGATTTCCTCCGAATGGCGCCCCAGCTCGCGGATGCTCTCCGCCACCTGGCCGGTAGACCCCCTGATGCGGTGCATAGAGTCTAAGGTCTTTCGCACCGCCTGGCCGCCGGTTTCCGCGGCTTCCAGGGCCTGCGCCGCGGCCGCGCTCACGTCCTGGGCGCCCTGGGCCACCTGGTCAATGGCCCGGGCGGCTTCGGCAAAGACGTGGGACGTGCTTTGGACGCTTTCGAACTGCCGCCGGGCGCCGGCGGCGATCTGGTCGATGGCGGTGCGCACCTGGGCGATGATCTCGGTGGTGTCGGTCACCGAGCGGGTCTGCTCCATGGCCCCGTCGGCCACCCGGGCCATGGCGGCCGACACCTGGCCCGCGCTGTCGCCCAGCTGGCTCGCGACGCCACCCAGTTGGTTCACGGCCTGCAGGAGCTCGTCAATGGCCTGGAGCAGGCTGCGCAGGACGTCCCGCATGCTGCGGGTCATCTCCGCAAAGGCCCGGGCCAAGTCGCCGATCTCGTCGTTGGAGCGCACATCCACATCTTGGACGGTCAGGTCGCCCCGGGAAATGCCTTCGGCCACCGCCTTGAGCTGCCCGATGGCCCGCTGCAGTGGGCGGCCCAAAATCAGCGAAATGAACAGCGTGGCCACCACGCCGCCGGCCACCACCGGCGCGAGGGTGGCCACAAACTGGTTGCGCAGGGCAAAAAAGTCCTCCTCCGGGATCCCCACGTACGCCCCGGCGATCACCCGGCCCGTATGGTCGTGCAAGGGGACGTAAACGGTCTTTTGCCACTCGTCCAGCACCAGCGCCCGGCCCCGGTATTGCTGGCCGTTGCGCAACGTTTCCATGACCAGCTCCGAGTACATGGTGCCCAGGGCCCGGGCATCGGTGGGACGGCCCTGAGCATCCTTGAAGCGCACATTGGTGCTCACCCGCACGCCCTCCAGGGCGATGGTCGCAGAGACGAGGCCGTTGGTCCGCCGCTGCACCTCATCCACGATGGAAAAGTTCTGGTTGAGAATTTCCGCCGCGACCACGGCGCCCAGCACCCAGCCGCCGGGGCCCCTGAGGGGGACCACCGCCACCAGCGCCAAGGCGTCGGTGAGCCGACCGCCCGGCGGCCCCGCCGACCCTTCGGCAGGCTGCACCTGTATCTGGACCATCTGGCCGATGGCCTGGCCCTCCGGTTCCCACTCGGCTTGCGGGATGACGGACAAGGACGCGGCCGGGGTGCCCCCCAGCGCCCGGGCCACAAGGCCATTGAGGCGCAAGGTGTCCCCCGCGCGGTCGCTGTTGGCCCGGGCCACCACGGCTCCCGCTTGGTCCACCACCGTCACGATGTGGGCGCCCGGCAGCACCCGCTGAAACCGGCGCAGCACCTGGGCGGCAACGGCCCCGTTGCGCTGCTGCACCGCCTGGACCAGCTGCTGGTCTTGGGCCACGGCCGCGGCGTAGCTCTCCACTCGCTCCAGATGCTGGTCGATGAGGGCCAGCTGCAGGTTGATGGCCAGATCCAGCTGCTTGCGCGCGCTTTCCTCAATATCGCGCTCGATGTAGGACAAGGTTATCCGGGACAAGATCCCGGTGACGATGAGGACGGCGGCGATGGCGAAACCGAAAATCTTAATCACAAACCCGATCCGCATCTGCCGCAGGCCGCGCAGCATGGGACCACATCCTTGTGCGTTTTCCGGCACCCTTGCGGAGCATGAGGCAAACGTTCCTGCAAGAAAGGGTCGGCTTGCTCAAACTATGCTTTGTCACCGTGCCTCAAAACAAGGGACGTTTGCAATTAAACTTTTCGATGCGTGTCCGCGAATGCCTGGAACAATTGTCACCCCGCGGCGAGCCCGCTGCCTGGACCCTCCCGCCGCCAGGAAACCGAGCCCGGAGGGCCGAAGGATGGATCCCGGAACCATAAGCGGGGCAGGTGCAGCTTGTATGGACCAACAGCCCATGGAAGAACGGCTCCTGCAGGAGTTGGGCCGCGTGGAGCGGCTGGTGGTCTTAACGGGCGCCGGCATGAGCACGGAGTCGGGCCTGCCTGACTTTCGCTCCCACGGCGGTCTGTGGTACCAGTACCGGCCCGAGGAAATCGCCAGCGTGGAGGCGTTGCGGGAGCGGCCGCTGCTCTTTTACGAGTTTTACCGCCAGCGCCTGGAAGCCCTAGACGGCGTGCAGCCCAACGCCGGCCACAAGGCCCTCGCACGGCTGGAGCAGCAAGGTCGCCTCCAGCTAATCGTCACGCAAAACGTGGACGGCCTGCACACCGCGGCGGGCAGCCAAAAGGTGGCGGAGATCCACGGCTCCCTGCGGCGGGCCCGTTGCCACACCTGCGGCCGGGCCTACTCCCCGGACATCCTGCGACGCCCGGTGAAGCATTTCGACGACTTGCCCCGCTGCGCCTGCGGCGGATTGATCCGCCCGGACATCGTCCTGTTTGGCGAGCTGCTGCCCCAAGAGGCCCTGGACCGGGCCGTCGCAGCCGTCGAAAGCTGTGACGCGCTGCTGGTGGTCGGCTCGTCCCTGCAAGTTTATCCCGCCGCCTCCCTGCCCCAGCTGGCCCTGGATCGCGGCGCGCGGCTCTGGATCCTCAACCTCACCTATACGCCCTACGACGGCGACGCCGAGATCGTCGTCCGCAGCAAGGCCGCGGCGCTGCTGGGACGCCTGCTGGAGTAAAGCCCCGACGGTGAGTCAATCTTCGGAGGGGAAGTTCCTGGGCGAGCCTGCAGCATTAGAGCGCCTCGTCACGAAGCTTCCAGCAGCTTCACCAGGGCCCGGAACACGTCGGACTCCGTGATCATGCCGACGACTTCGCCGTTTTCCACCACGGGCAAGCCCCCGATCTTGCGCTCGGCCATGAGGCTGGCCACGGCCCGCAAATCGGTGTCGGGCGTGGTGGTGATCACATCTCGAGTCATAATCTCCGACACCTTTACCCGATCCAACAAGTAGTGAAGCTCCCAAATGGACAGGCTGGTGGCCGGCGACGGCGCAGCCTTGAGCAAGTCCGTCATGGTCACGATCCCCACCAGCTTTCCGCCATCCACCACCGGCAGGCGGCGGATCTTGTGCTCCTCCATGACCTTGCGGGCTTCGGGTGCCGACGTGTTGGGATCGACGACAATGGCGCCACGGGTAAAGACATCGCTGACCTTCATGACGGGGATGCCTCCTTCCCTGTTAAGGAAAGAATACGAATCCCGGAGAATATTCCCTGCTCCCGGGGCATGGGGCCAGCGCTCACATCATCTGCTCCAGTCGCCGGATGCGCTCCTCCACCGGCGGATGGGTGGAAAGCAGCGTGCCCAAAAACCGCCGCTGCCGCTTGGTGGGATCGGAAATGTACAGGGCTGCGCACGTGCGGGAAGCGGCCTGCACCGGCTCCGGTACGGCCGAGATCTTGCGCAGGGCTGAGGCCAGGGCGGCGGGGTTGCGGCACAGCTCCGCCCCGCTGGCATCGGCGAGAAATTCCCGGTTTCGGGAGATAGCCAACTGCACGAACATGGCCACCAAGGGCGCGACCAGCAGGAACACCAGCGCCACCAGGTAGAGGATGCCCTCCGCGCCGCCGGACCGCTCACTGCGCCGCCGGCGCCGCCCGCCGCCCCACCACAGCCAACGGAGGGCCATATCGCTCAGCACGCCGATGACGGCCACCAGCGCGATGGCCGTCGTCGCCAAGCGCACGTCGTAGTTTTGGATGTGGGCCACTTCGTGGGCGATGACACCCTCGATCTCCTGGCGGTTGAGCCGCTCCAAAAGACCCGTGGTCACCGCCACTGCCGCGTTTTCGGGTTTCATGCCGGCGGCAAACGCGTTGGGGCTCGGATCGTCGATGATGTACACCTTGGGCATGGGCACCCGGGCGGCGATGGCCATGGCTTCCACGGTGTTCCACAAGAAGGGGTGCTCGTCTTCGGACTTGATCTCCCGGGCCCGGTTCAGCGCCATGATCACCTGCGTGCCCTGGGAAGTCATCAAGAGGACGTACAGGACACCGAGGAGGGCCGCCACCACGATGCCCATCACCTCGTTGTCCCACAGGACCACCCCCAAGGCCCCGCCCGCGGCGACGAACAGCAACAGAAAGACGCTCACCAAAAGGACGGTCTTGCGCTTGTTGGCCTCAATCTGCGCGTGCAGCAGCATCGGCCGCTAAAACTCCACCCGCACCGCTTCCCGCTCAGCGGCGGCGATCTCCAGCATTTCCACCCGCTTGAAACCGTGCACGTTCGCGACAAGGTTGCTGGGGAACGATTCCAGCTTGGTGTTGTACTGCATCACCGTGCGGTTGTACAGCTGCCGGGCGGCCGCAATCTTGTTTTCGGTGCCTTCCAGCTGCTCCTGCAGTTTATTGAAACCCTCGTGGGCCTTTAGGTCGGGATACGCCTCCTGCAGGGCAAACAACGTCTTGAGGGCGCCAGTCAGCTGCTCGTTGGCCTCCAGCTGCTCCGCCCGGCCGCCGGCCAGCAAGCGGTTGCGGGCCTCGATGACCTTTTGCAGGGTTTCTTGCTCATGCTTCGCGTAGGCCTTGACGGTTTCCACCAGGTTGGGGATCAGGTCGTATCGGCGCTTGAGCTGCACGTCGATCTGGGCCCACGCCTCCTCGATCCAATTGCGCAGGCGGACCAAGGCGTTGTACTGGGCGATCCAATACACCACCGCGAGGGCCGCCACGCCCAGCGGAATCCAAAGCGTCATGCCAATCCCTCCGTGAGGTGCCAGCTTCAAACTCGGAAGATGTTCTGCTTTCCTGAACCCGATCTCCTTCCACCCATCTTCTGAACCATCGGCGCCGGTGATCTGGAGCTCTTGGAGCTCCTGGTTCATATCGAAGCCCACCGCAAGTTGGCCAACCGGATCCCCCTCCCGCCGCCTATAGCGGAAAAGCTCAACCGGCTGAACCTTATCCGACAGATCAAGGGAACAACGGGCATCGAGGGCAACACCCTGTCCGAGGCTCAGATCGCCCAGATTATTGACACGTCCGATGAGAAACATGAAGGGCGGACCGTCTCGCCGGCGGATCGGCACGAATTGGAGCAATTG
>Ga0079224_100009885_pt1 | contig 13060 bp, 6 predicted proteins | sample Stecom2015_FD_80414 | JGI IMG/M metagenome (GOLD analysis project Ga0079224, IMG submission 80414) | Agricultural soil microbial communities from Utah to study Nitrogen management - Steer compost 2015 | ecosystem: Environmental > Terrestrial > Soil > Agricultural land | place: USA: Utah... | reverse complement strand
GCGTGGGCGCTTCGCCCCGGACCCCACCTTCGCCGACATGAGCGACCTGGACCAGGCCATCTGCCCCTTGAGCATTGTACCCGTGCGCCGCGAACCGGATGACCGGGCCGAGCAGGTGACCCAATGGCTGTATGGCGAAACCGCCGACGTACTGGAGACCGCCCCCCAATGGGCCTTGCTGCAGTTCCACCATGATGGCTACCAAGGCTGGGTGGACCGGAAGCAGATCGCTCCTGCCTGCGACGGCATCGATGTGGAACCCGTGCGCTCCACCGAGCAGTTCATGCACGTGGAAACCGCTAGGGGCGCCTTGGTCATGCCATTCGGTGCCGTGCTTCCCGCGTACTCCGCCGGGCAGTTCAATCTCGGAGCGGAGCGCCTTGCATTTCCCGGGCGTACCACGTCGCGGCTGAACGGAACGCCCGTGATGCGCATCCTTGCCCTGAAGGATCAATGGCTGAACACCCCGTACCTGTGGGGCGGGCGCTCACCTTTCGGGGTGGACTGTTCCGGCCTCACCCAAATGCTCTTCCTCGCTGCGGGCATCAAGCTGCCGCGCGATGCCCGGCAACAGGCCGGTCACGGCACCAATGTGGAACTGATCGACCTGGCCACCTCGGGGGACCTCGCATTCTTCGACAACGCGGAAGGGAATATCACGCACGTGGGCATTGTCCTCGATAATCGCAGGATCCTGCACGCATCCGGTCGGGTGCGCATCGACAACTTGGACCAAGAGGGCATCTTCGCCACCGACGAAAGAAAATACACGCACAAGTTGCGCACGCTCAAGCGGGTGGTCTGAAGGAGCGCGCCAGCACGATATTGCTTGGCTCGAAGGGGGTAGGCCGGCACGAAGATCGCTTGCGGGCCGGATGCGTTATTTTCGTCACCCTAAAAACCCACCTGCCATGATCCGCCTCCTGCTTCTCCTTTCCCTTGTGCTCGCTACCGCTGTAGAACTTGCTGCGCAACAATACAAAGTGGTCACCATCGTGGAAAGCATCGTGCCGATGGGCATCGGCCGTTCGCGCATGGTGGAGCATACCAGCTTGGTGAATAGCGATGCGTCCACCACGGAACGCACGGACGGGAAGAAGAGCGATCAAGGCGATGTGAAGCGCAAGGACCTGAAGATCGACGAGTTCAAGGAAACGAAGCTGCTGAACTTCTACAGCGGGGTGGGCATCAACTTCCAGAACATTGCCAGCAACGATGCGATGATCTCCGATAAGATCAACAAGCTCGCCCTGGAGGGCTGGGGCTTGGCCTTTGTGACCAGCGGTGTGGAAAGCGACGCGGGGAGCAGCGACGGCAACGGCATCTTCATCACGTGGCTGATCTTCTCCAAGCCGAACTGACGCAACCGCACTGTCCAGACCTGCGCATGCGGGCTGGAAAGTGGCCCTGCATCGGCCGCCCGGTGCGTGCCGGGACCTGAGCGGTACACTTGTTCCCTGGAGCGCCATGGAGGAACGCAAGGTTTATACCCTTCGGCAAGTGGGCACCGCGATCAAGCGACGGATCGAGGAGGCCCAAAGTGCATCCTTCTGGGTGCGGGCGGAGATCGCATCGATCAACATGACCAAGCATGCGTACATGGAGCTGGTGCAGCACCATGAAGGGGAGAAAGTGGCCGTGATGCGCGGCTCGATCTGGATGACCGCGCTGCACCGGATCCGCCAGGAGCTCGGTACCGATGCGCCCCACATCTTAAAGGCCGGCGTAGAAGTGCTCTTCCTGGCCAGGCCGAACTTCCACCTGGTATACGGGCTGAGCCTGGTGATCGAGGCGATCGACCCGAGCTTCACCATCAGCGCGCTGGAACGGCGGAAGCGGGAGACCATCGCTGCGCTGAAGGAGGAGGGATTGTACAACCGCAACCGCTTCATCCCGCTGCCCATGGTGGTGCAGCGCGTGGCCTTGGTCGCCTCGCCGGGCACCGCTGCGCTTGCTGACTTCATGCAGCACTTGGCGCACAATGAGCACGGATACCGCTTCCATGTGCAGCTCTTCCCTTCGGCGGTGCAAGGTGATGCGGCGGCCGAATCACTGCGCATGGCCTTATCCACGGTTGACCCTCATGCGTTCGATGCCGTGGTGCTGATCCGCGGAGGCGGCTCCAAGCTGGACCTGGAGCCCTACAACGACCTGGAGCTCGCACGCGAAGTGGCCCGCATGCGCCTGCCTGTGCTCACCGGCATCGGGCACGACGTGGACATCTCGGTGCTGGACCTCATTGCGCACGGCCACCATAAAACCCCGACGGCCGTAGCGGATTTCCTCGTGGACCGCATGCTCTACTTCGAGACCGGCATGACCGGCATGCTGGTCCATATCCACAACGGCATGCTCACCTCCTTCTCCGCCCGGAAGGACCGGTTGAGCACGTTCAAGGAAATGGTGGCCATGCGGCCCATCGCGCGTTGCCGCTTGGAGCGCGGCAAGCTGCATGCCGCCACCGGCCAATTTGCGCGCTTCGCCTCCGACCGGACCTCCATGTCCCGCGCGGAACTGCAAGGCCATGCGCATCACCTCGGGCTGCTGCCCCGCCACAAGCTGGCGCAGGTGGAAGAGGCCCGCATGCGCGCGCACAGCACCGCACTGGCAGGCATCGCCCAGCGCGGCTTCCAGCTCTTGTTGGGCAAGTTGCACGGGCTGGACGAGGCCGTGCGCTTCCTCGATCCCGATCGGCTGCTCCAGCGCGGCTTCAGCATTGCCCGCAAGGATGGTATTCCTGTGACGGACGTTGGGCAACTGCGGGCGGGTGACGAACTGGAGACGACCTTTGCCCACGGAAAAACCTGGTCCACCATTCAAAAGATCGACCCGCATGGAAAAGGTTGAAGAGAAGCTCACCTACGAAAAGGCCTACTCCGAGCTGGAACGCATTATGCAAGACTTGCAGGAGGACAAGATCTCGGTGGATGCACTCGCCACCAAGGTCAAGCGCGCCGTGGTGTTGATCACCTTCTGCAATGAGATGCTGCGGGCCACGGAAAAGGAAGTGGGCGAGCTGGTGAAGAAGCTGGGGGTATAGCCTTTCCACCGATCGAGGACCATGGCCTCCGCCAGCACGAAGCACTCCTCCCCCGTCTCCGCTTTCATGCGGCCCATCAATCGCGTGCTGGAGCGTTGGATCCCTTCCTCGCTCACCTTCGCCATCATGCTCACGGTGGTGGTGGCGTTGATGGCCTACTTCCTCACAGGTGCAAGTGCAGCGGACATCATCCTCGGTTGGGGCAACGGACTATCCGGTCTGCTGGCCTTCATGGCACAGATGTGCCTGATCCTCTTGCTGGGCCACATGCTCGCCAACACCGGCCCCGTGCGCCGCTTGCTGGTGGCCTTGGCGCGTGTGCCCGTACGGGCGGAAACCGCCTATGTCTTCGTATTTGCCGTGGCGGCCGCTACGAGCATGATCAACTGGGGCCTCGGCCTGGTGGCCGGTGCGTTGCTGGCGCGGGAAACCGCCGTGCAGCTGCGCGCCAAGGGCGTGAAAGCCCATTTCCCCCTGCTGGTGGCCGCTGGCTATTCGGGCTTTGTGGTTTGGCACATGGGATACTCTGGAAGCGGCCCCCTCACCGCCGCCACTCCCGGTTCTTTTCTGGCCGAGGTGATGGACGGCCGCACGATCCCACTGTCGCAAACCACCTTCGCACCGTGGAATATCCTCGCCGTGCTGGGCTGCATGGCGGCATGTGCGCTGGCCTTGTGGTTGATCGCGCCGCGCAAGGGTGCTGCTGTACAGGAACTGCCGGCGAGCGTGGCCACGGAAGCGTTCGAGAACCACAAGGAGGAAGTGGTGACGCCAGCCGACCGCATCGATGCGTCACGGGTGCCCACCTTGCTTACCGGCCTGGCACTGGTGGCCTACATCGCCCTTCATTTCGTCCGCAGCGGCACCATGACGTTGGACCTGGTGAATTGGACCTTCCTTGCCCTGATACTGCTGTTGGTGCGGAGTCCCTTCGAGCTGACCCACCTCACCGGCAAGGCCGCTGGCCACGTGGGGGAGATCCTGTTGCAGTTCCCGCTCTACGCCGGCATCATGGGCATGATGGCCTGCACGGGCTTGATCACGCTTTTCTCCAATGCCATCGTCGCTGTAGCCAACACGGAGACCTTCGGTGTACTCGCGTTTCTTTCCGCCGGTGTGGTGAATTTCTTCGTGCCCAGCGGCGGCGGTCAGTTCGCCGTGCAAGGGCCTATCATGCTGAACGCCGCAGCCAAGCTTGGCGTGGATCCCGCCATCGCCATCATGGCCGTGGCCTACGGCGATCAGTGGACCAACATGCTGCAACCATTCTGGGCACTGCCGGTGCTGGCCATCGCCGGACTGAAAATGCGCGATATCCTGCGGTACACCGTCCTCACCTGCCTGGTCTCCGGCGCAGTGATGACCTCCGCCTTGTGGTTAGCCTCGCTGTAGGCCCATCGCACTTCCGTGCCCCGTGCATGGCCGCCGTGAAGCCACTTTCCCGCTACCTCCTTCAACGTCGCACCATGAGCCAGCCGTTCATTTCCGTAGCGGCACCAGCGCTGTCCATCAGGTGAAGCACATAGTAATACACGCCTTCCACCACCGGTTCACCGGTCTTGTCATGGGTGCCGTTCCAACCATTTACCACCAGGTCCCCTTCGTGTACCACCAAGCCCCAGCGGTCGTACACCAGTAACACGCCACGCACGGCGCCCACGGCCCCGAGCGAGAAAGCGTCGTTGACGCCATCCCCGTTGGGCGTGAAAATGTTCGGCACGATCGAGGGGCAATCCACCGCCTCCACGAAGAGCTCGTCGCCGGAAAGGCAACCGTTCACATCCGTGGCTTCCACTCCGTAAATTCCTTCGGTTTGAACGACGATACTGGAACCCGTGGCCCCCGTGCTCCACACAGGGCCGGTGAATCCCGAAGGCATTACCAAACTGATCTGGCCACCGATGCACACCAGGGTATCCGGGCCCAGATCGAGCGGGACCGGTACCAGGGCGGCCAGGAACAAGCTGTCCGCCGCACCCACACAACCGGCCACGGAAGGCCGCAGCGTGTACCAGCCCCCATCACTTGACTGCACGGAGGGAAAGTGCAAGGATGCCCCGCTATAAGTTCCGGAAGGGGTGGTCCAAATGCCGTCCAGGCCCGGCGGGCCACTGGCGGTGATCGTGGCCGGCCCGCCCACACAGAAGGGATCCGGGCCGGTCAAGATGATATCCACGGGAACGGGAACCACGTCCACGGCGATCAGCAACGGCTGACCGGGGCACCCGAACTGCTCCTGCAGCAGGTAGACCGTGAGGCTGTCCGCCGGCGAGGGGATCAACAGGGAGTCGCCCGTGCCCAGTAGTACCTGAAGTGCGGGATCAGCATGCCAGGACAACGATCCGCTGCCCGCGGCCACCAGCATGGCATCCTGCCCGAAGCAGATGGTGAGATCGTTTGCCGAAGCGGGAAGGTCCGGGACCAACACCGTGACGGCCACTTGGTCCTGCGCCGCGCAACCGTTCATATCCACGGCCTGCACATGCACGGTGCCAGTTTGGTCCATGGTGAAGCTCGTCGCCGCGAAGACGTGCTGCCATACCGGGTTCCCGAAGCCGACCGGCACGGTATAGAGCACGGACAGGCCGGGACAGATCGCGGTATCCGGCCCCAGGTCAAGTGTCGCGGGTTGCACCACGGAAAGCAAGAGGCTGTCCGCCGGTCCCACACAACCCGACGCGGTGGCCACCACCACGTACCATCCGGAATCCGCCGGTGCTACCGGGCCGATCACCAGCGAATCGCCGAACGCCGTTCCCGCAGGGGTGGTCCACACAGCGCTGAACGGCGCGGCATCCGCGGCCAGCAACAGGATGGTATCGCCTGCACAGGCCGTGGACGGACCGCTGAGGAGCGTAGCTGCGGGTGGAGCCACCACATCCGCATGGACGGCCATGGGAAGGCCCGTGCAAACGCTGTCCGAGCGCACCAGATAAACCGTGATGCTGTCCGTGGGCGTGCCGAGGTCAAGCAGCGGACCAGAGCCAAGCCATACCGTCAATGCGCTGTCCGCAAACCACGAAAGATCCCCTGGTCCGGTATCCGTGAGGACCACCGGGGCGCCGATGCACACGGTTTGATCCGTGATGGTCAACGGGCCGCCGAAATCATGCTGCTCAACGACGATGGCGGCTGATGTATCGCTGCAGCCATTCGGGTCCAACACGGTCACGGTATAGCTTCCGGCTTGGGTAACCACCAACGAATCAGCGAAAACCTGCCCGGGATTCCAGATGTACACGGCCTGCCCCGCAGCAGCCTGAAGCAGCACCGTATCGCCGGGACAGAAAACGAAGGGCCCGGGATCGAGCACCTCGGCCACCGCACTTCCGGCGATGATCTCGGTGCTGAGCACCGTTGTAATGCCGCACGCCTGCACCGTGCAACTGTACGTGCCGGACTGGGAGATGGATTGGACCAGGCTGTTCCCGGACAATGGAGCGGCCCAGGCCAAGGAGGAATAGCCCGTGGTAACCACCTGCAGCAGCACCGGGTCCTCGCCGACGCAAAGCACACCGTCGGGCAGCACATTAAGGAAGGGCGTGGCATAGCCGGTGATCAGGATGGGGTCTGAGATCAGGTAGCAGCCGTTGGGATCCACAAGCGCCAAATAATATTCACCGGGAATGGTGACGGAAATGGAATCGTTGTTGATCGCTATTTCGCCCTCGGGGCCGTACCAGGTGTAGCTGCCCACCGCATGTGTGAAGATCACGGCGAGGGAATCCGGGCAGATGATGCCGTCCGGGGGAAACACGTCCAGCTCCGGCACGCCGGGATAGGAGACCTCCCAATAGGCGTGGTCATCGAACGAACAGCCATTGGTGTCCACCACGGTGCCGTGGACGGCGTACTGACCACCTCCCGCGTAAGCCGTGTCCCCGTTCGTGCTGATGATCCCAGCACCTTGCCAGTTGAGCGCATCACAGTTGGTGCAACTGGCCACCAATACGGCGGTATCGGACGGGCAGATCACCGATGGCCCGGACATCCCGATGTTCACTTGCACCGATGGGAAAATGCGGACATGAATGCTATCCACCTCCACCGTGGGCAGCGACAGGGTATCGGTTCCGCAAGGCGAATTGAGGATGAAAACGGAAGCACTATGGACATACCAGTGCGATCCGCTCAGTTGTTGATCTCCCGAGTAGATCGGGTGGTCCACGATGACGGTATCCCCGTTGAGCACATAGCCGAAATAGTACGAGGGAGGGTCCGTGATCGGGAAGGAATAGGGCGTACCGTTCAACGTCCATGTGGGCGCTATGCGGATCGCCAGCGATTGGTAGGGACACAGGTCCAGGGAGTCATTCAGGTCCAGGTCCTGCGGATAAGTGACCGCCAAGCTGACCTCCACGTTCGGAATGGGGGCATTGGGGTGATCGGTGACGATCACCGAATTCTGCGAGGTGCAGCCGAACACATTGACCATGTTGAAACGGAAGATCCCGCTGGTGTCCACCAGTAACGAGTCGTTGTGTACGATCCCGCCCGAACCGCTCCAGAAGTAGTTGGTCGCGGTGTCCACGTTGCTGCACCAAAGCTGTACCTCCGTGGGATCGCAAATGGAGATCTGGTACACGCTGGAAGCATTGGTCGCCACCACCACATCATCGGAAAGCAAGGGTTGCGGTGGAAACGGATGAACCGCCACGTATACCGTATCGGTCCATTGCCAGCACCCGTTGACGGCGGTGCAGGTGACCCAATACGTGCCGGACACCGTCACCTCCAAGGAATCGGTGGTGGCCCCCGTGCTCCACAGGAAGTCAAGCTCGGGGCCTACGAAGAAATTGGTGCTGTCAATGGAGAAGGAGAAGGCCGGGCGGATACCGATGATGCCGGGGCCGCAGAACTCAATGGTGTCCGGGCAGCTGTACGGCACGTCCCCCTCACCCAGGCACAGGCCGCCCGGGAGGTAGGAACAAACCTGCCCGCCCCGGTCCCACCAATCATAAGCTGATCTTCCTGGCACATAGCCGCGCGCAATAAAGCCGTCCTTCAGGCCCCGGCTCGTGTCCGCCGCGAAGGCGCCGTAATAGGGGTCCCCGCAATACCCGCCCATGTTCAGCACCATCAGGCCGTAGGGCGCGATGTTGGACGCGATGTCCGCCGTGAACACATCCTGGCACGGGAACACGAGCAGGTCCTCGAAGCTGCCGCAGAAGATCGGTGCCCCATTGTTCAGCGTGGCCACCTGTCCGGCCAGTTTTTCCTGCCTCCCTCCGAACTGCTGCGCGCCCTTCGTCACGTACAGGCTGTCCAGGTCATGCCGGTTGATGAACAGGTCCTGCTCCCCCGTGGCCATCCACAGCCCGCTGTGCGCGCTGTCCGCCATGGAAGTGAACCGGCACCTGAACTGGCCCAGCACGGTGATCAGCCCGTCGCGCTCGTCGAGCGCCCGGCCGCTCAGCAGGTTGGCCGAGCCCACCACGGTATCACTGCTCAACTGTCCATCGCCATTTACCCGGAGCAGGTAGTACGCGTAGGGATCGACACTTGATATGAGATCCGGCACGCTGTCCAGGAAGATCATCGTGCCTTGCACATCCCCCACGATGAGCAGGTCACCGGCACTCGTCCATTGCATATCGCGCACTTCATTGTACACCGCACCGCCCAACCGCCGGAACCAGATCTCGTTGCCCGCTGTATCGAGCTTCAAGAAAAAGGTGGAGTTGTACATGACATTGGGATGCGTGCCCACGAACTGGATGGTGTCGCTGAACTGCCCGGTGACGTATATGTTGCCCGCCGGGTCATTAACCACGTCGATCGCGCGGTCGGTGTGCTTGGCAGCACCATGCCGCGTCCATAGCGGCGCACCCGCCGGCGAATAGGAGGCGATGAACACGTCCACGCTGGGCAACCCGGTTTGGGGATTGTTCATGCTGGTCAGCACGTCCCCGGCGATGGTCACCGTTCCACTGAACTCCCCTACCATGGACACCATGCCCGATGCGGCAATGGCCACGCCGTAGGGCCGGTCGCTGGCCAAGGGCCCGCCGCCTCCATCGATCCATTGCAATTGGCCGGTGGTGGCATCGTGCATCGCCAGGAAAATATCCGGTCCGCCCGCAGAGGTCAGCGTTTGGCCCTGGAACACAGCGGTCTGCTGGAACTCGCCCACCACCGCCACGTGGCCACCCTGTACCGCCAACTTGATCCCCCGGTCAATGCCGGGCCCGCCCCCTTGCACGAACCAAAGCACCTGGCCCGTGGGAGACAGCTTCGCAAGGAACATGTCGATGCCGCCAGTGGAAACATACGTCGCACCCCCGAACGCGATGGTCCCGCTGAACTCACCGGTCGCATAGATGTTGCCGGCGGCATCCGTCTTCACATCAGCCACGTGGTCATTCCCCGGGCCACCGAGGTTCGCGGACCAGTAGGGTTGGCCCTGCACGCCCCCAATGGTGCCGAGGATCAAGCACCATGCGGTCCAAACCGGTAAAATGTCCCCCTTGATGCGCACAGCAATTGCGTTGATTCAACTATGATCGAAGATACCTTGCGGGGAGGACACCCCTCGCTTCTGGATCGCTGCCCGGCATATCCAACAAAATCTGATCTCGAGCTTCCTTCTGTCCATGACCGATGCCCGATCCGCCGCCCTGGCGCAGCCATTCGGCCACCTGCCGCATTGAGCGTGGCCACGAACTAGTCGATGGCGCAGCTGCTCACGTACGCGTTCCCGCCGAACTGCATGGCGCCACTGAACTCACCGGTGACGTGGATGCCACCGTCGGCATCCGCCCTCACATCGGCCACGTGCTCATAGCCAGCGCCCCCGTCATCCCCTCAGAACCGCAGCGTGTACTGCATCACCGGCAGCAGGGCCAGCTGGTCAATGGTGCTGATCGTGCCCGTACGGCGCTCGAAGTACGCATACACCGGCGTCTGTGCGCTCAGCACGTTCTGCACATCGGCCTTGAACTCGTGGCTCACGCGGGTACGCCCCACACGGTAGGCCACCACCATGTCCAACTTGCCGATGGGATCGCCCTTGTGGCTCATCGCCCGGTCGCTGTCCTTCTGCACCCCGGCGGCGATGCTGGCCTCCAGATCGATCGGCGTGGACCATTGCCCGCCCATGATGCTGTAGCGCACGCCGGTGGTGAGCACCCGGTCCTTGTCCGCCGGGCCCAGCTTCCATTCCTTGCCCGCCAGCACATTGCCCACCACGCCCAGGTCCCAGCGCGAGCTGTACCAGCGACCGTCCATCGCCTTGTACTTCGCCTCGGAGAGCGCAAGCGTGGCCATGCCGTGCCAGCCGCGGGTGAAGAATTTCTCCACGCTCAGTTCCACGCCCGCGTTGTAGCCGCGGCCTTTGTTCACCAGGGTACGCGTGGTGAACCAGCCGTCCATGTTGCCCGCCCAGAAGCTGCTGGCGGGATCGTTCTCCACCGGCTGCGCGAACAAGTACTGGTAGTAGGCCTCGGCCTTCACCTGCACGTCCTCGGCCAGCCTGCGTTCGTAGCCGATCACGGCGTGGGCGGCGCGGCCCGGGCCCAGGTGTTCGTTGGGCCGATGCACGCGCCCCTCGGCATCGGTCACCCGGGCCAGGTGGGTCATGGTGGCCTCCATGCGGCTGTGCAGCCCGCCGCCGAGGGTGAAGGCCTGCACGGGGCTCTGCTGGTAGTGCAGGCCCAGGCGCGGCTCCACGCTGGTGGCCCCGCTCAGGGCGTAGTGCAGCAGATGCACACCGCTGTTCAAGGTCCACTGCTCGTTCCAGCGCCACTTCCAGCTGGTGAAGGCCTGCACCACGCCCGCGCTGCCCCGGTCGTCCAACTGGCGGTCCATGCGCTGTTCCTCGTGGTCCCACTTGTCGGACAGCATGCGGAACCGGTCCAGCGAGACGATCACGCCGGAGCGCAGCTTGTGCGCGGCGTTGATGCGCGTGTTGAGGGTGCTGCTCAAGCGCCAGGTCCACCGGCCCATGTCGTCGGTGTAGCGCTGCTCCAGCGGCGTTTCGCCTGGCACGTCCACTTCGCGGTAGTCGGTGTGGCTGCCGTTGCCGCTGAGCGACAAGGTGGTGTAGATGAAGTTGCTGCTGTTGAGCAGGCGCGTATGGGTGAGGCCCAGCACGCCCATGCGCGATCCGAAGACCGACGTGGCGAAGAGCGTGTCAGCGGCCACGCCCCGGTCCACTTGCTCGATATGGCTTTGCCCGCCCAGGCCGAACAGCGCGAACGTACCCGCCTTGCCCGCCGGCAGTTTCAGCTTGAACGCGCCGTCGGTGTACTGCGGCACGCCTTGGTAGTCCACGATACCGGCTTGGTCCAGCAGGGCCAATGAACTGTAGCGGAAGTTGATAAGGTACGAGCCGCCCTGTACGCCGGGCATGGGTCCCTCGGCCGTGAGGTCGGTACCGAGCACGCCGGCCTTCAGTGTGTACTCGCGTTTGCGGTCGTTGCCGTCGCGCAACTTCATGTCGAACACCGCGCTGGTCACGTTGCCGTACTCGGCCGCGAAGGCCCCGGTGTAGAAATCGCTGTCGTCGATCATGTCGCTGTTCAGTACATTGATGGGGCCGCCCGTGGCGCCGTCATCGGCGAAGTGGTTGGGATTGGGGATCTCCATGCCTTCCAGCCGCCAGAGCACGCCCTTAGGTGAGTTGCCGCGCACGATGATCATATTGTCGCCGCCCGGGTCGCCCGCCACGCCTGGGAAGCTGGTCACCATGCGGGCGGGATCGTTGATGCCGCCCGCCATGCGCGAGGTCTCCTCCACGCTGATCTTGCGCGTGCTCAGCAGGGCCATGTCGTTGCGCACTTCGCCGTGGCCCTTCCTGCCGCTCACCACGGCCTCGCGCAGTTGCATCAGCGCCTCCTGCATGCGGATGTCCAGCACCAGTTCCTTGGCGCTGTTCACCAGCAGGTTCGTGAGCACTTGTTCCTCGTAGCCCATCATGCGCACCTGCACGTCGATGCGGCCCACGGGCACGTGCTCCAGGGCGAAGCGGCCGTCCAGGTCGGTGGTGCCGCCTATCAATGGGTCGCTGCCAGGCACCACCACGCTGGCACCGATCAAGGGTTCCCGCGTGTCGCTGTCCACCACGGTGCCGCGCACGGTCTGGGTGTGGCCTTGGGCCGTGGCGGCGGTCCCGAGGAAGAGCGCTGCGATGATCAGGGAGAGGGATCGAAGGAGGTGCATGGGTGGGCGGATGGTTCGTGGTTGTTGGTTCGGAGTTCGTAGGGTGTAGGGCGTAGGGCGTAGTTGCGGGGTTCGTAGGGCGTAGGGCGGAGTGCGGAGTGCGGAGTTGATCCAGTCGCGTTGTCCTTCGAACTACGAACCTCGAACTACAAACTGCGCTCAGAAAGCCCCCACCTTCACGGTGATGCCCACGTTGATACCGCGCAGCGCGTCCTTGGGCGTGGCTGGCAGGTTCAAGTCGGTGGTGTAGCGGTAGCTGGCACCGATGCCCACGCGCAGCAGAGGGATGATGTTCATTTCCAGCTCGATGCCGGGCTCCACCACGAAGAAGGCCTGCGCATCATAGCGGTCCTCGTGGGTCAGGGGATCGAAGTCCTCCGGCAGGCAGCTACTGTAGCCGTAGGTGACACCGCCTGCGCCCACGATCACCGGCAGGGTGATGTGTACCGGCGAGCGATAGGCGACCACCGGCTCGATCAGCAGGCCACCGTAGCCCATGTACATGCTGCTGCGACGGAGCGGCACTTCGCCTTGCTCGATCAGATGGGCGTCATAGGCGGCATTGGGCACGGCCGTCACCAAGCCATGGCCGGCGATGCCGATGGAGAGGCGGTGATCGATGATCCAGGCCCCGCGCGCGCCCACCAGCAGGGCGTCCTGGTCCAGGATGCGGGTGTAGTGCGCGGTGGGTGCCCCCCAGCCACCGTGGTGCAGTTTCTTGTCGCCGCCGAGCAGCGTGCGCATGGCGGCCTCGTCGGTGGTCTGGGCATTGGCCGGCACAGTGGCGATCGTCACTAGCGCGCCTACGATAACCAGTACGGCTGGGCGAAGAAATACGGTATGCAGTGTGCGGAATAGCAT
>Ga0079224_100009884_pt1 | contig 13060 bp, 10 predicted proteins | sample Stecom2015_FD_80414 | JGI IMG/M metagenome (GOLD analysis project Ga0079224, IMG submission 80414) | Agricultural soil microbial communities from Utah to study Nitrogen management - Steer compost 2015 | ecosystem: Environmental > Terrestrial > Soil > Agricultural land | place: USA: Utah... | reverse complement strand
TTGTCGACAATTTTGTAATACTCTGCCACCCTGAAATACACGAGCATCCCGGTGAAGAGGGTGACGAATAGGAGGAAGAGGTAGAGGAGATTAGTGAAGTGTAAAAGCATCGATTACGCGATGTGGGTCCCAGCCCAGGGTCTTCCGGGCCAATGCATCGTCAAAGGTAAGGGAGGCCGTCAATTTGGCAATGGTCTTCGAGGAAATTGGAGCTTTCCCGGGGAAAAGGATGTCGATAGCGTCCCCTCCGTAGCCAAGCGCACGGGCTATGGGGAGGGGCATGCTGCGCGGCGGTCGCGTTCCCAGTTGGGCCGCGATCCTCTGGCCGAGTTCCTTTAGGGACGGGTGATGGCCGTCGGTAAGGTGATAGATACCCGGGTGGGCCGCCGCTTCAGGAAGAATATTCGCCACATCAGCGGCCATGACCATACTCTTTCGCGCCTTCCCCCCGCCGATGTTTACATAGTATCCACTTTTGATCCCACGGATCATCGTCCCCAGGTTGCCCGGCGGATTAGGTCCCGCGATGAGCGGAAGGCGAAGGATAGTGAGGGGTACTTTGTTCTGTTCGCACCAGGACAGTGCCAGGTTTTCCGCCTGGAGCTTACTCCTACCATAGGCGTCATTTGCTTCCAAAGGGTGATCCTCACCAATACCGACCCCTTCAGTCAGTCCGTACACGGAGACGGAACTTATCAATATAATTGACCGGGGTAATACAGGCATAAGTCCAATGCCCTTGAGCAAATTTGACGTGCCCGTAACATTTACCCTGAAAAACTGTCGCTGTTCCTTGGTTGATTTCGGCACAACATGGGCCTTTCCAGCGGAATGGACCACAATATCGACTGGTCTTTGGATTACCGGGATATCCTGACATAGGTCCGCAATAATCTCACTATGGCCTGATCTCCCCAGTCGAGTGACTTTGCACCTTTTCTCCGAAAGGACATCGTACACGATTTTGCCGAGAAAACCGCTTCCTCCCGTAAGCAAAACTCTGGTCATTTAATCAAACCTAGAATATTTTCCAACATGTAATGGGCCAGTCTCGATCGTTCGAACCGCTGTTCAGCAAGTCCTGCAGCGTTTCGTCCAAGCCGATTTGCCAAATCATCGTCGGTACATAGCGTAATAATGGCGTCTGCCATCTCCTCGGGTTGATTGGGCCGTACCGAAATACCAACAGATTCACACTCCACCAAATCTTTGATCCATCCCTGTGTGGTTTGAATAATGGGCCGGCCGGCCGCTAAGGAATCAAATAATTTGTTAGGCGACGATGTGTCCAAAACGGGAACATTCTTAAAAACGATGAGGGATGCTTGGGCCACCTTGAGCCACTTGGCTACCTCCGTCTTTGGCATCAAACCAAGAATGTGAACATTCTCCAATTTTTCCGCATGTACTCTTTGGATAAGGGTTTGCTTATCTGCTCCCTCCCCAATTATCACTATTGCAATATTATTTATTTCCCTTGTTCGAAGTTCTACGGCGGCGTCGAGAATTTGAGAACAATCATCCATTACCCCAAGCGACCCTGCATAAACCACCAACTTCTTTCCAACCAATTCTTCAGGAATAATCGGCTCCCCAGCATCTTGAAAAAGACCAACATCGCTTGCGTTCGACACCACAATTACATTCATGGCTGGAAATCGGTCATGGATATCCTTTCTCATGCCCTCAGAACAAGCGACGATAAGTCGGGAATTGCGATAGCATACTTTTTCGAACCAATATGCTAAGCGGATGACAGCCTTACTACGAATGATTCCCAACTCCACTGCACCCCGTGGCCAAAGGTCCCGTACTTCGAATACCAATGGTCGCCGTTTCAACATACGGCCGACGAGCGCCGGAAACCCAATGGTAATTGGTCCTGAACTAGCGATCATTACATCATACTGCAATCTGAACGCGAAATAAGATGCCAGGAAAGAATAAGCCAGGAAGTATGCAAGGCGTTTAGTTATTGGATGTTTATTGGACTGTAACAGATTAACAACGATCACATCAATCCCTCCATGAGATTGGTGTTCAATAAACTTTTTAGCTCTTATGTCCGACTTGTCATACGGGGTAGTGACAACCATAACCCGATGACCCTGCTCAACCCAACGACGGCACATCTCATAGACTCGGGTACTCCAACCTCCTTTGGGTGTGCCAAAATACTGGTATAAGTATAGAATCGTCATAGAGATTAAGTCCGGATCAGACGGGATTTAAGCTCATGAAACCATCCCGGTCTCATACATGGCTTCTCTACCCAATAAAAATATATTGAAGAAACAACAACAACCAAGGGGACGAGCAACACCAGTTGAATCACAAAGTTCAGAATGAACGAATTCGTCCAGAAAAGGTACCCGGTGAACATCATTGCCACAGCTATTATCGCGTAGTGCCACAAGTAAAGAGAATAGCACATCCCACCGAGGACAGTGATGGGCTTCAGTGTAAAGAATTGATTCAGTGCTCTTCCTTTAAATGCCCCAAGAAAAATAAGAAGAATTGAGAATGCATACGTTACCTCCAGAGCGTAGTTGCGAGTATCTCTTAATGCATATACCATCAAAATCCCTAAAATACCAAGGACATCATTCCAGTACGTTCGGCGGCTGAAGAAAGATTTGTTTGACATGTAGAAATCCGCAAATAAGACACCAATCAGGAACAAGTGCAATTCAGCAATAAGACTCTTCCTGAGGTGAAGATTTTCTATCAAGTCTACGAAAATAAAGTTGACGGCAACAAGCACAAGGATTATCACTGGAAGTGTAATTCGTCGAACCGTAAAATTGCCGATACCAAACAGCAATCTGAAAATAAATGGCGCCAGCAGGTAAAACTGAACCTCGATCTCCAAACTCCAGGCCACAGGATTAACAACACTCCAGGCGTCGTATATGATATTATGAATGTAGAAGAATGAGGCGAAAAAATTCGGTGTGTGCTCGGGCAAGGAAAGACGTCCGACAACTACCTGCAATCCAAACAATAGGATAAGGCAAATCAAATACGGAGGCTCAAGGCGGGTAAGCCGACGAATATAGTAGTCTTTGAGTACTACCTTTCTACCCGCATTCACATATTGGCTGATGAATGGTAGAGCGAGTATGAAACCGCTTATCGCAAAAAACACATCGACACCCAGCCCACCACGGAGAAAGAACCCTGAAGCAATGCTCTCCGCGGCATCTGTTGAAAAATCGCCAGGAAAAGAACGATTGAGGTGGACAGCAGTGTGCAACAATACCACCGCCGCAATTGCGAAAAAACGAAGACCGTCAATCTCACCGATATAATGCCCGCGGCTTGTAATACGGGATAACCGGTTTAGCAGATTATCCATTTTATCGATTTTTCTCAAGCCACTTTGCTAGCACAAGTAAAGAATAAAGTTGCAGCGAATACTCTCTTCCCTGACGCAAAAAGCCATCAAGTATGTGATCTATATATTGAGAATCAACATACTCACTGATTCCGGAAACCTCAAAGATATTCCGGAAGCGTGTCTCGCCCAAATCGCTCAGCCATCCTTCAATAGGTGCGGAAAACCCTTGCTTCCTTCGGTAAATAATCGACCTATCGAGATACTTCTCTGCCACCGATTTCAATACAATTTTCTTCATCCTAAGACTGACTTTTTCCTTCGAAGGAATTTGCATCGCCTGCTCCACCAATCTATAATCCAGAAGCGGTTCACGGACTTCCAACGCAAACGCCATGCTCATCTGGTCCGTCAATCTCAATACGTCATCAGGAAGATACTGCTCGATATCAAATTTCATTAGCGAGTTCAAATCTACCGACACCTGCGGAGTGACGCGATCAGCGACGGAGCCAGGTGTGTAACTGATAAGTGCCGAGTAAAACTTGGTTGGGTCGCTATCCATTGATTCAACGGTTTTCTTCACCGCCCTCAAAAGATTTGGAATCGCACCGCGCCTGCTTCCATTAACCCGGGAAACAATGCCGCGAGCAGTTCGCTGTAGTGCGCCGGGCAGCCGAAGAAAATACTGTCCAGCAAGAAATGCCTGGTACCTGTTGTACCCACCGTAAAGTTCATCGCCGCCTACACCACTGAGCGCAACCGTCACGTGCTTCCTTGCCAAAGAAGAAATGTAATAGTTCAGAAATACAGAAGTATCAGCCAGCGGTTCGTCCAACCATCCCACAATCTCATCAAACTGTTCAAATAGACCGTCAAAATCAACCTCGAGTCGTGTATGATTTGTGTTATACCTGGCAGCGACGGCTTCAGCGTAGGCCGTCTCATCAAAGAATTTCCCAGTGGCATCATAACCTATTGAAAAAGTATTGATTCGCTCTTTACTCTGCCCCGCGGCAATAGCACAAACAATACTTGAGTCGACACCACCGCTAAGAAAAACGCCAACGGGTACATCACTTATCATTCGTTTGGCAACGGCATCATGGAGTAGATCGTCAATTTGCTGAATACTTATGGACGCGACATTATTCGCACTCGAGATTTTGAGATCGTAATATTTCTCGAGAGAACTTGTCCGGCGCTCCATGTCTATGACGAGGTAATGGCCAGGAAGCAACTTTGAAACTTCCCGATAGATGGTATGTGGCGCCGGTATATAGAGCCAGTTGAGGTACTGTTGAATTGCTTCGAAAGAAATCGTATTCGAGGTGTTGTCTCCCCGCTTCAATGCCCTGATACTTGAAGCAAATACCAAGTAGTCACGCGACAATTTGTAATACACTGGTTTCACCCCGAACCTGTCCCGAACCAAGAATACCTTGTTGTTTCGCTTGTCGAACAAGCAAAAAGCAAACATGCCGTTGAATCGCTCCAGCGCGTTGATGCCCCATTTATGATAGGCCTTTAAAATAACCTCGGTATCCGAATTTGAAGTGAAGTGATAGCCCTCTCGAATAAGATCGTCGCGTATCTCTTGAAAATTATAAACCTCACCATTATAGGAAATGGTGATATCATCGAAAATCATGGGCTGATGTCCCTCCAAGGTGAGATCCAGGATACTGAGCCTGGTGTGTCCAATACCCACGGGACCATTTACAATAACACCTTCGTCGTCTGGACCACGATGACGCAATTGTGCAACCATACTCTTAATGGAGTTCGGGTCAACAGGCTGCCCCCTAAAATTGATTACGCCACAAATACCACACATATCCTCAGTCTAACAGGAAGTACTCAAATTCACACAAGATGGGCTCGTCAGGGGAATGACCATCGGTTAATCATCTTTCCAAACTAAATGATTGCCTAACTGCATGTACCTGAGACCTGAATTCTCAAAAATGAACATTGCATCAGCAGCATTACGGGCAATCGGGTATCCATGCAAGTTGAATGAGGTGTTAAGCACTACAGCTTTTCCCGTCAGATTCTCGAATTCTGAGATCGTGCGGTACATCTCGGGATTATGGTGTTCCTCCAGAAGCTGCGCCCGGCAGGTTAAATCCGCATTATGGACTGCCGCAATCAAATCTCCAAAGTTTTCCCTTGTATCAAATGTCATCATCATGTATGGTGAGTCAAGCCCCTTGTCGTTCACAATGTACTTCTCACTTGCATCCTTTTTTATCATGGGCGCGAAAGGCATCCAAAAATCACGTTTCTTCACCATTTGATTGATTATCCGTACTACGTCCTGATTGCCAGGATCCGCCAGTATGCTCCTATTACCCAATGCGCGGGCACCGAATTCCATAGCGCCGACACATCTCGCCATTGGATGGCCCTGGGCCAATATCTCAGCGACCTCACGGGCGGAATTTTCGAGGCGTTTGCTCTTGTACGACGATCGCTTCAGGGTATCAACAACATCCTGTTCGTCAATTTCATCGCCCGTATAAAAATGGCCTAATCGAGAAACACTTTCGTTACCGTAGGTTTCCGACACATACCGGTAGAAGGCACCAAAGATCAAAGTCTCGTCTCCACAAGACGGGAATGCCTCGAAATTAGTCACGGCCGGAATCTCACTAATGAGTTTGTTGGCCTTCACATTCATAAATACTCCACCCGATGCCAGAACCTTACTGACTCCCGATCGCTCTACCGCATTACTCACCCAGCGCGTTAACAATTCCTCAGTAAAAAGTTGAAGGCCACCGCAAATGGCATCAAATCTCTTACCATCAAGTTTTCTAAAAAGGTCCCTACTAACATCATTGATTCTTTTCCGTGTTCTGCGTTTAAATCGCAGGCCCCCTTTATCCAAATCCAGGAACTTGTAATAAATCCCCTTAACCTCCTCGGCGAACTTCCTTCCTGTATAGGGGGCCATACCCATTAACTTGTACTCATGCTCGAGCGGTACAAACCCCATTCGGAAGGTAGTCCATGAGTACAATGCACCCAGCGAGTCTTCCCATGAAGACTTGGCAAGCACCTCGTCGGTACCGGGTCCCATCACACGCACAGTTGCGCTTAGGTCATCGCCATATCCGTCACAGGTAACAACCAGATAGGTATCCCCCGGAGATTTTCTCAATCCAAAGTATGCAGCAGCAGCGTGTGAGGCATGATGATCATAAAAGGTAGTCTTGGTTGCGTCGAGCCCCAATCGCTCCAATCGCTGTAGCACCTCCTTCTGACCGAAACGCTTATGCACTTTTAAGACGAAGGGCATGAGCACCCGCTGACGAACCTTTCCGGTCAGCGAGTCCTGCCGCGCATAGGAATTAAGGATATCCTCCCTGGAGTGGTATCTCGTTACGAATTGGTTCGTGCCAAACACGATGCGTTCGATTCCGTCTGGACCGATACCTGCCCTGGAAAGGCATGCCTTGACCGAATTCTCCGGAAAACCCCAATAATTCTTCTCTCCCGTCAGGCGCTCTTCCTGAACGGCGTAAAGGATTCCATTCTTGTTCCCGATCAATGCGCTTGCGTTGTGTCCGGCGTGAATGCTAAGAATGTAGTTGTCTTTCATTAATCCCCAGTTGCTCGTCAATAATGCGCACAAAAATATTCAAAAAATTCTCAAGCGTCATCGTTCTGACCCTTTGTATTCCGTTAATCGCAAGTTCTAGCCGTCGGTCTTCATTTGCGAGCAGTTCCGAGAGAATGGCCGCCAAAGCCGAACTGTCCCCTGTCGGGAACATCATGCCATCCGTACCATCGGCAATGCTATCCGGAATTCCTCCTGCATTCGATGCTACGACCGGGCAACCCATGGCACGGGCTTCAACCAATACTCGTGGGGTGCCTTCGCTTCTTGAAGGAAGCACAAGAACATGGCTCGATCTGTAAATGTCAAATAGCCGCTCAGAAAATGGAATGTATCCAAGGAACTGCATTTTGCTAGTATCGACAGGACGGTCCTGATGCAGCCCCAGAAATTCTTCCCGGTTAAACCCAACAAAAACGAGCCTAAAATCAAATTCGTGAGGTATTTTACGTACGGCATCCAAAAGAATGTCGAAACCTTTTTCAAGGCTCGGCCGACCGACGAATAGAATATTGAATGGACCCTTTCGCCGTTGAATCTCCCCCGGAGGAATTATCTCACTTGCTTTAACACTTGAGGACACCGCGGCCGTAATCCTCGATTTCCTATAAAGTGCTGCCAACTCACTGCCATTGGCCACCACCCGTACGTTCGCTCGTTTAAACATTATAAGGTTCCAAAAATGCAGCAGTTGAGCATAGGCTCTTGCTGCTAACCCCACAACCCCGCTATACTTGGCAGGATTGGTTGATGCCGAAAGCAGGTTCGAACATATATGGCATATTACAGGTTTGGACAAAAACAGTGGGGCAAAGGGCGTCTTAAATGGATACTGGATAATGAGCAAATCATGCTCTGCCTCAACGCGTTTCAACATACGGTAAACCGCAAGACTTTTGAGAATGCCATTTAGAAAGGTATTCACAAAAGGGAGAACATACAGCCGCTGGACGACTAATTTATGATTATAGGACTTCCGTCTGGTGGCATCCTGGTAGGTAACGAAACTTAAACCCGGGTATATAGCGTTGAGCCCTTCTACAAGACGGGCATTAGACTTGTCATGATAACAATCCGTGTCCGTGATATATGAATCTCTGAGCGTGACAAAGGCAATCTTAGCGGTAGACTGCATAGGATAACCTTCGTTGATAATAGATAAGCATGCCGTACAACAGACCCAGGGCACCCATAAAGTTCGGACTATAAATCAGCTCCCTTGTAAAAAATGATCTGAACACGAAGAGTACCAGGAAACCCAGTAACCAAATATTGATTCTCCGATCGTAATATCCGTTCAATAGCCCTCGCTTGCGCAAACGGTCACGAATCCGTTGATACCGAATTGTCTGCTTTGAGAAAAGTTTAAAAGTCCAGGCAAAAAATACAAACGTCATGACGCCTCCACCCCCTAGAAGGTATCCGAATAGGTTGTGGGGATCCACATCGTCTCTTCGTTGTAGGTTCAGACGCGACGCGAGTTCCTGGGTTAATCCCGCAAATCCCAATCCCGGGAAGGGATTCTCAAGTCCGGCGAAAATTGATTCCCGTATTAGCATCTCCCGGGCGCGGTCACTCACATAGTCTTCTGCCGTGGTAATTTCAAGTTTGCGCTCAAATGTCCTCAACGCCAGTCGATCCACCAGGTAGGTACTAGCCATTGTAAGTAAAATAAAGGCCACCAACGCGCGGATGGAAAATCTAAAGGCGACAATAAACACCAAAATCACGATCACAATACCAAGGTATCCAGACCGATTGCCGGTTAAGACTCCTCCAACTACCACTATGACAGCCATTGACACACTCGATGCTGCTTTAAAGTACTTCTTGGTTCGCAGTTGATGAAATAAATTGAAACAAATAAAGAAGAAACCGGGTAATGTAAATTGAGACTGCGCATTCTTATTGCCCAATCCTTCAAGCGCGTTTATTCCCTCTAATGCTGGTCCCCCCAGACCCGCCTGTCCCAAATAAATAACCCGTGCCGAAAGATAAACACTCACGATAATGAAGCCCCACATACACACCTCAAAGTCCGCCTCTGACCTAACACATTGCACGAAGACCAAGAGCGTGGCAACACCGGCTACAATTTTTAGTATCTCGAAGTAACTTCCTTCCAGCGCCATTGGCAGTGAAAAGAAGACGATGTATCCACCAAGACAAAACAACAATGGCCCTGGAATCCGGAAAACCTGAAGGCCACCAATCACAACCAATACAGGCAATAAAAGCAGGTACGGATGCATGAGCGTTCCGGCCACCGGGATCCGCAAATCGCCCCACATGGAAAGGATTAAGCTCATCGACAATACGGCACCCATCCAGCCATTGATAGTAATATGACGGGGGTGTACTATCGCAATCGTACTCATCGTCTTAACTTAAGCAGCAATGTACCAAGTGGGCCAAGTCCAACCAGTAACCCATAGACATAAGTCCTGGGATCCCTCAACATCAATGAGGGAAATGTCGCCCAACCAAAAAAGAATACTCGCAAGGCCTTCAAACTATAGCCGCGCTTCAACTCGCCCAAGCCATGTCTTATTATCACATTATTGACGAAAGCCTTGTGAACTCCAGTTCGGGAAATACCCGCTTTCGCCAGCAGTTTTGGAGCAATTTCAATGACTGAGCGATACTCATCGGTAAGATATTTGAGATATCCTGAACTTATTTCCTGTGCCAGTTGATTTGCCGAATGCCATCGATACTCGAACAGAGGCTCGTCAATGAAATAAACGAACTTCACCTCACCCAACAATCTCCAATGAAACCACTTGTCCGGGTTAATCATTCGGCCTGTACCATATCCTCCAACCTTCTCCAAAAGATGGGTGGAATAGCATGTTGCCAGAAAATTAAATGGATTACCAAAAGAGTGGATAACGCGACGCAGCATTTCCGAAGATTCCACCTTAAAAACCTTATGACCTACTATCGTTGACAACCTTTCGTCCACATCTGTATCGTACCACAGCGGTTTTATCATGTCAGCGGCTCGTTCGGTTCGAATTAATGCACCCTCCGAATCGATAATATTCTTAGCAGAAGAAACGAGCAACGGTCCTTCGTTCGCAACCGATTTGATCAGCTTTGAATAAACGGAAAGGGCATTCGGCCTCATCAAGTCGTCGGAAGAAAGCATTATTGTATATGGCGACTCAACCAACTGCACCACACTGTCAAGGTTCCCGGCAAACCCCAGGTTCATTGGATTTACCTTGTATCTGATCTTTCCCGAAAGTGCCTTATACTTTTCAATTACATCGATTGATGCATCCGTACTGCAGTTATCTGCAACCAGAATTTCAAAGCCTGCCTCAGACTGATGTAAGACACTCTCAATCGTCGACGACAAATAAGATGCATAATTGTAATTCGGTATACAGATCGCAAAGTTCATAGATCAAAATAGTTGGCTTTAAGCAACGAATCAAGCAGCACCCTGCTCCCGGAACGGTTCAAATGTACCCAATCGGCAAAATTTTCGCTCTCCTCCACACATTGACTACAATCCATTACCATTCCATATCTCAGTCGAGTATCGATTGCCTCCTTCCAAGTCTCCATATTCCCGATCTTTCGAGCATAAGCAGGCAGGTATGGTGCAATGATAACTCTTAATTCAATTGTATCTTCCAGGCACCTTTGCTCCATGGCGAACAGTTCTTCGAGCAACACGCTATCAATTTCGAAAGATATCCCCCGATAACCATCGAGTTGCCTTTCATGAGCCGGATCAATTACTCCCTCGTTTATCCATTCTTGGTCATCGCGACCGAGGTAATAGAGACTTCGCAGGAATATTTCCGAATTGTATCGGAACACATGACTGATCATCGAATAACGATAGACGTCAGGATATAACTCCCTTAACATAGAACCAATACCATTTCCTGAAGTCACATACGGTTTCAGTTCCTTCGCCAACTCCGGATATGCCCTTGTCAACATACTGGCCTCGATCACAACCATGGATGGCTTTTGGTTCAGGGCAAGATAATCCTCGAATAACACACGTGCGATATCAATACGCAGGCCATTGTAGCTCATGTTGAAAACCTTTTTGCCAAGTTCATTTTCCAAATCGGGCTGGTAAAATGAATTGACACCCCGGGAGTTCCCCAGAATCAATATGTCGGCGCCGGCATCGCCCCCATATAGCCGGCTAAAACGAAAGGAACTTTTATTGGATACCTCTCCTAGTACGTATCCGAGCAGGCGATCGGAGATGAATAGCACCGACAGAAAAACGACACCCCAAGTTAGACACTTTCTCATTTAGAACTGGAAATATATGAATTGTTGGCTGTCAAACGTGCCCAAAAAGGCCATAGTCAGGATCAAACCGACAAACAACACGAGCGCAGTATAAGGGCGTAATGGCAACCACGCGAGAATGTTGACCCTCGTCATGGTCAAATCAATAATCAGTACAAGGAAAATTAGAAGGCACCCCTTGGTTAGGGGGAACATGAACAGGAGATCGCTACCGGAGAATCCACGGAACATCGCGATACGTTCGAGAATCACGAACGCTTCGCTAATTGACTGACTGCGAAAGAATATCCACGTGAATGTGGTGAGCAGGAACACAAACACTATGGATGAAAGATTCATTACGGAAGACACGATTCCCCGATCAGGCAACTGCCTCCCCAGGGGTTGGATCAGGCGTTGGACGATAAGATAAATTCCATGCAAGCCGCCCCATACTACAAAAGTCCAATTTGCCCCGTGCCATAGACCCCCAAGCAGCATGGTAAGCATCAAATTTACCCCGGTGCGCAGTGCTCCACGTCGGTTACCCCCCAACGGAATATATAGGTAGTCCCTGAGCCAACTCGACAATGAGATGTGCCACCTGGTCCAAAACTCACTGAAGTTCCTGGAGAAATATGGTGAGCGGAAATTCTCAGGAAAGTCATATCCCATGATCCGGGCAAGACCAATGGCAATGTCCGAGTAGCCAGAAAAGTCACAGTATATCTGAAACGAGTAAAATACACAGGCGATGATGACCATTGTAGGAGAAAAAGCCCCGGGGCTATCGTATACCCTATCGACCAAAATGGCAAGCGTATCCGCCACACCAACCTTTTTAAAGTATCCAACAAGGACAAGGCCAAGCCCCCCAATGAACCGATTCCATTGAAACGTATTATTGCGATACAATTGCGGTATAAAAATTTCTGCCCTAACAATGGGACCGGCAACCAGTTGAGGGAAAAAAGCGACGAAGGTGGCGAACCGCAGTAAAGAGGGCTCCGGGGTAATCTTGCCCCGATAGATATCGAGCGTATAGCTCATTGTCTGGAAAGTGTAAAAAGATATGCCGACAGGCAGGATGATCTCAAGCATACCCAACCCAGCTCCCATGCCTATCGCATTAAGGAGCTGGTTCGCTGTGTCAATAAAAAAATTAAAGTATTTAAAGAAACCCAAAAAGCCCAGATTTATGACTACCGCCAGAGTAATTAATTTCTTACGGGTATCGGGCTTAGTACGAAAAATAGTGCTGCCCAGAAAAAAGTTAAGCAAGGTCGAGAACCAGATCAACCCAAGAAATCGCCAATCCCACCAACCATAGAAAACGTAGCTAGCCCCCAAGGATATAAGTAACCTTGTCTGCCCCCGCGAAAGAAAAAACAAGGGCAGGAAAAGGGTGATAAAGACAAGGAATACCTGGCTGTTGAACAGCATGCCGCAGTCTATGTAAGAAATAACACGCCTCTAAACTGAATTACAACTGGAAAGCCATTCTCCAATAACGACTTCATGTGTTCAACTTTCCAATTACAACTTCGCGATACAATGATATCATTTGTTCACAAAGAAGATCAAGTGAATATTTCTGCGTGACCAACTCCCTGCCTCTCCTCCCGAATGTAGATCGGAGCTCCACCGAGTCCACCAAATCGGCAATTCGCTCCGCCGCCTCTTGCGTATTGCCTACAGGTACCAGATATCCATTAATACCATCTTTAACCATCTCAAGTGCACCACCCTGATTCACACCTACAACAGGCACGCCTGCTGCCATTGCCTCAATGAATACGCGGCCAAAAGATTCAAGGTCACTCGGATGAAAC
>Ga0079224_100009883_pt1 | contig 13060 bp, 13 predicted proteins | sample Stecom2015_FD_80414 | JGI IMG/M metagenome (GOLD analysis project Ga0079224, IMG submission 80414) | Agricultural soil microbial communities from Utah to study Nitrogen management - Steer compost 2015 | ecosystem: Environmental > Terrestrial > Soil > Agricultural land | place: USA: Utah... | reverse complement strand
GCGGTCCGGACGGGACTCGAACCCGCGACCCCATGCGTGACAGGCATGTATTCTAACCAACTGAACTACCGGACCTGTTCCCTTTCGGTGTGCAAATATAGCCCGATTTATTGATCTTCAAAAAAAAAATGAAACTTTTTTAGGCGCCTGCGCCTTCCTTCATTTTTTCTGCGTTTTCCGCAAATTGAAGCGCATCTATAATCTCCTGAATATCACCATCCATCACCGCAGAGAGGTTGTATAGCGTCAATCCGATGCGATGTTCGGTTACCCGGCCTTGCGGATAATTATAGGTTCGGACTTTGGCCGAGCGGTCGCCCGTTGATACCATGGTTTTCCGTTTTGCGGCGACGTCGCCTTGTTTTTTCTGCAACTCGAGCTCGTATAGTTTGGAACGAAGCATCTCCATGGCCAGCTCGCGGTTGGCCAGCTGGGATCGTTCTACCTGGCACACCACGACAATACCGGTGGGCTTGTGCGTCAACTGCACCTTTGTCTCCACCTTGTTCACGTTTTGTCCCCCGGCACCGCCTGAGCGGGAGGTTTGCATCTCGATGTCGCCGGCGTTGAGTTCCACGTCGATTTCTTCCGCCTCGGGCAATACGGCCACCGAGGCAGCCGATGTATGGACGCGGCCCTGCGTTTCGGTATCGGGAACCCGCTGCACCCGGTGTACGCCGGATTCATATTTGAGTTGACCATACACATCTTCGCCAGTCACCTTAAGAATAACCTCCTTATATCCTCCTGCGGTTCCCTCGGTTACGTTCATGACCTCCACGCGCCAGCCCTTCTCCTCAAAAAAACGCGTGTACATGCGGTACAGGTCGCCGGCAAAGAGCGCCGCCTCGTCGCCGCCCGCACCACCGCGGATCTCGATGATCGCGTTCTTGGCGTCCTCCGGATCCTTCGGAATCAGCAGCAGGCGCACCTCGTCCTCTTTTTCTTCCTTTTGTTCGAGTAGGATATCGAGCTCCTCCTTCGCCATTTCTCGCAGTTCCTGATCTTTCTCGTTGGCGAGGATCTTTTTGTTCGTCTCGATATTGCTGACAATATTCTGGTAGATATTGTATTGCTCAACGATCTTGCCCAAGTCCTTGTATTCCTTGTTGAGCTTGGCAAAGCGTTTCATGTCGCTGAGTGTGTCGGGATTGCCCAGTTCGCGCTCCACTTCCTCCCAGCGGTCTTTGATTGCCTTTAATTTTGATAACATAGCTGTCCGTCTAGAGCCGGTTCGAAAGTCATTTTCCGGCCGGTAAAAAGTTTACAAAACTAGCTATACCCGCTGAAAATTGCAAGGATACGGCGGATAAGATGTTGCGGCACAGCTGCCCGCCTTAGGCATTGGAGCAATATCGGACCACGGGTACCGCGTCCTTATTTCAGCCGTAGATAAATGTGCTTGTGCTTGCTATTGGCGCCCGATTCCCGTTCGTCGATCTCAAACTTATCCATGTACTTGATCATATCATACAGCTTAGAGAAGCCATAGTTTCGGGGATCAAACTCCGGCCGTTTTTTGGAGACAAAACTACCCAGATGGCCCAGGAAAGTCCAGCCGCTGTCGTCGCCCAGATCGTCGACACTATCCACGATTAGCTTCACCGTCTTAGGGTCTATCTTGTCCACGGCCTTGGCCTTAGGCTTGGCTTTTACCGTCTGCTTGCTCGATTTTTCCTCTTCGGACCCTTTCAATATCTCGATAAAGATAAACTTATTGCACGCAGCGATGAACGGCTGTGGTGTTTTCTTCTCACCAATGCCGATGACCATCATGCCGGCCTCGCGCAATCGCGTAGCCAGACGGGTAAAGTCACTATCGCTCGATACAATGCAAAAGCCGTTGACTTTTTCAGAATACAGGATGTCCATTGCGTCAATGATCAAGGCATTGTCCGACGAGTTTTTCCCGGTGGTGTAACTATACTGTTGTATGGGCGTAATGGCATTTTCCAACAGCACGTTCTTCCATCCCGACAGGTGGGGCTTCGTCCAGTCGCCATAAATCCGCTTTACGGTAGGCGTTCCGCTTTTAGATATCTCCTCCAGCATCTCCTTGACATAGGCGTGCGGCACGTTATCCGCATCGATTAGCACGGCCAGTTTGTATTCGCTCATGATTGTATCCTCATTGGTGGAAGGTAAAAGTACGAAGTGTTGACGCCTTTTTTGTCAAAACCTGAAACAAAAGGCGCCCCGTGCCTCCTATCCGTGTACCAACGGGATGACGAGGCTCCTTTTGGCCAAGCCCGCTACGCCCACATCGAGCTGGAAAACACTGCCGCTTAACGGGTGGTTCGCCAATTCATCGGCCGACATTTCCTGGCGCGCTGTGGTAATAAACAAGGTTTTCATATCCGGTCCGCCGAAAGTGCACGCCGTTACGTTGGGTGCCGGAATGTCCACCTTTTCCAATAATCTTCCGGTAGATGGGTCCCATCGTCCTACCGAATAACCGCCGTAATGGGCTACCCACAGCATCCCTTCCTCGTCGATGGCCATACCGTCGGGCGTACCGAGGTCGTCAGGTATCCGAACGGCATCGCCTTGCAGGCTAATCCGACCGGTTTTTCCGTCAAACGCATAGGCTTTAACCGTCTTTAAGGGCGAGTCAATAAAGTACATCGTCTTTCCGTCCGGCGACCACACTAGGCCGTTAGAAATGGTCGTATCGGGAACGCGGGGCACGAATTCACCATCTTCCAGCACATAGAGCGCACCTGCCCCGGTTTCAAACTGCAAATCCATCGTGCCGACCCACAGCCGACCCAATGGATCACATCCACCATCGTTCGTCCGGCTATTCGGTTTGTCCGCTTCCAGGGCCAATACGGTTTCCAACGCGCCCGTCCTTACGTCTAAGTGCGCAATTCCGCCCTGCATGGCTACCAAGAGGGTGTCTGGGCGCTGTGTCTCGATAAGCAACGTCACCGGTCTGTCGTATGAAAACCGCTGCACCTGATTCGTGTTCCGGTCATGAAAAAACACCTGTTTCTTCCCGATATCCACCCACCATAATTGCTGCGGGTTTGCTAGCCAAAGAGGGCCTTCCCCCAGTTCATGCTTCCCTTCGTACAATACACTTACTTCATTCATTTTTAAAAAATTTAATGCCTCCACTCCATTAACGCCACGTTAAGCACTTCTTCCACGCGCCGTTTGGCTGCTGAAAAATAAACCATCCCGTGCCCAGGCAACATGCAATCCATATCGAGCTCGGCCATACGCCAAAGCGACTCCAAATAGGTTGTCCGACAAAAGTCGACCGACCCCGACCAACCGAAATCGCCGACGAGTTTAGTACCGATAACGTCTCCGCTGACCACGATCTTTTTCCCGTCCAGTTCGAACGAATAAACCGTACATCCCCTGCTGTGCCCCGGCATGGCCCGTGCTTGGATGGTCAGACCTAAGACCGTCAAGCTTTCGCCGTCTTGCAGAACGGTATCCACCTCAAACGGCACAAACCGCTTATGGTACAAATAACCGCAGCAGCGATGGTCACCGGTACGGACTGCATCGGCGGTTTCTGGCCCCGCCATTAACTGAACGCCCCGTTCTTTCAGGATATGTCCGCCTCCGGCGTGGTCGTAGTGGGCGTGGGTCAGGAAGCAGTACGCGATATCGTTCGGATCCATTCCCCAGTAGCGGATATTGTCCAACAGCTGATCCATCGTATCGCCGCAACCGGAATCGAAGAGCACCAGTCCCCCGTCCAGCCGCAGCACATAGCTGTTGCAGTCGTTCCACATGGCGCCTGGCACGTCGGTGGTCATACCCGTCAAGTCGCCACTTACCTGATATATACGGTGAAACAGTTGCATATTACAATCGGTTATCGGCCTTGAATTGCTCAAAGTCTGCCAGTGCATAGGGAGGGCAACCACCCCGCGATCGGGCATTGAATGCACCCAATGCCGCGGCGTTTTCCAGTGCACTCCGCACCGGAAGACCGGCCAAACGATAGCGAAGGTACCCTGCCAGAAATGCATCGCCACTACCGATGGTGTCGGCTACTTCCACCGGGACGCCGGGCACGTTGACCGAACCGGCCGACGACACGTGCATCGCTCCATGGGCGCCCCGCGTGACGATGGCTTCACTGATCCAAAAACGGGTCATCAGCTTATTCAACTGCTCCTCTTCGGGGGCTTCGCCCAAACCTGGGTGGAAAATCCCCGTCAAAATCGCCAATTCGGCCTCGCTTAGTTTCAGCAGATCCGTATAATCCAACAGCTTGGCTAGCGTAGGCGCATCATAGAAACCTGCTCGAAAATTGGCATCAAATACATTGAACGAGCCATTCGGCAATAAACGGTACAGCGATTCCTTGCTCACGGCACTGCGGGTAGCCAGACTGCCATAGACCAGGCATGCATCTTTAGTGGCATCGCCGTATAATTCGCCGTCCCAGTCAATGTAATCCCAAGCCACGGGCGACAAAATCTCGTAGCTAACGTTTTCCTTGTCGGTGATATTGGCCACTACCTTCCCCGTCCCGTAGCGTTCATTAACCTGAACGAAGCGGGTATCGATTCCCCACTCGCCGATAAGGGCGCGCATACGCCGTCCCGGCTCGTCACGACCTACGCTACTAATCATATATACTTCATAGCGGGGGTCCTTCGCCAGATGATAGGCTACATTGAGCGGGGCACCGCCCGCAAATTCCTCCCCGCCCACAACATCCCACAACACCTCTCCAAAGCAAAAAACCCTTGTGCAATCAACCATGCTAACGTGCTACCAGTATTCCTTGATTTTACGATTTACAAATTCTACGCTTCGTTCCAATTGGGCCATTCCGTCCACGCCATCTTCGATACTGATCCAACCATCGAAGCCCACCGTGCGCAATATCGAGAAAATCCGATCATAATCGTTCAGTCCTTTTCCAATCTCGCCGTGCCGCAACACGGACGCATAGCCATCGCTGTTGTCCTCCATGGCGCGCAAGTCGGCCAAGGTTCCCCCAACCAGGAATCGGTCGCTCGCATGCATGGTTTTCACGCGATGCTTGATCCGCTCAAGCAAGCCAATGGGATCCTCCCCAGCCAGAAAAGCATTGCTCGGGTCATAATTGACTCCAAAATACGGACTGTCAATCGCCTCTACCAACTGGCAAAAGACGGCGGTTTTCTGGGCAAACTCCGGAAATTTCCAGAAATCGTCCTTATAATGATTTTCCAATATCAGGGTAATGCCCAGCTCTCCGGCATATTCCAGGCAAGCGGTTATGGCCTCGGCTGCAAGTCTTACTCCTTCATCGACTGCCAAGCCGGGGCGCCGCTGTCCGGACAGTACCCGGCAATAGGATCCTCCTAGGGCATAGGTCATATCGATCCACTGTTTTTGCAGGGCTACTTGCTGCTGTCGAAATTCCGGGTCGGGGTGGGTAAAGTCTGGCGAACAACACATCATCGGTACCTGTAAGCCTGCATCCTCCACTTGTTGGCGCAGCACATGCCAATTACGCTGGTCGCGCATCTCCAGAAAACCCGCATACCATTCCAACCTGTCAATCGGCAGGCTGCTGGCCATATCGATCCATTCTCGTAGCGTCATCGTGCCGCTCACGCACAGTTCGTGCATAAATGCTTTAGGAAATACAGCTAACTTCGGCATACTACCCCCGATTTAATGCGTCCAGGTTCTTTTCGGGATTGCGCCCAATAATAGGATGCTGTTCCAGTTCGATAGCCTGTCCGCTGACGGGGCCCAGGAGGTCGGAAAGCCAAAACACGACCGAATTCGCGATTTCCTTCGGGTCTAGCAGCCTCCTTGCAGGGGCATACATCGGAGATATATGGGAGTGCCAATCGGAAGGCAAGCCATGGGAAACTTTGCGGGACTGCTCCTTGTCAGTCAATACCCAACCCGCATTCAACTGATTAACACGGATGCCATAGTCGCGGTGGAGGCTGTCGCCAAGGTTTCGGGTCAGGGTCATCAGCGCCCCTTTCGATACGCTGTACGCCAACAAGCCCGGTTCTCCGGCGTACGCATTGACGGACCCGATATTCACAACCGCACCCTTGGTCGCGGCCAAATGGGGCAACGCAGCCTGAATAATGGCGAAAGGTGCTAACGCGTTAACCTCTAGCACTTCCCGCATCAATGGCAAGCTGGTATCCTCCACACGGGATGACACCACCCAAGCGGCGTTGTTTGCGATGCCGTCCAACCGGCCAAAACGCCGGATCGCGGTGTCCACGAGCGCTTTGGCGAACCCTTCTGTGCGTATATCCTGCACAAAAGGCTCCACTCGTTTGCCTCCGGACAAAAACTTGAGAGCCGACGGCAATTCCGTTTCGTTGCGCCCGTGAAGCAACACGAGAGCTCCCGCATCGAGGCACGCCTTGGCAATGGCCAACCCGATGCCACCGAACGCACCGGTCACAATCACCGCTTTGTCCGCTAGTATATTATTTTGCATGATTTCTTTTTTGATTTTCACTCCGGACGCAGTATGCTTTTGATAACCTCGCCGTTTTTCATCTGTCGAAACGCCTCTTCCCATTCCGTTAAGGGCCACACGCCGCCGATTATGCGGCTCACGTCGAGCTTGCCCGTTGCCAAGAGGCGGATCACTTTTTCCCATATGGGCCAGTTATGGCTAAAGCTACCTTGTATCCTGACATTTTTCTGTACGATGGGATCCAGTGAGAAACCGATTGGCTGCGGCCCCCATCCTACCTTGACGATCTGGCCGCTTGGCCTTACCCATTCGATGGCCTGCTGGAGGGTGGCACTCACGCCCGCCGAGTCAATCACGCAATCGGCACCCAAGCCATCCAGCTCCTTCGCCCATTGGCTGGCGTCGCCACCTATCGCGTGCAATCCGTACGCCGCGGCGACATCTAAGCGTTTGCGATCGGTAGACAGTCCCACCACGGCCACTTCGGCGCCCATAAGCTGTGCGATCAAGGCACACAGCATACCAATCGTACCGGGGCCAATCACAATAACCCGGTCGCCGGGCCTTACCGACGCATTATTCACGACGGCGTTGTAAGCGACGCTACACGGCTCCGTCAGACACGCTTTCTCAAAACTCAGCTCATCGGGGATTCTATGAAGGCAGCGAGCCGGCACAGCCACGTACCTTGCCATGGCGCCATCAACGCCATATCCGAATCCCTTTCGCGATGGATCCAAATTATAAAGACCCACTTTTGAGAGGGGGCTCTCGGCATCCACCACCGCCGCTGTTTCGCTCACGACCCGATCGCCCTTCTGCCACCGCTGCACATCTGACCCCACCTCGTGCACCACCCCGGCGAATTCGTGCCCCAGCACTACCGGATAGTTAACGGGCCAGCTATGGGTGGACGTCCATTGGTGTAGGTCGCTCCCGCAGACTCCAACGTTCTTCACCTCTAGGATTACCTCCGATGGGCCCGCTACGGGCTTGGGCAACTTTCGGAGTGCTACTGACCCCGGTCGGGCGTCGAAATTTACGACTGATAAAAACTCCATGGCTGTTTAAATGTTTGGGTTACTTGTTGCGAATGGATGTTCTCGCATATGGATTTGAGAATAGCGTCCAAATCGCCTCTCGAAGTCTTAAACGCATCGGCATCGATGGTCAGCGGAGCGCCCAACACCACCAGTGGAGCGCCGTACGAAGGGCATTGGACGGCCTGTTCGATGGATAGGCCGCCCACGGCCTGGACGGGCACCTCCACGGCATCCACGATTTCGGCTAATTGATCCAACGGGCTGGGATAAGGCAGGCCTTGCGCGGCTAAGCCCCTGCGCTCGTCGTAGCCCACGTGGTGGACCACGTAGTCGCATCCCATGTCTTCAAGGAGCTTGGCACCGTCAACCATATTGCTGCAGGCGAGGTTGTCGCCCATGACCTTAACGCCGAAATCGCGCCCCGCCCGGACGACGCATTTGATAGTCTCCACATGGGCACGCGCCATGACCACCACGTGCGTGGCACCCGCTTTCGCCATCATTTCGGCTTCCAAATAACCTCCGTCCATTGTTTTCAGGTCGACGACCAATGGCGTATCCGGAAATTCCTGACGAAGACGGCGGACACCATGCAGGCCCTCTGCCAGCACTAAGGGTGTGCCCACTTCCAGCCAGTCGACGCCAGCGTGCAGCGCCATCCGCGCCGTATCGACGGCTTCCTCAATATCGGTTAAGTCCAACGAGATTTGAACAATGGGTCTCATCGCGTAATCCATTTTTAATTTAACAGCCGCACCTGGATGTCTTTATACATCACTTTCGAATTGGGGTCGTGTGCTTGAATCGCAAAGGTCCCTTGGTCGATATAACGCCCGAAATGGTCATCCCGCCGTACCAATCGCGACTTATCGTCGAGCTGGGTGTAATCCACGACGGTAATGCCATCGACTTTCACCACCACCCTCTGCCCCTCCACCCGGATATACAGCTCGAACCACTGTTCGTCAAGCGCGTAATGGTCCGCCACGTCAATAACGTTGTACAAGCTGCCCGTCCGGATAATGTCCCGATGCGAGTTATTCACCTGCACTTCATAGCCATAATTGGGAAATCCCTTCTCTTGGAAACGGGTGTGGAAATAAATTCCCGAATTGGCATTGGCAAAGGTGTAGACCATGGCCTTGAACTCAAAGTCCGTAAAACGGTGGCCGGCCACCTCGCCGACGTAGTAGAGATGCGAGCGCGGACCGTCATGCACGATGCATCCGTCGACCACTCGGAAAGAGGATTCGTTTTCGCTCGCCTTCCAACCGTTGAGCGTCTTCCCGTCAAACAAGGGTATCCAATCGTTGGTTTGGGGAAAGGCCTGCGGCAGGCTCGTCACCATCGCCAGGGCCAAATATGAAAAGAAGTTTTTAAAATTCATGGCTTGCAGGTTTATAATGTACCCCAACCTTGTCGGTAATCGCGCTTGACGAATTGGTTTGCCTCTTCATGATTGGTGATACGCATGTTTTGAGCATCCCAACGGAGGACCTTGTTGCTCCCGGGATAGTCAAATCCAGGACGGTTAGCCCTAGCATGCGGAATGTCCGCTACACGGATGGCCAAATTAGCCATTAGCACGGTTTCGGTCAATGGCCCGGATAGCTCGAACGGCGCACTCAGCGAGGTCTTGCCATACCCTGCAATGGCACCCTCCACCCATTGGGCGTAGTGTCCGGCTGCTCCATCCTTTACTCGGGCGTACCGCTGCGGCACTTGCATCTCGGCCGTGCGCGACACTGGAATCAGCCGTGGATTGGCGGCGTATTCGCTCGCCATCATCTTTCCTTTCGTACCCACGAAGAGGATACCGCTATTGCCATCGCCCATGATTTCGTCCGGTTCCAGCTCGTCGGGCCGTGCCGGTTTGATGCCGCCATCCATCCAATGGAGCTTGACTTCACTTTGGGTTCGTTCCGTCTTTGGGAATGTAAGGGTAGCGTAGCTCGATGGCGGACAACTGTCCGCAAAGTATCCGCGGGTGCCGAAATCCGTATAGACACTGCCGACGGTCGCCTGCACGTCGGTAGGATATTTCAGTCCCAGCACCGCGAATGGCGCTTCCAGCAGGTGGCAACCTAGATCGCCCAGCGCACCGGTTCCATAGTCCCACCATCCCCGCCAGCTCCGGGGCACCAGCCCCTCCACGTATTCCTTATAGGGAGCCGTGCCCAGCCAAAGATCCCAGTTCAGTCCGTTGGGGACCGGAGCCGCCTGGCTCGGCCAAGGAATGCCTTGTGGCCATACCGGGCGGTTGGTCCAGGTATACACCGTATGCACGTCCCCTATGATCCCGGCGTCATACCATTCGCGCAGCTGCCTGACGCCGTCGCCCGAGGCTCCTTGATTGCCCATCTGGGTTACAACCTTGTAGCGCGCCGCAGCCTCCGTAAGCTTGCGTGCTTCGTAGATGTCGTGTGTCATCGGTTTCTGCACATATACATGTTTGCCCAGTTGCATCGCAGCCATCGCAATGATGGCGTGGTTGTGGTCGGGCGTGGATACCGACACGGCATCGAAATGTGCCGATTCCTTATCGAACAGGGCACGCCAGTCGTGATAGTACTTTGCCTGGGGATATTTCTCGCGCGACTCCTGCGCCATGCGGTCGTCTACGTCGCAGAGGTAGCCAATTTCGGCCTTGCCGCTATTATAAAAATTGTTGATGTCGCCCCTTCCTTTACCACCGACGCCTACTCCGGCCACCACCAGCTTGTCGCTGGGCGCAACAAAGCCCGTGCCGCCCAACACGTGACGAGGCACAATCGTAATGCCAGCAGCGGCCAAACCGGCTTTGCTGATGAAGTCCCTGCGGGACTGCAAGTTGCCATCTTTTTTCATATCATTAGATTTTTACCATAGTTGCGATTGGCCGGTTCGTTCAGATCGGTTAAACACGTCAGTAGGTACCCCGCCCCCAGCATGGATGTATTGCTTACGCAGCCTAAATATTGTGTGCTGGATCCGGTGAAATATCCCGATGTCGTCAGTTTGTGCCTCAGGCTAAAGACGCCCCCGCCAAGGCCAGCCTCGCCGAAGTGCCGATGGACTAAGATCCCGCGTCGGGTTGACTCACGGCTCCGCCGCATCTGGAGCGAATCCGCCGCGACATCGACGAAAGTCCCCGATTCGACCATCAAAACAAGCTTTCCTTCTAGCGCCGGTGCGACGCCATCGTCCAATCCAAAGGTGATGGCATCATACTTGTTTTTCCTACCGTTAGTGTAAAAGGCCATTTTCGGTTTACTAATGGGTTCGGTGTTGGTTGGTTAAGTTAGCAGAATATTATTAGTACTCGAAATTGCAAATTTAAGTCGAAGGAATCTTCACGCAACTTATCCTGTTATTATACAATCTTGGCATAAGCACACGGCCCCGCCTCTGCTAGCCACGATATTTTCATTAGATTTGAAAAAAGAACAACAGCTATGGAAATTGTTTCGATGTTATCCGATATCGAATATGGCGACACGAAACCCGCTATAAAGGTCTTGGTCAATAACGACTTCGTCAAGGAGATCCGGATCGCGTTTAAGAAAGGACAGGAGATGCGCGAACACCAAACAAAGCATCCCATTGTCGTATCCGTCGTGGATGGCAGCATCGACTTTGGCGTGTCGGGTACGGTGCAACAGCTAACCAGAGGCATGCTCATTGCCCTAGAGGGGGGCGTACCGCATAGCTTGGTGGCGCGTGCCGACAGTATCGTACGGCTTTCCTTAAGCAAAGCCGACACCATCGAGCGTATTCAACGGGTATAACCACAAAGCCATCTTTAGTAACGGAGACAGCTGCGGCCTATACCCATGACCTCCTTTGTGGACGGGCCGGCGGTGCTGGGAACGCACGGCGGAAACGTGCTCGTGAGGAGATTTTGATGACCTCATCGCCAACCTCCCAAATTTTTCATTACCTTGACCATCCACGCAACGCGGACACCCGCTACCTATTCGCGCCAGGCCAGACATAGATATATAAAATGGGCAAGACCTTTTCTGAAAAAGTGATCGCTTTCAACCGATCGTTGCATTACACCGGCCAACTTCCCCCTGGATTCCGAGTCATGAACCCCTACCCGACCAATCCCGAGACGATGGTGGTAATGCGCGAGTTTTACGAAAAATATTACAAGGACACCAATCGTCGGCGGTTCATCATCGGCATCAACCCGAGCCGGCATGGTGCCGGCGTTACCGGTGTTCCCTTCACCGACACGAAACGCTTAGAAGCGGTTTGCGGCATTTCGATGCAATCCGCGCACACACACGAAGTGTCTTCCGTTTTTGTATACGACATGATCGCAGCCTATGGCGGACCGGAGGCTTTCTACAGTCGATTCTATATCAATTCGCCCTTCCCGTTAGCCATCACCCGCCAGACCCCAGACGGAAAGTGGCTGAATGCCAATTACTATGATGACAAACATCTCTTTGCCATGGTCAAGCCCTTCATGATCGAATCCCTCAAAAAGCACATCAGTTTAGGGCTATACACAGACGAGGTATACGTTTTAGGCAAGAAAAACGCCTCATTTATCCGTCAGTTGAATGCGGAGGAGCCGCTGTTTGGCAAGTTGGTCGTCCTCGAACACCCGCGCTATATCCAGCAGTATAAGTCGCGCGACAAACAGCAATATATCGATAAATACCTGTCAGTTTTGCCATGAACGGAAGGTCGGGCAGGGTACTTTTTTGACAACGCTAATTTTTATCCGGACTTTCTTGACCTTACTAAATTCGGCTTGCCCTTTGAAATACGGTAAACACGTGACTTTACCACATCCACTTTTTGCGTCCAATGGCTAGCAAAGCGCTAGACGACGATATGGCGTTGGCAGGCCAATTGGTGTGAAATATGCTTAGTAGCCTGACAACGAAGGCGTATGCCGTCGTTAACCGCTCCCTGATAGATGCCGGTGCCGAACTGGAGTCCCTGGTTGACACAGGAAAGATACGCAGGCGTCAGGAAAAAGCATGCGACCTTTGGCGTATGAACGCTTAAATATCTTATTTTTACCGATCTGATATCTTTTACTTTAACATTTAGCAGCAACATGACATTCCAAGAGTACCTCGATTATTTTGAGACCATCATCCAGACGCCGCTGGAGGAGCAGGCAGCTCCGTATAATAATGCGGATTATATCAATTACACAAAACTCAACTGGTCGCGGATGAACCGCTGGCTGAAGACCGCCGTGGTATCGCCCGAGCTGGCAGAAACCATGCGGCGAATCGACGCCCGCCAGCATTGGATTGTTATCACCGAGCCCTGGTGCGGCGATGCCGCCCACGGGGTACCGTTTATCGAACTCGCCGCCCGCGAAAATTCGTTGGTCACTACCTCCTATGAGCTACGGGACAGCGAACCCTTTCGGATCGAAAAATACCTAACCAACAATTCCAAGTCCATTCCGAAGCTTGCGATCCTCGACGAAACCGGCCGATATTTAGCCACATGGGGACCGCGCCCCGCGGGATGCCAAGAGCTACACACCTCGCTCGTAGCGAAACAAACCGATTTTGAACGCGTCAACACCGAGATACAGAATTGGTACAATACCGACAAGGGAGTCCAGATCCAGCACGAACTG
>Ga0079224_100009882_pt1 | contig 13061 bp, 10 predicted proteins | sample Stecom2015_FD_80414 | JGI IMG/M metagenome (GOLD analysis project Ga0079224, IMG submission 80414) | Agricultural soil microbial communities from Utah to study Nitrogen management - Steer compost 2015 | ecosystem: Environmental > Terrestrial > Soil > Agricultural land | place: USA: Utah... | reverse complement strand
TGAATGATAATGCTTATCAATTCTCTTTGATGGCTTTGTGTATTCCTACTTCCGTCAAAAGGAGGCCTGCTAACCTTTGAATTAAGCTAATTAATTGAATTAAAATTTCAAGTAGGATATTGTCAAAACAGATATCCTACTAAATATTAGCTAAATCCTAACTATAATGCAATCAATGCTTGATTTGGAATACTAGCGATTAATCTACTATAGCCTGATAAATTAAAACAGGTAACTTCTGATGATCCTCAGATATTTTAGTTGGGATGACTTGTGTCAAATAGACGACTACCATATCCTCTGAAGGATCAACCCAGTAGCTAGAGTGGTATGCTCCTCCCCATCCATATTCACCAACAGAACCCATTGTTCCACGCGTACCTAATTCCTTTACAATAGAAAAGCCTAATCCAAAACCAGTTCCATTTTCCCATGGGAATTTAATATTAGCAATGTGATCCACTGTCATTAGCTCCACAGACTTACGCGAGAGGATTCTTGTGCCATCCAATTCTCCTTTATTAAGCATCATTTGAAGAAAACGACCATAATCATATGCGGTACTTAAAAGTCCAGCACCACCAGAATAACTTACTCGTGGACCTTTTAGATATGCTCCTTGCCCGATCATTGTTCCTGGGTTTGGTGCTTTTTCAATCCCAGTTTCTGTTGCAGAATACACTACCGTAAGTCTATCTTTTTTATCCTTGGGCAGGTAAAAATGTGTATCCTTCATTCCCAAAGGTTGAAATAAGTTTTCACTTAAAAATTCATTAAGATCTTCCCCTGAGACCACCTCAATAAGAGCTCCTAGAATATCAGTAGAATAGCCATAAACGAACCTTTCTCCTGGCTGCGCATCAAAAGGAAGTTTAGCCATTCTTTTTACAGTTTCTAAAATAGGCTCTTTTCTATCAGCAAAGTACCACCCTTGGATCCCAGCTTCCTTCCATTTATCAGCTGCAACCCCATTTCCGTATCCAACACCAGCGGTATGCGTAAGTAAATCTCTAATTGTAATTGCACGATTAGCCGGCTCAATAGTATACCCACCATCCTGATCTGCTACAGCTACAGTTGTTTTATTAAATTCAGGAATATATTTTCCAACTGGTTCAGAAATGGTAAGTAACCCTCTTTCCTGTAAAATCATTATACCAACACTAACAGTAGCTTTGGTTTGCGAGGCAATTCGAAATATATCCGATTTCTCCATTTGATCATTCTGTTCTATATCCCTTTTTCCGAATGCTTTATAATACGCAATTTCACCTTTTCTAGCCACTAGTATAACGGAGCCCGGAAGTGCGTCATCTTCGACGAATCCTTCAAAGGTTTTGGTTAAATAATCAAGTCTTTCGCTGGAGAAGCCAAGTTTTTCAGGTTGTGTTTCAGTAAAAGACTGGGCATAAATATTACTTTGTGATAAGATAGCTAATAGTAATACTAGGGCGTAAAGTTTCTTTTGCAGCTTCATTTTTAATTTAAGTTAATAGTTAGTACCAACAAATTAAACAGTTTTCCCAATTCTATAAAAGTGAATGCACTTATTTATATTGTAAAGACCACTTTTAATTTTAATATTTTTGCCACAATGAGCCATTCACATAAACATTTTAAACTTTTTAAGCCATACGGCTATATAAGCCAATTGTCCAGTAATGATACTAGGCAATTGAAAAAAAAACTATTTTTAAATGAGTTGTATGATTTTGAGTCTGGAATGATGCCAATTGGCCGTCTTGATGAAAAATCAGAAGGACTTTTGTTAATGACTACCGATGGTAAACTAAGCGATCAAATCAATCGTAGCGGAATAGAAAAACAATATTACGCTTTGCTAGATGGTCAAATTACTGATAAATCCATAGATGCTCTATCCAAAGGAGTTCACATTGGTTTAAATGGTGAAAAATATCTTACACAACCCTGTGAAGTTGTATCCATTGACACTCCAAATCTACCAGAAAGGGAAAAGAAAATTCGAGACCAGAGGCATGGCCCGACCTCTTGGATTAGCATCACTATTACGGAGGGTAAATTCAGGCAAGTCCGTAAAATGACTGCTGCAGTAGGACATCCTACTTTACGACTAATAAGAGTGCGGATAGGGGATATTTATTTAGATTCAATGCAGCCTGGCCAAGTACTCGAGCTTACTTCCACTGCTTTCGCTGCAATCGAACAGCGTTTAAAATAGCTAGAAAAGCCACTCCTACATCTGCAAATACTGCTTCCCACATACTAGCCACACCCCAAGCACCCATAAGAAGAACCATGAGCTTCACTCCAAAAGCTAATGCTATATTTTGCCACACAATATTTCGGGTAGATTTACCGATCTCAATGGCAGTTGCTATTTTTGAAATTTGGTCGGTTTGTATCACAATATCCGCAGTTTCAATAGCAACATCGCTGCCCAAGCCCCCCATGGCAATCCCAACATCACTCATTGCTAATACTGGGGCATCATTGATACCATCTCCAACAAAAGCAACAAAACTTTCAGGATCTTCCTTTAGTTTTTCTACCTCTTTAAGTTTATCCTCTGGAAATAAATCTCCTTTGACCTTTGAGACGCCTAAAGTATTTCCAAGCTCTGAGGTTATGCTTTGTTTATCCCCAGAGAGTATCATCAAATTTGTTATCCCAGTGGCTTTAATTCTTTCAATTCCTGTTTTAGCATCATCCTTCAGCTGATCAGCAATGATGATATGACCAGAATAAACGCCTTCTAATGCCATAAAAACGACGGTTTCAACAATATTTTTCGTCTTTTCAGGAACCCTAACTTGGTGAGTCATCATAAGTTCAAGATTACCTACTAAGGCTTTGTGACCATTCACATAACCACTTAATCCCTGACCCGGAATTTCTTTTACATCCCTAGCCTGGTGAGTCAATTCAACCCTTGGATTGTAATTCAGTATTGCTTTAGCAATTGGATGTGAGGACTGACTCTCTATACTTTTTATGTAGTTTAAAAATTGCGTTTGCTCCATTGTTGGACTAACAACGGATTGAATTTTAAAATTCCCTTTTGTTAAGGTGCCTGTTTTATCCATAGCCAAAGTGTTGACTTTGGTAATAGCATCAAGAAAAGATGCTCCTTTAAAGAGTAGTCCATTTCTAGAAGCAGCCCCAAGCCCTCCAAAATATCCTAAAGGAATCGATACCACCAGGGCACATGGACAAGAAAGCACCAAGAAGATAAGTCCTTTATATAACCAATCTTCAAAAACATAATTATCCACAAACAGGTATGGTAATAGCGTAATGGCCAAGGCAGCAAAAAATACAATTGGTGTATAGATTTTGGCAAATCTTCGAATAAACAGTTCTGTTTTAGACTTTCTAGCACTAGCCTGTTCGACCATTTCTAATATCCGAGCGATTGAACTATCCTGATATTTTTTTGTAGATTCCATTTCGATCACTTGGTCAGTGTTAATATAACCTGCGTATACCTTCTCCCCTCTTCTAATAGTCTTAGGCACGCTTTCCCCAGTGATTGCAGATGTGTTCATGCTAGCCATTTCTGAGTTTAATACTCCGTCTAAGGCTAGCTTCTCTCCTACCTTAATCTGAATTCTTGATCCAACATTCACGTGTTCAGGTTTCATAGCCACGAATTTTAAGCCATCATATACCATAACCGTAGATGAACGTTGGTTTAGTAAGGACCTTATATTTCCTTTAGCCTTTCTAACAGCTGCACCTTGAAATAATTCACCTATGGAGTAAAATAACATAACAGCAACGCCTTCAGGATATTCGCCAATAGCAAAAGCCCCAATGGTAGCCACTGCCATTAAGGTAAATTCGGAAAAGAAGTTTCCTTTTAACAAAAGTAAATATCCTTGTTTTATCACTGGATACCCTACAGGTAGATAGGCAGCTACATACCATAACACCCGTATCCAACCACTGAAAAAACTAGCATTCGTATAATCCAATCCTAGTCCTACCATTAGAAGAATAAAACTAAAAATGGCCGGGAGGTATAATTTATAATTATTTGTAGTATTACTAAGGCTGGGTGATTGATTTTGGGACTCGGATGAAGTTTCACAGCAGGAGCAATCAGTACTATATTGGTTTTTATTTTCCATAATATTCGGTCTTTAAAACTTTCTACAAGGCAAAAATACCCTATATAGACATGCAATGGAATTGCATAATAACTCCTATAATTAAGGTCCAAACTCACTTAATGGAAACAAATTTAGTCATTGTAAAGACCATCAGTTGTAAGAGAAAGTGAAAAAATATGTAAAAAGATGTGTGAAATCAGTAATTTAAAATAATTGTTGAAAATCAATAATTTACACTTACAAACGATCGTCCATCAGCTCCTAATGTTCGTTGAAATTCCAATTTTTAACACATCACAATAATCTATTTCAAGGAATTAAGCGTACGTATTACAGAAAACTTATAATAGACGATTATGAAAAAAACAGCTTTAACTTTATTAACCGTTGCACTTTTGGCTTCGTGTGTTTCTAAGAAAAAATATGTAGCATTAGAAAATCAAAACGGTGAACTAAAGAGCCAGCTTCAGAAAACTCAAGTAGAGAATGAGGAGTTGGAAGGTAAATTTGCTGCTATTCAAGAAAGAGTAGATGAATACAATAATAAAATAAGCAGCTTAACGGATGAGAATAATAGCAAAATGGTCACTGTAGGTGATGCAGCTGTTATTTCTGAGAATACCAAGGCAGAGATGAGAAAGACTCTAGCCAATGTAGATCCAGCCCTAGTAAGCCAAGCCACTACATTAAAGGATTCAATGAACTTAGCCATTACACACAATCTTCAAACATCAATGAGCAATACTGATTTGAACGAAGATGAGGATATTGCAATTAACATTGACGAAACTGTGGTAATGATCTCCATTTCTGATAAATTGTTATTCAATACAGCGAGTTACAGAATTAGCAATAAGGCAGATGACATTTTACAAAAATTAGCCGATGTAATTAATTCAGAGCCAAGTATTGAAGTTATGGTTGAGGGTCATACTGATTCAAGAAGCATCCACAATGCTAAAGTTCAAGATAACTGGGATCTTAGTGTATTAAGAGCGACTTCAGTTGTTAGAAAACTTCAGAATGAATTCAATGTTGCACCTGAGAAAATGATTGCGTCAGGGCGTGGTGAGTTCCAACCACTAGTTGGGAATGAAACTCAAGAGGATAGAAGTAAAAATCGAAGAACTCGAATTGTACTTCTTCCAAACATAAACAAGTTCTTTGCCCTAATGGCATCGAATGAGTAAATTTGATTAGCACACACTTTAATCAAAAAACGTCTGGTCTCAAATGATCAGGCGTTTTTTAATTTAAACATCACTTTAACAATTTTAAAGCGAGCTTAATCCCTGTAGAATACTATTTTTGCATTAAAATTGTTCACATGATGAATATCAAGAATTTTAGAATAGTCAGTATCCTTGAAGGAATTTCTTATTTGTTGCTTTTTGGCGTGACCATGCCTTTGAAATATATGGCAGATATGCCTGAGCCAAATCAAGTTATTGGAATGCTTCACGGTATTCTATTTGTGTTGTATGTTCTTATGGCCGTTGTTCTTCAAAGAAAACACGGTTGGACCTATTCCACCCTAGGGATCATGTTATTTTGTTCTATAGTTCCTTTTGGAACCTTCTGGATGGAAAGAAAATATCTACGAACCGCTTAAGGTCTAGATTTCTTTTTTGGAAGGTTTTTCTAAACCATAAGAAGTACCTACCCCACTTGCTCAGGCCTTGGCTAAACTCGTGATGGTTGTGGTACTTGTTATTTCAAAAATTTAATATTAAAATTCATGCAAAGTAATTTTAAAGATATTATCAATGTCGATAAACCTGTTCTTATTGATTTTTTCGCAGACTGGTGTGGGCCCTGTCAAACGATGGCACCGATCTTAAAACAGGTGAAAGATCATATGGGAGATCGCATACAAATTATTAAAATTAATGTAGATCAAAATAAAGAATTAGCAGCTCGATTTCAAATCCGAGGAGTGCCTACATTTATGATCTTTAAAAATGGAGCTCATCTTTGGCGTCAATCTGGATTACTGAGTAAGAAGGATCTCATTGATCTATTAGACTCCTATGCTTAGCTTTATTACTTTAAAATATAATAATTTAATTAAAAAATAAAAGGCTTTTAAATGCTTTCTCAATCAAATTAGATTGGGGACCACATTTAAAAGCCTTTTTGCCTTTTTATTATGGAGTTCTTTATCTTATCGCATATATAAGCCAAAGACCATAAAAAACACTTACAGGATATAATCAGTACTTACAAAATTAGAAGCCTTACTTCCTAATAGGTCATTTAAAATTCTGTTGTTGTGTTCATTATCTTTTGAAGCGACAAATGTTCTGATGGAGAATGATCTCAAGGCATCGTGTACACTTAAAGTTCCAACAGCAGAATCTTTTCTTCCTGTAAAGGGATACATATCTGGTCCTCTTTGACATGAGCTATTTAAGTTCACGCGACACACCAAATTGACAAGATTGTCAATAAGCGGCGCAAGAGTACTGATATCAGTCCCAAACAGACTCACCTGTTGTCCGTAATTAGAATCTGCCATATCGTTGATTGGCTCATCTATATCATGGAAAGGAACGATTGGAATAACAGGTCCAAATTGTTCTTCTTGGAATACACGCATCTCTTTGGTTACTGGATACAATACCGCAGGGAATATGTAATTGTCCGTGGTTTGTCCACCTTTTTCATTAATTACTTTAGCACCCTTTGCTGTAGCATCATCTATAAGTCCTTGTATGTATGCAGGTTTATCTGGCTCAGGTAGTGGGGTTAAGGTCGCACCTTCCTCCCATGGATTTGCGAATTTTAATTCATCCACTCTTTTTGCAAAACGTGTATTAAATTCCTCTAATACATCTTGATGTACATAAAGTACTTTCAATGCCGTGCAACGTTGACCATTAAATGATAAGGTTCCAGCAATACACTCGTTTATGGCCAAATCTAAATCTGCATTAGGCAAGATTATTCCTGGATTCTTAGCCTCTAGGCCTAATACAAGTCTTAGACGGTTTTTGTGAGGGTGTTGATCTTGAAGTGCAACAGCAGATTTACTATTTCCAATAAGAGCTAAGACATCAACTCTACCTGATCTCATAATTGGTGCAGCAACTTCTCTACCTCTTCCAAAAACAATATTTACTACACCTTTTGGAAAACTAGATCTAAAAGCCTCCATTAAAGGAGTAAGAAGTAATACCCCGTGTTTAGCTGGTTTGAAAATTACAGTATTACCCATCATAATAGCAGGGATCAACAAAGCAAAGGTTTCGTTTAACGGGTAGTTATATGGCCCTAGACAAAGTACGATTCCTAGTGGTCCTCTACGAATATGAGCGTAGATACCATCTCGCTTTTTAAAGTTTGCAGAATCGCGATCCAATTGTTTATAATCCTCAATGGTGTCATAGATGTACTCAACAGTTCTATCAAACTCCTTTTGTGAATCCGCCAAGTTCTTACCGATCTCCCACATGAGTAATTTTACAACTTCGTCTCGTTTTGTAACCATTTGCTTGGCGAATTTCTCCATACAAGCCACGCGTTGTGAGACTTTCATAGTGGGCCAAATTCCTTTACCCTTATCATAGGCTTTTGCTGCAGACTCTAACACTTCGTTAGCTTCTGTCTCACCCATATAAGGTATACTTCCTAAAAGAGTTGGCTGGTACTCCTTAGTAGATGATATGGTGGAATATACTGGAGTTGTTTTTCCAGTCCAGGGTTTAAGGACTCCGTTTGATAAATAGGTTCTATGGTCTATGGGCTGTTTGACCTGAAATTGGTCAGGAATTTTTTGAAATGTTTTGGTTTTGGTTTCCATAGTTTCTTTTTTGTAAATTTTTTCTTTTATGTTAAGTGAAATAGACAATTTAGCCCTAAAGTTCGTAAATACGACGTTAAGATTCAATTATTAATAAAAAAAAGCACTTTAAATCACAAATTTGCAATTTATACAAGATACTGAAACAAATCTGGTTTGTTGTTTAAGTACTCTCCGAAAAAGTTTCTGCTTTTCATTCGAGCGATAAGAGGTTCTAAATCCTGTTCAGATTTGAGCTCGATGCCTACCACCGCAGGCGCATTTTCTTTCGCATTCTTTTTTGTGTACTGAAAATGGGTAATATCATCATTAGGCCCTAAGATTTCGGCAACAAATTCCTTTAAAGCTCCAGCTCTTTGCGGGAATCTAATAATAAAATAATGTTTTAAATTAGCATAAAGTAAAGCACGTTCTTTAATTTCTGCAGTACGTGTGATATCATTGTTACTTCCACTGATAACGCAGACCACATTTTTGCCTTTGATTTGATCTTTGAACTGATCTAAGGCGGCTAGGGTTAAAGCGCCAGCTGGTTCCACAACAATGGCGTCCTTATTGTATAAATCCAGAATTTCTTGACACACTCTTCCTTCTGCTACTTGTACCATTTGATCTAAATGTTGCTGACAGATGGCAAAGGTCATATCCCCTACTCTTTGAACCGCTGCACCATCGACAAATTTGTCAATTTTACCCAGCTCTGTATTTTTACCTTTGGCAAGTGAAGTGGACATCGATGGAGCACCCTGTGGCTCAACACCGATAATTTTAGTTTGTGGGGAAAGCTGATTAAAAACTCCTATGACTCCAGATGCCAAGCCACCTCCACCTATAGGAACAAAAAGGTAATCTATTGGAAGATCTGTAGACTCAAGTATTTCAAGTCCTACTGTGCCTTGACCCTCCATAACTTTAGGATCATCAAAAGGATGAACAAAAGTTTTACCTAGTTCTTCACATTGGGCCATTGCAGCTTTATTTGCATCATCAAAGGTATCGCCATGTAAGACAATATCAATATAGTCCTCCCCGAACATCGCTACCTGCTCTATCTTTTGTTTAGGTGTAGGAGCAGGCATAAAAATGGTTCCTTTAATCTTAAGGGCTTTACAGCTGTATGCAACTCCTTGAGAATGATTCCCAGCTGAGGCACATACAATACCATTGTCTCTTTGCTGTTGCGTTAAAGAACTTATTTTATTGTAAGCCCCTCTTATTTTATAGGAACGTACCATTTGTAAATCTTCACGTTTGAGCATGATTTTAGCACCGTATTGTTTTGAATAACGATGACTTAGGTTTAAAGGAGTAACTGCCGCAACCCCTTTAAGAGTTGCAGCAGCTTCTTTTATGTGTTCTAATTTAGGTATGTATACCGTTTGTATTTGCATAAAATTATTATTTTGCAATTTTTCTTTCACGGATCTTCCGCAAAAGGACAAGTCAGAACGATTGTTAACTTATACGATTTTTTTCATTGCAGTCATTGAGGTACGTAGCCACGCTCCTACTTCTTCAACTGGATGATTACGTAATTGATCATTAATCTCAATTAATTCTTTATTGTCTACACCATTGCTGTTAGAAAATGGTTTTCCGATAACATTGGTATCAATTTTCTTCATAAAGTCTTTAAGGAGTGGCTTACAAGCATGATCGAATAAATAACAACCATATTCCGCTGTATCAGAAATCACTCTATTCATTTCAAAGAGTTTCTTTCTAGCAATGGTATTGGCAATAAGCGGTGTTTCGTGTAAGGACTCATAGTATGCTGATTCCTCGATAATACCGGCCTCTACCATAGTTTCAAATGCCAATTCAACTCCACTTTTCACAAAGGCAACCATTAGTACTGCATTGTCAAAATATTCTTGTTCTGAAATAGCATCCGATCCAGCTGCTGTCTTTTCAAAAGCAGTTTCACCAGTTTCAGCACGCCATGAAAGAAGGTTTTTATCATCATTAGCCCAATCCTCCATCATTGTTTTGGAAAAATGACCACTCATGATATCATCCATATGTTTTTGGAACAAAGGTCTCATAATATCCTTTAATTCTTCTGCAAGTTTGAAAGCTTCAATTTTTGCAGGATTGGAAAGACGGTCCATCATATTAGTGATACCACCATATTTCAAAGCCTCGGTAATCGTTTCCCAGCCGTACTGAATTAATTTAGAAGCATATCCTGGTTCAATACCTTTTTCAACCATTTTGTCAAAACAAAGGATGGATCCAGTTTGTAATAAACCACATAGTATAGTTTGTTCTCCCATAAGATCCGATTTTACCTCTGCTACAAATGAAGAACGCAATACTCCAGCGCGATGACCTCCAGTAGCTGCTGCATAGGCTTTAGCTTGATCCAATCCTTTTGCTTCAGGATCATTCTCTGGGTGCACAGCTATAAGGGTTGGTACACCAAATCCTCTTTTGTATTCTTCGCGAACCTCAGATCCAGGACATTTAGGCGCCACCATAATTACGGTAATATCCTCTCTTATCTGCATTCCTTCTTCAACGATGTTGAATCCGTGTGAATACGAAAGTGTTGCCCCTTTTTTCATAAGTGGCATAATGGTGTTTACAACATTGGTGTGTTGTTTATCTGGAGTTAGGTTACTAACTAAGTCAGCAGTTGGAATTAGTTCCTCATATGTTCCAACTTTAAATCCATTCTCGGTTGCATTGACATAGGATTGACGCTTTTCTTTTATAGCACTTTCTCTAAGGGCATAAGAAATATCAAGACCAGAATCTCTCATATTTAACCCTTGGTTAAGTCCTTGAGCTCCACATCCTACGATAACTACTTTTTTTCCTTTTAGTTTTTCTACACCATCCGCAAATTCTGAGATATCCATAAATTCACAAACCCCCAATTGTTCCAATTGCTGTCTAAGTGATAGTGTATTAAAATAATTTGCCATTTTTTTTGTATTAAATTTTTAGGTTTATTAATTGAATTTAAACTTGAAATTCTTTTAAAATTGATGAAATCTGCATCGTTGTTTTTGTAACAGCAACACGTCCCGAACGGACAAACTGCATAATGCCATAGGGTTTTAACTCCTGGTACATGGTTTCTATCTCTTCTCTTCTTCCTGATTTTGAGATCACGAAGAATTCTGGAGAAACCGTTACAATAGTGGAATGATTATCCTTTATGATGTTTTGAATTTGACGCTCGTCAAATAAAAGATTTGAAGCGATCTTAAACAAGGCAGTTTCTTGAAATATCGTTTCTTCATCCGTGTGATAGTAGGCCTTTATCACCTCTATTTGCTTCTCTATTTGACCGACGATTTTACGTGCCCAGTCTTCAGTAGTATACACAACTATTGTGAATTTAGAAACTTCATCAATCTCTGATTTAGAAACATTTAAACTCTCTATATTGATGTGTCTCTTTAAGAAAATACCTGAAATCCTATTCAACAATCCTATGTTGTTTTCAGAATAAACTGAAATTGTAAAGTTCTTTTTATCTTCCATTTTTATTGCTCTTTTAGCTTAAACGAATATCTGAAACTGAAGCACCTGTAGGGATCATTGGGAACACATTGTCTTCCTTCTCAACACTTACTTCTAAAAAGAATGCATCTTCAGAGGCGATCATTGCCTCTACTGCTTCCTTAAGATCTTCACGTTTAGTTACCTTTTTTGCCTCAATATGATAACCCTTAGCGATGGTGATAAAGTCTGGATTGGTCATCTCTGTCGAAGCGTAACGCTTGTCGAAGAACAATTGTTGCCACTGACGAACCATTCCAAGGAAATCATTGTTTAACACCACTATTTTAACTGGTACATTAGTCTGAAAAATGGTACCTAATTCTTGGATAGTCATTTGATATCCACCATCTCCAATTACAGCTACCACCTGTCTTTCAGGTGCACCCATTTTAGCACCAATTGCTGCTGGTAATGCAAACCCCATGGTTCCTAACCCACCTGAGGTAATATTGCTTTTAGAGTTTTCAAATTTTGCATAACGACATGCAATCATTTGGTGTTGCCCCACATCGGTCACAACCACTGCCTGATGTTTGGAAGCTATGTTTATTTGTTCAATCACCTCGCCCATAGTAAGGCCTGGTTTCTCTGGGTGAATATCATCTTTAATAACCTTTTCGAATTCAATGGCGTATTTTTCTTTAAATACATCATGCCAGCTCTGGTGAGAGTTTTGATTGATTTGGGGTAAAATAGCAGCAAGTGTCTCCTTTACATTACCTAAAACGGCGACATCTGCATGGACGTTTTTGTTAATCTCAGACGGGTCGATTTCAAAATGAATAACTTTAGCCTGCTTAGCATAGGTATCAAGATCTCCTGTAACCCTATCGTCAAATCGCATCCCTAACGCAATCAGGACATCACATTCATTGGTTAGTATGTTAGGTGCATAGTTACCATGCATACCAACCATACCAACATTAAGTGGATGACTAGAAGATATTGCCGAAGAACCTAAAATGGTCCAAGCAGCAGGAATACCAGATTTCTCAATAAAGGCTTTCAATTCTTGTTCTGCTTTTCCAAGAATAATACCTTGTCCCCAAACAATCATTGGTTTTTTAGCACCATTGATAAGTTCAGCAGCTTCACTTACTTTGGTTTGGTCAACTTTTGGAAAAGGGTTGTAGCTACGAATAGCTGTACATTTTTGATAATCAAAATCAAATTCCTCGAATTGTGCATTTTTAGTAATATCGATTAAAACAGGTCCTGGTCTTCCAGAACGTGCAATAAAAAATGCTTTTGCTATAATCTCAGGAATTTCAGAGGCTTGAGTGATCTGATAATTCCATTTGGTTACTGGAGTTGAAATCCCTACGATATCTGTTTCTTGAAACGCGTCAGATCCCAATAAATGACGGGCAACCTGTCCAGTGATACACACCATTGGTGTAGAATCAATCTGAGCGTCTGCGATCCCTGTAATTAAATTTGTTGCTCCAGGACCAGAGGTAGCCATTGCAACACCGACTTTTCCTGAAACCCTCGCATATCCTTGAGCAGCATGCGTTGCACCTTGCTCATGTCTTGTTAAAACGTGATGAAGCTTTCCTCTAAACTTATAAAGTTCATCATAAATGGGCATAATGGCACCACCAGGGTAACCATAAACTGTATCAATGCCTTCAGCCAATAAGCAGTGA
>Ga0079224_100009881_pt1 | contig 13061 bp, 15 predicted proteins | sample Stecom2015_FD_80414 | JGI IMG/M metagenome (GOLD analysis project Ga0079224, IMG submission 80414) | Agricultural soil microbial communities from Utah to study Nitrogen management - Steer compost 2015 | ecosystem: Environmental > Terrestrial > Soil > Agricultural land | place: USA: Utah... | reverse complement strand
TGTTGAGCGCGATCGGGATCATCGGCGGCGCGATCTGCCCGCCCCAGCGGGTGGACTCGCCGTAGTGCTCGTCGTTGAAGAGCGGGTTGTCGTCCCCGTAGCTGCGAGCGAAGTTCCGCATCGCGTCGTGGTTGGCCACGGTGAGGTGCTCCCGCGCCTTCGAGGGGACGTACTGGCCGACCAGCGCCTTGGCCCGCTCGATGTCCTCTTCCTTGAACGAGTAGTCGGTGGCCTTCTCGAACTCTTCAGACGTGGTCGTGGACATGGGGCTCCTTCGAACGGCCAGCGGGGCGCCGAAAGAGTACCCTCTTTTAGCGGACGTTGCCCACCCTACTCGTCACCCGGCGCGCACGAGCTCCAGTCGACGGCGGCCGCGGAACTGGTACGAGTCCACGAACTCGTGGGCCCCGGCGCCGGCCTGGTCCTGGTCGGCGGCCAGCCAGGGGAGGAGCGCCTCGAGCGCGGCCGTGGCCTCGTGGCGGGCCAGCGCCGCCCCGAGGCAGAAGTGGGCGCCGAAGCCGAAGCCCACGTGACCGGGCACGCCGCGGTCGGAGTCGAACGCCTCGGCGTCGTCGCCGAAGTGGCGCGGGTCGCGGTTGGCGGCACCGAGCACCAGCGTGATCCACGAGTCGGCGGGCACCTCCACGCCGTGGCGCTCGAACGGGCGCGTGCTGCGGCGGAAGACGTACTGCACGGGCGACTCCCAGCGCAGCGTCTCCTCCAGCACGAGCGGCACCCGGGAGGGGTCGGCCACGAGCGCCCGGCGCTGGTCCGGGTGGCCGAGGAGGGCCCAGCAGGCGTTGCCGATGAGGTTGGTGGTGGTCTCGGTGCCGGCGAAGAGCAGGAGGGCGGCGAAGCCGACGGTCTCGGCGCGGGTGAGCGTCTCCTCCCCGTGGGCCCGCACGAGCGTGGTCAGCAGGTCGTCGCGCGGGTCCTCCATGCGCTTGTCGATCTCGTTGCCGAGGTGCTCGGCCATGGCCAGCACCGCGGCCATCGACTCCTCGTCGAGGGTGCCCCGCGACGAGCCGCTGGCCATGCGGGTGGAGGCGTCGGCCCAGGCCCGGAAGTCGGCCGATCGCTCGGCGTCGGCGCCGAGCATCTCCGCGATCACCTGCACCGGCAGCGGCACGGCGAGCGAGCCGATGACGTCGAGCCGGTCGGCGTCGCCCACCCGCCCGAGCAGCTCGGCGACGAGCTCGTCGATGCGGGGCCGCCACCCGTTGATCGTGCGGGGCGTGAAGCCCCGGTTGACGATCCGGCGCAGCTCGGTGTGGGCCGGCGGGTCGATCGACACGAGGTTGCCCGTCGCCGCCGCCCGGGGCAGCCGCTCCTCGCCCGTGCCGGTGGGCTGGCCGAGCAGCACGCCGCGCATGGCGTCCGAGCTGAACAGGTCGGTGTCGTTGAGCGCCCAGGTGACGTCCTCGTAGCGGGACAGGACGTAGGTGTCGGTCTCCGGGCTGTAGTGCAGCGGCGCCTCGTCACGCAGCCACCGGTAGATCGGGTACGGATCAGGCCGGACCGACGGGTCGAACGGGTCGTACGAGTTCACGGGCCCCCAGCGACGGGATAAATGATGCAATCTTCAGTTATCACACGGGGGTGTGCCGGTCACCCGGTGCGGTGTGGTGGAATCCGGCGATGGGCAACCGGATCGAGATCACCCGTGACATCGCCGCCTCCCCGGAGGCGGTCTACGCCGCCATCTCCGACATCACCCGCATGGGTGAGTGGTCGGACGAGTGCTACGCCTGCGAGTGGCACGAGAGCTTCGACGGCCCCGAGGTGGGCGCCACCTTCGACGGCCACAACCGCAACGGCGAGCACGAGTGGACGAGCCAGGGCAAGGTGATCGAGGCCGAGCCGGGCCGGGCCTTCGCCTTCGAGTGCTCGATGATGGACTTCCACTACTCCACCTGGGGCTACCGCATCGAGCCGATCGAGGGCGGCTCGCGGGTCACCGAGTGGACCGAGGACCTGCGCCCCGACTCGGTCCTCGAGTTCTCGAAGCAGATGTCCGGCGTGGAGGACCGCACCGCCAAGAACGAGGCGATGATGAGCACCACCCTGGAGCGCCTCGCCGCCGCGCTAGAGGGCTGACCCCGGCCCACCCAGCCGAGCCGCGCCGATCAGGGTCGGACGAGGACGGCGACGAGGAACTCGGCGTCGGCCCCGAAGGGGCGCAGGTCCCAGGTGGCGAAGCGGTGCTCGACCGCGAGGCCGGCCGCGGCGACGTCCTCGAAGAACGCCTCGAACGGGTAATCGCGCCCGGCCCCGAAGCCGATCACCGCCCGGCCGTCCTCCGCCAGGTGGGCGCCGAGGCGGGTCAGCACAGGCTGGCGGGTGGCCGGGTCGAGGAAGGCCATGACGTTGCCGGCCGACACGATGAGGTCGAAGGGCTCGGGGATCCCCCGCGCCGGGAGGTCGAGCTCGGCGAGGTCGCCGACGAGGTAGGTGGGGCCGGGGTGGTCCTCCTCGGCGGCCTCGATGAGCACGGGGTCGAGGTCGACGCCGACGACGGTGTGGCCGCAGCGGTGCAGGTAGCCGGCGGTGCGGCCCGGCCCGCAGCCGGCGTCGAGGATGCGGGCGCGGCGCGGCGCCATGGCGTCGATCAGCCGGCCCTCGCCGTCGAGGTCGGCGCCCTCGGCCGCCATCGTGCGGAAGCGCTCGACGTACCACTGCGAGTGGTCCGGGCGCTCGGCGATCCTCTGGAGCCAGCGGTTCCCTGACATCGACCGGACCGTACCGCCCGCTCGGGCAGGGGCCTACGCGTCCGCGAGGAGGGGCAGGTCGAGCGGCGGGCGCTTCGTGCGCTTCAGCTCGGCGAAGCCGGGGTAGTCGGCCAGCGTCCGCAGGGCCCGGTACAGCTCGACCGCCTGCTCGTCGTCGGGCACGTCGCTGATGACGGGCCCGAACAGCGAGCTGCCGCTCGACACGTAGGTGATGATCGGCGTGCCCACGCCGTCGCCGGTGCGCTCGAACGCCTCCTCGGTCTCCGCCCGGATGAGCGCATCCCACGAGCGGTCCTCAGCGGCGGCCAGCAGGTCGGCGGGCAGCCCGACCGCCGACACGACCTTGGCCGGATCCATCACCTGGGTCACCGCCGCGATGCGCTCGAGCAGCTCGCCCTCGCCCGGCTGGTACCAGTACTGCTCGCCCCAGGCCCGGTAGAGGGCGCCCACGGCGTCGTTGCCGTGGGCCTCGCGGGCGGCGGCGCAGATCCGGTGGAAGCGCAGGCCCAGCTCCTGGGAGCCGCGCAGCTCCGGCGGCACGTCGAGGTCGTCCTCGTTGATGAACCGCAGGGAGATGAACCGCCAGCCGATCCGCACCCCCTCCAGCTCCGCCACCCGCCGCATCCAGACCGAGGTCTGCCAGGCGAACGGGCAGCCGGGGTCGAAGAAGAACTCGATGTCGTGGGGACCGTCGGGCAGCGGGGGGATCGTCATCTCCCCACAGATAGCGGCGCTCGGCGCGAACGCCACCCGCGAGCAGGATCGCGCCCACCGTGGCGACGGTCTCTAGGGTGCCGACGATGCGCGATCAGGTCGTCGACGTCGTCGTGGTCGGGGCCGGCACCGCGGGGGCCAACGCCGCCTACCAGCTGGCCCGGCGGGGCCGGCAGGTGCTGCTCGTCGAGCGGCGGCGCGCCGACGACGCCGGCGCCCAGTGGCACAACGGGGTGCTGGACCGGCACTTCGTCGAGGCCGGCCTCGAGCCGCCGTCCGGCGCCGAGCGCTCGGTCGAGGAGGGGACGATCCACATGCGGGGCCGCGACCCTCGGGTGGGCCCGACGGTGCTCGACGCCCCGACGGTCCGCGCCGACATGGCCCTGCTCGGCCGACGGCTCCGCCAGCTGGGTGCCGACGCCGGCGTGGAGCTGGTGGACGAGGTGACCGACCTCGACGTGTCGGTCGACGCGTCGGGGCGGGTGCGCAGCGTCGAGCTGCGACGCGAGGCGGGGTCCGCCCGCCGGGTGGTCGCCGACCTGTTCGTGGACGCCTCCGGCTGGCGCGGCGTCCTCCGGCGCCGCTCGCCGCACCTGGAGCCCTGGTGCCCGCCGCTGTCGGGCGACGAGCTGTGCTCGGCCGCGGACGTCGTCCACCGCATCGCCGACCGAGACGGTGCCCAGCGGTACCTCGAGCGCCACGGTGCCCGGCTCGGTGACGTGGTGACCCACCTCGGGGTGGTCGGCGGGTTCTCGACGGTGGCGGTCACGGTGTTCCCCGACCTCGAGACCGTGGGGATCCTCGTCGGCTGCCTGACCAACGGGCGCTACAGCACCGGGCCGAAGATGGTCGACGACCTGCGGCGGCGGGAGCGGTGGATCGGTGAGCCGGTCCACACCGGCGCCGGGGTGATCCCGCTGCGCCGGCCCTATGCCCGCGTCAGCGCGCCGGGGCTGGCGCTCGTGGGGGACGCCGCCGGCCAGGTGTTCCCGGCTCACGGCTCTGGGATCGGCGTCGGGCTCGTGGCCGGGTCGATGCTCGCCGAGGGGGTGGCTGACCTCGCGGACCCGGGGGACCCGGCGTCCCTGTGGGCCCGCTACCAGGCGCCGTTCATGGCGCGCTTCGGCGCCGACCTCCTCGCCTACGACGCGCTTCGCCGGGCCAGCACCCGGCTGGGCGCCGACGGCGTGGACGAGCTGCTGCGCTCCGGCGTGGCCAACGCCGAGACCCTTGAGGCCGGGCTCGACCAGCGCTGGGCCGTCCCCGGCCCGGTCGCCGCCGCCCGCCAGGCCGGCCGGCTGGCCCGCCACCCGCGCCTCGCCGCGGTGATGGTGCCGGCCCTGGCCCGGGCCCAGGCGCTGCGCGTGCACGCCGGCCGCTACCCCACCGAGGCTGACGTGGCGGCGCTGGCCCGCTGGGAGCGCCGCACCGGGGCGCTGCTCGGCCCGCTCCCGTCGTGACCGCGCGGCCCCCGCTCGCTCAGCGGGGGTAGGCGGTGACCTCGGTGGCCTTCACGCTGGCCCACACGGGGTCGCCCTCCCGCAGACCGAGCTCGGCGGCAGCCGCCGGGGTGATCTCGGCGACGAGGCCGACGGGCGGGGCGAGCCGCACCCGGACCCGGTCGCCGAGGCGGTCGACGTCGGCGACGGTGCCGGACCACCGGTTCCGGGGGCTGCCCTCGGGGGCGTGGCGGTGGAGGGCGACGGCCGTCGGGGGGATCGTGGCCAGCACCGGGCCGTGGAGGGGCTCGGCCACGACGACCTCCAGGCCCCCGTCGGTGCGGATCGTCGTGCCGGCGGCCGTGCCGGGCAGGAGGTTGGTGCCGACGAGGTCGGCCACGTGGCGAGAACGGGGCCGGGCGGTGACCTCGGCGAGCGGCCCGGCCTGCGTGACCCGACCTCCCTCGAGGACCACGACGTGGTCGGCGAGGGCGAAGGCGTCAACGGGGTCGTGGGTGACGAGCAGCGTGGGGCCGGCGAAGCCGACGAGGTGGCGGCGCAGGTCCCGGCGGACCTCGATCCGGGTGCGGGCGTCCAGGGCCGAGAGCGGCTCGTCGAGGAGCAGCGCGGCGGGGTCCGCGGCGAGCGCTCGAGCCAGGGCGACGCGCTGGGCCTGGCCGCCCGACAGGGCCCGGGGTCGCAGGTCGGCGACCGCGCCCACCCCGACTCGCTCGAGGAGGGCGGCGGCCCGGGCCCGAGCCTCGCGAGCCGGCACGCCCCGAGCCCGCGGGGCGAAGGCCACGTTGTCGAGGGCGCTCAGGTGCGGGAACAGGAGGTGGTCCTGCGGGACGAGGCCGAGGCGCCGGTCCTCGGGCGGCACGAAGACGTCGGGTGGCGCGTCGAGGTCGGTGCCGTCGAGGGCGATCCGCCCGGCGTCGAGGGCGAGGTGCCCGGCGACGGCGGCGAGCAGCGTGCTCTTGCCCGCGCCGTTCGGACCCACGACGGCGGTGACCGTGCCGCTCGCCACGGCGAGGTCGACCACGAGGTCGAGGGCGCCCCGGCGCACGCGGACGTCGGCCAGCAGGGTCATGGCGTGCGCAGCCACCGGTCTCGGAGGGCGGCCAGGACGACGACGGACACGGCGACGAGCACGAGGCTGAGCGCGATGCCCGAGCCCTGGTCCTCCTGCAGCCGCAGCGACACCGCCAGGGGCAGCGTGCGCGTCTGCCCCTCGACGTTGCCGGCGAAGGTGACGGTGGCGCCGAACTCGCCGAGGGCCCGGGCCCAGGCCAGCACGGCGCCGGACACGAGCGACGGGCCGACGATCGGCAGCGTGACCCGGCGGAGCACGGTGGCCCGGCCGGCCCCGAGGCTGGCCGCCACCTGCTCGAGCCGGCGGTCTACGCCCCGCAGGGCCCCTTCGACGGTGATCACGTAGAACGGCATCGCCACGAACGCGGCCGCGAGCACGGCGGCGGTCGTGGTGCCGGGGAGCACCACGCCGAAGGCGTCGTCGAGCCACCCGCCGACCGGGCTCTCGGGACCGAGCGCGGCGAGCAGCGCGGTGCCGCCGACCACCGGAGGGACGACCATCGGCAGGAGCACCAGGGACCGCAGCAGGGAGCGGGCCGGCACCGCGGCCCGGGCCAGCACCCACGCCAGCGGGGTGCCGAGCCCGAGGGCGAGCGCGGTGGCCCCGAGCGACACGACGAGCGAGAGCCGCAGGGCGTCGCGGGCACCGGGGCTCGTCAGGTCGTCGACGAGCGTGGACCATCGGGCCTGCTGCAGGAGGCCCAGGAGCGGCAGGGCGAAGAAGGCGACCGCCGCCACGGCCACCACGAGCAGCGCCACGGCCGGGCGGCGCGGCGCGCGGCGCACGGGCTCAGGAGGCGTCGGCGAGGGCGGCGCGCAGCACGTCCATCGTGCGGGCCTCCTCGTCCGGGTTCCCGCCCATGGGGACGGCGGTGAAGTCGGTGGCCCCGGCCGCCTCGATCTCGGCGAGCGCCTCGCGCACCTGGGCCTCGCTCCCGACGATCGACAGCTCGCCGAGGCCCTCCACCCCCTCGATGTCCATCATCGCCCGGTAGCTGGGGAGCGTGGCGTAGTCGGCGAGGATCCGGCCGAGGACGTCGCGCGCCCGCCCGGGGTCGTCGGTGACCCACACCGGGATCGAGCACACGATCCGAGGGGCGGGCCGGTCCGCGGCGGCCGCCGCGTCGTTGATGATCGGGGCGATGTGGGTGCGCAGCGTCTTGGGCCCGACGCACCACAGGATCGTCCCGTCGGTGCGGCGCCCGGCCACCTTCAGCATCTGCTCGCCGAGGGCGGCGAGCATCACCTTGGGCACGCCGGCGGACGGGCGAGCCGCCTCGCCCTGGAAGGACCACACCTCGCCCCGGTGGGAGGCCCGTCCCGTGGCGAGGAGCTCCTGCAGCACGGCGAGGTAGTCGAGGGCGTGGCGGACCGGCTTGTGCCAGGCCATGCGCAGGCTCCCCTCGACGTGGGGCCGGTGGTTCAGGCCGATGCCCACGATGAGCCGCTCTCCCACGAGCGCCTGCACGGTGAGCGCCTGGGCGGCGAGGGCGTGCGGGTGGCGCTCCCACGTGGAGATGACGGCGGTGCCGAGCTCCATCGACGAACCGGTGTCGCCGTGCGCGCCGATCGTCGTGAGCGCGTCGACCAGCCCGATCTGGGCCACCCAGTAGCTGGCGAAGCCGTCCGCCTCGGCCTGGGCCAGGCCGTCGAGCACGCCGGCCACACCACCGGTGAGCAGCCGCCCCGATCCGTTGATCCCGTAGCGCACGCCGGCAGGGTACCCGTGGCGCCCGCGCCGGGCCGGGGGTCAGCAGGTGCTGTCGTCGGGGGAGCGCTCGCGGAACCAGGCCGCGATGTCGGGCATCCGCGGCTCGAAGTCCCCGGGTGCGAACACGTTGAGCATCCGGGCCCGAGCATCGGAGCGGTTCTCGAAGTCGTGGGTGGTCTCGCCGGGCACGAGGACGAAGGACCCGGCGGGGGCCTCGACCCACCGGTCGCCGACGAAGATCGTCATCGTGCCCTCGAGGACGTAGAACACGTCGTCCTCGGGGTGGTGGTGGGCCCCAGGGCCGCGGGTGTGCGGCTCGAGGGCCCACTCGGAGATCGAGTACCGGCCGGCCGTCTCGGCCTCGTCGGCCTTGAAGACGGCGTCGAGGCGGCCCATCGGGTACGCCCGCCCCTCCCCCGGTCCCAGCACGATCGCCGTGCGCTCATCGGTGGTCGCTGCTCGCTCCACGGTGCCTCCTCACGGGCGACGCTGCCCACCCACTCCATCGGCCGAGCGGCCCGACGTCCTACACCCCCGCCCGGCAGCGCTCACGTCCAGCCGGGCGCCCGAGCGGCGCTGGCGATCCAGCGCCGCATCTGGTCCTCGTCGAGCTCGTCGAGGTCCTTCAGCTTCACGTAGCGGGAGCGGTCCCGATCGCCGAGCGGCGGCGGGGAGTCGAAGTCGGCGCCCCCGAGGAACACGACGTTGACCGACACGTCGTAGGCCACCACCTCGATGACCCAGCCCTGGTCGGGGGTGCCGTAGTGCGCCTTCTTCCACTTGATGGCGTACTGGGGGTCGGGCAGCTCCTCGCGGATCAGCTCGTCGATCCGCTGGACCAGCGGCTGGAGGTCCGGCACGAGCCGTCGCATCCAGTCCTCGATCTCGTCGTGGCTGTCCGAGGGCTCCGGCGGCTTGCGCGTCGAGGCGCCCTTGCGTCCCTTGTCCATCGTGCTCCCTCCAGGGCCGCCCGCCTCCGGACGGCCCACGGTACCGGGGCAGCGCCCCGCACCCGGGAGGTCAGGCTGGGGCCGGGCGGTGCCGGGTGTGGCTGAAGGTCCCCTTGGCGAAGGCCAGGACCTTGGTCGGCTCGACCGCCCAGACCTGGGCGGGGCCGCCGACCGGGTTCCGGAAGCCGTCGTCGTCCACGGCGAACTGCCAGCGGCCGTCCCACTTGTGCCGCCACGCCTCGGCCAGCGCCACGAGGGTGCCCCGATCGGTGACCCGCTCGGCCCGGCCCTCGACGACCACGTCGAGCCCGCCGCGCCAGTCGTCGCGCCCGGTGGTGACGGCGACGTTCGGGTTGGCCGCGAGGTTCACGGCCTTCTGCTCGTCTGGGCCGGTGCAGAAGTGCAGCCGCCCGGCGTGCCACACGGCGACGAGCGGGGTGACGTGGGGGCGGCCGTCGCGGCGGACCGTCGACAGCCAGGAGAGCTGGGCCTGCTCCAGGACCTCGCGGGCGGCGTCCCAAGAGGTGGGCGCCGCTCCTGGGTCGCTGAAGCGCTCGTCGAGCTCGGTGACGACGTCGTCCACTGGTCCTCCTTCGACATCCCTGCTGCGGGCGCGTCCCCTCTTGGGACGTCGCCCAGCCCGTCAGCTCATCGCGGGCCGTGCCTCGGGCTCACCGGCCGGCGAGGGCGAGGAGCTCGCGGTCGCGGGAGAAGTCGTACTCGAACTGGTCCCGGCCCCCGGCGGCGAACCACTCGTAGGAGCTGCGGTAGCCGTCCTCGAGCCCGTACTGGGGCGCCCAGTCGAGCTCGTCGAGGGCCCGGTCGATGGCGAAGACGGCGCCGCCCACGAGCGCCTCGCCCCAGTGCACGAGCGGCGGTCGCTGCTGGCGGGCCGCGGCGAGCGGCACGTGGACGATGTCGGGCTCGACGCCGACCACCCGCGCCATGAGCCGGATGCAGCCCTCGACGCTCGTGTACTCGGCGCCGGCCGCGTTGTAGGCCCGTCCGACGGCCCGGTCGTTCCCGGCGATCGAGGCGAGGAGGCGGGCCGCGTCCTGCACGTGGATGAGGTGGACGAACGGGAAGCCGTCGCCGGGCACGAAGATCGGCCGGTCCTCCTCGAGCCGCTTGAAGACGATCGGCTCGCGGGTGACGAGCGGGGTGCGGGGCCCGAAGGTGTGGGTGACCCGCACTAAGGTGGCGGGGAAGCCGGTCTCGTCGTGGAGCCGCTGCAGGTGGTCCTCGCAGCGGACCTTGCCCACCCCGTAGGCCTTGCGGGGATCCGGGTCGTCGGGGGCGTGGCGGCGGGAGCCCTCCCGCACGGGCTGGATGAACGAGCGGCGGTACACGGCCACCGAGCTCGTGAACACGTAGTGCCGGATGCGGCCGGCGAACAGCTCGACCATCGGCTCGATGTCGCCGAGGTCGTAGGCGGTGTTGTCGAACACGGCGTCGAACTCGTCGCGGTGCGGGCCGAGCGCGTCGGCCAGCGCGCCGGGGACCCGACGGTCGACGTGGATGCGCCGCGCCCCGTCGGGCAGCTCGGCCGGGTGGCTGTTGGCCACGGTGACCTCGTGGCCCCGTCGGGCCAGCTCGAAGACGAGGTGGAGGCCGATGTAGCGGTTGCCGCCGGTGACGAGGACGCGCATCGGCCCGTCTTAGCCGACGGACGGTGAGCGATGATCCTCCGGGCGCGGATCCGTCAGAAGAGCACCACCGACGCCGAGAGGGAGCCCCCGTGACCACCACCACCCGCACCATCGAGCTCGAGGACGCCACGCTCGTCTACGACGTGCACGAGCCGCCGACGCCGGGCGACCGCCGGCCGCTGTTCGTCTTCGGGTCGCCGATGGGCGCCTCCGGGTTCGCCCAGCTCCTCGAGCACATCACCGACCGGACCGTGATCACCTACGACCCGCGCGGCATGGAGCGCAGCACCCGAGACCCGAAGCGCCCCATCACCGTCGAGGTCCACGCCGAGGACTACCACCGCGTCGTGGAGGCGGCCGGGCTCGGCCCGGTCGACGCGTTCGGCTCGAGCGGTGGCGCACGGTGCGCGCTCCACTGGGTGCTCGCCCACCCCGAGGACCTGGTCACCCTCGTGGCCCACGAGCCGCCGGCCAACGCGCTCCTCGAGGACGCTGACGTGCTGGCGAAGGTCAACGCCGACATCACCGCCACCTACCAGCGGGAGGGCTTCGGGCCAGCCATGGCCAAGTTCATCCAGCTCGTGATGCACCAGGGCGTGCTCACCGAGGACTACCTCGACCGCCCGGCTCCGGACCCGGCGGCGTTCGGCCTCCCCACCGAGGACGACGGGTCGCGCGACGACCTCCTCCTCGGCGGGAACCTGGAGATGCCGCCCTACGTGCCCGACGGCGACGCGCTGCGCCGCTCCCCCGTGCGGATCGTGCCGGCCGTGGGCGCCGAGGGCGAGGGCGGCATCGCCTGGCGCGGCGGCCAGGCCGTGGCCCGCCTGCTCGGGGTGGAGCCCACGGTGCTCCCGGGCGACCACGGCGGCTTCGCGGCCAGCGAGTGGTCGCCCGGCAACGACCCCGCGGCGTTCGCGGCGCGCCTGCTCCAGGTGCTCGACCGCGCCTGAGCCCGGCCACCGGGTGGCGCCCGGGGTGCGACCGGGCAGGCTGGGGCGCCACGACCACCGGAGGAGCGCATCATGGCGAGGATCGTGATCATCGGCGGGCACGGGAAGGTGGCGCTGCGCCTGGCCCCGCCGCTCGTGGCCCGCGGCGACGAGGTCACGAGCGCCTTCCGCAACCCCGACCACGAGGCCGAGGTGGCCGCCACGGGGGCCCGGCCGGTGGTGGCCGACGTCGAGCAGCTGGACGTGGACCAGCTGGCCGAGCTGGTCCGGGGCCACGACGCCGTCGTGTGGTCGGCCGGCGCCGGCGGGGGCAACCCCACCCGCACCTACGCCGTCGACCGAGACGCCGCCATCCGCAGCATCGACGCGGCGAAGGCGGCGGGGGTGGACCGCTACGTGATGGTGTCCTACGTGGGCGCGGGCCGCGACCACGGCGTTCCCGAGGACAGCTCGTTCTTCCCGTACGCGCAGGCCAAGGCCGCCGCCGACGAGCACCTGCGCGCCTCGGGCCTCGCCTACACGATCCTCGGACCAGGGGCGCTCACCCTCGACGAGCCGACGGGACGGATCGACGTGCTCGAGCGGGGCGTCCGCCACGACCGGACTGAGGTGTCCCGCGCCGACGTCGCCGCGGTGATCGCCGCCGTCCTCGTCGACGACGCCACGATCGGTCGCACGATCGACTTCCGCAGCGGCGACACCCCGATCGAGGAGGCGATCCGGGCCTGATCAGCCCGGCCGGCGGGCCACGACCGACCGCAGGCCGCCCCGCTCGCCGGGGTGGGTGCCGGTCACCACGGCCTCGAAGCCGTGCTGCTCGCAGCGGGCGGCGAACGCCGCGGCCTGCTCGGGCACCCAGCCGTGCCCGGCCACCCCGGGCGCCCGGTGGTCGCGGATGGCGCGCTCGAGGACGACGAGCCGGCCGCCGGGGCTGAGGACCCGGTGGGCCTCGGCCAGGCCGGCGTCGAGGTCGGCCCAGTGGTGGACGGTGGCCAGCGACCACACGACGCTGGCCCACCCGTCGTCGACGGGGAGCGACTCGGCGGTTCCCGCCCGCCACTCGAGCCCGCGGACGAGGCGCCACCGGGCCCGGGCCACGCGCCGCATCACCGGGGCGGGGTCGACCCCGATCGCGGTGGCGCCGCGCTCGACGGCCCGCCGGGCGGCGACGCCGGGCCCGCAGCCGACGTCGACGAGCGTGTCGCCGGGGCGCAGGTCGGCGAGGTCGATGGCCAGGCGGGCCGTGTGGTCCCGCCCCACGAGGAAGCCGAGCGCGGCGACGAGGCCGCCGATGCCGGCGAAGCCCGGGTGGTCGGCGTGGTGGTTGGGGGCGGGCGAGTGGTGGTCGACAGGGGTCTCGTGCTCCATGCCCCGCACCCTGCGACTTGAACCCGGGTTCACGTCAAGCGATCCTGACCGGATCGACGGCTCAGCGCTCCTCACGATCGGCGAGGCGGCCGAGGCGCTCGGCGTGGCCACCTCCACGCTGCGCTACTACGAGCGGCGCGGGCTGGTGGCCGCCGACGAGCGGGTCTCCGGACAGCGCCGCTACCGCTGGGCGACCGTGCGGCGGGCCGAGTTCGTGCTCATGCTCCAGGAGGCCGGGCTGTCCCTGGACGAGATCCAGGGCATCCTCGACGCCGAGGACAACGCGTCGTGGAAGGCGATCGGCCGGCGGCGCCTGGCCCAGCTCGACGAGCAGCTCGAGCGGCTGCACCACGCTCGGGACCTCCTGGCCGGCGCGCTGCTGTGCCGCTACGACCACCCGCTCGAGGAGTGCCAGGTGATGAACGGCGAGGTCGACCGGCGCCTCGAGCGCCGCCG
>Ga0079224_100009880_pt1 | contig 13062 bp, 10 predicted proteins | sample Stecom2015_FD_80414 | JGI IMG/M metagenome (GOLD analysis project Ga0079224, IMG submission 80414) | Agricultural soil microbial communities from Utah to study Nitrogen management - Steer compost 2015 | ecosystem: Environmental > Terrestrial > Soil > Agricultural land | place: USA: Utah... | reverse complement strand
ATAGGCGATCGGGGCATGCCGTTGGCTTGTTGCTTCATTGCCTTGGGCGTTGGACCTTGTGGGGGGTTTAGGGGGGGCTTGGTCGAAGGGTTGGCATTTTTGTCATTGTTTGGTTGGCGGTTTATCGGGGGGGGCCTTCTGGGCCGCTTTTCGAGCCGGGTTCGGATAAATAGAGTAGTTGAGCTCGCCTAGCAGCAGGTTGGGCAAGGACATTGCGCCTGGGTCTTGATCACTGCATGCATTACAAATGCAATTGGCTGCTTTCTCTGATTATCAGATCGCAAGGCAGCAGGTCTTCAATAATGTTCTGTTCGCCTCCCGGCCCAGCCGTCAATTGTTTCAGGACTGTTCGCGCGGCGTGCTGGCCTATCTGATAGCGTGCCGGGCGCAGGGTGGTCAGGGCCGGTCGCAGTCTTGCGCAAATGGGCGCATCACCGAACCCGGCAATCGCGCAATCGCGGGGTAGGACAAGCTTGCATGATGGAGCATGCAAGATGGCGCCAGCCGCCATATTGTCATTGGCAAAAATCAATGCCTGGGGTCGGGAATGCTCCGGCAAACGGGACAGCGCTTCAATGCCAATGGCGCCTGCTTCGAATTCGTCGTCTTCTGGAACAACCTGTATGTCCGTTATCAGGCCAGCGCTCGTCATGGCGTCGGCGTAACCTTGCGCACGTTGCCTGGCGCGGAAATCTTCAGCGGTTTTCGACATTACAAACTGAATCCGCGTGGCGCCTTGTTCCAGAAAGTGCCTGGCTAGTATTGCCCCGGTTTCAATATGCGGGAATCCTACCTGATGAAATGGCCGGCCCGGTACGAGCCCCCAGGCTTCGATCACAGGGATGTTGAGCGCGCGTAGCATGGCCTCGGCTGCCGGCGTATGATCGTGGCGGGTCAGGATCAGGGCGGTAGGGTGCCAGCCCACGAAGGTGCGAATTGCCTGTTCTTCCAGTTCCTGCGAGTACTGGGCATTGGCCAGCAACAGTTGCAGTCCTGAGGCTTGCAGCTCGTCAGTCATGCCCTTGACCAGATCGGCAAAGGTCGCGCTCGCGATGTTCTGCATAACCGCACAAACCACCCGTCCATGTCCCGAAGCCAGTCCACCTGCCACCTGGCTGGGCACGTAGCCGATCCGATCGATAATTTCACGCAAGCGCTCTCTTAACGTCACGGAGACTTTTTCCGGCGAATTGAAGTAGCGCGACACGGTAATTGAGGAAACGCCGGCCAGAGCGGCCACGTCATGGATAGTGTATGAGCCTGCTTTGCGGCGCGTGGTACGTGAGGTTTGTTTTTGAGTCATGGTTTATCCCAATGGCGTGCTGTTTGACCAACGCCCTACAATTATATCAATGTTACCGGTAACAGTTACCGGTAACATTGGCAATCCTGACAAATGTATTCGTACGATTGACGGCACCTATGACCCGACCCCTTTTGCTAGTTGTCACTCCGTTTCCGCAGGAAGCGCTTACGCCATTGCTGGAACATGTCGAGGTTGTGCAGTGGCAGTCCTTGTCATCGCCCGCGGCGTTTTGCGCCCAGCACGGGCCAGATGTGCGGGTCCTGATTACCAATGGCATGGCTGGTGTGCCGTCGCTATGCCGCGAGGCATTGAGCAATCTGGCGCTCATTGCATGCAACGGGGTGGGGTACGACGCCATTGACCTGGGTTGGGCTGACGCTCGGGGGATTCGCGTCACCAATACGCCAGACGTTCTCTCTGCAGATGTGGCGGATTTTGCAATGGCATTGGTATTGGCTGCATTCAGGCAAGTGCCTGCGGCCGACCGGTATGTACGCGAGAACAGGTGGATTCGCCAGGGGCCATTTCCGCTGGCCAGGCGCTTCTGGGGCTCAAAAGTCGGCATTGTGGGCCTGGGACGGATCGGCCATCTGATAGCCAAGCGCGTTGTTGCATTTGATACCCAGATCGGATACACCGGCCGACGGCGACAGGAGGGGGTGGCCTATTCGTACTTCCCGACAGTACTTGCGCTGGCTGCATGGGCTGACGTGCTTATTGTGGCGATACCGGGTGGCGCCGATACGCGTCATCTGGTGTCTTGCGCCGAGCTGAAGGCGCTTGGCCCGCAAGGCGTACTGGTTAATATCGCCCGCGGGTCGGTTGTACACCAGTCGGCACTGATCGATTGCCTGGAAAGCGGTCAACTGGGTGCTGCGGCCCTGGATGTCTTTGAGGAGGAGCCCCAAGTGCCCGAATCACTGCTTCATTCGGCGTCTACGGTACTTAGTCCTCACATTGCAAGCGCCACTGTGCAAACCCGCCAGGCAATGGCAGCACTTGTAGTAGACAATATTTTGCAGCATATCAATGGCAAATGTCTTATTTCGTCTGTGAACTGAACTTATAACAAACAAGGAGGCAACATGAACCGATCCAATCCGGTACGCCGTAGCTATTTCCTGGCCGCGCTGCTGGCAGGCACAACATTTTTTTCCCCCGTTTACGCACAAGCAGATAAGTATCCGGAAAAACCCATCACATTTGTCGTTCCGTATCCGGCGGGCGGTGTGGCCGATCAGTTTGCCCGCAGTATGGCTACCGAATTGGGCAAGCGTCTGGGGGAGTCGGTTGTGGTCAGCAACCGGGCTGGCGCCAACGGCAATATTGGTTCTGCCTATGCCGCCAAGCAGCCTGCCGATGGTTATACCCTGTTACTGGGGTCGACCAGCACGCTGGCCGTGAATCCACATTTATACAAAGATATGGGCTACGACCCGATCAAGGATCTGCAACCGGTGACGCTGACGCATCAAATGCCCAATGTGTTAATTGTTGGTGCAGGCACTCCGTACAAGAGTGTTGCGGATGTCATCAAAGCTGCCAAGCGTGAGCCGGGGCGTATTCCTTTTGGCTCTGCGGGAAATGGCAATTCTATGCATTTGGCGGGAGAACTATTCCAGAAACAGAGTGGCGCAAAACTAATGCATGTTCCATATAAAGGCGCGCCTCCGGCGCTCACGGATGTTATGGGAGGGTCGCTGCCAACGATGTTTATCAATCTGCCTGCGGTGGTCAGTTACGCCAGTTCGGACAAGATCAGAATACTTGCCGTTGCGGCGCCGGCGCGATCGAAAGTGTTGCCAGACGTGCCTACGTTTGAGCAGGCGGGCGTGCCTGGGGTAATTTCCAGCGTCTGGAATGGCATTCTCGTTCGCAGAGGTACACCGGACTCGATCGTCAAAAAACTGAATCAGAACATCGTGGCGATCCTGCAATCAGAGGCGTTTCGCCAGCCGTTGGAAAGTCAGGGGTATGAAGTGCTGTCCTCCACCCCGCAGGCGTTTGCCGATTTACTGCAAAAAGATACAAAGACGATGGGCGAACAAGTTCGCGATGCGGGTATTCAAATAGACTGATCGAGGTAATGTTGTGCAGAGAAAACTACATCAATTGCGCAGCCAGCGCTGGTTTGCGAGCGACGACATTCGGGGGTTCGCGCATCGTCAGCGGATGCAGCAGCAGGGGCTCGCGCGTGAAGAATTCATGGGTCGCCCGATTGTCGGTATTCTGAATACCTGGAGCGATCTATCGCCCTGCCATGCGCATCTTCGTGATCGCGCCCAGGCGATCAAGCGTGGCGTGTTGCAGGCTGGGGGTTATCCGCTGGAGTTGCCGGCCATGAGTCTTGGCGAGGTTATGGTCAAGCCCACGACAATGCTGTATCGGAATTTTCTTGCCATGGAGGCTGAAGAGTTGATACGCAGCCTGCCCCTGGATGGCGTGGTGTTGCTGGGCGGCTGTGATAAAACCACGCCGGGCCTGGTGATGGGGGCCATGTCCATGGATGTGCCTGCGCTGTTTTGTCCGGCTGGCTCCATGTTGAATGATCGTTATCAGGGACAGGCGGTCGGGGCGGGAACGCACACCAAAAAATACTGGGAGCAGTACACCATCGGCAATATTGACCAGCCTGAATGGATCAGCCTGGAAGCCCGCATGACCCGCGCGCCTGGCACATGCAACACGATGGGCACGGCCAGCACCATGACTTCCATCGTCGAGGCCATGGGGCTGGCCCTGCCCGGTTCAACTAGCCTGCCAGCCATGGACGCAGCGCATACCCGCATGGCCTGGGCCTGCGGTCAGCGCATCGTCGCCATGATCTGGGAAGACTTGCGCCCCTCTCGCATTCTGACCCGCGACGCGTTCCTGAATGGGGTCGCGACCTGGATGGCGCTGGGCGGTTCCACCAATGCTGCCGTCCACTTGCCCGCGATGGCAGGGCGCGCCGGGATTGCATTGAACCTTGACGATTTCGATGCAATAGCACGCGAGGTGCCGGTGCTGGCCAATCTGTTTCCTTCGGGCAACCGGCTGATGGAAGATTTTTATTACGCAGGCGGCCTGCCCGCATTATTACAACGTATTCGGGCGCATCTGCAATTGGATGCTCTCACCTGCACCGGTAATACATTGGGTGCCAATATAGAAGGGCAGGTCAGTTCTGATGATGACGTGATCCGTGCGCTGGATAACCCGGTTATTCCTACCATACCGCAGTGCCCGGAGGCAGGCATGGCGTTGGCCGTGTTGCGGGGGAATCTGTGTCCGGATGGCGCCGTGATCAAGCCATCTGCTGCCACCCCTGCCTTGTTGAAACATACCGGACCGGCACTGGTTTTTGATTCCAATGCCGACATGCTCGCGGCCATCAACGATCCGGACCTGGACGTAACCGAAAACACCGTCCTGGTGCTGCGCAACGGCGGCCCGGTTGGCGGTCCGGGTATGCCGGAATGGGGCAATTTACCTATTCCGAAAAAGTTACTGAAGCAGGGGGTGCGCGATATCGTCCGCTTGTCCGATTCGCGCATGAGCGGCACCCATTTTGGTACTTGTGTGTTGCACATAGCACCGGAGTCGGCCGTGGGTGGTCCCCTGGCGCTTGTTCGCACGGGTGATCTGATTCGGCTGGACATTAGCGCAAGAACCCTGGACGTATTGGTCGACGATAGCGAACTGGCGAAGCGTCGCGCTCAATGGCGTGCCCCCGAACTACCCTATAAGCGCGGCTTCACACGTATCTACCAACACGAGGTGACACAAGCCAATCATGGTTGTGATTTTACCTCGCTAGCCGGGGACGAGAAGACGCCGGAGCCCCCCATTTACTAATTCAAACCATTGAATTTGCACTAACGACAACAGGAGTATGTATGCCCGCGGTAACTGATCTGCTAGAAAACCCTTTTCGTGTCCGTCTCGCCCGGCCGACGGCGCCGTTAGGCACGTGGCTGATGTCCGGTACTTCGAGTACCGCAGAGGCAATGGGACGTGCCGGCTTTGATTGGCTGCTGGTGGATCTGGAGCATGTACCGCTTGATGATCGAGATGCATTGCATGTATTGCAGGCCATAGCGGGAACAAATGCCTGCGCGGTAGCACGTCTGGCAGCGAACGATCCTGTGTTATTCAAACGGGCGCTGGATCTTGGCGCTCAGACTGTGATGGTGCCGTTTGTTGACAGCGCTGAAGCCGCGCAGCAGGCGGTCAGCAACGCCAAATACCCCCCGCTCGGAACACGTGGCTTTGCGGCGGTTCATCGCGCCAGCGGCTACGGCACTGCGACCGATTATGCCAAGCGTGCGAACGATTCTATCTTCACCATTATTCAACTGGAAACGCCGCAGGCCGTGGCAGCGCTTGAAGAGATTGCTGCGGTGCCCGGTGTGGACGCGCTGTTTCTTGGTCCCGGTGATTTATCGGCGAATATGGGGCATATCGGCAATCTTGCCCACCCCGAGGTGCAGCATGTGATCGCCGACGTGGCGCGACGTTGTCAGGCTGTTGGCGTGCCTTGCGGCATTGTCGGACCCACCCCGGAAATGGTCTCCAGCTTTATCAGCGCCGGCTATGCATTTGTGGCGGTGGCCTCTGACATGGGCATGATGATGCGTCAGGCGACCGCCTTCATTCAAGCGATCCGCCCAGCACTGGCAAAGGGTTATGACGGTGGCGTTTATTGAATTGTCGCTGTGAACGGCAATCTGGCGCATCGTTGCACTTTAACAAGGAAGGAGACAAATATGATATTTGGCATTACGAGATGGAATCGGAAAACCCTTATCAAACATGCAATGCTCTTGGTCGCTACATCCGTCCTGAGCACCAGTGCCACCGCCCAGAATGCCTATCCGGAAAACCCGGTGACCATACTGGTGCCTTTCGGTCCGGGCGGTACGTCTGACATCATGGCCCGGATTCTGGCAAAACACCTGCGTCAGGCGATGGGCGGCAATCTCATTATTGACAACAAGGGCGGTGCGGGTGGCGCAATCGGGATGATGCAACTTAAGCGAGCCAAACCGGATGGCTACACGCTTGGTTTGTCTGTCATCGGCCCGGAAGTATTGCAACCTGGCATGCGCAAGACTGGTTATACATATCAGGATTTTGATCATATCTGTGGAACCTATTCGGTGCCACTAATGATGATGGTGCCCCAGGATTCGGCATTTAAAAACATGCAGGATGTTGTCGCATTTGCCGAAAAAAATCCGAGGCAACTGACTTACGGCACGTCCGGCACCGGCACGTTGCTGCATATTGCCATGGAAATGCTTATGAAACAGGCAAATTCAACTGCGCTGCACGTGCCCTATAAAAGCTCTGCGGAAATGGTGACCGGGTTGATGGGGAAACAGGTGATGGTGATCAGCGATACCACAACAGTGGCCAAGCAATACAAGTTGCGCCCCCTGGGGATTTTTTCCGATCAACGACTCAAGTCCAGCCCGCAGGTGGCCACAACCAGGGAGGGAGGATGGCCGATCCAGGCAACAATCTGGGGCGGACTGATTGCACCCAAGGGACTGCCTCAGGAGATTGTGGCGAAACTGGAGAGCGCCTGTGAAAAGGCGGTGAACAGCGCAGACTATAAAGCCGACGTAGAGCCACTGGATACGCCACCTCATTTCATGGGGGCCAAAGCATTCGCCGCCTTTGCAAAAGCCGAATCAGAAAAATACACCAAGCTGATTCAGGAAATGGGAATCAGCAATGAAAAATAGGCATGCGTCGACTTTTCACTACTGCAGTACCGATTGTTCATCGGGGCAATACGTAACGACCCTACTTGACATAATTTTCTCAAAAGCTATACTTAGTTGATCAAGGGGAGTAGCTTTCCGCCGCCGCATCGTCATTACGGTTGTCATGCCTTGGCATGACGCCCGGTGCCCGGGCAACACACCTGGTGTTGTAAGCAAGACCTTGCCATTAAAGGGCAAGGTCCATAAATCCTGATTAAGAATAAATGGCCTGGGTCCTTTACGGATCAGGCCATTTACGCTTCTGCCGGTACTTTCTGTACTGGCTGGCCGCACGACATCTTGTCGTGCAACCGGAGCGGGCCGATCCATATTCAATTCCAATTTTTATATTAATGGATTCCGGGTGAACTTATGCTTGAATTTTTTCAGACTCTGAGCTGGACAGCAGTCTTTCAAATTATCATGATTGATATCCTGCTGGGCGGTGACAATGCGGTTGTGATTGCGCTGGCCTGCCGTAACCTGCCGAAAAAGCAGCGCATGCAGGGCATTTTGTGGGGTACGGCCGGTGCGATCATTCTTCGGGTCGTGCTCATTACATTTGCGTTGACACTATTGACGATTCCATATCTCAAGATTGTGGGTGGGTTGCTGCTTATCTGGATCGGGATCAAACTGCTTATCCCGGATGATGATGAGCATGACAAGATCGATGGCGGCTCGTCGGTCTGGTCGGCGGTCAAGACGATCATCATCGCAGACTTTGTCATGAGTCTGGATAACGTGATTGCGATTGCCGGCGCAGCGCAGGGCGCGCATGCAGACCATCAGACGGGACTGGTGATTGCAGGTCTGGTTATCAGCGTACCCATCATTATCTGGGGCAGCACGCTGGTCTTGAAACTCATCGACCGTTATCCCGGCGTCGTGCTGTTCGGCGCCGCATTGCTGGGCTGGATCGCAGGCGGCATGCTGGTGAGCGACCAGGTGGTTCTGGCGCGTTTCGGCGAAGTCACCGGTACGGCCAAGATCGCCATTGAGATTGCCGGCGCGTTGCTGGTTGCTTTGGTTGGAAGCTGGCTGGCGCGCCGCAAGAAACTGGCCTCTGCCGGGCAAGCATCGTAACGCAGCAGCTGTATCAGTAGCGACACAGGTGATCTGGATGGTTGCCTGTGCCGGGATGCAGCCTGCGTTAGTGCAATCGCTCGCACCGGTTTAACCAGGAAACTGAAGACTGGCTGCGGGTGGTCGTCAGCGGCGGGACGCATCGCACAACGCAGTCGACACCCCGCCGGGCGAAAATGTTTGCCGCGCAGACCTCACCGGTTCCATCCCGGGTATGTCCGTGCCGTGGCGTTGGCAGCTCATAGCGCCGGGCCGCGGCCGGTTCTTTGCGTAATCAGTCCGTAAAATTCGGGCCGTCGGTGGCTTTCGAAATTGAATACATTCTTGCGAAATGAGTCTGCAAGCGTCAGGTCCGCTTTAACGGCAATAACCTCGTCGTCTTCTGTGCTGGCTTGTGCAACGATCTCGCCGGTGGGGGCAACGATCACGGATCCCCCTATCATGTGATGGCCGTCCTCCGTTCCGCATTTGGCAGCGGCCGCTGCCCACACGCTATTTTGATATGCACTGGCCTGCAGCGTTATCAAATGATGGTGCATGCGCAGATGAACCGGCTCCGGCCAATGGATATTCTGCGAGGGCGTGTTATATCCCAGTACGATGATCTCGGCATTTTGCAGAGCCATGACACGCCAGGTTTCGGACCAGCGGCGGTCATTGCATAAGCACATCCCGATATTGGCGCCCATGGTCTCCCAAACGCCAAAAGTGTTATCTCCAACTCGGAAGAATTTTTTTTCCAGATGTTGAAACGGCGCATCCTTTTTATGGTCATCGTGTCCCGGCAAATGTATTTTCCTGTATTTGCCAACCACTTCTCCTTTGTTATTGACCAGGATCGAGCTGTTGTAGGGGGTACCTTGCGGCGTGAGCTCAGCATAGCCCAGATAAAATGCCATTTCGCGCTTTCTGGCCTCGTCAAACAGAGGCTGTACGGATGGGTTGGGCATGCTCTGCTCAAAAAAGCGCGCTTGCGCTTCATGTTCTTCCATCCAGTAACGGGGGAAAAAAGTAGTTAATGCCAGTTCCGGGAAAACGACCAGGTTTGCGCCGCGCCCGTGCGCTTCTTTGAGCATGTCGATCAGACGGTTGACGATTGAGCGACGGGTGTCTGCAAGGTTTATACCACCAAGCTGGGCGACGGCAATGCCCAAATGTCGAGTTGGATGAGTTTTCAAGATGCGTGCGTCCATGATAGATGATGATGAATCATGCCATCGTATTGCCGTTATCGTAAATAGCGTCCGGGTCGACAGCTTGTACCGAGCCGATACCGCGGTCTGTCTGGCGAAAGCCTTGTCGCCATTGCTATTAGGGCGGGTTGGCGCAGGCGGACCGGGCCGGATTCGATAGTCAAAGGTTATGAGCTGTCGACAAAATTTGATGTCAGGAAACGCGGCTATAGATGCGAGACGGCTTTTTTTAACGCAGCCACAAAACGCCGGGCCAACAGGGGAAGCGGATTCAGGTTGGACCGGGTCACCCAGATTTCTATCGTTGCCGCTGGCGATATCGGCCTGACAATAATGGCTTCGTTCTCGCCAGGCAGGCAACTGCGATCGACCAGCGCCGGCCCCAGACCTTGCAGTACGAAGGCGTAGGCGCTGACCGGTGACCGTACCTCTATGGCCGCAGGACAGTGAAGGTTGCATTCGCCAAAAAAAGGGACAAGCGCATTGGCCAATGGCGTATTTTCCGGATAACCTATCCAGGCGGCATTCATAAAATCCTGTGGTTCGACGACATCCCGGCAGGCAAGCGGATGGCCTTTGGGGATGATACAGACAACCGGTTGCTCGCCAATTTTCACTGAACTCAAGTGAGGATGATCCGATGCGTTCAAGGAAATGCCAATGTCGGCCTGCCCGCTTAGGAAATAAGCGACTTGTTCGTCAAAGGTCACATTTCGATGGTCGACGCAGGCGCTTTGATGGCTGGCCCGGAAATAAGCCAACGCCTGCGGAATCAGTTTTTGACCAAAAGTGGCGCTTGAGAGGATCTTCAATTGTCCTGATCCGTCTGCGCCAATAGACGCCGCAAGACTATTTACCCGTTGTACCGTGTTATAGACTTCTGCAACTTGCGTATACAAACGCCTTGCTTCAGGGGTCGGATGCAATCCGTTGCGAGACCGCTCAAAAAGCGGGTAGCCAAGTCTGCTTTCCGTCAGAGCAAGCACTCGACTGATAGCCGGCTGAGATACGTGCAGTGCACGGCCGGCGTTGCTGATCGAGCCGGCCACCATGATGGTGCGAAAGACTTCGATCTGGCGCAGACTCAGCGGTGGGCGAGCATACCCGGGGTCGGAACACATATCGTCAGAAAAATCGTCATTTTCCATACGGCATCCAGTCTCTATCGATAACGTCGGATTATAGCTTGGCAATCATTTTCGATATGCGGGTGGCTGCGCCTCGGTGCTAATCTAGGCGACACCGCACAAAACGAAAGCAGGAGACCGCTATGTTTCGAATTATCCGGCAGTTGCTGACCGTGATGCTATTGGCTTGTACTTGCCTGGCGACGCTCGCTCAAGCTGAAACCACGCCATGGCCTCAAAAACCCGTTTCATTTGTCTTGCCTTCTGCTGCGGGAGGCTCGCCAGACGTGTTATCTCGGCTGGTAATGAACAAGGTGGCGCAAGAGATGAAGGCGACATTTGTCGTTGAAAATCGTCCCGGCGCAGCTGGCAGCATCGGCATGGTTCAGTTAAAGCGTGCAGCAGCCGATGGCTATACCATCGGTTATGGCAACATCAATACGCTGGCAGTTAATCGCTCATTGTTCAATACGTTGAACTACGATGTGCAGGCCGACTTCCAGCCCGTTATTCATCTGTTTAACTTATACAACGTCTTGATCGTGCCTGCCGATTCCGCGTTAAAAAGCGTTGCCGATTTAATAGACAAGGCCCGCAGGGCTCCCAACACTTTATCTTACGGGGCTTCGGGGGTCGGTACAACCGGCCATATGGGAGGTGAGCTGTTCAAAAGCCTCGCAAAGGTCCAGGTGCAGTTTGTGCCTTACACGGGAGGACCGGCGGCTCTGCAGGACCTCATCGGCGGGCGCCTGGACTTCATGTTCACCAATTCGTCTGAGGCGCTGCCGATGATCAAGAGCGGTAAAGTGCGGGCGTTGGGAGTGAGTAGCCTGAAACGGCTGGCGTTGTTGCCCGAGGTGCCTACGCTGGATGAGGCTGGCGTCAAGGGCTATGAAACAATTGCCTGGGGTGGCGTGGTTGCACCAAAAGGCACGCCCGGCGAAATTATCCAGACCTTGAATAAGGCGCTGGACAATGCGCTTCGCGCACCCGAGGTGCTCAAGGGGCTGGCCGCATTGGGCGCGGAACCGGTGGGCGGTTCACCCGGGCAATTTGCCCGTCTGATTGATTCGGAGACCAGAAAATGGCGTCAGATTATCGAGACAGCCGGTATCGAGAAGCTCAATTGAACCTGAAACGCCTTGGACAGGAAAAGAAAATGCAATTGGATACCGTAATCACGGGTGCGACATTGATCGATGGCAGCGGAAACCAGCCAGTTGAAGCTGATATCGGACTTGATGGCGAGCATATTGTTTCGGTGGGGCGGTTTCAGTATCCACCGGACGTGTCGGTGGTTGATGCCACTGGGTACATGATTGCACCGGGTTTTATCGATTCTCACACCCATGATGATGGGTATTTATTGGCGCATCCCGATATGTTGCCCAAGGTGTCGCAAGGCGTAACCACAGTGGTTACCGGAAATTGCGGTATCAGTCTGGCGCCTTTGGTCCGACATGCTGTGCCACAACCGCTGGACTTGCTGGGGCCGACTGATCTCTTTCGTTTTGCCTCGTTCAAATCCTGGATTGACGCGCTGCACGCTGCGCCGGCGTCGGTTAACGTCGTGCCGTTGGTCGGCCATACCACGCTGCGCGTCGCCGTCATGGGAGACACATCGGGCGCGGCATCGCCTGCTGAACGGGAGGCGATGCGAATCTTGCTTCAAGAGGCGCTGGAGGCCGGGGCGTTCGGCGTCTCTACCGGTACGTTTTATCCGCCGGCTGCGGCGGCGACCACAGATGAAATTATTGATGTGTGCATGCCAATGAAGGAGCAAGGCGGCATATATGCGACTCATCTGCGAGACGAAGCGGATCAGATCGTTTTGGCGATGCAGGAAGCGCTGGATATCGGCAAGGCCATTGACTGTCGGGTCGTTTTTTCGCATCATAAGCTGGCCGGTGAAAAAAATCACGGACGGTCACGCGAAACCCTGAGAATGATTGCAGAAGCAGCAGCGGTGCAGCCCGTTTGCCTTGATTGCCATCCGTACCCTGCCACCTCGACTATGTTGCGTCTGGATCGGGTCCGTATCTCGCGTCGCACCATGATTACATGGTGCCAGAATCACCCGGAGGTCGCGGGCATGGATTTCAGTCAAATCATGGACGAGTGGCGATTGGACGAGCAGGAGACGTTCGAGCGTCTGAGTCCGGCGGGCGCCATCTACTTTCTCATGGATGAAGAAGATGTGAGCCGCATTTTCCGGTTTCCGATGACAATGGTCGGCTCCGATGGACTTCCTTTTGATTCGCACCCGCATCCCAGGCAATGGGGAACGTTTACCAATGTGTTGCGCACCATGGTAAGAGAGCGCCAATTGCTCACTCTTCAGGAGGCGATTCACCGAATGACCGGTCTTGCCGCTGAGAACTACGGACTGCATAAGCGAGGTCTGATACGGGAAGGTTATTTCGCAGATCTTGTTATGTTTGATCCGGATAGGGTCGCCGATATGGCGACGTTCGAAAAACCGATCAGGGCCAGTCAAGGTATCGAGGCGGTCTGGGTAAACGGTGTCCGGGTCTGGGATGGACAACAGACAGGCGCGTTACGTCCGGGAAAGGTACTCACGCCACACCGCATGCGTT
>Ga0079224_100009879_pt1 | contig 13064 bp, 15 predicted proteins | sample Stecom2015_FD_80414 | JGI IMG/M metagenome (GOLD analysis project Ga0079224, IMG submission 80414) | Agricultural soil microbial communities from Utah to study Nitrogen management - Steer compost 2015 | ecosystem: Environmental > Terrestrial > Soil > Agricultural land | place: USA: Utah... | reverse complement strand
TCCGCCATATTGCGAACACCTGGCCCGGCATTGTCAGCACTTCAGCAAACAAGAAACCGAAAGCCCCAAGGATCGCCCCGTTTACCAATTCGTTATACATTCAATTTCTGTTTGTGCCGTCAATTCATCAACGCAACCAACTGGAACGGATACCTTGCAAACAAGATCGACCGCAAAGAACCCATAAGGCCAGAAAAAAACGGCGTCGTTCCGGGCTTCCGCAAAAGAGTAACGGCCAAAGACCCGGGCCCGATCTTGTTGTATTACCGACGTACTTACAACGTCAATCCGGCCGGTTATGCCGTCAACGGTGAACGACCTGGAGCCCGAAAGGGCCTTAATGACCGCAAGTTCAAAACGCGTCGTTCCCTTACAATCGTCATAACCCAATTTTTTCAAGTTCAGCCAACAAACAAAGCGCATATTTTGGGTAGCTGTTGCAACCTTTGCTTTGGCTCCTCCTATTTGCGTAGGGGCGTCCCCGTTCTGCTCAAACCAACAAACGCTTTTATAGGCATCATTCGGCACAAGTTGGCTGTACTTGCCGGTTTCAAAACAATCCGTTGCGGAAATATCACAAGAAACCGGGAATACTTTTAGCAGGCTTTGCGCCCCGGCAGGGATGTATAATTCAGTTGGACGGGCAAGGGCACCGTACCGCTCAATAAACGCCAACGCCTGAACGTCGGACGCAAAAGCCTGTTCAATTAGTCGGACCATTTTGCAAGATGTAATTTATGTGATCGATACCGGTATTCGATACACTTGAAAGCAAAAACCATTCAACCAAGGAAGCAATTCCGCAACCCCCAATTTCATCAAATACGTGGTCAACGATACCGAAAAGGGCCGGGTGTGCATCTTGTGGGCAAAACGAGATTTGGCATTTTGCCAAAAATCCAATATCCGTAATATCGTCCCCAACACCAATACACGTTTCCCAAGGCAAGTTTTCCTTTTCCTTTTCACGGGCGTAAATGACCTCACACCCCATTTGCTCAAACCACCTTACCGCCCCGGGCCAATCGTCCATTGTGAGAATAACGACTTTATACCCGGCTTCAATCATTCTTTTGATAGCCGTTTTATCCCGGCAATTCACCGTTTTGAATTGCTTTGTGCCGTCAAGATCGATATTTTGCCGCCCATCTGTCAAAACCCCGTCAAGATCGAAAACAATGTGCGTTATACTCATTTTACGAATTTTGCGCCTATCCATATCTTGCCCGCGTAAATTTGCCGCATCCAGGTTTCCGCTGCTGTCCAGATATGTTTTAGCCCGTCTTTATCAGACAAATATAACTCTTTTCCGCCAACGCTTAAATTCCACTGGTGCAGGCCGTTCCAATTCTCAAAACTGGCTTCATTTTCAAATCCGTGAACAATAAGCGTTCCCCCGGGAATTAAACAGGCCTCCGCCTGGTCCATAACAAGGGCGGGGTCCTGGCAATGATCCAGGGCATTGGAAATATTGATAAGCGAAAAGAACCCAGCCCCAAACGCTTCCAAAAGGCTTTCCCCGGCAATGGCTTGCGGTTTTTCTTCCCCGTGGGCCTGATAGTCAAAAAACTGACCGTAATAATGTGCTAATAGGTCACATTGGTAAAGCGGCCGAACGGAACCCCGCATATAAGATATTACCCCGCAACCAAGGTCCAAAACCGGCCCGGGTAGCTTTTCGGCTATTGCCTTTTGCAGTTCAGGATAAAGGGCCATTTCCGGGTTAGGGGAAGAAAGCCAATTGGTTTTGAATCTTTCCGACTCAACAAACCCTTTCCAAAACTCAATTTCGTGGTCTATGCCGGGGCGGTTTCCGGCCAAATTGTCTTTTGCCATTGTTTACCGTATTTTTTGGTTAAGCGGTCTTTTGTATCACCGTCGTATAATGCCCGCAAATTGCGACGTATAACGCTAATCGGATGCGGGGCACTGTGGCGTAAATAGGTGTGATTAAGCCGAAACCGACCATCAACAACCAAAGCCGATTCATATACCTGATTAGCCCTATGCGACCAATCCAAATCCATTCCCCAGTAAGGTAATTGTTCGTCACAAAGCCCGATTTCATGGAAACATGCCATATCAAAGGCCGGGGCGGTCCATTCGATAAATGGTGCATATTCGACACCCTTTGCGCTCCTAATATGGCCGTGGTCTGAATCAAAGGCCGGATGCACGGCAATAGCCTGGGAGTTATTCAGGGCATCAATAAGGCTTTCTGGCATCCCGGGCGCAAATGTGACATTGGTAAGGAACCAAGCGTATTTGGTTGTTACCTTTTCAATAGCCCTGTTGAATGCTTTGGAAATGGAGCCTACCCCATCCCGGTCCGCAAAAATGATGTTTTCCGATGGGACCCGGGCCTTGCCTAAACTCTTCAGGGTTTTTTCAGTCCAACCCGGCTCCCGGTATTCCAGAACAATGCACGTCAATTCGTCAAATTTGTTCAATGCCATAACATTTTCTTTTTAGCGTTTCATCTGTCAACCATTCATCCCCGATTGGCTGCAAATGAATCCGGATAACATCGTTTTTTGTTTCCAGGTGCAAGATTGCCCAGGCATGGCGGGAAACCCCGAACTTTTCAATGCCTTCAACCGTGTAGTAATTCACCCAAGTATGCTTCACATATGGCCGGACGTGTGTAGGGTCCGCCCATATCAAATTTGGGTCCCCGTTTGCGTCCGGGGTTTCAATGAAGAGGGTCCCACCGGGGTTACAAATCCGCCAACATTCGTCCATAAAGGCAGGCAGATTTTGAAGGTGTTCAACGACGTGCGAAGCGTTGACGTGCAGGGCAAACCCGTCCGGGATAGGCCAAGGGGTTATGTTAAGATCATGGATAAGGTCAACCCCTGGGAAGTCCACAACATCAACCAAAAAGTGATCTTCTTTTTTTCGATGGGCGGACCCTGGCCCTAATATGACTTTCTTCCGGTTCATGCTGCAAAGATTTTTTCCAATTCATCAATCCACCGATTCCAATTCAAATTCTCTTTGGCGTACTTCAATCCGTTTTTAGATAACGAGTAACGAACATCTGCCGAAGCAGCGTTTGCCAAAACGGTTACATTATGCAATATTTCATCATAACCGCCCGTGTATTTTGATCTTAAACAGTTCTGAAGATTAATTAAATCGTCGTCGCCCTTATCAATTGCCCGAACGGTTGGCGTTCCGCATTTCATCGCTTCAACCGGGGCACAACTTCGCGCATCATATTTGGTGCATTTCAGCATAAACCATGCCCTTTGGTATAGCTTTACAATCGTTTTCGGGTCTGGCTGGCAATAGTATTCATCTGGTACGTTTTTCATCGTCTGGATTGGGTGCGCCGAATAGGCTATAATTTTGGCCCCAAACTCTTCTTTTGCCCACTTGGCAATACTTGGCCCATAATTCAACACGTCTTTTGCGGCATTTCCTTTGGGCTCCCAACCTTCAACCAAAATAGTTAACTCGCCGTCACTCTTCCCGGGTTTGAAATGATCCGAAACCCCGTTTCCAATGTAGTACATTTCGCCTTTGCGCCCCAACGCCCGTATTTCAGCCTCAACCCAACGGGAAATCCCTATAATTGGAAAAGGCACCTTGTACGAATAATGGCATTGAGTTACCCAATTATGGTTTTTTGGGGCAAACAAGTGTTCAGCCATTTGCAGGAAATAAAATTTCTTGGCCCTGGTTTTCAGCGAATGCAGGGAAAGTGCCGTTGGCGGGGTCATCGCAACAATTATATCCCGTTCCGGATCAATTAGGGGGCCGTAAATCACATCGACCCGTGGATTTATTTCAATCCAGGGCGACGGCATACGCATTGCTCCGACATTATGAATTGTAACATCGTGCCCCCTTGCTGCCAAGTGGTTGCAATGTTCGATTCCAACCCTAATTCCGCCGTGGACGTTGAAGGATGGAAAAAGATAGGAAATTTTCATATATACTTACTGATTCGATTTCGATTCAATCCGGCAACCAAATCGATTTCCTGCCGGGAAGGCCGTATAATTTGGCCTCGGGGGCTTGCTTTAGGCTGAACCAATGCCCCTTTTAATTTCTGGATGTTTTCGGCATCCCTTGCACTGACCTGAATTGTAATACTGTTTTCCTTTACGTCAATTACAACCGGTTGCACATTTGCCCAAAGCCTGCCGGAACGGGTAAAGTCTACGTACTGAATCTGAAAGCCTGCCTTTGCCCGTCGTTTGGCGTATCCTTCAGAATAGGGGGAAAATGGTTTGTTTTGGCTGTCTTTGCCTTCGGTCTGAACGCGTAATTTTACAAGGGCGTTCAAATCGTTTACAAGCTGTAAGGCTTCAGCGGGCCGATTTGCTGCCATTTGCGCCAATTTACCGCGCTGTAACTCTATCCATGCCCGGGCTTCCATTTAGTTCAATTCTGCTGTTTGTTCAAAATCAGTCCACCCGTCAACCTCTTCCACAAATTCGCCTATTATATCACAATATCCAAGCCCGTTATTATCGCAATATTCCCGGGCTTCATCAATCGAATCGGCATCAATTTCCGGGCCTGCCCATTTTTTAAGGTGCCCGTCTTTCGGATCAAATGCGTGTATTTCGGTTACAAACTTCATACAAGTGTTTGATTTTCTTCACAAGATACGAAAGTCCGGTTAACTTCCAGCGCAACCGCCGCCCGGCTGCATGGTGCGTCATCAACCGGGGAAGGCGTGACGGCAACCTTTGAGCCAACAAACGTTTCTACATTTGCGGCCGTCACCCATCGAATATTATTGTGCCAGCGTGCGGACGTTAACGGCAAAATAACAGCGTCCGGGATAGGGTAAAACTCCATGTTCAGCACTTGCGCGACCTTTACACTATCCAAGGTATCAACCCCTTCGCCATTCGTTAAAAATGCCTCTTCATTCACAACTCCGGGTTCATTTCTTTGCGCTTCAACGTATATCCGCTGTTTGTAACCGTTTTGATACAATGCACCAAACCCGGGCAAATCGGTATCGTTCCAAAATTCAAAATATCCGTAAACGTGATAATCTTCCCCACCTACGTTAACCAAGGTTAGGGTTCCTGTTGTGCCCGGATCTGGGTTTTCATCGTCGTATTCAAAAAGGTAGTCTTTCCAGAATAAAACGTCATCAATCCAGACTTTAAACCGGATGTAAGCCTGATTATCAGTTAAGAGGGAGTAAAGAAATTCCCCGTCATCCTCTGCAAGCCGCTGCCAACCGGACCCGTAATCAATGTCGATTTCATGGGCAAGGGCCGGAGCTTCATCAAAATGAGCCGTAAACAAAAAGCCCATCCCGGACGTTTCGGCGTCAATTTCTCCATGAAATTCCTGCTCATTCCAGCAATACGAACAGTTGATTGCATGGGACCAATAAACCGTACCATCCACAACCAGCCGAACCCGGTAAAGCCCGGGATCTTGCCCGAGGTCTTGGTTCCCGTCATGGGTGACGTATCCGGGCCCGCCTGAAACGTTGTCAATATCAAGGTTGATATTATACGTTGGAGCCCCGACCGATCCGGTAACGGAAACAAGTTTTGCACTTGCCGCGCTTACGTTACTATCAAATTCAACTTGAAAAGTTGGCAGGCGTTGAACGGGCGAATTAACCGGGCATTGCCGATCGTTGTCGATCAACCATTCGTAAAAAGGCAAGCAATGATATTGATTTATGCTAGTCATGGCGGATACTTAAAGTTAAGGTGCAGGATGCAGCGTTATAATTTGCCCGGTCCACCTTGCCCCATCCAATTTGGGTTTTAACAAGGTGCGAAAAATCTAAATTGAAATAATCTTCAACCGGTATTTTTATCTGAATATCAACCTGAATCTTTCGCCTAACTGAACTTTCAAAAGTCGTTGGCGTCAAATTCATACTGCCGGATATTTGCAGGCGTTGGTATTTGTGGTAATGGCTTTGCAGGTTTGGGATCGACAAATGCCCGTTTATTTGGCTTGTGCCTGTAAAATATTCGTTTTCTTCAGATACCAAAACATAAGCCCCACCGCCCGTATCAAAAGCAGCAATAAAAACAAAGCCGTCATCTGCAATTGAATCCGGATTGTTTGAAATGTAGCCCACATCGTTGGTTATCCTCTCAATTGGATGGTTAAGAGTTTCGGGCGTGTTATATGTGTCGTAAACAATTGCCACCCCTTCAAATTCAGGTGAACATCTGTCAGCAAATTGCCAGTGTTCAAACTTATTCGCGGCAATATTAACATATGTGTACGCGTGTAGCCCTTCAATCCGTTCAGCATATGCCCCGGCCGTCAAATCCAACCCGTTTACGCTTTGCTCCCAATAAGATACATGCTCTAGCCGAAGATCCCCGGCAATGATTCGGGGTTCAACGTTAAATTGCATCTTCAGGGCGGTTAAAAAATCCTTATAGGTCCATTTTCCGTTTGTTGCATTCCCGGAAACGTCGGGCCGTTTTACGTCGGATTTTTGGAAAATTAGAACGCTTGAAAGATTTGCCAAGGCTTCAGTATATGGATCATTTGCCGGGTAGCTGGCATCCGGATTGATGGTAAAAAAGTCGGAAACAATGCTACCCGAACAGGGGTTAAAATCGTCCGCCACATCTTCCAGCAAAACCCCGTTATCAATTGAAATAGGGTCATCGCTAACCCCTGCAATTGCCCATTGTACCGCATATTCGTATGTTCCGCCTGTAATGGGGCTTTGTTCGCCTTGCGTCAACGCCCGGACGTATAGGGCATCCGTTGGGCAGTTGTCATCTTCCAAAATCCATCCATCGCCCGGGGGAGGGATAGGCGCCCCCCCTGAACAAGCTGCCGTGTATTCTTCCCGGACGTAGTAAGTTGTCCAACGCAAAACCGGCCCGCTTCCTGGATCGTCTACAATATGCTGGTAAGCCGTCCAACCATTTTGCCCTGAAATGCAATCTGAAATCAAATCCTCCACATCGTCAAAATCAGGATCACCAACCGATCTAAATTCCTGGCAGGATGTGTAAGCCAATTCCCCCGTAATATATCCGACCGTTTTTTTGAGCGTTCCCGCAAGTATGTTTATTTCTTCCTCCCAAGCGTCCAAAAGGCATGTATAAGCGTCTGAAACATCTACCCGGACCGACACCTTACATTTTGAAAGATCCCATTGCATTGCGTCTGTGCAATATCGAATGATCCCCGGGAATTTATCAACGCCATTGTATCTAATCACAAAATCATAAATACCACAATCCCCGGCATCTTCCAGGGCAAGCAAAAAGTCGTATGAAGCTCCCTTAAAGTTCAGCGGGGTTTGTAATGTTTTCCGGTAAAACCCAAACGTTTCATCCGGTGAATCTTCAAATTCCAGTGTTACGGCATCCAGGGGGAAGTACGGGAAAAGTTCAGTTTCCACCGCATCAACAGTAATATGATATGTAAACCCGGTTAGATTCATGGATTGTATTTATTTATTCCGCCTTGCCGTTCTGCCAAAACGCCGGCCAATTCATCCGTTACCCATGAAAAATGATGCCGGCAGTTGTAGCCTCCGCAAGCTAGTTTTACATCAATGTTAGGGTTCTTGCCTTTCCATGTCTGCCCATTCCAGGAATTTATTTCCTGAAGGTTGTAAACCTTATTCAGCCGCCTAATACAAAAACGGCGGGTATCTTTCATTGCCGTACCGGAATAGATTGCATTGGAAAGACCCAAGCTTTCCGCGTATGCCAATTGTACCCCCCGGTCGAACTGCTGAAAAAGGTCATGGGTGAACCGGCCGTAATACCGTTCAAGGTATCCAAGGCCCCCGGGGTTAATGAAATCAGTCCTGAAACGTCGCCGGAACTCATTTAAGGGCATCTTTGCCGCAATAGCTTGGTTGATGCGCCCGGCAATATCCCGCCCGATTTGATCCGATGGGGCCAACTGTTCAAACCATCCGCCCGGGATCAATTCCCCCTTTTCGTTGTCGTATCCATACACTGCAAGCAGGCGGCGCAAAACCGATTTTTCAACCGTTTCCGTAACCGGCACAATTTCCCGGAAATAGTCTGTATTGAGCCCGAACAACTTTTTGATGGAGCCGACCACCCAAGAAAGGAAACCCCGTTTTTCTGATCGCCAAAATGCGGTTAAATTATAACCCACTTGGTTGCCTTTTCGGATGTTATCCAGGCCAAACACCAACCGCCCGGATTTGTCAACGATCAACCCGGATAAAATGTCATCAATTACCCGGTACATATTGAACTGAAGCCGCCGAACGCCTGAAGAAAAGGCATCCCCAGCCGTTTCGGCGAATCGTTCCCGGTCCCGTTTTATATCATTGTAACCCATTGGCGGGGGCGTTGAAAGGGTCCATTAATAGCGGGTCCATAACTGGAGCGGAAGAGGTGAAAACGATTGTTTCACTTAACGCCTTTGCCGTTTCGTACAATAACCTCAATTGCTCCATTGGTGCGACGGTAAAAAATGGGGCCTGCATTCCATCTTCGCGGGTCTGTTTGATGGTTTCAACAACCAGGTCCCAATTTTCGTATAGCAGGCGGGCCGGGTCTGATTTATCGCGCCCGTCCAAGATCATTGCAATTTCCGCCGCATCTTTTGACCGCCAAGGCTTCCACCGCTCAAACGCTTGCGCCTCCAATATCATTTCCGGCGCATTCCGGTACTGCTTTTTCAAAATATCTGCATCAATTCCGGCAATAATATCGTATGGCAACCCTGCATTTTTGGCTGCTTCCCGTTCTGCAATCAGGGTGTTTATGTCCTTCAATTTGAAATCCAGTGGGAACGACATATTTACCACCTTTGGCATTTGGCCGTAATACTGGAAAGCAACCCGCCAAGCCGTTTCCCAAGCCGTTTCCACAAGTCGGGCAAATGGGTGTAGCTTGTTGTTTATTTTATCGTATTCAATCCGGCTTTGGGTTGCAGTCTTTACGCTGGTCAGGCTTTCAACTTCAACCCCTTGTTGATTGAATGTTGTTAAGAATATCAGCGTTGAAGCCAAATTGATTTCTTCCCGGTAAATGGCTAGTATTTCAGTTGGCCGGTCAACATAGTGCGTAATCTTGGCAAGGTCTATAATTTCCTCCGCACGGTCAGGCCAAGCCATTGTTATCATATCTTGTTCCCCGGACGTGGTTAATTTGCCAGTTCCTCCGCACCCCAAACACATGCGGTTACGATCCCCGGCATAATACCCCCGTTCGCAATAATCCCCGCTTATTTCGTCCCTGTGGCGGCATGGCTTCACATACTGGATTTTTTCCGGTCGTATGTGCAGCACCTTTTGAACATCAAAAAACGACTTATCCCGGATAAGATCCCGCAAAATAGGAATTGAAGCCTCAAAAAGAGATTCCCCTATTTTGTTGTTGCAAAGTTTGTCCAGGTATGCAGACCAACGGACGGCCGGAACTTCAGTTGTTCCGTTCTTGAAGATGCGGACTTTGAAACCGCCTTTTGCATCGATTTCCAGGTCGTTATATCCGTCGTAATTCCTGTCATCCATCAACCCGGGGTCAACCTGGGCAGCGTGAACAATGAACCCGATCCCATAAAGGTAAAAGTCATCGACCTTTTTACCGGTTGCCTTATCCTTATACAAAAGAGTTCTTGAAAGGTTGAAGGCAAGATATTGAAGCGTTCCGGTTTTATCGTGGCTGTAATCCACCACATCTTCGCTTTCAATTTCAACCGGGTAAATGTCGGTTATTGATGTAGCGTTGTTGGCTGCCGTGGCAAACAGGGCTTCAAACACTGTCCAACAATTCGGGTCAAGTTCTGAAGCGAAGAGGGCCCGATCAAAGCAGTAATCCAATAGGCTGCGCCCGGCGTAGAAATTGGAGTAATGATTTTCGATTTTGGCTTTTGTGGTGTCGTCCGATTCAACCGCCCCCTTAATGCCGTCTGCTCGTTTTACTTCCTGGAAATATGATAAAACCGGTTCCAGGGCAGCCCGGGAAATAGAATTGGTAAGCCTTACCCGGGCGTCTATTTGCGCCTGATCTTCCCGGGCGTTGAAATCCCGCAAAACTTCCTCCTGGGCTTCGCTATTGCCTAAAAGCGTTTCGCATGTTTCGTGCCGTTCAACCGTCTTTTTGTGGTACTTGTGGCGTTTGCCTGTCCTGATGAGTTCAACGAGCGTTTTAAATCCTTGTTCCGGCGTCATGGTTACAACGTTTTTTTGCGTCAATGCCGGAACTTTCTAGCCCCTCCCGTGGCGGGTAAGCCAATGCAAATATACATTTTTTTGAAATTACATCATTTCCGGAAGCCGTGACCCGGTTAGCTTCCATGTTGCAACATACCGGGCGGCGTCCCAGCAATGATTGAAAGCATCAATTGGAATATTCAGGATTTTGCCGTTTGAATCTATTTTCCAACGATAATTCCGTTGTTCTTTGGCAAAATTTACGCTGCGCTTTGTTATGAATATTTTTGATTTTTTGATTGTATCAATTCCAAACTTTACACTATCCGCCCCCTTTACGGCAGGCCAAATGTTCCAACCTTTATCTTTCAAATAGTCTATGCTTTTCGGCTCCGCTGAATCTGCAATAATTTCATCCGTTTTCCGAACGCCAATGGCCAAAAACCGTTCATGGATCATTTCATTGGTTAATCCTGTTTCAAACAACCATTCGTCAAAACAATTACCTTCAGATATTTGCCCAAATTCGATTAATGTAGTCGGATCGTTTGAATAACCCCAATCCAGGCCAAACGCCCGTTTTCTTGCATTGCCCGGGAATGTATCGATATATTCAACGTTTGGAAAAATAAGCCCCTGAATGATCCCCGTTAACCCCAAGGCGTAAACCCGGTAAAGCTGTTCGTCAACATCTTTTAACGCCTCTATTTCCATTACCACCTTATCCGGAACCCTTGGGTTATCCCTGTACGTGGTGCGCTTAAATAATACCTCTTTGGTTGATCTGGTTAAAATGTGTTCATGAATCCAGAACTCCGAAACCGGGTTATAATCCAAGATAACCGTTTTCCGGGTTCTTAGGGCAAGTTGCTGATACCTTTCAAAGTTGATTAGATTGCATTCGTTGACAAAAAGAATATCCCGTTTGCCGCCCCTTACCTTGCCGTCATCGTCCGCACTAAAGAATTCAATTTTGCAGCGGCCAACGGAAAAGATATTATCCGACTTGTTCCATTTGTACGGGGTGCCGGTCCTTAGCAGTATATCTTCAAAATCCCGCAAAGCCCCCCGTTTAAGGTGTGGAACAGTACACGAAACAACGCTAATCAATAAGTTGAACGGATTGTTTTTGGCGAAGAAAAGAAGAGCCAAAAGGATATTGTAGGTTTTGCCGGAATAGGTGCCGCCTTGCTGAACAATGATAGGGTAATTGATTCCAAGCCCGGCAGAAACCGAACGAAAGACTTTGTTATTTACATCAACTTCCGGTTCATTGGACGGGATCGCTTTCAATATCTTCAGCGTTCAATTTTACATTGATCTGTACCGGGTTTGCATGTTCCTGGATTGACTTTTCAGGAGCGTTATAACCAAGCATTTTGTTAATGATTTCAATTGCCGCGCGTTTGTCGTATAGTTTATATTTTAAAATAGTTATATGGTTTCCAAGTCGATCAACTTTTTCAATTGTGACAATTTCGGATATTATGGCTTTTTGTTCATCTGTTAATTCTCTCCAGTCCTTTACTTCGCTCCAACTGTTGCGAAGTTCTGCCGGATCTGAATAGGCCATTTTTTTTAATTCCAACAAATTTCGGAGGGCTGAAACTCCCGCCAATTTAGCCAAATCTCTTTGGATTTCTTCTATATACGCCTGAATGTCAGGTTTAGTAAGGTTTTCGGCTCCAATCGTTCGCGCCGTTTTCTTGCTATATCCGGCTGCCGTCGCCGCCCGTGTTGCGTTCCAATCAATGACGTATTCCTCACAAAACCGTCGCTGTTTGTCTGTTAATTCGTTCATGGCTCCGCCTTTTCAAGTTCTTTTTTCCACATGGTTTCAATTGCCTTTACCCGTAACTCGTTTACTTTGCTTAACCTTACTTCCTCTAACCAATCTTGTCCCTCTTTTACAATCTCTTCTTTGTTGTATTGGCCCTGGGCGATGCGTGAAAACACCTTTGGAATATCTGCATTTCCTTTGTACCTGATAACCCCGGGCCGGTCAAATTCGGGCATAGAAATAGGGGCGATTGCTGGCATACCTGATAAAAGGGCTTCAATCAGGGCAATATTGCTTTTTGCTTTGTTAAATTCATGGTCAACCAACGGAACAAAAAGAAAGTCCCCGGATAGCTGTTTCATCAAACTGAAGTACCCCCCAATATTTACGGCTGCAATTTCTTCTTGTGGTTGCAGGTCGATATATGCGGGGGAATGCCCGATAAAGCGAAAATCAAACTCCGCCCGGCGTCGGTAAATATCTGTTAACGGCTTTTGAACATCTGCCAAATCCGGATCATGGGTATCATGGCCCCGCCAAAGAATCCGGGCAGGCTTGTTTTGTGGCTTGGGCTCACTGATTGCTAAACGGTAATCATTCCAGGCGTTTGGGACAACGTGGATATTGGAATTATAACCCCTGTACATTTTTTTTAACGCTGGTGTTGTGACGGTAATAAGGTCGGCTAATTGTAACGCCTTTTGGACCCGCTTCCGGTTCTCTTCGATCAAATAGAACTTCCGCCCCCGATTGCCCTTGGGGATATTTAGGCGGGCGTCGTCGTCATCAATCCAGACTTTGCACCCGGCTTGTTTGGCAAAAATGATAAATTGGTAAATATGGGGCATGTAGTATTTTTCAGGAATCACTACATCATAATGATAAAAGTCTATTTCCCGAACATCAACCGACCGTTTGAAATCGAATCGGATTGAACCCCCGGACCCCTTTTCAATCCAGGGCAAAACCCCGTATGTACGGTAAAACTTTACGCTATCAGGTAAGCCGTCATCAATGATTAATATTTGCATCTGTTTCGATTTGATACATACAAATTTAAAAACTTTCTATTTAAAACAAAAAAGGCCCCCGATTTGGAAGCCTTAAACAATAATCCCATATGAATGAAAAATCAATTATTTACGTCGTTTATTGGCCTACAACTTCATA
>Ga0079224_100009878_pt1 | contig 13064 bp, 8 predicted proteins | sample Stecom2015_FD_80414 | JGI IMG/M metagenome (GOLD analysis project Ga0079224, IMG submission 80414) | Agricultural soil microbial communities from Utah to study Nitrogen management - Steer compost 2015 | ecosystem: Environmental > Terrestrial > Soil > Agricultural land | place: USA: Utah... | reverse complement strand
GGCTCCGCTGCTTCGGAGCATGCCAATGCGATGACGAGGAGTAGTAAGCCGATCCCGCCGTCCTCCAGGGAGAAGCTGCCACCGACTGAAAGCGCTTCGGACGGCGCCGGCCCAATTCACCTCTGAGCTGCCGGCTGAAGGCCCGATGGGCTGCGTAGGCTAGGCCGGGTTGCGCCGTTACACGCACCAAGAGAGGATCGCCGACTTGGCGATCAACGAGGGTGGTACCGCGGAAGTGCGCCTTTCGTCCCTTTTGGGTGGAAGGCGTTTTTTGTTTGGCGACAGGGGAGGGACGTCTGGTGATGCCAAAAACCATGGACCAAGAGATCGAAGCACTGCGCGAGCGGGCGCTGGCGGCCATCGCCGCAGCCCAAGACGTCAAAGCCCTCGAGGATGCCAGAGTCAAGTTTTTGGGGAAAAAGGGAGAGCTCACCGTCCTTTTGCGCAGCATGGGAGAGCTTTCGCCTGAGGAGCGTCCCGTCGTAGGCAAGGCGGTCAATGCGCTGCGGGACGAGCTCAACGAAGCCCTCAAGGCGCGCCGGAGCGAACTTGAAGAGGCCGCGGTCGCGGCGCGGCTTGCAGCCGAGGCGATCGATGTCACCTTGCCGGGCAAAAGGCTCGCGAAGGGTGGGCTTCACCCGCTTTCCCAGGTCTTGCGCGAGATCCAGGAAGTCTTTGTAGGGTTGGGCTTTGAAGTGGTTGAGGGCCCTGAGATTGAGACCGACTACTACAACTTTGAAGCCCTCAACATCCCGCCTCACCATCCGGCAAGAGACATGCAAGATACCTTTTACATCACGGATGAGATCCTCTTGCGGACGCAGACCTCTCCAGTCCAGATCCGCGTCATGGAGAGCCGTAAACCTCCCGTGCGCATCATCGCCCCGGGCAAAGTGTACCGGGTCGACGCGGCCGACGCGACGCATTCGCCCATGTTTCATCAAGTTGAAGGGCTCTTGATCGACAAAAACGTCACGATGGGCGATCTCAAGGGGACGCTGGCCGAATTTGCCCACGCGCTCTTCGGCAAGGACCGGGGCGTCCGTTTCCGGCCGAGCTACTTCCCCTTTACCGAGCCGAGCGCGGAGATGGATATCGAATGCGGCATCTGCCGCGGCAGCGGCTGCCGCTTTTGCGGAGGCGAAGGGTGGCTGGAGATCCTCGGGGCCGGAATGGTGCATCCCAACGTCTTGAGAGCGGTCCATTACGATCCCGAGGAAGTGGGCGGCTTCGCCTTTGGCATGGGGATCGAGCGCGTCGCGCTGCTCAAGTACGGCATCGACGACATCCGGTTGCTCTTTGAGAGCGACATCAGGTTTTTGCGCCAGTTTTAGCACAGCGCGAAGATCCCGACGGAGGTTTGGATGGAGCCATGCTGGTCTCGCTTCGCTGGTTAAAGACGTATGTGGAGATCCCGTGGGACGTCCACGAGCTGGCCGCGCGCCTCACGCAGGCCGGCGCGAAAGTGGAGAGCGTCCACACGTTCGAACACGATTACGCCGGCGTCGTGGTCGGAAAGATCGCGGCTGTCCGTCCGCACCCCGATGCAGAAAACCTCAAGATCTGTGAAGTCGAGCTGGGCGATCGCATCGTCCAATCGGTCTCAGGCGCGCCCAACGTGCGCGAAGGGCTCCTGGTGCCGGTGGCGCTGCCGGGGGCGACCCTTCCTGGGCTCAAGGGGCAGGTCGCGGAGGTCGAATTAAGAGGCGTTGCGTCGCAGGCGGTGTTGTGTTCCGAAAGGGAACTGGGCCTTTCGGACGATCACTCGGGGTTGATGGAGCTGCCCCAGGACCTCAAGCCCGGAACGCCTATCGCCAGCGCCTTGGGCTTGGACGACGCCGTCCTTGAGATCGAGGTGTATCCCAATCGGCCCGACCATCTTTCGGTGTACGGCATCGCGCGCGAGGTGGCCGCGCTCACCGGGGAGACCCTCCGTCCCCCGGAGACGGAGGTCGTTGAAGCCGATCCAGCCGCGGAGGAGGTCGCCAGCGTCGAGGTGCTGGATCCCGACCTCTGCCCCCGTTACATCGCCCGGGTGATCCGGGGCGTGAAAATCGGCCCGTCTCCCGCCTGGCTCCAGAGGTACCTGCGGGCCGCGGGGATGCGACCTATCAACAACGTGGTCGACATCACTAACTTCGTCATGTTGGAACTGGGACAGCCCCTTCACGCTTTCGACTACGACCGGCTCTCCGGCGGGAAAATCGTCGTCCGCCGCGCCCGGCCGGGAGAGCGTATCACGACGTTGGACGGCCAAGAGCGCGAGCTCGATCCTGAGATGCTCTTGATCTGCGACGCGGAAAGGCCCGTGGCCATTGCGGGTGTCATGGGCGGAGAAGATTCGGAGGTGCGGCCTGAGACGACCAACATCCTCCTTGAGGCGGCTTACTTCGACCCGATCAGCGTTCGCCGGACGTCAAAGCGCCTCGGGCTGCGGACGGAGGCGTCGTACCGCTTTGAGCGCGACCTCGATCCGCACCTTGCGGAGCTCGCCGCAGACCGCGCGGCCCGCCTCATGGCGGAGCTGGCGGGAGGCCAGGTGCTGCGGGGGAAGGTCGACGTCGCGACATCGCTCCCCAGTCCCAAACGGCTGAAGTTGCGGATGAAGCGGGTCCGGGGTATGTTAGGCCTCGACCTTGCGACCTCCGAGGCCGAACGGATCTTGCGAGGGTTGGGATTTGGCGTCCAGGCGGACCCCGATGGGGCTGCTTTAGACGTGGAAGTCCCCACCTTTCGCCGGGACATCGAAGGCGAGGCGGATCTGATCGAAGAGGTGGCGCGAATCTACGGGTATGACGCGATTCCCGCCACGCTGCCTGCCGGCGGCAACGTGCGGGGCGGACTCGCTTGGCCGTTGCCCGCGGTTGAGCGAGTGAGGAGTTTGCTTGCCTCGCAGGGTCTATACGAATCGATTACCTACAGCTTTACGTCGCCCAAGCTCTTGGACCGGATGCGCGTTCCGGCGGACCACCCGTGGCGACAGGCGATCAAGCTCGCGAACCCGCTTTCCGACGAGCAGAGCATCATGCGCCGGTCCCTCCTTCCCAGCCTCGTTGAAAGCGTGGCCCTCAACGTCCGCCGTCAGGTGAGCGACATCCGCCTCTTTGAACTGGGGAAAGTGTACGTTCCCCAGTCGCTTCCCTTGGAGTCGCTGCCCGACGAGCGTTGGACGCTCGCGATCGCGATGAGCGGCGAAGCGCCGACTCACGTCTGGGGAGAGCCGCCTCGCAAGGTCGACTTTTACGATCTCAAGGGCATCGTCGAGCTCGTCTTGGAGGAGCTGGGCCAAAGAGGCAAGTTTTCCGCTGCTAGGCACCCTGCGCTCCATCCGGGCCGGACGGCCAAAGTGACTGCCGGCGGCGTCGAGATCGGCTGGCTTGGCGAACTGCACCCGCAGGTGGCCGAGGCGATGGATTTGCGCGATCGGACGTATGTGGCCGAGCTCGATCTGGAGACGCTCTTTGCCCTGGCGCCCGAAGAGCGGGTTTACACACCTCTGCCGCGCTACCCGGCCGTTGAACGCGATCTTGCCTTGTTGGTGCCGCGCGAGGTAGCCGCCGAGCGAGTCGTTGAGCTCATCCGGAAGGAGGGCGGTCCTTACCTGAGAGAAGTGGCCCTCTTTGACGTTTACGAAGGGAAACAGGTGGCCGAAGGGTACCGCAGCCTCGCATACGCGATGGTCTTCCGGGCAGATGACCGCACGTTGACCGATGAAGAGGTGACCGAAGCGCAAAGGCGCATCGAAGAGGCTCTTGCCCGCGAGCTGGGCGTGACGGTGCGCTCCTGAGGGCGTCGCAGGAGATTCCTCCCGGGCGTGAAATGATCTTCCTGGAGGGATCTTGATGGCGGCAGAGCGACCAGGAGCGGATGCTTCGTGGGTGAAAGTGCGGGTGCGGATCGACGGCGACGAGCTGACGATCCGGGGGAAAGGACCCGAGTCCTACGTCATTGAGCTGGCCAACATGGTCAATAGCCGCATCGAAGAGATCCGTCGCAGTCACCCCAATCTGGCCCGGCACCATGCGGCCATCCTGGCCGCCATGTACCTCGCCGATGAGGCGTACCGCCTCCGCCAAGAAAACCGCGAACTCACGCAAATCCTGGAGGAGGTCCGGTGAACCTCATCGACTTTGTCGTCCTCGCGTTGGCGGTGTGGTTTGGGGCGCGGGGGTTTGTCAAAGGGTTGCTGAAAGAGGCCTTGGAGGCCGCCTCGGCGCTGGCTGGCGTCGTGATGGCCTCCAAGAGTTATCGGTCTTTGGGCGACAGCGCCGCCCTTTGGACGGGGTTGCCCCTCGACGTCACGCGGCCGGTCCTCTATGCCGCGGTCGCGGTCTCGGTCACCGCCTTGGGGTTTTTCATCACAAGCCTTGTCCACGCGTTGATCTCGCGCCAGGCCCGCACCCGGTCCATTGACGGCTACGGCGGGCTGATTTTTGGTGTCCTGAAAGGGCTATTCTTTTCGGGGCTGCTCGTCGTCGTCGCCGCGCAAATCCCGTCCGCGTCCATCGTCCGCGTCCTTGACGGCTCCGTCTTTGGCCGGATGGTCTTCGCTTTGACCCCCGTGCTTTATCGCCAGATCGGATCGTAGACGGGAGTGTCTTGTTTGCGCCATCTCAAGCTCGCGGCGATCTTGGAGGAGATTGCCGACCTGCTGGAAATTAAAGGGGAAAACCCCTACAAGATCCGGGCTTACCGGCGAGGAGCCCAAGCCATCGCGCTCTTGCCCGCCGATCTCCAAGAAGTGGTCCTGCAGGGAAAGCTCGAAAGCGTCCTCGGCATCGGGAAAGCCTTGGCCGCGAAGGTCCAAGAATGGCTCGAGACCGGCAAAATCGCCTACTACGAGGAGCTGGCCGCCGAGGTTCCCCGGGGGCTCTTGGACGTGATGCGCGTGCCCGGCATCGGGCCCCGCCTTGCAAAGCGGCTGTACGATGAAATCGGCGTCGCGTCGCTCGAAGATTTAGCTCGGGCCGTGCGCGAGCGCAAGCTCCGCACCGTGCGAGGACTTGGTCCCCGGACCGAAATGAGGATCGAGCGCGAGCTCGCTTTGCTGGAGGTTGACTCCAAGGGCGTTCCCCTCGCCGAAGCGCTGGCCCTGGGCCGCACGCTGCTGGAGCAAGTGCGCGCGATCCCAGGCGTTACCCGGGCGGAGTTAGCCGGCGAGGTCCGTAGAATGAAAGAGCGGGCGGATCGCGTCACGATCGTCGCAGCCGCTGATGACGGCTCGCCGGTGCGCGAGGCGCTCTGGGCCATCGCCGGGAACGAAGAAGGCCTCGAGGACCAAGGCAATTTGATTTCGATCGCGGTGGGCCGGGAGCTCAAAGCAGAGCTGCGGGTGGTGCCACCCGCTTCCTTTATGCTCGCGTGGCACGCTCTTACCGGCTCGCCGCGGCATCTCCAAGAGCTTGGCCGGTGGGCCCGAGAGCGCGGGTTTGCCTTGGGCGAAGAGGGAATCCTTGAGCTCGCAACGGGCCGCGTGCACTACCCGGAGACCGAAGAAGAGCTTTACCAGCTGTTGAGCTTGCCTTATCTTCCGCCGGAGCTCAGGGAGGGTCTGGGTGAAGTTGAAATGGCGAGCGCAGGGCGCTTGCCGAGCCTCGTGACACTGGAGGCGATCCGGGGCGACCTGCACGTGCATTCTAATTGGAGCGACGGGCGGTCCAGCATCCGCGAGATCGCCCTGGCTGCGAAAGAACGCGGGTACGAGTACATCGCAATCACCGACCACTCCCAAGCGCTCAAGATCGCCGGGGGGCTAACCCGCGATGATCTCTTGCGCCAGAGGGAAGAGATCGCCCGGGTGCAGGAAGCCGTGCCAGGCGTAAAGATCCTCGCCGGGGTGGAGGTCGACATCCTCGCCGACGGCAGCCTTGATCTCGACGACGAGATCCTGGCGGAGCTCGACCTCGTGGTGGCTTCCATCCACTCGGGATTGCGGCAGGATCGTGAGAAGCTGACCCAACGGCTGGTGCGGGCGATCTCCCACCCCCATGTCGACATCATCGGCCATCCCACCGGGCGTCTCTTGGGCGAGCGAGGGGCCGCCGACATCGACATCGACCGCGTGATCGAGGCGGCGGCGGAGTGCCAGACGGCGTTGGAGATCAACGCTTCGCCCCAGCGCCTCGATCTCAAGGATGTGCTCGCGCGCCGGGCGGCGGAGGCCGGCGTGCTCTTGGCGGTCAATACCGACGCCCACGAGACCGGTCAGTTGGCCTTCATGGAGCTGGGTATCGGCGTTGCCCGCAGGGCCTGGTGCACGCCCGCACAGATTCTCAACGCGAAATCCTGGGATGAGCTTTCGCTTTGGCTCAAAGAGAGACGCTCGTAGACGAGGAGAGCGCGCATGGACCCACGTGTCCTGGAAAAGCTGGAATTTGACAAGATTCGGACGCTGCTTGCCCGCCACACCAGTTTCTCAGGAGGTCAGAGCCTTGCGCTTGCCCTTGAGCCGAGCGCCTCGCTCCGGGAGGTCGAGCGGTGGCAGGAGGAGACCGCGGAAGCTCTGCGAGTCCTAGAAGCGGGAGGCGCTCCCCCGTTTGGGGGGATCTCTGACATCCGCCCCGCCGTCCGGCGCGCCATGGTGGGCGTTGTCCTGCCGTCCGAAACGCTGCTCGACATCGCGCAGGCCGTCCACGGTGTGCGGCGCCTGAAAGACCACCTCTTGGAGCATGGCCCGGGTGTGGGCGCTGAAATCCTGGTCGACCTCGCTGGTCTCCTCGAAGACTTTCCCCACATTGAAAAGGAGGTGGGGCGCTGCATCGACCAGGAGGGCAACGTGGTCGATCACGCCTCGGAGAGGCTCGCGCAAATCAGGGGGCGCCTGCGGCGGCTGAGGCAGCGGGTGAGGGAACACCTGGACGCGTTGATCCGCTCGCCCCGGATGCAGAAGTTCCTTCAAGAGCCCATTATCACGTTTCGTGGCGGCCGGTACGTGGTCCCGGTGAAACAAGAATACCGTGGGGAAGTCCCGGGTATCGTGCACGACCAGTCGGCCAGCGGGGCGACGCTCTTTATCGAACCCCTTGGCGCTGTGGAACTCAACAATCAGATCCGCGAAGCGGAGGGCGAAGAGGAGCAAGAGGTCGAGCGGATCTTGACGGCTCTCAGCGCGCTAGTGGCTAAAGCCGGCGAGACGCTGATCTTTACGATCGAAATCGCAGCGGAGCTCGACTTCATTTTCGCCAAGGCCCACCTAGCATCCGAGTGGCGGGCGGTCCGTCCCGAGCTCAACGAGCGTGGGGTCATTCGCCTTTATCAGGCGCGTCATCCCTTGCTGCAGGGGGAAGTGGTCCCCATCGACGTGCACGTAGGCGACGAGTTTACGGCGCTGGTCATCACGGGACCCAACACCGGCGGCAAGACGGTCACGCTCAAGACGATCGGCTTGTTTGCCCTCATGGCCCAGGCGGGGCTCCATTTGCCGGCGGATCCCGGAAGCGAGATGGGCGTCTTTCGCCATGTGTTTGCCGACATCGGAGACGAGCAAAGCATCGAGCAGAGCTTGAGCACCTTCTCTTCCCATATGAGCAATATCGTCAGCATCTTGAAAAGGGCCGACGCAGGTTCTTTGGTGCTCCTTGACGAGCTGGGAGCAGGCACGGATCCGACGGAGGGAGCGGCGCTTGCGATCGCCTTGCTCGAGCATCTGATCCAACGAGGGTGTCGCGTCGTCGCGACGACCCACTACAGCGAGCTGAAGCACTTTGCCTACACGCATCCCAAAGCGCGCAACGCGAGTGTCGAGTTTGATGTGGAGACCTTGCGGCCCACGTATCGCTTGCTCGTCGGGGTCGCGGGCCACAGCAACGCTTTTGCTATCGCGGCCCGCCTTGGCCTCGATCCCAAGATCATCGCGCGAGCCCGGGAGGAGATCGGACAACAAGAGCGCCGGGTCGACGAGGCGATCCGCTCCGTCGAGGTCGACAGGAGCACAGCCGCGCGGGAGCGCCGGGAGGCGGAGCTGCTCAAAAAGCGTTACCTTGAGCTCTCGCAAAAGTACCACGAAGCCTTTGAGCGGCTGAAAGCGTCGCGGGAGGCGGTGCTGGAGGAAGCCCGGCGCGAGGCAAAGGCGCTGTTGGCCCGGGCCCAGCGGGAAGCGGACGAGCTCTTGGGGCGCCTGCGCAAAGCGGGGGGCGGCCCTGATCTCGAAGAGGAAGCCGCCCGTGCCCGGGCTCGCTTTTCCCAATGGCTCCAAGAGCTGGAGGAGCCCGAGCCGGCCCCCGTTGCCGAAGAGGGCGTCGATCCCAAGGAGCTGCGGGCGGGCATGATGGTGCGGATCCGCACTTTCGGCCAAGTGGGCGAGGTCTTGGAAGTTTCGCCTACCGGCAAGGTGCTGGTGCAAGCAGGGCCCATGCGGGTGAGCGTCGACGCTACCGACCTTGTGATCGAGCGCGCCGTCAAATCGGATCAGGAGCCGGCTGCCAAAAGCCCCGTGCAGGTCTCGCTTCAAAAGGCGACAGAGCTCAAAAGCGAGCTCGACCTCAGGGGGCTTTTGGTCTCCGAAGCCCTCGATCAGGTGGATAAGTATATCGACGACGCCATCTTATCTGGGGCAACGCGCGTGCGGATCATCCACGGCAAGGGCACCGGCGCGTTGAGGGACGCCGTGAGAAAGTTTCTCGAGAACCACCCCAGGGTGAGCGGCTTTCGTTTCGCCGATCCGGCCGAAGGGGGCACTGGCGTCACCGTGGTCGAGTTTTAGCCACCCAGCAAAGGCGCGAAAAAGCCAGGTGCGGGCTCTCGGTGACGGCCGCCCTCACCCGGCTGCCCCTTCAAACGGCGCGGCGTCAGGCGCTAGGGGCTGGAAAATAGCCTGCGGAAGATGTTGGGCAGGTTAAACAGGGTCGAGCAGCGCTCGGAAACCTCAGTCGGCTCGGTCCCCTCGATGAAGATCTCATAGACGCGCTCGTTCATCGGTACGCCGGAGCACGTGTCGTTGACCAGTCTGCCGTTGGTCACGTCGATGGCCAAGGGGCCCACGATCCCCGGCGGCCGGGGGAACTCTTCGACCGGAGTGCCCTTGACCACTTCACTCATGTACGCCCGCCACGTCCGGGCAGCGGTCCCGCTGCCGATTTGCCGCCCCGGGTAGATCATCGGCTCGTTGTTGTCGTTGCCAATCCAGATGGCCGTCACCAGGCTGGGAGTGTACCCTACAAACCAGGCGTCAGTAAAGGAGGACGTGGTCCCCGTCTTGCCCGCGGCGGGCCGGCCGATGTTGGCGCCGACGCCCGTCCCCCTTTCAATGACGCCCCGCATCATGTCCGTCATGATGTAAGCGGTCTCGGGGCTCAAGACGAGACGCCGCTGGGGCCGGAACTCGTCGATCACCGTGCCGTCGGGCCCTTCGACCCTGAGAATTGCGATCGGCGTGGTGCGGATGCCGCCGCTGGCAAACACCCCATAGGCCGTCGCCATTTCAAGAAGCGTCACGCCGCGGGTCAACCCACCCAAGGCAAAGGAGAGCGTCAGGTCGTTGAGGCGACCCGATTCTTGCAGCGTCGTGATGCCCATCCGTTTCGCGTAATCGATCGCGGTGGCGGGGCCGATCTCATCGATCAGCTTGGCGGCGACCACGTTGATCGAATCCTCCAGGGCAGTCCTGAGTGACATGGGCCCCCGGTGGGTGTTGTCATAGTTGCGCGGGGTCCACGTCTCCCCGGTAACCAGTGTAAACGTGGTCGGTTCATCCACCATGATATGGGCCGGCGTGTACCGCTTGCTGTCGATGGCAGCGGCGTAGACAAAGGGCTTCATCGCCGAGCCGGGCTGGCGCGTCGCCTGCACGGCCCGGTTGTACTGGTCGTTGTTGCGGCCGCCCACCATGGCTCGGATCTCGCCGGTATGCACGTCGATGGTCACCAGAGCCGCCTGCGGCTGGGCCAGGCCGTTTTCATCGGTCTCCTGGACGGGCACCATCTCCTCGATCGCCTTTTCGGCCGCCCGCTGCAGATCCAGGTCCAAGGTGGTATACACCCTAAGACCGCCCGTGTAGACCATCTGGGCGCCGTAGCGGTCGAGCAGTTGCTCTCGGACATAGATGACAAAGTGCGGAGCGATCGTCTGCTGGCGCCGGCCGTCCTTGAGTTCGATGGGCGAAGAGACCGCCTCGTCGTAAGCCGCTTGATCGATAAAGCCTAGATCGAGCATGCGGCGAAGCACGAGGTTGCGCCGGCGTGTCGCCGCTTCCATGTCGTAGAAAGGCGAATAGTATCCGGGGCCGTTGACGACCGCGGCGAGGAGAGCAGCTTCCTGGAGATTGACTTCGCTGACGCTCTTTTGGAAAAAGATCTGGGAGGCCGCTTCGACGCCGTAGGCCCCGTGGCCAAAGTAGACGACATTGAGGTAGCTTTCGAGGATCTCGTCTTTGGTGTATTTCCGCTCGATCTGGATGGCCAACAACAGCTCTTTAAACTTGCGCGACCAGGTGCGGTCGTTGGTGAGAAAAGCGAGTTTGGCCAGCTGCTGCGTGATGGTGCTCCCGCCTTGCTCGATGGCGCCGGCGCGCAAATTGACCAGGGCGGCGCGTGCGATGCCGAAAAAGTCGATGCCGTGATGCTGGTAGAAGTCGGAATCCTCGGCGGCGATGAAAGCGAGCCTGACGACCTCGGGAATTTCGTGAAGGCGGACGGGAATTCTATTTTCAGTAAAAAGGCGGGCGATGACCCGTCCTTTCACGTCGTAAATGTAGGTGGTCAGTTTGGGGTCAAAATTGACCTCGTCAAGGGGCGGGACGCTGCGGAAGTACCCCGCCACCACGCCGGCCATGGCCCCGATCGCAATGGAGATGGTAAACGCGAAGATGATAATGAAAGCTCGGCGCCTTGGGCGCGGGCGGGCTTGTCTGCCCAAAGGACGGACACCTCCGTGCAGGGAAAACCCGATGCAATGGGTATTATACCATGCTTCAAGTTGCTTCGTCACGCCGCGCCTTTCGGCAGCAATTGCCGGTGCACGTTCTGCATGGTATAATACTTCCTCATAAGAGAACACCGCTCTTGCGAAGGCGGTGTTGAGCTCGAGCGTAGCGCCGCCGGACGCTCGGGGTCTGTGATGGCCGGCACCGCCCGTTCCCGCGTGACGGAGCGGTTTTGGCACTCGGCTCCGAAGTTGACCGGCGATGTCCAAGCCAATAAAGGACGCGATGACGGAGAGAAGTAGCCCGGCTGTTCGTCTTGTGCAGAGAGCCGGTGGCAGGTGCAAACCGGTGACGGCGCCTGGTGAAATACACTCTCGAGCGTCGCTCCAAACTCGAGGCCGGCGCCTCGATAGTAGGCGGCGAACGGGTTGCGCTCCGTTATAGCGCACGAAAGGGAGTCGTGCCGATGGGCACGGCTAATGAGGGTGGTACCGCGGGAAGTCGCTGGATTCTCGTCCCTTGGCGAGGATCCAGCGTTTTTTATTTCTAGGCGTGTTAAGATGACACCACTTTCTTTACCACTTTGTAGCAAGCAGGAGGCGAGGAAGTTGAGCTACCCACCGGCGATCAGCATCGAAGAAGAGCTGGCGATCATCCGCCGAGGCGCGGAGGATATCTTCCCTGAAGGGGAGCTCGAAGAAAAGGTGAGAAGGGCCCGCAAGGAGGGCCGGCCTCTCCGGGTCAAGCTGGGTATCGACCCTACCGCGTCGGAGCTCCATTTGGGTCATATGATTCCCATCTTCAAGCTGAAACAGTTTCAAGACCTGGGCCACCACGTGATCCTTATCATCGGCGACTATACGGCGACGGTGGGCGATCCGTCGGGCCGCAACAAAGCGAGGCCTCAACTGAGTCACCAACAGGTGCTGGAGTACGCCAAGCACTATGAGGACCAGGTGTTTCGGATCCTCGACCGCGAGCGGACCGAAGTGGTGCGTAACGGCGACTGGTTTAGCCGCATGAGCTTTGCTGACGTGATTCGCCTGCTCTCTCAGATGACACTGGCCCGGATGATCGAACGGGAGGATTTTGCCAACCGTTTCCGTGAGCAAAGCCCCATCGGCTTACACGAGCTGGTGTACCCCTTGATGCAAGGGTATGACTCGTGCATGGTCCGGGCCGATATTGAGCTTGGGGGGACCGATCAAAAATTTAACATCCTCGTTGGCCGGGACCTGCAGCGCGAGTTTGGCATGGAGCCGCAAGTCGGCGTGTGCAACCCGGTGTTGATTGGCATCGATGGCCGGGAAAAGATGAGCAAGAGCCTGGGCAACACGATCGCCCTGGTCGATCCTCCTCACGAAATGTACGGCAAGACGATGTCGATACCCGACCACTTGATGTGGATGTATTATGAATTGATTACCGAAGTGCCGCTGCAAGAGATCGCTCGCATGCGCGAGGGCGTCGAGCGCGGGGAGCTGCATCCCAAAGAGGCGAAGATGCGCCTTGCGCGAGAAATCGTGGCCCGTTTTTACGATGAACAAAAGGCCCGGGAGGCAGAGGCCCATTTTGAACGAGTGATCGCTGCGGGCGAGATCCCGGAGGAGGTGCCAACGCACGCGCTTTCGGAAAGCTCCCTTTCCGACGGGCGCATTTGGATCGCGAAGCTTTTGGTCGACGCGGGGCTTGCCCCTTCGACCAGCGAGGCGCGGCGCCTGGTCTTGCAAGGCGGGGTCAAGATCGATGGGGAAACGGTCCGTGATCCCTCCCTCGACTGGGAAGCGCGGGACGGCGCGGTGGTGCAGGTCGGCAAGCGGAAGTTTGCCCGGATTCAACTGGTCTCACGCGTCTAAGGTCTTCGTTTCAGGCGACGGCGCCTTAGGACGGCGTTGACTAGCACACTCTTCCTACCGCCCCGCATACATTGTGTAGTCTGAAACATGTAGTCTGAAACCACGCGTGTGGGTGGTAGGGATGGTGGCACGTTATCCGAGGATCGGGCAGCCTCCCCGCTTTTCCCGCCTGCGGTTTACCGTCACGCTGATCCTTTGCACCCTGGTCGTCCTCTTCTCGATCACGACGTGGTGGGCCGAGCGGCAGCTGAGCGGCCCTTTGCTGGAGATCGCCCGCCTCAGGGCGACCAACGTGGCGTCAGCGGCGATCAACCGGGCGGTGGGTGACGTCGTCGCCCACCGCATCGACG
>Ga0079224_100009877_pt1 | contig 13064 bp, 15 predicted proteins | sample Stecom2015_FD_80414 | JGI IMG/M metagenome (GOLD analysis project Ga0079224, IMG submission 80414) | Agricultural soil microbial communities from Utah to study Nitrogen management - Steer compost 2015 | ecosystem: Environmental > Terrestrial > Soil > Agricultural land | place: USA: Utah... | reverse complement strand
GTTGAAGCGATTCGCGCTTCCTACGACCTTGGCGTGACCGCGATCGACACAGCACCGGTCTATGGACAAGGAACCAGCGAGGAGATCGTCGGTGAAGCGATAAAGGGATTGGATAGGTCGAAAGTGCAGATCCTAACCAAGTATGGAATGCGGTGGGATCTGGATGAGCCGCGCGGTGACTTCGCTTTCAGTAGTCGTGACAATAACGGGAAGGAGATTGACATTTACCGATATGCCGGCCGGGATAGTATTATTAAAGAATGTGAAGACAGCTTGCGACGTCTTGGTACGGATTACATCGACCTCTATCAAATTCACTGGCCCGATACGCAGACGCCCATAGCAGAGTCGATGGAGGCGGTGTCAAGGCTGATCGAACAAGGAAAGGTCCGTTATGCGGGGGTATGTAATTACAGCGCTGCCCAGATGCAAGAAGCGGAACGCCATATCAAACTGGTCTCTAACCAGGTTCCGTACAGCATGGTGAAACGCGACATTGAAAGCGAGCTTGTACCTCACTGCGTTAATGGAAAGAAAGCTATCATCGCGTATAGTCCGCTCGAGAGAGGCTTGCTAACCGGAAAGATGACGCCGGGATACAAATTCGCGGAAGGCGATCATCGCGCCGGGCTGTATTTCTTCAAAGATGAAAACATCAAGGCAACCAATGCGTTTCTTGATACGCTTAAGCCTCTTGCCAAAGAAAAAGGGGCAACACTCGCGCAGCTGGTGCTGCGTTGGACGTTGAATCGTCCGTTTATTACGATTGCACTTGTTGGCGCGCGAAATGCTGAGCAGGCGGTAGCCAATGCGAAGGCAGCCGATATTACACTTACCGATGAGGAAATGAACTTCATCACGCGGGAACTGGAACTGTTAAAGCTTCAGAAGTAGCAAAAAAAATCGCATACCGGAGATAGCTCCGGTATGCGTGAATTGTTTCACAAGGTGAAGGGAATTCACTGACTGATTGTTTCGTTCGTTTCCGCGACGACTGGTTTGCCTTCTCTTTTCCATTCTGCAACGCCGCCCGAATAATTCTTGACGTTGTGGTAGCCATGGTGCTTCAACAACGACCACCCTATTGTTGCACGGTCGCCCGACTGGCAGTGAATCACCAGGGGTTCATCTTTTTTGATACGGTCGAGCGACTGTTCGAGATTCCCTACAAAGATGTGTTCGGCGCCTTCTATGTGGCCCGACTGATATTCCGTGGCGCCACGCAGATCGATAATACGTGTGTCACCGGCGTCGCGTATTGCCTCGAATTCTTCCAAAGGGATGATATTTCCCTGGGTGGTCTCGCCGCCGATTTGTTTCCACGGTTGAATTCCATCGAGATATCCGACAGCCTGATCAAGCCCTATACGCATGAGCTTGCGCACGAGATCCTCCGTTTGCGCCGCCCCCGCAATAAGGAGAAAGGGTTCATCATACGAGATAAGCCAACCCATCCAGGTGGAGAAGGAGTTGTTGTTCTGAATGTTAATCGCCCCCGGAATGTGCTCTGCCGCAAAGTCGTTTTTCGGGCGGGTGTCAATAACCTTAATGCCTTTTGCCCGGGCGTCTTTGACTTCTTCGCCCGACAACGGCCGTAGTTTAGGCACCTCGGTAAGCAACGGGCGGTCAACTTTGTTCAGCTTTTTCATCATGGCAAAGTACCGCGGTGGTTCTGGCTGATCGGAGAGAAGATAGTTGGTGAATCCGGTAGGATCGTTGTCGTAGCGAAACGCCCAGTTTTGGATTTTTTCGTAACCAACGGTGGAACTGGACACCGAACCCAAAGCCTTCCCGCAGGCTGAGCCCGCTCCGTGTCCCGGCCACACCTGGACATAATCGGGTAGGGCCGCAAACCGCTGGAGCGATTCGTACATTTGCAGCGCTCCCTTTTCCATCGTTCCTTTAATACCCGCCGCCTTTTCAAGCAGATCCGGACGTCCGACGTCGCCGACAAAGACGAAGTCGCCCGTGAAGACCATCACGGGTTTATCTGACGCAGGTAAATCAGTAAGCAGAAAAATAATATGCTCGGGAGTATGGCCCGGCGTGTGAAGCACTTCGAACTTAAGATTGCCAACACGGATTTCGTCGCCGTGTTTTAGTCCGACGTGGGAAAATTCATACTGCCAGTCAGGTCCTCCTTCGTCCGACAAGTAGAGCTTGGCGCCGGTGAGGGCGGCCAGTTCCCGCGATCCCGAGAGAAAATCAGCATGGATATGAGTCTCGGCCACATGGGTGATTTTCATGTTGTTCTGAGCGGCGATTTCCAGATACGTATCTACATCGCGCTTCGGATCGATGACCATTGCGATGCCTTCTTTCTGGCAGCCGATAAAGTAGCTGGACTGGGCCAGGCTTTTGTCGTAAACGTGTTGAAAGTGCATGGTGCGTGTGTTTTGGCTAGTGGGCGTCGCGGCCTCACCGGTGTAAAACTAGTGTTTTTTGTTGTTGCGAGAGACCTGCCGGCGGCGTTGACATTTCACTGAGAACCCGATTTCATCTCCATTTGTTCACCGGGAAGGCTGGCGTTTCTGCTGATAATTGCCAGGTGGTCAGAAATGGGTATTGCCGGTGCGAGTTGGTATTATTACGAGACCAAAAAATTGTCAGAACTGCGAAAAGCGCCATAAATTGGGGATATGTTTCGGATTTTTAATCGAGCCAAACCGTATTTTGATCTCACCAGTGACGATTTCGCGCGTGCCTATGAATCCTGCGAAAATCCGGTGCTGCTCGACGTTCGAACTTCTCAGGAGTTTTCTCTTGGAAAAATTCCGGGAGCGATCAACATCGACATAACGCGTGGCGATTTTGAGACGCTGGTCGATGCGTTTGATAGGGAGAGGGTGTACTTTGTATATTGTCGGGGAGGGAACCGCAGTGTGGCCGCGTGCAGTATACTGGGCAAGAAGGGCTTCCGATCCTATAATCTCGTGAACGGTATCCTTGACTGGAAGGGCGATTTTGAAGGCACATTCGAGTAAAATAATCACAATGTATGGAAAGTCTTTTTGACGCGTTGCGGCAACCGTGGCCATGGTACGTGGCAGGGCCGCTGATAGGATTAACTGTCCCTCTTTTGTTAATTCTTGGAAACAAATCGTTTGGCATCTCTTCGTCGCTAAGACACATATGCGCGGCTTGCATTCCGGCAAACATTCCTTTTTTCCGATACGAGTGGAGGAGGGAAGCCTGGAATCTCTTTTTCGTTGGCGGCATCTTTGTCGGTGGATTTTTGTCGGTTTTTATCGGAGCCAACGAACCCGTGTCGGTCGATGAAAACCTGCGTCGGGAACTGGCTGTCTACGGTGTTACTGATTTGTCATCGTTAGTACCTGCCGATCTCTTCAACTTTGACAGCCTCTTCACGCTGAAAGGATTTCTATTAATGGTTGTCGGAGGATTTTTGGTTGGCTTCGGCACGCGGTATGCCGGCGGATGTACCTCGGGTCATGCAATCATGGGCTTGTCGAATCTGCAGTTACCTTCGCTGATTGCAACGTGTTGCTTTATGGCAGGTGGATTTGTTATGGCCAACTTCATTCTTCCTTATATACTTGCATTATGAGTTCGATCGAAACCAAGCCCGTTGAACAACCTCTCGAAGACGAAAATATGGATTTCGAGGTGCGCTCGCTTGATGCGGTATGTGTGAATGAATCATCGCTCACACATCCCTGGTGGTATAATCTGAAGTACCTCGTTGCAGGTGTCATCTTCGGCATTTTACTGGTGAAGTCGGAAGTGATCTCATGGTTTCGTATTCAGGAGATGTTCAGACTCCAGTCGTTTCATATGTATGGTGTGATAGGCTCGGCGGTGATGGTAGGCGCACTATCGGTGTGGCTGATCAAGCGCTTTGATATCCGGACTATCCATGGCGAGAAGATTAGCTTCCAGAAAAAGAAATTCAACAAAGGCAATGTTTACGGCGGGCTGGTCTTTGGTTTTGGATGGGCGCTGACAGGCGCGTGCCCCGGCCCGTTGTTCGCGCAGATCGGAACCGGCGCCGTTGTAATTTCGGTCACGCTTCTGAGTGCTATTGTGGGCACGTGGGTATATGGTTATCTGCGACCTCGCTTACCTCATTAGATATTCATTGCGTACCCAACTCGCGATCTTGTTTCTTCCTTTGCGCGAGAAGATTTTCTGGTCCTATGCTCACCGCCGTTGAGCGGTCGTTTACCTATTCACACCCATGAGTGGCCGATTCGTAATGGAATTGTCTTTTGTCATTGCCGTATCTTCGGGCAAACACTAGCCAATGGAAATACTTTTGAGATATCTTCACTTCGTCAGCATATTCGTTATCGCCGGAGCTCTTTTAGCTGAAGCTTTTATGCTCAAGGCTACGATGACGCGTCATGAGCTGAGGAAAATTCTGTGGATAGACTCCGCTTACGGCATGGCGGCGCTCACGGTGCTTGCGGCGGGTCTTACATTGTGGCTGGGCGGATTTGGAAAGCCGGCGGACTTTTATACCGGCAATTGGGTGTTTCACGCAAAGCTGTCTCTGTTTTTGATTTTGGGTCTGTTGTCAGTGTACCCCACCCGTTTTTTTCTGCGGCATCGTAACGGTGCCGATACCGATGTAATCGAGATACCACGACGGCTGGTGATGCTGGTGCGCATGGAGCTTGCGTTTCTTCTCGCCATTCCGTTCCTCGCCACGCTTATGGCGAGAGGCATTGGTTATTAGCAGAAGCTTACAATTGTTTGGAACTCAGGGCTTCACCCGCTACCTTCGCGCGGTATGATGAAATACAAGATCCGCGACGAGTATGCCGGCCTCAAAGACTTCATCCTTCGGTTGCCCTCTGTATTCGAAGGGATGGGTGGAGTGATAAGAGACTACCGCAACGTCATCAAGATTGTTGAGGTTGAGGGGTACAAGCTGGTGATCAAGAACTTTCGCGGAATGTACTTCTTCAATCGCCTGGCCTATTCCCTTTTCCGAAAGTCGAAGGCGGTTCGTTCTTATGAATACTCCGAACGCCTCAATCAACACGGCATTGCAACCCCTTCCCATGTGGCATGGATCAATCTCTATTCCATGGGGATGCTTCAGGAAAGCTATTTCGTGAGTGTGTTTACTCCGCTGCCGACGCTGGAGCAGTGCATGGACAATTTTGATGCAACGAATCAGACGCAGACCCGTATTCTTGAAGCCCTGGCTGCTTTTTCAAAAAGACTGCATGAGCTAGGGATTTTTCACTACGATTTCTCCGTCGGGAATATCCTGGTGAAGAGTGTCGGCGATGGCTATGAATTTTCGTTGCTGGATTTGAACCGCATGCGCTTTGGTCCGGTCATTAAGGGCTATAAGAATTTTGCTACTTTAAATCTTCCCACCGACGCCATCAATATTTTACTCCGTTCCTACGGGCGACTTAATGACGAGGATCCGGACCATCTGGTCGACCGGTTCTGGAAGTACAAAAATCGAAAGGCGTCATTGCGAAGAGCGAGGAAGAAGCTGCGTAAGCATACCGTTACGCGTCTCGAGAATATCCTGGGTAAGAATTGAGGGGTGTGATGGACGGCGAGAACTTTGAGTTTTTCGTGGTAACTTGCACCATATTCTAGAGGCAATGGCCACCTGGCGCAAACAGATTCAAAAGAAACGCAGAGGTTTTTTTACCGCTCTCACGCGAACGCTTGAAAAAACCAGGATTCCCGATCTTAAGGAGGACAAACCTTTTCCTGTCCGCAGGGTGCTTGTCATACGTCCGAATCACCGCCTCGGCAATCAGCTGTTGATCACACCGCTTCTGCAGGAGATTGAGCATGTGTTGCCCGACGCACGCGTTGATGTGTGGGTAAAGGGCGGTGTCGGCACTATTCTTTTCCGCGAATACGGACAGGTTGATAACATTACGATGTTGCCAAAGAAGCCGGCGCGTCAGCCGTGGCGTTACCTGAAAGGGTGGATGCGGCTGCGATTAAAGCGATACGATTTGGTAATCAATGTTGTTAACCACTCTTCTTCGGGCAGGATTTCGACGCATTTTGCAAATGCGCGTTTTCGTTTTCTCGGCGACATCAACGGTGAGATCAAGGAACAGTTCGGAGATCATCAGCATATAGCGAAATATCCCGTTTACAGTTTTCGGCATTTTATTCAACGCCTGGGATATCCAGGTTCGGACCGGCCTGTTCCTTCCCTGGATCTTCGTGTTACTGCCGACGAGCGTTCTCAGGGCAAGAAACTTCTTCACGATATCGTAGGGAATGATCGCCCAACGATCGCTATTTATACGTTCGCAACCGGTGACAAGATGTATTCGAAAGAGTGGTGGCTTGCTTTCTATACCCGGTTGAAGGAGAGTTATCCGGACTACAACATCGTGGAGGTCTTGCCCGTTGAGAATGTGTCCCAGATCGATTTTTCTGCCCCATCGTATTACAGTAAAGACCTTCGTGAAATTGGGGGTGTCGTCGCTAATACGGATATCTTTATCGGTGCGGACAGTGGAATGATGCACCTTGCAGTAGCGTCGCAAACGCCCACTGTCGGTCTCTTCAAGGCTCCGAACATCGATATTTACACTCCGTATGGAAATGCAAGCTGCGGCGTACGGATCAATGATATGCAGATCGATGAGCTTCTGGACGTTGTTGGCAAAGTGTTGCGTTCCGGGGCTGCTTAGCGATAACAGGAACTAGCAATCAAGAAAGCCCGCAAAGCGGGCTTTTTTCTTATGCCGGTACGAAGTCTTTGTTTACCGATCGCGACCAATGCCGGTGGTGAATGATGGCGTTCTCGAAACTTCTGAGGAATGACTTGATATGCTTGCTGTCGCGGGCAAGTACTACACCCATACTGTCGTAAACTTTCTTTGCGGCATACTGCTCATCAGTCAACGCGACGGCGTATTTAATGCCTTGATACGCTCTTTGTAGTTTGCGGGGAGTAAGGCGGAGATGATCCACCAATCGAGCTTAACCCGACGGCTCGCTTTATAGAGGGGAATGAAAGGTGACACCCAGGAGGAATCGGGAAGGTTGAGTAGCGATTTCACTTTCTTGGGCGTAACAAGTGTCTGGGCTTCCCTCAAGAGATGAAATCGAAGAGCACCGAGATGTTTTCGGTATTGCGCAAAAAGATCAGCGGTGAAGTCACTTACTTCCAGATCTTGTTCGAGATGCTGTTGGTATAAGGGAAGCCATTCGTCGTAGGTATGAGGGAGATTTTCGAGACCCATACGGTTACCGACGCGATTGAACGTGTCGAAAATTTCTTCTTTCTCGACGGCCGTTAACGGCCGGTAGAGTAGCTCGAACGACGCGATGGAGTAGTGGATTAGCATGAACAAAACATCACGATACGCCCAGTCTGGAATGCGATAACCACGGTTGCTCTCCAGTGTAGAATGAATGTCGCGCATGTGATCAATAACGGCGTGCGCTTTTTCGCGCGAAGCGAAAACGATGTTCCGTGCATAGGTGACGGTGGAAAACAACCGGCCAATGGGATCGTTGGGAAGTCGCCCTGTGTAATACAACCAGTCAACCGCCTTGTTGAGGGCAAATTCAGCAGCAGCCCCGCCGAAGATAAACAGGATGGTATCGGCACGTCCCCAGATAGTTCGGACGATGGAGTCGTGTTTGACAAAGTTGTTCACGAATATGCGCTACTCCTGGTATTGAGATACTAACACCCGTGGGTGGCGCGCGGTTCCGGTGATAGTCGGGAAGAGTCATCACCGGTCACATGCCTGGCATTTGAAATGCATCAATGTGCCACCATGCGTGTTTGTAAACAAAATGGAAATCGCATGGGCCGGTTAGATGCTCCCCGGTATGGTCCTGTGATACCGCGGAGAGCTGTGCCTTCACCTGGGCCAACCCGGCCTCCGTATCGACAATTACTTCTTCAATGTCGAATTGTTCAACGTCAAAGTGACCCTGTGTTTCTTGGAAGGTGATAATAATGTCGGAAATGTGTGAGCGTTCGAATTCTTTTCCGCTGTATCCGACACGGTCTGCCAGCTTTCCTTCGTCGTATTCCCTGTTCCAGGCGCGCGACAAGATCGTGGTTACAAACGACTCACTATTGCGTCGGAGATCATAGTCGTGATTCGGGTGAAATTCTTCGTAGATGAAGTGTGTCACCATTCCGGGAACACGCATGTCGTCCATCTCATGAAGGAAGAGTTCTTCCGTAATGAATTGGTAGATCGTCGCGTCGTCGTATTCCGCGATAACATCAAGTTCGACATTGTGTGTGCTCATAATGTTCCGGATACGGGCAAGTTCGTGACTGAGTTCCTCGCTTTTCAGAGTGTCGAGTGAGCGAAACGACGGGCGACCGAGGAATTCATGGACCGTCGTTCGTTTTGCGTTTTTGTATTGCTCTTCGAAGGCACAGATTGACTTGAGCCATTGATTCTCCACTTCCGGAGGAAGATTGTCTGATTCCATGCCTTCCATGCCGTGTTCGAGTTTCAATTTCAGTTTGAGAACTTCATTCTCGGCAGCAACGGCTTCGTCGACGGTGAGGCGAGGGTCTTTTTTCTTGTTCATGACAGCGATGTTTAAGCGTGATAATCGATAGATGAATCTAGCGATTGTCGTCGTTAGTTGTAGATCAGGTTTTTCTGATAAAATTCTATCGGACCAGTGCGATGCAAACAAAAAAGCCCGGAGCAATGCGCCGGGCTAAACCCACAAACCAACACCATCACTAACAATTACATGATTGAGTAGCCACCGTCAATAGGCAGGATAGCGCCTGTCACGAACGATGCTGCGGGAGAGCTGAGGAAGGCGACGACATGCGCGATTTCTGCGGGTTCGCCAAAACGATTGGCAGGTGTTCTGGCCAGGATTCCGGCGCCGAGCGTCTCTTTGAGTGGTTCGAGGATAGGAGTGTTAATCCAACCCGGAGCTACTGCATTCACACGGATGCCGTCTTTTGCGTAGGCAATGGCCAGCGACTTGGTCATTTGGTCTACCCCTCCTTTACTCGCCGCATAGGCCGGACCATCCGGATGCCCGAAGATGGCCAGCATAGAAGATACGTTGACGATACTGCGGACGTCGGATTTTGCCAACAAGGGTTGCGCCAGCGTGCTTGTGAGGAAGCTTGCGTTCAGGTTAATGTCGATCGACTTCTTGAAGCCTTCGTACTCCCATTGGTTGGGGAGGTTGACGCCGGCGGCGTTGAACAGAATGTCGAGTTTGTCGAGTTTATTGAAGAATTCACGAACGCCAGATTCGTCAGTCACATCGAGTTCGACGGACTCGATACTCAATCCTTTGGGTGCTTTGAAAGCGTCAGCTTTAAGTCCGACGGCGTATACTTTTGCACCGAGTTCTGCCAGGTGAATGGCCGTTGCGGCTCCAATTCCGGAAGTTCCTCCCGTAACGACTACTGTCTTGTCTTTGAATAAGTCCTTCTGATATGTTTTGTGTGCCATGATAATTCTATTTAGTGTTGACAATTGTAATGTTTCGTTCTGCGATCAATTGTGGTAATCGATTTCCAGTTCTTTGGAGATACCTTTCATCTGTGGTTGTCGCCAGTCAGCGGGAAGCTCAACGTACGACGGGTCAAGATCGTGGATCGATTTTGCTCCGAGGAATTGCAAGCCTTCTTTGATCTGTTGATGAAACAGTCGGAGGATATGACTTACACCTTGTTCGCCGGCGGCAAGCAGGGGATAGAGATACGCTCGTCCCAGGAGCACGCCTTTGGCTCCAAGCGATACCGCTTTCAATACATCCGTACCTCGTCTGACTCCACTGTCGATCAGGACTTCTATTTTGTCACCCACAGCCTCCACAATTTCCGTTAATACCGGTAGTGTGGAGACACTGCCGTCGAGTACGTTTCCACCGTGGTTGGAGATAACAATAGCATCAGCGCCTTCAGCGACTGCTCGTTTGGCATCGGCTACCGTGACTATCCCTTTAATTACGAGCGGTCCGTCCCAGTGTCTACGGATCCACGGGATGTCTTCCCACTTGGGAGTTTCCTGATAGATTTGCGCGATCCCTTCGAAGAGACCCATCGGCGTGCCATCGGGCCGAAGACCCATAGCCACCTTAGGTTCGGGGAGTCCCGCCTTAATGAAATCCCAGGTCCAGGCGGGTTTGTTCCATATTTGGGGAAGGAATTTAATGGCTTCCTTCAAATTGATGTTATACGGAACTCCACGTCGTTCGACATAGGGAAGGTCGCGCGGGCGCGCGATGGTGGGCGTATCGACGGTCAGGACGAGACCTTTAACGCCTGCGCGTTTTACACGTTCGATAATGGGTGCCGACGCGTCGCGTCCGCCGATATAATAAAGCTGATAGAATACCGGACCGCTGGCGTTTTCCATGATCTCTTCAATAGGCGTTCCGGTTACACCGCTAACAAACTGAATGGTCCCCGCTTCGCCTGCCGCCCGTGCAACACCAGCTTCACCATCCGTATGTCCGATGGCGAGAAATCCTACTGATGATACAATGGCGGGCATGGAGACCTTATGGCCAAGGATGGTCGTAGAGATGTCGTACTCCGGATGGAATACAGCGCCGCGGGGTCTGAACCGAACAGCTTCAAAGGCCTTGACGTTGTCTTCCGCCGTAACGTTGGAACCACTACCGGCTTCAAACATCTGGAAGATGCCGGCGGGAACACGCTTCCGGGCGAAATAGCGTGCGTCTTCTACCGATAAAATTTTTGACTCTATATTCTTCATATCGAAATACTTTAGGTGAATACTACTTCAGGTACGCGCGGATAAACCACGCCATCTTTTCATGTTGTTGCATAAGACCTGTGACAAAGTCACTCGTGCCGAGATCCTGATACTTATCGCTGAACTCGGTGATGAGTTTGCGAAGATTTTGTATGATCAGTTCGTGATCTTTCAACAGGTTTCTCAGTTGTTCAGATTGGTGATTGGTATCGTCGGGCTCCTCAAGAGCAGAAAGCTTGATATAGTCTTTCAGTCGTCCTTTGGCGAAATGGCCAATCATTCGTATTCTCTCGGCGACTTCGTCAATAATGACATCGAGTTCTTCGTACTGACTTTCGTAGAGCTTATGCATTTCCGAGAAGTTGTCACCCTCGATATTCCAATGATAGTTTCTTGTTTTCGTATAGAGGATATACTCGTCAGCGAGTACTTTGTTTAACTCCGCCGCTACTCTACTGCGATTGTCCTCCGTAATGCCAATGTTTGGTTTCATGGGAACTTTGGTTTAAGCGTTAGTCGTGTTTTTCATTGTTGATATCCAAAGTTACCCTGATACACTCCGAATAGCATTGACCTAAAACAAGAAAGCACTTGATTTGAATCAAGTGCTTTCTCTTTGCAGTGTTCTGATTTAAGGATGAGTATCAGTTGTTGTCATCATCCTTTTGTCTTGTGATACAATACAAGATCTCCGTATCTGAACATCTTCCTTTCAATTTGCTTTTTCTCAGTCAACGTCTCGAGTTCGGCACTTGCATCCGTAAGGTCGATGTCCTTCAGTTCAGCAAATTCTCGAACGGTCATGGTTGGATAGATGCTAAAAAGTTCGAGTGAGTCTCTTGTGTAATTGTTCTTCTTTGCCTCCGGATAGATGCGTTTGAGCGCATCTTCATAACTCGCGTAGGGTTTGGAGCCGTACACCAGGAGTCGGTTGCCCTCTTCATCACTAAAGTAGATAGTGGGAAAGCCCCTTACCCCGAGAGCGCGGGCCATGGCAAGATCATCTTCGAAGCTTAGTTTGGCTCGACCTTCATAGTCTTGCTTGAATTTTGTTACGTCGAGTCCGCTCTCGCGGGCGGCTTCCTCGAGATGCTCCCACTTGGTGATGTTTTTCTTTTCAAGGAATACCATTTCCTTTAGGCGTCGAAGGAATGCATCAGCCTTCTTTTCGTCCTGCAGTTGTGCGGCTTTGAATGCGATAGACGGGGGATAGGAAGAATCAAGAGGATCTTCCAGCCAGACTTCGCCATCAATTGGCATTTGATAGTGTTCGCTTGCCTCGTTCCAATGTTGAGCAACGCTGGCGGGTCCATTGACGTCACGTCCACCGTAGCTCTCCCAGCTTTTCAAGAGACCACCCATACGGTATTCGATGTCGAGGGAGTCGCCGTACTCGATTTTCAACTTGCGCAGTTGTGGCTCAATACCCCAGCACGACGAACAGATAGGGTCAGTGAAGTAGGTCAGCTTCACGGGCTTCTGGGTCGTGTGTTGTGCGGGCGTGACGACTTCTCCGGTTTCAGGTTGTTGAGGTATTTCACAGAGTCCGGTCACCGGATCACATGCCATGGCGTTCTTGGTTTCAGTTTGCTTCATAATCTCTTTCACAGGTTTAATTTGTATTGTTTCTGTCTCCGAAAGGAGTTTCCGTTCAGGCCGACATTGCCGTGGCTACGGGTGAGAATCCAGCAGATTCCAGCATACGTGTTGCGTCGTGCAAGGCTTCGGAATTGCGCGCGGAGACAAGCGCCCCACTGGTCTCCACGTTAAGACTCGCTGCGGAGGAGGCGATAGAGACGGCGACGACATGACTGTAGGGCAACAGGGATTCAAGGGTTGAGATCGCCTGCAAATCCGTGTCTGCATCGCCATAACCCATGGAGATCACGACTTTTCCGACAGCGACTTCCCTTATCCGTTCCGCGAGATCGCCAAGTGCGGGATGTGTAGCGGGGACAATGATAATATCGGCTTCCCAGCACGCTTCGCGCGGACAATCGCTAGCGATTGTTTCGCTTGGTTCGATGTGAGAGGCGCATCCTGTATGCTCGCGTTGTATCAGCAGCAGCCGGTACGGACCCGCGATTTTCCTCAGCACGCGGGTGATGGCTTGATTGGGTCCATCGATAATGGCAACTTTCTTCTCGGTAATCATTTGCTTCGATAATTAGACCACAAAAGTAGTCCAACCCGGAAGCAAGGGCATTGATATGCATTAAGAAAGGATTTGATGCAGATCAACAATTACTTTCGCGCGGCGATTTGTTTTCGCACACGACTTAGAGTTTCGGGCGTTATGCCGAGGTAGAGGGCGATGTATTGTTGAGGAGCCCGGGTTACGACATCCGGACGCGCCTCCATGAACTGGAG
>Ga0079224_100009876_pt1 | contig 13065 bp, 10 predicted proteins | sample Stecom2015_FD_80414 | JGI IMG/M metagenome (GOLD analysis project Ga0079224, IMG submission 80414) | Agricultural soil microbial communities from Utah to study Nitrogen management - Steer compost 2015 | ecosystem: Environmental > Terrestrial > Soil > Agricultural land | place: USA: Utah... | reverse complement strand
CTCGCCGATCGACATCCCTTTCGAGGTGCGCTTCGGGGATGCGACCATCGGCTGCACCGATGACACGAGCGGTTTCACGCTGACCGACCTGCGCTTCTACGTCTACGACATCGAGCTCGAGGGCGACGACGGACCCGTCCCGCTCGAGCTCGTGGCTGACCCGCCCTGGCAGAGCCAGGACGTGGCGCTCCTCGACTTCGAGGACGGCGAGGGCGCCTGCACCAACGGCACGCCGACGATGCGCTCGGTCGTCCGCGGGCGGGCGCCCGCACAGGGTTACGAGGGCCTCCGCTTCCGCATCGGCGTGCCGGAGCACCTGAACCACGGCGATCCCCTCACCGCCGCGGCGCCGCTGCAGGACACGTCGATGCATTGGCACTGGACCAGCGGCTACCGCTTCCTCCGCGCCGGCATCGCGCGAGAAGATGACGGCTTCTGGATTCACCTCGGCAGCACGCGCTGCGAAGGCACGGTCACGGAACCCGGCGGCTGCCGCTCGTCGAACCGGCCGCTCGTCGAGCTGCCGGACTACGTCGCCGGCGAGGACACGGTCGTGCTCGACCTCGCGAAGCTGTTCGACGGCATCGACCTCGACGATGGCGAGCCCGGAAGCTGCTCGTCGGGCCCGCCGGAGACGAGCTGCGAGGCGCCGTTCGCCGCGCTCGGCCTCGACTTCGCCACCGGCGAGGTGCGCCGCCCGGCGGCGGCGTTCGAGGCGCGAAAGGCACGATGAGGCCGTTCGCGGTGGCCGCAGCGGCGGTCGCGCTCGCGGCCGCGGCCGGGGTCGCCGCGCTGCTCGTCGCCGGAAGGGAGGGCTACGAGTGGACCCTGCCGGCCGGCGTGCCGCCGCCGCCCGTGCCGGACGACAACCCGATGAGCGCCGCCAAGGTCGAGCTGGGCCGGCGACTGTTCTACGACACGCGGTTGTCCGTGAACGGCAGCATGGCCTGCGCCACGTGCCATCGCCAGGAGCTCGCGTTCACCGACGGGCGTGCCCGCTCGATCGGCGCGACGGGAGAAGTGCATCCGCGCGGTGCGATGACGCTGGCGAACGCGGGGTACGCGAGCCGCCTCACGTGGGCCAACCCGTTGCTCGACACCCTCGAGGTGCAGGCACTGACCCCGCTGTTCGGCGACGACCCGGTCGAGATGGGCATGGCGGGAAGGGAGGCCGACATCGTCGAGCTGGTGCGGAGTGACCCGTGGTATCGCGCGGCGTTCGAGGAAGCGTTCCCGTCCGATGCGAAACCCTGGTCGACCCTCAACGTGGTGCGGGCGATCGCCGCCTTCGTGCGCACGATCGTGTCGTTCGATTCGCCCTACGATCGGTACCTGCGCGGCGACGAAAGCGCGCTCAGCCCGTCCGCCGTCCGGGGCATGCAGCTTTTCTTCTCCGAGCGGCTCGAATGCTTCCATTGCCACGGCGGCTTCAATTTCACCGACAGCAGCACGCACGCGAACGCGATCGTCACGCCGTTCGGCTTCCACAACAACGGCCTGTACAACATCGGCAGTACCGGTGCCTATCCGCCGGACAACACCGGGCTGCACGACATCACCGGGGAACGCCGCGACATGGGACGCTTCAAGGCGCCCACGCTGCGCAACGTCGCGGTCACGGCGCCGTACATGCACGACGGCAGCATGCGGACGCTCGACGAGGTCGTCGAGCATTACCGGCGTGGCGGGCGCCTGGTCGAGGACGGACCTTATGCCGGCGACGGCCGCCGCAACCCGTACAAATCCGCCTTCGTGCGCGGGTTCGAGCTCACGGCGGAGGAGAAGATGGACCTCATCGCCTTCCTGGCGTCGCTGACGGACCTGTCGCTCTTGACGAACCCGCGTTACGCGGATCCCTGCCGCGCGACTTCGAACCTGGCGGAGAACTGCGTTTCCCGCCACGACCAGTACGTCAGCAGGAAGTAGGCCTGCATCAGCAGGGCGAACGTCCACTCGATGCGGTTCTCCGCGGGACGGCTCTCCTCCAGGGTCGCCTTGAGGACCAGGTTCAGGATGCCCATCGCGAACGGCACCCACGCGAGGAAGAGCTGCAGCCGCGCCACGCGGAGAAACGTGCCGCCGGGCCACTCGCGGGCGAACGGCAGGATGCGATACACGAGCATGAGCTGCGCGACGACGTTCAGCGCGAAGTACAGGTACACGCCGTAGCGGCGCATGAACTCGTAGAACGGGACTTCGCTGCCGAGGAACGTCACGTACAGGATCAAAAACAGCGACCCGGTGACGCCGACGACGCCGATGGCGGTGCCGGCATCGGCGTCACCGCCTCGGGCCCGCTCCAGTGCGCGCAGCCAGCCGACGTTCAGCAGCCAGTACGCGGAAAGCACGATAGCCTGCGGCATCATCAGGCCCTTGAACAGGTAGCTCGCCGGCTCATGGCGCCCGGTCGAGCTCACGGACGTGCACCCGTCGAGGAACGGGTTGCACGACGGTATCCCGGCCGTCTCGATGGAAATCATGTAGCTCACCGTCACGGTGAGCACCGGCACGAGACCGGCCACCAGCGGGAGGACGCGCAGGATCATCGCGACAGCCTATCGGATGTACGCGGTTTTTGCAGCGGCAGGTACGTGTGCGCCCTGTCGCAAGGGAAGCTTTCGCGCGTCACGCGCTGATGACGATCGCGGCGTAATCCGCCTCCGGGCTTGCGCGGTGCCAGACCCGCCGTCCTTCGTCGAAGCGCGCCAGCAGCGTCTTGCCCGCGTAGAGCGAGCCGCCGTACAGGGCGAGCGACTCCAGGGGCCCGACCGGATCGGCCAGGTTGCCCTCGTCGTCCTCGAACTGCACGCGTGCCGGTTCCCGGCAGCGGCAGGACGAGAAGAACTGCCCGTTGATCTTCCACATGCGGCCGGAGAACTGCGCCACCGGGCGTCGACCGGGAAGCGCCGTGACCCCGGCCGTGTCGAAGCGAAAAGCCGCAGCCGGCTCGGGAACGAAGAACCGGGGGCCGACGATCGTGAACTCGAGGTGTAGCATACGTATCGCGCGGTCGAGGCCTTGGGACCCTGCCTAGCACATACGACCGGCGACGTGGGCCCGATTTGACGTTTTGTCGTCGATCAGCGACATTTCGGTAACACTTCCGGCAGGGCCAGCTTCAGCCAGGGCGCATGTGGGGCGTCAACACGCATTCTGGGCTGCGCCGCTACGGCGTGGCCTTGGCCGCGCTCGCGGTGGCCGTGGGCTTGCGCCTCGGCGTTGCGCCGTTCCTCGAAGGCGCGTACCCGCACGCCCTGACGTTCGCTGCCGTGGCGATCGCGGTCTGGCACGGCGGTGCGGGACCCGCCGCGATGGTCGCCGTCGTCGGCTACTTCCTCGGCCATGTCCTGTTCGTCGGCGGTCTGCCTTTCGGGAGCGTCGCCGACCTCGTCGGCTCGTGCCTGTACGGCCTGTCCTTCGCCGCCGTCATCGGCTGCGGAGCAGCGGTACGGCGCGCGCGGGACAGGGCCGAGGCACGTGCGCAGAGCTCGCGCGAGCAGCAGCGGGACCTGGAGCGCGAGACCGAGGTGCGCTCCGCTTCCGAGCGCGCCACGCACGAGCGCTACGAGCGCATCCGGAACCTTGCCGACGGCGTTCCCGCGCTGCTCTGGGCCAGCGATGCCGACGGTGCGTGCACGTTCGTCAACCGCGAATGGCACGCATTCACCGGGCTCGAGCGGGAGGCACTGCTCGGCGAGGGGTGGACCTCGGCGATTCACCCGGACGACCGCCCGCACGTCGAGGAGATGCTCGCCGACGCTGCCGCGCACCGGCGCGACTTCACCGTCTTCTACCGGATGCGCCACCATGACGGCACGTGGCGCTGGGTGATCCACCGCGGCCGGCCGCTGCTGCGGCGGCACGGCGAGCTCGCGGGCTATCTCGGCTCGCTCATGGACATCACGGAAGAGAAGGCCGCGCAGGAAGCGTTGCGCGAGGCGGACCGCCGCAAGGACGAGTTCATCGCGACGCTGGCCCACGAGCTGCGCAATCCCCTGGCGCCCATCCGCAACGCGGTGCAGATCCTGCACCTCGAGAACGCGCCCGAGTCCATGCGCGAGAACGCGCGCGACATGATCGACCGGCAGGTGCGCCATCTCGCCCGGCTCGTGGACGATCTTCTCGACATCTCGCGCATCACGCTCGGCCGCCTGCTCCTGCAGACGGAAGAAACGAATCTCGCCGACGTGATTCGGAGCGCGGTGGAGGCGAGCCGCCCGCTCATCGACGCCTCCGGCCACACGCTGTCGGTCGCGCTGCCGACCGAGCCCGTGTTCGTCGACGCCGACCCGACCCGCCTCGCGCAGGTGTTCGTCAACCTGCTCAACAATGCCGCGAAATACACGCCACCGGGCGGGAACATCTCGCTGCTCGCGGCGCGCGAAGGCGACACGATCGTCGCGCGGGTGAAGGACACGGGCATCGGGATCCCCCCGGACGTGCTGCCGCGGGTCTTCGACACGTTCACCCGCGTCGATCATGCAGCCGATCCTTCGCGGGCAGGGCTCGGCATCGGCCTGTCGCTGGCGCGGCACCTCGTCGAGCTGCACGGGGGGCAGATCGAGGCGTGCAGCGACGGTCCGGGTCACGGGAGCGAGTTCCTCGTGCGGCTGCCGGTGTGCGTCGGGGCAGCGGGCACGCAGGCATCGCGGGAGCCGGCGCACGGCTGGGAGACCGCGGAGCACCGGGCGCTGCGCATTCTCGTCGTCGACGACAACGTGGATGCGGCCGAAAGCATCAGCCAGCTCCTGCGGGTGGCCGGGCACGAGACGCACGTCGCGCATGACGGCCTGCAGGCGATCGAGGCGAGCGCGCGGCTCGATCCCGATATCGTCATCCTCGACATCGGGCTGCCGAGCGTCGACGGCTACGAGGTGGCGCGGGCGATTCGCGGGCGCGGCAACGGAGGGCACCCGCGGCTCATCGCGCTGACCGGGTGGGGCCAGGACGAGGACAAGCGGCTCGCCGCCGAAGCCGGGTTCGACAGGCACCTGACGAAGCCGGTCGATCCCGTGCTGCTCCGGAAGATCGTCGAGCAGGGCGATGTCGCGGCAGGAGACGGTGCCCCCGCGGGGTAACGTTCGCGCCACTCTCGGGCCGTTTCGGCCTTGCTATACTGGCCATGACGCGCCGCCGGCACCCGTGCTCGCATCAGGTCATGCCCTGAAGAGCACCCCTTGGTCGATTTTCAGCACTGCGTCCCCCGATGCCGGAAACAGGTGTGGCCAGCCCGGAGTCCTCCCGACGAACGGCGTTCGATGCCGTGATCTTCGACATGGACGGCGTGCTGACGCGTACCGCGACCCTGCACGCGCAAGCCTGGAAGGCGCTGTTCGACGATTTCCTGCGCCGGCGTGCCGAGCGCGAGGGAGAACCTTTCCGCGCCTTCGATGCCGGTCGCGACTACCGCGCTTACGTCGACGGCAAGCCGCGCGAGGAAGGCGTCCGCAGCTTCCTGAGGAGTCGCGGCATCGAGCTGCCGGAAGGCAAGCCGGACGACGCGCGGGACGCCGAGACGATCCACGCGCTCGCCGCACGGAAGGACGCCCTGTTCCGGCGGCTGCTGGAGGAGCGCGGCGTCGAGGTGTTCGAGTCGACCGTCGCGTTCATCGAAGCGCTGCGCGGCGCCGGCGCGCGCTTGGGCATCGTGACGTCGAGCCGGAACGGGAGGGACATCCTCGCGCGGACCGGGACCGACGTCCTGTTCGACGCGCGCGTGGACGGCATCGACGCGGCGGAGCGTGGCCTGCGCGGCAAGCCCGACCCGGACGCGTTTCTCGCCTGCGCTGCAGACCTCGGGGTCACGCCCGGCCGCTCCGTCGTGGTGGAAGACGCGGCAGCCGGCATCGCGGCCGCGCGCAGGGGCGGTTTCGGGCTCGCCGTCGGCGTGGACCGCGGCGGCAACCGCCTGCCGCTCGAGCATCACGGGGCGCACGTCGTCGTCGGCGATCTCGGCGAGCTCGACGTCGCCACCCTGGAACGCCTGTTCATCGCCGCGTGGAAGCGGCGTTCCTGGCGGATCGAGCAGGAAGGCTTCGATCCGGCCAGGGAGCACGGGGTCGAGAGCCTGTTCACCGTCGGCAACGGCTATCTCGGCGTGCGCGGTGCGCTCGACACGCCGCTCGCGCTTTCCCGCGGCGACCTGCTCATCGCGGGTGTCTACGATCGCAAGCAGGCGCCTTACCCCGCGACGGGAATCGCCGGCGGGGAAGACCGCGACGCCGAGAGCGATTTCGTCGCGTTCCCGTTCCCGTTCCGCATCCGCATCTCCGTGCTCGGCACACCGCTGTCCCTGGAGCAGCCGGCCTGGAAGACGCACCGGCGCATCCTCGACATGCGGGAAGGCCTGCTGCACGCGGAGACGACCTACGAATGCGAGCCCGGGATGATCGTCACGATGCGTTCCCGCCGTTGTGCCCTGCTGGACGATCCGCACGTCCTGCTGCAGGAGGTGAGCCTGCAGCTCGAGAACTTCTCGGCGCCGGTCGAGATCGATGCTTCGATCGCGGAAGACGATCTCGCCGTCCGCCATCCGCACCTGGTGCCCGTTCCTCCGCGCACCCGCGATCCTGCACTGGAAGTGCAATGCTTCAGGACGCGCGCGTCGGGCATCGACGCCTGCATCGCGCAGCGGACGGCCCTGGCCGGGACCGAGGCGGACGGCACCGAATGGCAGGTGTCGGCCGCGATCGGCGAGACGCTGCGTTTCCGCCGCTACGTGGCGGTGTACACGAGCCGGGACGTCGACGATCCCGAAGCCGCCGCCGTGGAAGCCCTGCGCGCACGGACGTGGGAACAGTTCGACGCCACGCTGGAAGCGCATGGGCAACGCTGGCAGGCGACCTGGGAGCGGGCGGACGTCACGGTCCTCGGCAACCCGGCGGACGAGCAGGCGCTCCGCTTCCTCGCGTATCACCTGTCCATCGCGGCGGACCGCGATCCGCGCGTCTCCGTCGGCGCGCGCACGCTGAGCGGGCCCGGCTACCAGGGACACGTCTTCTGGGACGTCGAGGTGTTCATGCTGCCTTTCTACCTGCACACGGCGCCCGACGTCGCGCGCTGCCTCCTGTCCTACCGGCACCACACGCTCGACGGCGCGCGTCGCCGGGCCGCGGAGCTCGGGTATCGCGGCGCGTGCTACGCGTGGGAATCGACCGTGACCGGCGCCGACGTCACGCCGCGCGTGGCCGCGATCACCGGCTCCGGGGAGGAGATCCCGCTGCACACGGGCACCCAGCAGATCCACGTGACGGCCGGTGTCGCCTACGCGGTCTGGCGCTACTGGGAAGCGACCGGAGACGACGAGTTCCTCCGCGGCCCGGGCGCCGAGATCCTGGCCGAAACCGCGCGCTTCTGGACCTCCCGCGCCGTGCCGGACGGCGGCGCGTGGCACATCCGCGACGTCATGGGCCCCGACGAGTACCACCACGACGTGAACGACAACGCCTACACGAACTGGATGGCCCGCTTCAACCTCGAGCGCGCGGTGCAGGTCAGCGAATGGCTGCGGGCGGAGGACCCGGCATCCTGGGACGCGCTCGCCGCGCGCATCGGGCTCGAGGCCGGCGAGCCGGAGGAATGGCGCGACGTGGCGCGCCGGATGTACGTGCCCGCGCCGCGCGCAGACGGGGTCATCGAGCAGTTCGAGGGCTTCTTCGATCTCGAGGACTACCCGCTCGAGGAGGAAGCACGCCTCGAGCAACCGCTCGACCGCCTGTTCGACCTCGAGAAGATCAACGGCGTGAAGCTGATCAAGCAGGCGGACGTCCTCATGCTCCCGTTCCTGTTCCCGCAAAGCTTCGACCGCCGCATCGTGGCGGCGAACTACGCCTATTACGAGCCCATGACGGATCACCGCAGCAGCCTGTCGCCGGGCGTGCATGCCGCGCTCGCGGCGAGGCTGGGCCTCGAGGCCGATGCGCGGCGCTTCTGGGAGGAGAGCCTGATGCTCGATCTCTCGGACGCGATGGGCAACAGCGCGCTCGGCGTGCACCCGGCCTGCATGGGCGGCACGTGGCAGGCGCTCGTGTTTCACATACTCGGCTTGCAGTTCGTCGACGGCCGAGCGGTGGTCGATCCGGAGGCTCCAGGTCGGTTGCCGGAAGGATGGCGCGCCGTGGCGCTCAACCTGCTGTGGCGCGGACGCTCACACCGAGTGGAGGTCACGAAATGAGCGCCTTCGACCCGATCCTGGTGCCGCTCGACGGCTCCGTCATCGCCGCGCAGAGTCTCGAGTGCGCAGGATGGCTCGCCGGGGAGCTGCGCGCGAGGCTGCACGTGCTCGGCGCCGGCCACCCGGTGTTACCCCCGAAGGAAGCACTGGAGCGGCTCCGTGTTCCCGAGCGGCTCTGGCAGGACGTTCTCCTGCACCAGTCCGAAAGCATTCCCGAGCAGGCCGTGCTCGACCTCGCGCATCGCTGCGAGGCGGGGCTCATCGTCATGTCGGCGCGTGGCCGGTCCGCGGAAAAGGGAGAGCACGAGCCGCTGCTGGGGCACGTGACCGTCTCGGTCATCGAAGGCACGGACGTTCCGGTGCTCGTCCTGCCGCCCGGCTACCGGGAAAGCCTGCCCTGGACGAAGGCGGTCGTGCCGATCAGCGGCGAGTCGCCGGCAGACGATGCACTGGCGGTCGCCGTGCGCCTCGCCTGCGAGCTGGACCTGGAGCTGACGGTGGTGCACGTCGTCGGCACCGAGGGCGGGCTCGCCGCCCAGACGCGCTACGCGGACGCGTTACATCACGAGTACGCGAATCGCCTGGGCGAGCTCGTGGAACGGGCGCTCTCGGATTGCGATCGCCGCGATGCCCGCCGCATCACCGACGTCGTGTTGCGGCGCGGCGACGTGGCGACGGCGTTGCTCGAGACGATCGAGGAACGGGAGGCGAGCCTGGTCGTCGTCGGCTGGCATGCGCGCTTCGCACCCGGGCGTGCCTTGATCCTGAAGACGCTGCTGGAGCGCCTGAGCTGTCCCGCGCTGCTCGTGAAGGCGCCGCCGCGGCCGCCGTTCAGGCTCGCGGTCGGTGACGCTTTGAAGTGATGCGCCGCCGTGCGGTAGCCCGGCTCACGTGGCGGGCGGCTGCAACGCGGCCTATCCCGCTGGCTCGGAGGACGTCCGGATCGGGAACACGCTCCGCAGCCGCCGATCCCGGAGCCACAGGCCACCCCACATGAACAGGCCGAGATAGATGCTGAACAGGGTGTGGGTGAAGAGCGCACTTTCGGCCCGGATGTGCGTCGCCATCGCCCCGCCCAAAAGCCCCGTCATCAGCACCGCACCGAGCACGCTCGTGCGCGGCACGAGGTAGAGCACGATGCAGGCGAGCTCGATCACGCCGAGCATCAGCGTGTAGCCGGGAGGCCAGCCGAGCTCTGCCATCGTCTCCTCGGCGACGGGCATGCCGGACAGCTTGGGCGTCACCGATGCGCCGAGCAGGAACAGGGCAAACAGGCCGGAAAGGATCCGCCCGGTCCAGAGCATAGCGGTCGTGCTCATGTCGTTCTCCGTTGTTCTTGCTCCCGGCCGGGGAGACGTGCCGGGTCGCATCCCAGCAGATTCACGGCCAGGCCGCAAGCGGAGAGGCGCTACGTGTCCGGATCCGGCTGGCCAGGCGCCGCCGGCGGTCCCTCGAAGCGACTGGTCGCTTCGCGATTTCGCTCGTAGCGCTTCACGACCGGGAACGGCGGCAGCCACGCCTCGCGGCGGATCGTCCACAGCTCGTAGGTCGGGGTGAGCTGGTCGGGGGCATCCAGTGAGCCGAGATTCACCTCCACCTCGTCGCCGCTGCGGCCGAAAACCGTGGAGCCGCAACGGGGACAGAAGGACCGCCCCGCATACGCGCGCGTTTCGCCCTCGATCGTGACCGAGGCTTCCGGGAACACGGCGGAAGCGTGAAACAGCGCACCGTGGTGCTTGCGGCAGTCGAGGCAATGACAGATGCCGACCCGGTAGGGGCGGCCGGAGGCGACGAGCCGCACGGCGCCGCACAGGCAGCTTCCGGTGAATCGATCCATGCAGCACCTCCTGGCAGGCGGATGTCGGCCCGTGCGGACTCTGGGATAATCTCCGGCCGGAGCGAGCCTCGAGAGGGCATGATGCCGCACTCGCCGCCCGCCGCCCAGCCTGGGACCCGCGAAGGCGGCTCATCCGGCATCGACCAATGACACAAGGGGAGTGAAGCATGAGCAACGGAACATTCTCGGGGAGCTGCCTGTGCGGCACCGTACGCTACGAGGCGACGGGCGAGGTGACGCGCTTCTATCACTGTCACTGCTCGCGCTGCCGCAAGGCGACCGGCACGGGTCACGCGAGCAACCTGTTCCTCGAGGGCACGCTGCGCTGGCTGAGCGGGGAAGACCAGGTCGCGAGTTACAAGCCGCCCGAGGCCAAACGCTTCACGAACGCGTTCTGTCGCCAATGCGGCGGGCGGGTGCCGCGCTTCTCCCCGGAAGCGCGGTTCGTGATGATCCCGGCCGGCTCGCTGGACGTGGACCCGGGCACGTTGCCGCAGGCGCGGATCTTCACCGGCTCGCGCACCGGCTGGTCCTGCAGCGCGGCGGCGCTGCCCGAGTTCGAGGAGTACCCGGGCTGAAGCAGGCCTCTCACCCGGAGCCAGGCAAGAGGCCTTGTCGCCGATCGCCGTGAGGCCGCTGGAGGCCGCGCTGGTCGAGCCGGCGGCGCGGCTCCTCGCATCCGGCATGCGCGACAACCCGCTGCACCGGCGCGTGTTCGCCGGCAGCGAGGCGCGGATCGAGCCGTTGCTCGCGACCGCGTTCGAGCGCTTGCTCGAGCGGCAGCGACGGACGGGGCTGGTGCTGGGTGCTTTCCGGGGCGAGCGGCTCGCGGGCGTGGCCGCGATGGTGCCGCCCGGTCAATGCCAGCCGCCGCTCACCGAGAAGCTCGCCATGCTGCGCATCCTCGCGCGCGCGGGCGCGTTGCGGCACCTGCCGCGGATACGGCGCTGGCTGCGGAGCTGGGCCCGGCAGGACCTGGACGTCGATCACTGGCACCTGGGTCCGGCGGCGGTCGCACCGGAGCTGCAGGGGCAGGGGATCGGGACGGCCCTGATGACGGCGATCGTCCAGGAGCTCGATCGGCGCCGCGCCGTCGGTTATCTCGAGACGGACAAGGAAAGCAACGTGCGCCTGTACCGGCGCGGCGGCTTCGAGGTCGTCGCCGAGCGACCCGTGCTGGGCGTGACGAACTGGTTCATGCAGCGCGAGCCGAGGTGACGCGGTCTCCGTCCCGGCCGCGGGAGACATCCGCCTGCAGCGCTCCCTCGTTCCACTTGGTGAGGCAGCGCGATCGGGTTGAGCGGTCTTGCTTTAGCATGACGAGACACGCAGGGGGCATCCCGTCGGGATGCAGAAGAAAGAACGAGTAACCACGAGGAATCCGATCCATGTCGCTGACTTTGGCCCGGCTGCGGACGGCAATTGCCGCAGCACTCATGCTGTGCGCGGTGCCGGCCCATCCAGCCGGCGAACCAGGCCGGACGCTCACCATCGACGACCTGCTCGCGCTGCGGGCCGTTTCCGATCCGAGGATGAGCCCGGACGGGGAGTGGATCGCCTACGTGGTCGAGCACGCCGATACCGACAAGGACAAGAAGATCACGACCGTGCACGTGGTCTCGACCGACGGCCGCGAGAGCCGGCCGATGACGGTCTCCGACCGGTCGGCATCCACCCCGCGCTGGAGCCCGGATGGGCGCTATCTCGCCTTCCTGGCGACGAAGCCCGGCGATCCGCAAGCGAAGCCGCAGGTCTGGACCCTCGACACGCGCGGGGGCGAGGCGCAGGCCTGGACCGACGTCCCGCAGGGCGTGAGCGATTACGGCTGGGCACCTTCCGGTCAGCGCATGTGGTTGCTCATCAAGGACATGAGCGCGGAAGATCGCGAAGCCCTGCGCGCGCAGGAAGCGAACGAGGAGCCGCGGCCGCTGCCCTGGGTGATCGACCGCCTGCAGTTCAAGGAGGACGGCGTACCGTACCTGGACGACAGCCGAACCCACATCTACGTCGTCGACGGGCGCGGTGCCACGCCGCGACAGCTCACCTTCGGCGATTACGACGACGGCGAGCCGGCCTGGAGCCCCGACGGCCGCCACATCGCGTTCGTGAGCAACCGCACCGACAACCCGGACGGCAACTTCAACACCGACATCTGGATCGTCGCGGTCGACGAGGAAAAGCCCGTGCCGCGACAGCTCACCACGAACCCGGGCGCGGACCATTCTCCCGCGTGGAGCCCGGACGGCCGCCACATCGCGTACGTGACCTCGCTCGAGCCCGATCTCATCTGGTACGCGACGAATCACCTCGCCGTCATTCCGGCGCGCGGCGGAGAGCCGCGCCTGCCGCTGCAGAGCCTGGATCGCAACGCCAGCTCGCCGGTCTTCTCGCCCGACGGCAAGGCCGTCTTCTTCGGCCTGGAGGACAGCGCGGAGGAGCAGCTCGCCCGTGTCGAGCTGGCCAGCGGCCGGCTGCAACGGCTCGTCGCGGGCGATCTCGCGATCAGGGGATTCGACCTGCACCGCTCAGGCCGCGCCGCCGTCCTCGTCAGCACGCCGCACATGCCGGCAGAGGTGTTCCTGTGGGATGGCAAGCGGCACCGGCGGCTGACGCACACGAACGAGCTCATGAGCGATGTCCGGTTGGGGGACGTGCGCAACGTGACTTTCCCGAGCCGCGACGGGACCGAGATCGAAGGCTTCATCGTGACGCCGCCCGATTACCAGGCCGGGCGGCGCTACCCGACGCTCCTGCGCATCCACGGCGGTCCCGTGTCGCAGTACGACTTCTCGTTCAACGGGGAGGCCCAGCTCTTTGCCGCGCACGGCTACGTCGTGGTGTTGACGAACCCGCGCGGATCGAGCGGCTACGGTCAGGACTTCTCCGCCGCGATCTTCGCCGACTGGGGCAACAAGGATTTCGAGGACGTGCTCGCGGGCGTGGACTACGCGATCGCGGAGGGCTATGCGGATCCCGACCGGCTGGGGGTCGGCGGCTGGTCGTACGGCGGGATACTGACGAATTACGTCATCACGAAATCGCAGCGCTTCAAGGG
>Ga0079224_100009874_pt1 | contig 13066 bp, 9 predicted proteins | sample Stecom2015_FD_80414 | JGI IMG/M metagenome (GOLD analysis project Ga0079224, IMG submission 80414) | Agricultural soil microbial communities from Utah to study Nitrogen management - Steer compost 2015 | ecosystem: Environmental > Terrestrial > Soil > Agricultural land | place: USA: Utah... | reverse complement strand
GCATAGTTCATCCGTGTGAAGATGTTGCTGGAAGGTCATGTGGCCGTGACAGTTTATAAGAAGGGCAGGGGCATCTTACTCTTGATCGCAAAACCCCGGCGCTCTTTTTTGACAATAACCTGCGGACCTGAGCAACTACTTTAATGACAAAAAGTCCTATTTACTTAATAGGATCTTGAAAAATAAGTCAAAATGTCTCAAAAAAGGACGCGGCATACTTTTTCCTATGGGCATCGATGGAAGATCGATGTAGAACCTAAAAAAACAAACGTTATGAGCCTCATTCGATATAATCCGATTTGGAGTGACTTCGCACCGACGTCATTCAGTTCATTGATTGACCGATTCTTCAATGATTCGGTAGTGCGCTATGGCGGGTCGACGCCTTCATTTGTACCGCGCGTTGATGTCCTTGAAGATGACAAGGGCTACGACGTGCAAGTAGCCGTTCCCGGAATGAACAAGGAAGATTTCAAGATAGACCTTGACGACAATGTTCTGACGGTAAGCGGCGAGCGGAAGATGAAGCGCGAATCGCGGAACAACGGTGTTTATTCCGTTGAAACGCAATACGGCAAGTTTGCCCGCTCATTTACCCTCCCTGAGGATGCAGATGGCGCAAAGATCAACGCTAAGTACAACAACGGAATTCTGGAAATCCGGATTCCGAAGGACGAAAAGAAGGCCCAGAAAACTACCATTAAGGTTAGCTAGCCGCTTTGAGTCCTTGCTCTGATCATGGGGCGTTTCGGCGAGAGCCGGGGCGCCTTTTTTCTTTCCCGCTGTCTTTTCTCCCGATTATGCACTAATTTTCCCTAAAGATCGTTGCGGAAACTATAGTATCGGGAGTGGCATGAAGCGTTCTGTTCTTTTGGTTTTGTTACTGGCGAGTGCGGCTGGAGGTGGCGTCATAGGGTCGCTGTTTACCCTCCGGTACTTCGGCGACCGCGTGAGTTCGTATACGTCTATCGACGATCGACAGAAGCTTCTCCTGGCCAACTACGAGCCCGACACCACATACCAGATACCCGAAGGGCTCGACTTTCTCCAGACGGCCCAGGCGGTGACGCCCAGTGTTGTGCACATCCGTACGTCATATGGCGCCGGTGAATTCAGCATGAATCCCCTTCAATTTTATTTCGACCGGCCAGCCCGCTCTTCAGGTTCGGGTGTTATTGTCTCCGACGATGGTTATGTAGTCACGAACCATCACGTCATTGCCGAAGCTACGAACATCGAAGTCGTCATGAGCAACAATCAGCGATACTTTGCCAAGCTGGTAGGCTCCGACGCAACGACCGACCTTGCACTACTCAAGATACAGGCACATGGCCTGCCCTTCATAAAGTATGGCGATTCAGACCGTGTCAGTCCGGGAGAATGGGTACTGGCCATCGGCAACCCCTTCGACCTGAACTCAACGGTGACCGCCGGCATCGTCAGCGCAAAGGCGCGGAACATCGGTATCCTCAGGGATCGCAACAATCTCCAGGTGGAATCTTTTATTCAAACAGATGCCGCCGTCAATCCGGGCAACAGCGGTGGTGCATTGGTCAACCTTAAGGGCGAACTCATCGGCATCAACACCGCTATTGCAACCAACAACGGGATGTACCAGGGTTATTCGTTCGCCATCCCGGTAAGTCTTGTGCGTAAAGTGGCTGATGACCTGCTCGAATTCGGCCAGGTGCAGCGCGGGTTACTCGGTATCGAGATCCAGGATGTCGATGCGCGCGTTGCCGAAGAGTTGTCCCTCAGTACAAGTCAGGGAGTACTCGTGAAGCGGGTACATGAGTCGAGCGCCGCCAAGGAGGCCGGAATTCAGCCTGGTGATGTTATCGTTGGTATCGAACAACACCGTGTGAACTCGGTGTCGGAATTGCAGGAATATGTCGCGCGACACAGGCCCGGCAAGGAGATCAAGGTGACGTATCTTAGAAACGGACAGCAACGGGTTGCGCAATCACGTCTTCGCAGCTATACGGGAGCATCGGTAGCGCAGCCGCGGGAGATCTCCTACACGCTCGAAGGCGCCACCTTTGAGGATGTCAATATCGACCAGCTTAACGAAATGGGACTCGAAGGTGGAGTACGGATCACACACGTAACCGAGGGCAAATGGAAGGAGGCTGGATTCCGCAGAGGATTCATTATCGGTTATATCGACAAGATTGCGGTCGAGAATGTAGCCGACCTCAACCGTATACTTGAATTCAAGCGAGGAGGCATCCTCATCGAAGGATATTTCAACGACGGTCGGAAAGGGACCATTGGTATGGACTGGTAAAGCCGGTGCTGCACCCTTTTTTCCCTTGCACTTTCCCGGCATTCATTAGCTTTGCCTCTAAATAAGTAAAACCATGCGGCGGGAAAACATCAGGGACATGCTCCGCGCGCTCGGAGTCAGTCGCGCCAATGCCGGCGTCTCCACGGGCACTCGGTGGCTTCGTTCACAGGGTTCGATAATATCATCTGTATCACCAGTTGACGGCAAAGTTGCTGGCACCGTCCAGGCTGCGGATAGCGCTGCGGTCGACCGCGTTCTTTCCGTTGCGTCGGAGGCGTTTCTCGACTGGCGCAGCTGGCCCGCACCGCGGCGGGGAGAAGTTGTGCGGCAAATTGGTGAAGCGCTGCGGCGAAACAAGAAGGCACTGGGAACACTCGTGTCGTACGAAATGGGGAAGTCGCTCCAGGAAGGACTAGGTGAAGTGCAGGAGATGATCGATATATGCGACTTTGCCGTAGGGCTGTCGCGACAATTATACGGCCTCACTATGCACTCGGAGCGTCCGCATCACCGGATGTACGAACAGTGGCACCCACTGGGTCCGGTAGGCATTATTACAGCTTTTAATTTTCCCGTGGCTGTGTGGTCGTGGAATGCCATGATCGCATGGGTGTGCGGCGATACCTGTGTGTGGAAGCCGTCTGAGAAAACACCCTTATGCAGCATCGCGTGTCAGCGAATCGTAAGCGAAGTCTTTCGCAAGAACAAGGTTCCGGAAGGCGTCTCCTGCGTTGTGAATGGCGATTACCGCGTCGGGGAGATGCTTGCGCGGGACTCGCGCATTGCGCTGGTGTCGGCGACGGGTTCGACGCGCATGGGTAAGGCGGTCGCCGCTGTTGTAGCTGCCCGGCTGGGAAGGCTCCTTTTGGAGTTAGGCGGCAACAACGCGATCATTATCACCGAAAATGCCGATCTGGACCTGTCGATTCGTGCGGCGTTATTCGGAGCCATTGGCACGGCGGGACAACGTTGTACAACTACCCGACGCCTTATCATACATGAGTCCGTTTACGAAGAGGTGCGCGACCGGTTGAAGAACGCGTATAACAACCTCCAGATCGGCAACCCCCTGGATCCTGCCTGCCACATGGGTCCGCTCATTGATGCACAGGCTGTGAAAGGTTATCTTAAGGCGCTGAAAGAAATTCGCGCTGCGGGTGGCCGTTTTGTAGTGAAAGGGGGCCTATTGAAAGGAAAGGGTTACGAATCCGGCTGTTATGTCAAGCCGGCAATTGCTGAGGTAAAGAACGAATATCCGATCGTGCAGGAGGAGACGTTTGCGCCCATCCTGTACCTGATCCGTTACAAGACCCTTGAGGAAGCCATAGCGTTGCACAACGGTGTTCGCCAAGGCCTGTCATCAGCCATTATGACCACCGATATGCGGCAGATGGAGCGGTTTCTTTCCGTTAGCGGCTCCGATTGTGGTATAGCCAATGTTAACATTGGCACGTCAGGTGCTGAGATCGGCGGCGCTTTTGGCGGGGAAAAAGAGACGGGTGGTGGGCGTGAGTCGGGATCCGACGCCTGGAAGGCCTACATGCGGCGGCAGACGAGCACCATCAACTATGGTGATACGCTCCCGCTAGCGCAGGGAATTAAGTTTCAAATCTGACACCGTGTTTGTAAATATTTATCAAAACCTTATTTTTATACATTCAACGATAAGCCATGGCTGAAAGAAAGTACCGAACCGTTATGCTCATTGATGACAATGAGATCGACAATCTCATTAATCAAAAGATGATAGAGGCGGCGGCCATTACAGAAAACATCTACACTCACACCGGCGCGAAGAGCGCTATCGAATTTCTTCGGAACATGGAGCAGCTCGACGTTGCTGAAAAGGTGCTGCCCGATGTTATTTTTCTCGATATCGACATGCCCCTGATGGACGGCTTCCAGTTCCTGGATGAGTTCGAGAAACTCAGCGATACGACGAAGAACAAGTGCAAGATCGTTATGCTTACTTCGTCCATCAACCCGCAGGACTTCAACCGCTCAAAGAAGTACGACAACGTTAAGCTCTATCTGAACAAACCGTTGTCACACGACAGCATTCAGCAGCTGAGCGTTTAGACTTCCGTAAGCTTAGAAACGAGTTTCTCGTCGAGCTTTACCAATCGGGTAGGGGAGAAATAATTTACCTTTATGGTGCTCAATTTCGGGATGATCATATGGATCTTCTTCGCTTTCTCCTTCTTCGCTTCGCTGGTAGCGATCTTTAGTATTTTGATGAACAACTGGATGTTCTCACAACTGTCTTTGCCGAACAGCCGGATCTGGCGTTGAATGCTGTTGGACAGCTGGTTGAACAATTCGTAATCCTTGAGCAACGTATACTGAAGCGCCAGGAGCGATTTGATCTCGAGCTGGACGAACGGATACTTTTTCAGACTGACCTCATTCAACAGGTTGTTGATCAGTTTTGCAGCCTCTTCGTGTTTGTCGGCATAGTGGCACGACAGGGCACGATAGGTCACGTAAATGATGTGTTTGGGAACATCCTGCGTATCGACCTCCAGGTCCATGAACAGACTCTCGTTGTCGGCATATAATTCATGCTCGATGCCCAGGCGGATGTGACGTTCAATCTTAGAGATCAGGAACTGGGCAGGGAAACAATACGTAGAGTAATTTACCATCAGGTTGGCGCACGCGTCGTTCACCTCTTCGTAATATTTCTCCGCCTGCCGGTATACTTTGTAGTGGTTGTAGTATTCCAGTTTCAGAAATTCAAATACGAGGTTCAGGTGGTAATAGATGGCGTCCAGGTGATAGCTTTCGAAAATCTTCTGAACCCGGTCGAAAATATCTTCAATCGATTCGCCGTCCTGGTTGAGATTGTCGTCAACTTCAACGAAAAGACGGTGAAAAATGTACATGCAGCTCTGAAAAACGTACAAACGGTGGGACTCGTACAGTTTTGCTACATTTTGCATTTCGCGCATCAGGAGGGTAAGACCCAGGTTTTCCGTCGGATCCCCCGTCATCAGGTAGTCGCCGTATTTCTTGAAATAATCGGCCAGCAAATCCTCGGCCTTGTCCACTGCCAGCATGTAGGCCACGTGGCGGTTGTAGGCCTGGGAGTACTGGAAATAATCCGGTGAGTTCGTATTTAGTTTCTTGAGCGACTTGTAAATAACTGTTAGCTCGTTGGCGAGGTCGTAGTCTATGAGCTCCTTCTCCAGTTTCTTTAGTGTGGCCACAGCAATAGCCTTCTTTTTGGTAAACAACACCTCGTTGATGTTGGCCCCCTTCCGGAGCACGTCCGTGCGCGGACTCTCGAGCTGCTCCATGAGATATTCCTCTATCTTAAGATTCAGCCTGGAACGAAGCGTATAGTAGGCGTTGGCGTTGACGTCGAGCTCGCTCATGATCTTGTTGTCAGACAACTGGCGCTCGCGCAATGCCTTCAGCAGGTAGGCTGACTTTTCTGCGTTGCTCTCGATCAGTGAATCATAGATTGCTTTGAAGTCTTTCTCCGAAAGCTGCTTGATGATATTCTTCAGTTTAGCCATTAGCCGGGGTGTGCATTTTCGCCGGAAAATTTACAAAAATTATTCGTGCTTGCAATAAGCGCCTGATTCGGTACACGCGTTCAATATACTGCTTTTGCACGCACCGCCGACGTTGTCGGCCCAAAGTTGTAGTTTTACAGTGCAGTCGTTATGATTGATATCAGGCTACTTGTCGTCACCTTTTTCCTCGCCGCGCACACGGGTTGGTGTCAGCCGGCAGCCGCCCACCGTGCACTGCGTGCTATAGATGATGAACGCTGGGAAAAGAGCAGGACTGCCCTCGACAAGGCGTGGCAGAAGGATAGTACGGCCGTAATGACGCTGTACGCGCTCTCCCGTTACTATTTTCATCCCGGGAATCCGGCCTACGACCTGGATGCTGCACACGGGTTTGTCATAAGAGCACGGGCCGCACCAGCCGTACGACGCGGACCGGACAGCCTGACGCTCGAGCGGTTTCATCTTGCGATCGACAGCGCGGCATTTTCCCGTGCCCGCACATTGCACGCGAGTGACGCTTACCGGTTTTTTCTTGATCGCTATGGACATGCCGCGCAGCGCGATTCAGCACGACTGCTGTTGCATCAAGTGGCCTGGAACGACGCCGTCGGCATCGACACGCCGGAGGCTTTCGAACAATACCTCGAAGAATTTCCTGAGTCGGCCTATGCTGAACGAGCACGTGCGCGTCGCGAAGAGTTGCTCTTCAAGACACGCACCAAAGATCAGCGGCTCGAAAGCTTCGAAGCGTTTCTCATGGAATACCCGGAGTCGCCTTACCGCCACATCGTAGAGGAGCAAATCCTCGAAATCTTCACTGCCGACGGCAGCGCTGCGAAATACGCTGCGTTTCTCGCGAGATATCCTTCAGGTCCTGCGGCGCGCAAGGCTGCTGACATTCTGTATCATCTTACTCTTGAGACTGGCGCATTCCTGGAGCGCCCCTTCTCCTTCGCTGCCGATTCCCTCAGGCGTATCGCTGACCTCAACGCCGCTGTGCTCGTCCCTTTCATAAGTGATAAGCGGTTTGGTTTCATGGATACTTCGGGACAGGAAATTGTCGCCGCCGAAGCTCCATCCCTTCACGACGAATACCGCTGCGGTGGCATACGCGAGGATGTACTCGTTCACAACAACAAGGTGATGGCGCGCGACGGAAGCGTACTCTTCCGCGGACCCGTATCTGAGCTGCACGACATGGGCTTTGGCTTCATAGGAATCGAAACATCGGGATGTTACCGCGTTCTCCACAAGAGCGGGTTTGGTGTTGGCAACAACTGCCTTCAGGATGCAACAATTCTTGAAGGACGTTTCGTCGCCCTGGCCGATGCTAGTCACTGGTCGATCTTCACGCTCACCGGCAGAGAACTTACTTCCGGATGGGATGCGGTGAAATCGACGGGCTCTGCCATCGCGCTTCAGAAGGACGACCGTTGGCACCTTGTGAGCTTTTCGCAATTGGGTCGTGTAGCTGACATGCACCCGCTGAATAACCTCGAGGCGTACGATGATATCAGCGTGTGGCCCGGCGATCGCGTATGGGTCAAACGCGGTGACCATGAGGCTGTGCTGGATGAGAACCTGCAAACGGAGATACCATTTGGTACGCACCATTTATACCCGGAAGTGTTTGGTGCACGATGTGTGACAGACCAGGGTACAAGCGTGTTCGTTGGAACACGTCAATCCACCTCCTTCGAAGAAGTTATTGTACAGGCTGGACGGATCGCGGTGCGACGCGCGGGAAAGTGGCACCTGTATGATCACCGCACCGACTCGTGCAGTGCGCAGTATGACAGCATTTCCTTTGTCGGTATTTTTGCAGCCGGACACCGCGGCGATACAACGCGAATTTTTTTCGACGAGAGCAACGTGCGCGACTTTGTGAAAACACCTCTTCAGTTCGTCTCCGGCCGACACGGCAGCGCCTATTTGCAAGCGGGTAATAACAAACTTTCGCTCTTTGATCGCTTCGGTAACCTGATGTTTGAAGGAACCTACGATGGCATTCAGCATGCTGGAGGAGACTATTTTATCGTGAACCGAAGGGAAAAGAAAGGCGTCGTATCGCGCGATGGCAAACCGCTCTTGCCAGTCGTCTATGATGCGATCGGCGATGTCGACGGCGACCGCATTCCGCTGCTGCGCAACATGAACTTCGGAATGTATAGCATAGCGACCGGAAGGGAGATCCGCCCGTCTTACGAAAAGAATATCATCCCTTATAATAACGACCTGTTAATCGCCTGGCGCAGGGGCAAGTGCGGCATCATTGATTTCAATAACAGCGTTCGTATCCCGTTCAGATACGACGCATTCAGGTTTTGGAACGACACGGCGGCATGGGCTCGTGAGGGCGACGTCTGGAAGATCATTGAACTGAACAAGGGCGTTGCGCAGATAGAGTCCATACCCGAGTTTCGAATCGTCAGCGAGACGGACCAGGAAATCATTGTGATCGCCCGAAGGGACGCAGTCTTCGGTGTGTTAAGCAGCACACGAGGCGTGGTGATCCCTCTTGAGTATACGGAAATTATGAACGTCGGCACGGCCGAATCGCCCCTGTTCTTCGCCGAAAAGCACGTCCGGGAAGCTGACCTGTCTGTAGTCATTTACTACGATGCTCACGGTAACGCTGTGCGGCACCAGGCACTCGAAGCAGACGAGTTCGATCAGTTATCGTGTGATCAATAGTCAGGAACCATTCCCCGCGGCCCTGGCATCGCCAGCGGAGCCCAACGCTGAATACCGATTGTCCTCTCATGGCACCTGGTGGTCCTCCCAAATGGCCACATAATTAACCCCGATTCCGTGCTTTTGGCGCACGGAATGTTAATATTGTAAAAAAATACGGCTATGATACGGATAGGATTCAGTGTACTTTTTTGCATTCTGATATTTGCGGCCCATGCCCAGGATGGAGTGAAAAAACCGAAGCTTGTGGTGGGGATTGTGGTGGACCAGATGCGTCGCGAATATCTCGACCGGTTCTACGACCGGTTTGGCGACGGAGGCTTCCGCCGCATGTTGCAGGAAGGTTTCGATGTTAGAAATGGTCACTACAATTACTTCCCAACGGTAACAGGTCCCGGACACGCTTCCGTATACACGGGCACCACGCCTGCGGTACATGGCATCATCGGCAACAGCTGGTATGACCGGCAGACCAAAAAGTCAGTGAACTGTGTTGAAGATGCCGCCTGGAAGCCTGTGGGTAACCCCGATGGCAACGGCGACGTATCGCCCTCGCGCATGCTCTCCACCACCATCACGGACGAGCTCAAACTGGCGACACAAAAGCGTGCAAAGGTAATCGGCGTTTCCTTTAAGGATCGAGGAGCTGTACTGCCTGCTGGTCACATGGCAGACGGTGCATTCTGGTACGACGGCAAGACCGGCACTTTTATCAGCAGCACATACTACGTTTCTGAACTCCCCACGTGGGTACAGAATTTCAACAAGCAGGGCCTGGCTGACAAATATCTCAACCAGGAATGGAAGACCCTTTATCCTATCGAGCAATATGTCGCCAGCGGTAAAGACGACTCCCCGTATGAGAGCGTGTTCCGCGGCAAGACGTCGTCTACCTTCCCCTATGATCTGAAATCACTTCGGAAGCAGAATGGAGACTTTGGTATGATCGTGTCGACACCGTTTGGCAACGACCTGCTTACCGAATTTGCCAAGGCTGCGCTGACCGGTGAGAAAATGGGACAGGGAAGCGAGACCGACTTCCTTACGATCTCCTATTCGACTCCGGATGCTATTGGCCACCAACTTGGACCCAATGCCGTAGAAGTGGAGGACATGTACCTGAGGTTAGACCGTAACCTTGCCGATTTGCTTTCGTTCCTGGACCGGCACGTAGGCAACGGCAACTACGTCGTGTTCATTACTGCCGATCACGGTGTGAGCAACGTGGCACAGGAACTGACCGACAACAGGATACCCTCGGGATACTTCAGCACATCGCAGATGCGTGAGGGACTTAAGAAATACCTGGCGCAATATTTCCCGGACAAAGACCTGATCGAAGCGGTCAGCGGCAACCAGATCTTTTTCAATAACGACTTATTTGAAACGAACCCTCGCAATTCCGGAATTGATTTTCTTATTGCCTCGGAACTGATCTCGCGGTATCTCATGACGCTCGACGGCGTGGCGAACGTGTATACGGAAAGTGTACTGCGTAATGCCCGCTTTGACGAGGGGGGCGTCAAGGGAATGGTAGTTCGCGGCCATCATCCGCGGCGCGGGGGCGACATCGTCTACGTGCTCGAACAAGGGTGGTACGCGTCGGACAGCAAGGTAGGTTCAACCCACGGGTCGCCGTACACTTACGATACACATGTCCCGATACTCTTTTACGGTGGCGGCATCAAGAAGGGATCGACGGTGCGCTATCACACTGTAACCGACATTGCCCCGACACTGGCGATGATCCTTCGCGTGAAGTTTCCGAGTGGCTGTACAGGCCAGCCCATAGCGGAGTTATTCGAATAGCTGCTACTGCAGTTGCTGTGCGACAATTTTGAGGCCTTCGGCAAAGTTGTGAGGTTGGTAGCCCAATTCCCGTCTTGCTTTCTCTATGATGAAGCCGGTTCTTGGCGGGCGGCGTGCGGCCTGTCGCAGCGCTTCGGAGTCGACAGGGCGGATCAATGACGCATCCAGTTGAAAGTGTTCCGCGGTGCGCAACGCCATCTGATAGGGGGATAGTAAGTCGTCGCCCGATACATGATAGATGCCCGTTGCACGCAGGGATGTCGCACTCCAGCACCCCACGGCCAGATCTTCCGCAAGGGTGGGTGTCCGCCATTGGTCGTTGACGACCCGAATGACTTTTCCTTGTTCGAGGCTCTGCTTAACCCATAAGACGATATTTGTGCGCACCTGATCGTGTGTGACGCCATACACGAGGGCGGTACGCACAATGCTATAGGGCAATCCCGAAGCTGCAACGATCTGCTCACCGGCCAGCTTGGAACGACCGTAAAAATTTGCCGGCGCAGGTGCGTCGTTTTCGTCCAGCGGACCATACGCTCCGCTGAAGATGAAGTCTGTGGAGAGGTACATGAAATAACAGGGGAAACCAGAGCAGGCCCTTGTCAGATGCCGCACCGCCTCTACGTTCACATACCAGCATGCGTCCTGGTTCAATTCGCATTCGTCCACTTGGGTCATGGCGGCCGTGTGAATCACCACCTGCGGGCGGAGGCTTTGTAAAAAGTGAGTAACGTCGTTGGCTTTCGTAATGTCAAGCCGGGCGTACGAAGCCCGGTACGGCAGTTGGACACCAGATCTGGTCGTTCCGATCAGGTCAACATCCGCTTGATGCTGGAGCAGGTTGAGCAATTTCTGTCCAAGAAGACCGTTCGCACCTGTTACCAGGACTCTTGTTGTTTGACGTTTAGCGGTGACGATGGCTACATGTTTTCCGGATACCGGTAACCGTACAGCTTTTCAATCTTCTTTTTGGGCATCAGCTCGACGGTTACTTTCATATGAATATTTTCTATTGGGCGGTTATTTTGATCAGTAGGTTGTTCCGCGATCCAGTCGACGACTTCCAGTCCCTTGATGACCTTGCCAAAAACGGTGTACTCACCGTCGAGGTGTGGAGCGCCGCCCACCGTTGTATAGATTTCCAGCCGACGGGGGTCGATGGGTTTGTCAAGTTGAAGTCCAGTCTCGGCCTGAATGCGAGGCTTGAGGCTTAGCACTTTCTTCATGTAGCCTTCCATATCGCCCATTTGGTACAGGCGCGAGAGTGTATCGAACAGCGGTTGATTTTCGGGTTTGATGAGAATCTGCTGCAAGCCTTTGTTGAGCTGATCCTGATCCGTAGTAAGTTCATCACTTGTGAAGACGCGTCCTTGTACAATATAGAACTGGCTTCCGCTTGACGCTTTGGACGGGTTGATGTCGTTGCCGAGCCGCGCGGCCGACAACACGCCCCGCTCGTGGATGAAACGCGAGTCGATCTCAGCGGGTACGGTGTAGCCGGGCCCACCGTTGCCCAGTTTTTCGCCAGGCTTTGATCGCTTCGAGTCGGGGTCACCGCCCTGAATCATGAATCCTTCAATGACCCGGTGAAACAACAGGCTGTCAAAGAAGTGTTCCTCCGCCAGCTTGATAAAATTCTTCTTATGCTGCGGTGTTTCGTCGAACAGCAGCGCGACCATGTCACCGTACTTGGTGTGAATGGTGACCACGTAGTCTTTGTTCTGCGCGCATCCCGACACGGCGCTGCACAGTGCCAGGATGGCAGCAAGTACAAACCTGTTCATAAGAATCGGTTTTCGGGTGGGACTGAAATCGGGCCTACAAGTTAAGCAGGTCAGAGATTATTCCGAATTTCTTCGAGTATTTCTTTTCCCCCCTGCGAGAGGACTTCGGCGGCAACTGCCTGGCCGAGCTCTTTCCCGTCAGAAAGTGGCGTTGAACGCTTCACTTTTACGACTCTTTTCCCATCGAGGGAAATGATCCCGGCCTTCAGGGTGACGTGTTCGCCATCCGCCCGGGCATATCCAAATGCAGGTATGCTACAGCCGCCTTCAATTCCCTTGAGAAAAGCGCGCTCCGTGCGCACACAGATCTCTGTAGTTGCGTCGTTCACCCATTGTGCAACGGCCGCCTTCTTTGCAAAGTCCAGCTTTTTGTGGCATTCGACCGCTATAGAACCTTGGCCGACTGCGGGGACAAAGTAACTTGTACCGATCTCTTCGACAATGTATTCTTCATACCCGGAGCGGCGCACGCCCGCGTAGGCAAGAACCAGTGCATCAAAATTGCCATCCTTCATTTTTTCCAACCGGGTCTGCAAATTTCCCCGTGCCGGAACAATGCTGACGTGGGGATAGAAATGGCGGAGAAAAGCCACGCGTCGGGTGGACGAAGTGCCGACAACGGGAGATCCGGATTGGAGGCTGAACGAGGGGTTGAGGCTAATGATAACGTCGTTCGGTTTTTCGCGTTGAGTAAACGCGACGATTTCCAGGTCGTCAGGAAGTGTCGATGAAAGATCCTTTGCGCTGTGCACGGCAATGTCGATCGAACCATCGAACAATCCTTGCTCAATTTCCTCTGTGAAAACCCCCTTGCTTCCGATCTTCGATATGGCCACGTCGAGCAGGGTGTCGCCGCGCGTAGTGATGGGAATGATCTCAGTGGCATAGCCGGAAGCCTGGATAAGGCTGGCTACGTGTTCCGCTTGCCACATGGCAAGCTTGCTTCCCCGTGTGCCTATTCGAATGATCCG
>Ga0079224_100009873_pt1 | contig 13066 bp, 11 predicted proteins | sample Stecom2015_FD_80414 | JGI IMG/M metagenome (GOLD analysis project Ga0079224, IMG submission 80414) | Agricultural soil microbial communities from Utah to study Nitrogen management - Steer compost 2015 | ecosystem: Environmental > Terrestrial > Soil > Agricultural land | place: USA: Utah... | reverse complement strand
GCGCCGGCGGCATCTGCCGCAGCATCCGCAGCACGTCACGCGGTCCGGGCAGGGGCGCGGTGAGCCGGTCGGAGAAGTCGCGCCGCCGGCCCGGCCGATCCGGCGACCGGTCCACCATGCCGTCAAGGCTACGGGAGGGCGTGCCGGGACCCGCCGGAACCGCTCGGCTCAGGCGGCGGCCGCGGTGGCCGCGGCGCCGCCGCTGCGGCGCCGCCGACGGCGGCGGGAGCTGCGGGACCGGGTACCCGCGTCGGCGGCCGGCTGCGCCGCCGAGGTGTCGCCGGTCACGGCGCTGTCCGCAGCGGCCGGGCCGTCCGGACCGGCCGGCCGGTCGGACCCGTCCGGGCCGGGGGAGGCACCGGCGGCCACGTCGCCGGCGGGCCGCGGTGATCCCGCCCGGGCCCGCCGACGTCGGCGGCGCGATCCCGGCGTGGACTCGTCACCGTCGGAACCGCGCGGGCTGCCCGTCCCGCCGCCACGGGAGCGTGGCCGGTCACGGCGGGCGCGCCGGTCACCGCGCCGGCCACCGGACCGCCCGCCGAGGTCCTCCTCCTGCTCGGCGGCGAGGCCGGCCCGGGACCGCTGGGCGTGCGGCAGCTCTCCGGTCACGTCGGTGGGGATGTCGAGGTCGGTGTAGAGCCAGGGCGAGGTGTGGTAGGTCTCCGGCGGCTCGGGCACGCCCAGTCCGAGGGTCTTGTCGATCAGGCCCCACCGGGCCAGGTCCTCCCAGTCCACGAACGTCACCGCCACCCCGGTCGCGCCCGCGCGTCCGGTGCGCCCGATCCGGTGGGTGTAGGCGTCGGGGTCCTCCGGGCAGTCGTAGTTGATCACATGGGTGACGCCGAGGACGTCCAGACCCCGCGCGGCGACGTCGGTGGCGACGAGGACGTCGACCTTGCCGTTGCGGAACGCCCGGAGCGCCCGCTCCCGCGCCGACTGGCCGAGGTCGCCGTGCACCGCGGCCACTGCGAACCCGCGGAATTCGAGCTCGGAGGCGATCTTGTCGACGCCACGCTTGGTCCGCGCGAAGATCATCGTCAGGCCGCGGTCGCGGGCCTGGAGGATCCGGGACACCATCTCGATCTTGTTGAGCGCGTGTGCCCGGTAGACCAGCTGCCGGGTCTGCGGCGCCTGCTCCGGCGCGTCCGGGTCACTCGCGTGGACGGTGACCGGCGTGCGCATGAACCGCCTGGCCAGGGCCACGATCGGGGCCGGCATGGTGGCCGAGAAGAGCATGGTCTGCCGCTCGGCCGGCAGCATCGCCAGGATCCGCTCGACGTCGTCGAGGAAGCCGAGGTCGAGCATGCGGTCGGCCTCGTCGAGCACGAGCGTGCGCACCGCGTCCAGGCGCAGGTGTCCCTGGTGGGCCAGGTCGAGCAGGCGGCCGGGCGTGCCCACGACCACCTCCACGCCGCGGCGCAGCGCGTCGACCTGCGGCTCGTACGCCACGCCACCGTAGATCGCCACCACCCGTACCTGCCGGGTGGCGCCGGCGGTGGCCAGGTCGTCCGCCACCTGCAGCCCCAGCTCCCGGGTGGGGACGACCACCAGCGCCTGGGGTACGCCCGCCGCGCCCTCCCCGGGTGCGGTGACCCGCTCCAGCAGCGGCACTCCGAAGGCGAGGGTCTTGCCGGTGCCGGTGGGTGCCTGGCCGATGACGTCGGAACCCCGCAGCGCGATGGGCAGCGCGTACTCCTGGATCGCGAACGTCTGGGTGATGCCGACCGCGGCCAGCGCCTCGACCGTCTCAGGGCGGACGCCGAGGGCGGCGAAGGTCGGGCTGTCCGGGCGGACGGGTCGGAACCGGCTGCCGTTCGGCGCGGCGCCGGCGGGTGCGTGCCGGGATTCGCTGGTTGTCTCGGTACGGGTCATGGGGTGGTTGTCGGTTCCCCTTCATCGGGCCACCGGCGTGCGCGACGCCGGTGGACGGGCGCCCCCGGTCAACGGGGCGCGAGCTGACAGGTGCGGCGCGCGGTGCGTGGTCTGCCAGCGGGCACACGCGCCGTGGGCGCACTGCCCACGGTCCCGCGCCATCATACGTGGCCAAGCATACGTCACTGCCTCCTGACCTCGGCGGATGGCGCGCCGGAAGGGCGGGAGGAGGGGCCTTGGCGGCCTCGGCCGGAGCCGGAGCCGCGGCGACGCGGCGTGCGGGTGCGGTGGCGGGCCCGGGGCGGGACAGGGCCGTACGCGTGCGGTCGGCGGGCGGGTTAGCCTGCCAGGGGTGCAGCACAGGAGCGACCCGGACCCGGCCGCCGTGGCCGACCTGCTCGGCATGCTGGCCTACGGCGAGCTGCTGGCGTTCGACCGGATGGCGGCCGACGCCCGGCTCGCCCCGGACCTGCGACGCCGCGCGGTGCTGTCGGAGATGGCCGGCGCCGAGATGGCCAACTACCGGCTGCTGGCCCGCCGGCTGACCGAGCTGGGGGTCGAACCGGCGGACGCGATGGCGCCGTACCTCGAACCGCTGCGGGACTATCACGACCGGACCCAGCCGCATGACTGGCTGGAGGCGCTCACCAAGGCGTACGTGGGCGAGGGCATCGCCGACGACTTCTTCCGGGAGGTGGCCGCGTTCCTGCGCGAGCGCGACCGGGCCCTGGTGCTCCGGGTGCTCCACGAGTCGCGGTACCAGCAGTACGCCGCGGCGGAGATCGGCGAAGCGGTCCGCGAGGACGAACGGGTGCGCAGCCGGTTGTCCATGTGGGCGCGCCGGCTGGTCGGGGAGGCGCTGTGCCAGGCGCACCGGGTCGCGGCGGCCCGCCCGCTGCTGGCGGGGCTGATCGTGGCGGGTTCGGGGGACCAGGCCGGGGTCCAGGCGCTGTTCAAGCGCCTGATCCACGCCCACAGCGAACGCATGGCCACGGTCGGCCTGAACAGTTAGGTCGGCCTGAACAGCGTCTAGGTCGGCCTGAACAGTCAGGTGAGGGCGGGCGCCGGCGGCGCCTCGCGTCGCGATCCGGTGACGGCCGGCCGCTCAGGCGGGGATGAAGCCGACCGGGCGGGCGGGCTGCTCAGCGATCTCCACGTAGGCGAGCTTGTCGACCGGGACGATCACCCGGCGACCCCGCTCGTCGACCAGCTGCAGCGTGGTGCGGGAGGTGAGGGCCTCGGTCACCGCCTTCTCCACCTCGTCCGGCGTCTGCGCGCTCTCCAGCGTCAGTTCGCGGGGAGCGTTCTGCACGCCGATCTTGACCTCCACCAGTGACTCCTCGGCTCGTTGGCTCGGTGCGATGCCTGCTGGTTGCGCTCCTGCCCCGGCGTCCGGGCCGCCCCGGCGCGGGCTACGGGTTCGCCGCCGACGATACCTGGGCCTGGGCCTCGGTCTGCAGCGGGAAGCTCGCGATGCCCCGCCAGGCGAGGGCCGCGAGGAGCTCCTCCGCCTCCTCCTTGGGCACCGTCCGGCCGCCGGCCAGCCAGAACCGGGCGGCGGTATGGGCCGCGCCCACCAACCCGGCGGCGAGCAGCTCGGCACGCGCCCGCCCGACCCCGGTGTCGGCCATGATCGTGTCTGCGATGGCCTCGATCGACTCCCGTTCGGCCCGCTCGACCCGTTCCCGTGCCGACGGTTCGTTGCGCAGGTCCGACTCGAACACCAGCCGGAACGCCTCGCTCTCGTGGTCGATGAGGTCGAAGTAGGCACGCATCGCCGCGTGCACCCGCTCCCGGTTGTCGGTGGTGCTGGCCAGGACCTCACGGACGCGGGTCGCCAGCGCCTCGCAGTGCTGGTCGAGCAGTGCCAGGTACAGCTCCAGCTTGCTGGGGAAGTGCTGGTAGAGGACGGGCTTGGAGACACCGGCCCGCTCGGCGATGTCGTCCATGGCGGCCGCGTGGTAGCCCTGGGCGACGAAGACCTCCTGGGCGGCGGCGAGCAGCTGCCTGCGCCTGGCGGACCTCGGCAGCCGGCCGGTCCGGGCGGCGGTGGGAATCGTAGCGGCCATCCCTTCCTCCATCGGTGCGTGGTGTCCAGTACATCATTTCCTACGCCCGAGTGGCTCAAGGTTCGGTCCGCCGGACCTTATCGGAACGGGTCGTGCACGGTACCCTCACGGTGGGCGACCGAGGAGTGAACGGTGGACGAGGGGACAGGCAACGACGGCAGGGCCACCCGCAACGGTGTCGACGCAGCCGGGACCTCCGGCTGGCGCACGCCGATCAGCGAGGCACTGCGGGCACACCCGGGCCGGCCGGCGGAGGCGTCGCCGGAGCGGTCGCCTGAACAGCCGGCGCCGCGGCCGGCCCGACCGTCACCGGCACCCGCCCGGACCGCGGTCGGTGCCGGCGGGGCCGGCACGGGCGCCGCACCGGGTCTGGACGACCCCACCCCGCCCGGTGGTGTGCCGCTGACCGAGCCGCCGCTGTGGCGGGAGGCGGTCCGGTTCGCTCCCACGTCTCCGGCGCCCTACCAGTGGGACGAGCCGTCGCCCGCCGCGGAGCCCGGCGGACACCGGGACGACGCGCCGGCCGCCGCGCCGGCGTCCGCATCGGCGGCCCCGGCGGTCGCACCGGCGTCCCCGGCCCCGGCACCGGCTGCGGTACCGGTCGCGGGGTCGGCCTCGGCGCCGTCGGCCGGCGAGGCGCCCTCCGCGCCGCCGGCCGCCACCCGGGGCGGCGGGACACCGCCCACCGGCGGCATCCGCGGCCGGGGAGGTGACCTACCCCAACGCGTGCCGGCCGAACCGGACGTACCGGACCTCGGCGAGCCGCCGGCCGTGGCGCCGCCGGCGGAGGCACCCGAGCTGGCGCGCATCGCCACCCGGCTGCGCCACGGCGACGTGCCCAGGCCGGCGCCGGGCGACGGGTTCAACGTGGACGAGGTGCTGGCCGCGGTCCGGGCCGTGCCCGGGGTGCGGGCGGCCACGCTGCGCGCCAGCCACACCGGCGCGCACACCCTGCGCCTGGACCTGTCCGAGGACGCCGACCCGGTCCAGGTCAGCCGCGTCGTGGCCCGGATGCTCCAGGAACGCATGGGCCTGTCCGCCGCCCCGCACTACGTCCCACCGGCCCGCCGGGCGCCGCGGGAGGCCACCGCCCCGGCCGGTTCCGGCGCCGGCGACCGCCGGCGAAGGCAGGAGAGCCCGTCGGATGCCGCCACTGCGGACGCCACCGCGCCGCGGCCGGACGCCGCCGGACCGCGGGCCTCCACCGGCACGGAGCCCGACGCCGGCCCGGCGTCGCGGGAGGACCGGCCCCTTCCGCCGCCCGGCACCCGGTACGGACCGCGCGTGGTGATCGACAACGTCCAGGTCAACGTGGTGGGCACGCACGCCACCGTGCAGGTCCAGCTCGCCGCGGGCGGGCGGCGGGCGATCGGTCTGGCCAGCGGCCCGGCGATCGACTCGTACGTGGTGCGCCTGGCGGCGGTGTCCGCCGCGAAGGCGATCGACCAGCTGATCGACGGGACGGCGCGATCCGACCGGCCCTCCCGCTGTTTCGTGGAGCACACCGGCGTGGTCCCGTTCGGCAGCACCGAGGTGGCCGTGGTGGTGGTGATGCTGGTCTGCGGCGGATGGGTCGAGCAGCTGGCGGGCTCCGCCGTGGTGGACGGTGACGCCCGGCACGCGGCGGTGCGGGCCACCCTGGGAGCGGTGAACCGCCGGCTGGACGCCCTGCTCGCCGGCTGAGGCAGCGGCGCCCGGAGTGGCCAGATGAGGCGCGCGCTGCTCGCCCCGGACAGTGCCGTGCCGCCGCTGGACCGCCCTCCGCCCGCCCGGCCCGGTCGCAGGGTCCCGCTCGACGGCGCGATGGTCCACGTGCGGGAGACGCCGCCGACCGGTCCGGCGTCCGAGCCCGCCGTGTACGTCCACGGTCTGGGCGGCTCGTCCCTCAACTGGACCGACCTGGCGACGCTGCTGGCCGACCGGTTGCACGGGCAGGCGATCGACCTGCCGGGCTTCGGCCACAGCGACCCGACCCACCGGTACACGCTCACGGCGCTGGCCGGCCGGGTGATCCGCTGGATCGAGCATACCGGGCGAGGGCCGGTGCACCTGTTCGGCAACTCGCTGGGCGGTGCGGTAACGGTGAAGGTCGCCGCCGTGCGCCCCGACCTGGTCCGTACCCTCACCCTGATCTCCCCCGCGCTGCCCTTCCTCGACCCTCGCCGCACCGCCCAGGGCCAGCTCCTGCCGCTGCTGGCGGTGCCCCGGGCCAGCCGCCTGGCCGCGCGGATGCTGGCCGACATCCCGCCCGAGGAGCTGACCACCCGGGTGATCGAGACGGTCTACGCCGACCCGAGCCGGGTCTCCCCGCAGCGCCTGGCGGAGGCGGTGGAGGAGATCCGGCTGCGTTACCGGCTCGGCCACTACGTCGACGCGTACCTGCGGACCATGCGCGGCCTGGTGGCGGCGTTCGTGCGGGCGTACCTGCCCGGCACCGGGTCCTTGTGGCGGGCCGCCGCGGAGATCCGGGCGCCGACCCTGGTCATCGGCGGCCGGCAGGACCGGCTGGTCGACATCCGGGTGGCGCCCCAGGCGGCGCGGACCATCCCGGACAGCCGGCTGCTCATGCTCGACGGCGTCGGGCACGTGGCGCAGATGGAGGTGCCACGGCTGGTCGCCCGGGCGGTGGTGGGGATGCTGGACGAGGTCGCCGGCAGGCCGCCGAAGCCGGACGGTGCCCGGCGCTGGCGGTTGCCCCGCTCCTGATCCGGCCCGACCGGGCCGGGCGTGCCCGCGCCGGTGCCGGCCGCCGGCGGCTGGCGGGCAGGTGCCGGCTGTCAGGGACGTGTGCCAGACTGGTGGGCCATGCCCGGTTTCGGTGGACCCGGCGCGACCGGGACGCCCCGCCCACGGCGTCGCGGTGTGGCGCCCACGGCGCGCCACCGCGGGCCGCGGCCGCACCCGTACGCAACCCCGCGGCCGCCGTACCCGCGCCGGCCGGCGCCCGGGCCGGCACACGGACCGGCGGACCGGCCCGCGCCCGCGCGGCGGCGCAGGCGCCGGCTGGCGGTCAGCCTGGCCTTCGTGGCGGCCGCCCTGCTGAGCAGCGGGTACCTGGTGCTGTTCCCACCCGGGGAGGTGGCACCCGACCCGCCCCCGGCCGCCACGACCCCGCCGGCCACGACCGCTCCACCGACCCCGTCGCCCGAGCCCGAGCCGACGACCCCGCCGCCGGTGTCGCTGCCCGGCGACTTCCCCACCGACGGTCCCGGAGAGGTCCGGTACGCCCGGGGAACCGGCGACCAGATCGGTTCGGAGGGGCGGCTGGTGCGCTTCCGCGTGGCGGTCGAGACGAACATCGACGAGGATCCCGACGAGGTGGCCCGGTTCGTCGAGGCGACCCTCGGGGACCCGCGGGGCTGGACCGCCGACGGGCGGACCCGGTTCCAGCGCGTGCCCGGCGACGCCGCGCACGACCTGACCGTCAGCCTGGTGACGAGCGGGACCGCGGCTCGGATGTGCGGCAGCGCGGGCATGGACATCATCGGCGTCGGCCTGCCCGAGGGCGGTGTCTCCTGCCACTACTACGGTCAGGTCGTCCTCAACCTGAGCCGGTGGCGGATGTCGGTGCCGGAGTACGTGGCGGCCGGGGTGCCGCTGGAGCGGTACCGCCAGATGCTCGTCAACCACGAGATCGGCCACGGTCTCGGGTTCGGTCACGAGTTCTGCCCCGGGCCCGGCGCGCTCGCACCGGTGATGCAGCAGCAGTCGATCTCGCTGAACGGCTGCCGGCCGAACCCGTGGCCGTTCCCGGACGCGTAGGTCGGGCGTGCGGTGGCCGGCGGCCCGTGGCTCACGTCACACGGCGACCCCGTCACCCCGGCACGGACCGCGCAAGAATGGACCCTGTCGACCGATCCGACCCTGGGAGTTGAGCCGTGTCCCTGCCCCCACTCGTGGAGCCCGTCGCGGAGCTCACCACTGACGAGATCCGCCGCTACTCGCGCCATCTGATCATTCCGGACGTCGGCGTGGCCGGACAGAAGCGACTGCGCAACGCCAAGGTGCTCTGCGTGGGCGCGGGTGGGCTGGGCTCGCCGGCGCTGATGTACCTCGCCGCCGCGGGGGTCGGCACCCTCGGGGTGATCGACTACGACACCGTGGACGAGTCGAACCTCCAGCGCCAGGTCATCCACGGGCAGTCCGACCTCGGCCGGCCGAAGGTCCAGTCGGCCGCCGACCGGGTCCGCGAGATCAACCCACAGGTGAACGTGGTCACCCACGAGACCGCGCTGGACCGGGAGAACATCCTCGACATCTTCCGCGGGTACGACCTCATCCTCGACGGCACCGACAACTTCGCCACCCGGTACCTGGTCAACGACGCGGCGGTGCTGCTCGGCAAGCCGTACGTGTGGGGGTCGATCTACCGGTTCGACGGCCAGGCCTCGGTGTTCTGGGCCGAGCACGGTCCCTGCTACCGGTGCCTGTACCCGGAGCCGCCGCCCCCGGGCATGGTCCCGTCGTGCGCCGAGGGTGGCGTGCTCGGGGTGCTGTGCGCCTCCATCGGGTCCATTCAGGTCACCGAGGCGATCAAGCTCATCACCGGTACCGGTGAGCCGCTGGTCGGCCGGCTGGTGGTCTACGACGCGCTGGAGATGAGCTACCGCACCATCAACGTCCGCAAGGACCCCGACTGCGTGCTGTGCGGGCCGAACGCCACCCAGACCGACCTGCTGGAGGACTACGAGGACTTCTGCGGCGTGGTCTCCGCCGAGGCGCAGGCCGCGGCCGCCGACGCCACCATCACCGCCGCCGAGCTGCAGGAGTGGCAGCAGGCCGGCAAGGACGTGCTGCTGGTCGACGTGCGGGAGCCGGCCGAGTACGAGATCGTCCGGATCCCGGACAGCGTGCTCATCCCGAAGGACCGGATCCTGTCCGGGGAGGCGCTGGCGGAGCTGCCCCAGGACCGGCAGATCGTGCTGTACTGCAAGTCCGGCGTCCGCTCGGCGGAGGCGCTGGCCACGGTCAAGGCGGCCGGGTTCCGCGACGCCGTCCACCTGCAGGGCGGGGTGCTGGCCTGGGTCAAGCAGGTCGACCCTTCACTGCCGACGTACTGAGGCCGTACGCTGCGCTCGTGACGCCGTCCGCGCAGGTCGACCTGGACGCCGCCATCGGGTACGTGGTGGCCCACGGGGACGAGGTGGACCGGGCCCGGTTGGCGTACCTGCGCACCGGCGCCCACCCGGATCCGGCCGCGCTCGAGATCGTCGAGGCCGGCCAGGTCGGCGACGCCGGATGGCCGGGGCGGGAGGATGAGCGGGTGCCCTCCGTCGACGCCACCTGCTTCCGGTTCGCCGAGCTGGACGACCTGGGCGCACTCGGCCGGCCGGCGGCGCGGCAGGCGATGGACTGGCTGGCGGTGACCCAGCGGCCCGACGGGACGTGGGAGGAGGACCCGGCGCTGGCGGAGTCCGCCCCGCCGTGGGCCCGGCCGGGCGACCCGGAGGCCCGGTTGTACCTGACCGCGAACGCGGCGTTCTGGCTGTCCGCCGGAGGCCTTCAGGCCCGGTCCGGCGGTCCGCTGGACCGGCGGGTGGGCGGCGCGTACGCCGGCGTGGTCGCCCATGCTGCGGACGCCCTGGCCGCCAGCCTGGCCGAGGACGGGACGTGGCCGTCGTACCTGGTGACGGGGTGGCTGGGTGCGGCGGTGCTGTTCGGACAGGGACGCTACGGCGAGTCGGTCCGGATGCGCCTGGTGCTGCGGCGGCGGTTGGACGACATCCCGCCGTCGGGGCTGGCGTGGGCCGCGGCGGCGCTGCGCCGGCTGGGCCTGCCCGCGGACGACCCGTTCGTGGCCGCGGCCCGGCAGCGCCTGGCGCAGACCCAGCGCTCGGACGGGTCGTGGCCCAGCGAGGACGGGGACGCGTTCGTCGTCCACACCACGCTGACGGCGATCCGGGCCTGCCGCTGACCGGCGTCGACGTCGACTCCCGATGCAGCAGAGCGGCCCGGCCCGGCGTCTGTGGGGGCGTGGATCGCGCAGCGGGACCGGGCTGGGCCATGAACGCCGGGACGGAACGGGACTTCGGCGGTTTGCGTCGAGGCGCGCTCGCACAGCCTGTTCCGGATGGCCCTGGCCCTGACCGCGGACCGCCAGCAGGCCGAGGACCTCCTGCAATCGGTGCTGGCCGAGGCGTACCGGCGCTGGAGCCGGATCGAGGGCAACCCGGAGACGTACCTGCGGGCGGCGATGTACCGCCAGCGGGTGACGTGGTGGCGCCGGGCGCGCCGCGGCCGGGGGGTGAGCACCGCCGACCTCCCGGAGCGGGCCCGACGGGCTCGCCCCCGCCGGTGCGCCACCGGCGCCGCACCGCCGTGGGCGGATAGCCTGGGCGGGTGCCGCCGCTGGACCACCTGCTCCCGTTCGCCGCCGCCTCGTTCCTGCTCATCGTGGCCCCGGGCCCGTCGGTGCTGTTCGTCATCAGCCGGGCGTTGGCCTACGGGCGGAAGGTGGCGCTGGCGACGGTGGCGGGCAACGCCGCCGGCTGTGTCGCCCTCGCCGCCGCGGTGGCGGTCGGGATCGGCACGATCGTGCAGACGTCGGCGGTCGCCTTCCAGGTGATCAAGTTCGTCGGCGCCGCGTACCTGGTCTACCTCGGCATCCGCGCGTTCCGGCACCGCCGGGCGCTGCCGGCGGCGCTGGCCGCCGGCCGCCCGCCGCAGCGGGGCGGACGGACCTGGTGGGAGGGCTTCGTGGTGGGGGTGACGAACCCGAAGAGCGCGGTGTTCTTCGCCGCCGTCCTGCCCCACTTCGTCGACCCCGGCGCCGGCCACGCCAGCCTGCAGATGCTCGTGCTCGGCGCGGTGTTCGGCCTGATCGCGCTCGCCAGTGACAGCGGGTACGGCCTGGCGGCCAGCGGTGCCCGGGCGTGGTTCACCCGCTCGGCGCGCCGGCTGGAGCTGGTCGGGGGCGCGGCCGGGCTCACCATGGTGGGCCTCGGCGTCGCCCTGGCCGGCAGCGGCCGCACCGACTGATGACCGTCGGCGACGGCACCCTCCCGGTGACGGCACCCCTCAGCGGACGTGACCCGCGCCGGTGACGACGAACTTGGTGGAGGTCAGCTCCGGCAGCGCCATCGGACCGCGGGCGTGCAGCTTCTGGGTGGAGATGCCGATCTCGGCGCCGAACCCGAACTCACCCCCGTCGACGAACCGGGTGGAGGCGTTGACGAGCACCGCGGCCGCGTCCACCCGGGCGGTGAACTCGGCCGCCGCGGCCGCGGAGTCGGTGACGATCGCCTCCGAGTGCCCGGTGCCGTACCGTCCGATGTGGGAGATCGCGTCCTCCAGCGAGTCCACCACCTTGACCGCGATGTCCAGCGACAGGTACTCGGTGGCGTAGTCCTCCTCGGTGGCGGGGACCACCCTGGCGTCGTCCGCGCGGACCGCGCACACCCGCGGGTCGCCGTGCACCGTCACCCCGGCCCCGGTGAGCTCGGCGAGGATCCGGGGCAGGAACGCGTCGGCGACCGCGGCGTGCACCAGCAGCGTCTCGGCGGCGTTGCACACGCTGGGGCGCTGGGTCTTGGCGTTGAGCACGATCCGGCTGGCCATGTCCAGGTCGGCGGCGGCGTCGACGTAGATGTGGCAGTTGCCCACCCCGGTCTCGATCACCGGCACGGTGGACTCCTCCACCACCGAGCGGATCAGCGACGCGCCGCCGCGCGGGATCAGCACGTCGACCAGGCCCCGGGCCCGCATGAGCTGCCGGGCGGAGTCCCGGTCACTGGCGTCCACGAGCTGCACCGCGTCGGCCGGCAGGCCGGTGTCGGCCAGCGCGCCGCGCAGCACCTCCACGAGGGCCGCGTTGGAGCGGGCCGCCGACGACGACCCCCGCAGCAGCACGGCGTTGCCCGACTTCAGGCAGATGCCGGCGGCGTCCACGGTCACGTTCGGCCGCGCCTCGTAGATCATGCCGACCACGCCGAACGGGCCCCGGATCTGCTGCAGCCGCAGCCCGTTGGCCAGCGTCGACCCGCGCACCACCTCGCCCACCGGGTCGGGCAGGGCCGCCATGTCCCGCAGCGCGTCGGCCATCGCGGCGACCCGCCGCTCGTCGAGCGCGAGCCGGTCCAGCAGCGCCGCGGAGGTGCCGGCCTCGCGGGCGGCCGCGAGGTCGGCGGCGTTGGCCGCCAGGACCTCCGGCGACTGCTTCTCCAGCGCGTCGGCCATCGCGTGCAGGGCCGCGTCCTTGCGGGTACGGGTGAGCGTGGCCAGCCGGGAGGCGGCGACACGGGCGCGGACCGCCTGCGCGTGGACGGTCACCGCGGGGTCGGGACCCGCGGGGTCGGGACCCGACCGGAGCGGATCCGTACCGGCGGTGTTCGCGGGTGTGGTCATCCTGCACTCCGTTCCAGCAGTACGAGGTCGTCGCGGTGCACGACCTCCCGTTCGTAGGCCGGCCCGAGCGTGGCGGCCAGCTCCGCGGTGCTGCGACCCAGCAGGGGGGGCAGCTCGACGGCGTCGTAGTTGACCAGGCCCCGCGCCACCGCCCGGCCGTCGCCGTCGACCAGGTCGACCGGGTCGCCGGCGATGAAACCACCGTCGACCGCGGTGATCCCGGCCGGCAGCAGGGACTTGCGCCGCTCGACCACCGCGGTGACCGCACCCGGGTCGAGGTACAGCCGCCCGCGCGGGGTGGTGGCGTGGGCCAGCCAGTGCAGCCGGGCGGAGGGCCGGCGCTGGCAGGGCAGGAACCGCGTGCCGACCGGTTCGCCGGCCAGCGCGCGGCCGGCGAGGTCGGCGCGGGTGAGGACCACCGGGATGCCGGCGCGGGTGGCGATCCGGGCCGCCTCCACCTTCGTGACCATGCCGCCGGTACCGACCCCGGAGCGGCCGGCCGGTCCCAGCCGTACCCCGGACAGGTCGTCCTCGGGGGCCACCACCTCGACCCGCCGCGCGCCCGGCCGGGCCGGGTCACCGGTCCACAGCCCGTCCACATCGGACAAGAGCAGGAGCGCGTCCGCGTGGACCAGGGCGGCGACCAGCGCGGCCAGCCGGTCGTTGTCGCCGAACCGGATCTCGTCGGTGGCGACGGTGTCGTTCTCGTTGACGATCGGGACCGTGCCGAGGTCGAGCAGGGTGCGCAGGGTGCGGTACGCGTTGCGGTAGTGGGCGCGCCG
>Ga0079224_100009872_pt1 | contig 13067 bp, 14 predicted proteins | sample Stecom2015_FD_80414 | JGI IMG/M metagenome (GOLD analysis project Ga0079224, IMG submission 80414) | Agricultural soil microbial communities from Utah to study Nitrogen management - Steer compost 2015 | ecosystem: Environmental > Terrestrial > Soil > Agricultural land | place: USA: Utah... | reverse complement strand
TCCGCGATGCCGCCCTCGAGCACCGGCCCAAGATCATCGTGGCCGGCGCCACCGCCTACCCCCGGATCATCGACCCAGCGCCGTTCCGGGAGATCGCCGACGAGGTGGGTGCCCTGTTCATGTTCGACGCCGCCCACGTGGCCGGGCTCATCGCCGGCGGGCAGCACCCGAACCCGATGGAGCACGGCGCCGACATCATGACCTTCACCACGCACAAGACCCTCCGGGGTCCGCGCGGCGGGGCGATCGTGTGCACCGAGGAGCTGGCCGACCGGATCGACAAGGCGATCTTCCCCGGCCTCCAGGGCGGCCCCCTCGACCACGTCATCGCGGCCAAGGCGGTGGCCTTCGCCGAGGCCGCCACCCCCGAGTTCCGGGACTACGCCGCCCAGGTGGTCCGCAACGCGGCCGCCCTGGCCGAGGCGCTCGCCGGCCATGGGCTGCGCCTTGTCTCCGGCGGCACCGACAACCACCTCGTGCTCGTCGACCTGCGCAGCTTCGACGAGGAGCTCTCGGGCAAGAAGGCCCGGCTCGCCCTCGACCGGGCCGGCATCAGCCTCAACGAGAACACCGTGCCCGACGACCCGCGACCGCCGTACATCACCTCAGGCCTGCGCATCGGCACGCCGGCCGTCACCACCCAGGGGATGACCGAGCCGGACATGGCCACGATTGCCGACCTCATCCACCGCACCCTCGTGGGGCGCGACGACGACGCCGTGATCGCCGCGGTCCGCGACGAGGTCCGGGCCCTCTGCTCCAAGCTCCCGCCGTACTGACGGCACCGGCAGGTTGGCTGACTACCTCGGCCCCCTGCTGCCGGTCGTCCTCGTCGCGGCCGGCGTCACCCTCGTCGTCACGCCGGGGCTGCGCTGGCTGTCGTTCCGGGTGGGGGCCGTGCAGCGCCCCGACGAGCGGCGGGTGCACACCCGGCCCACCGCGCTCCTGGGTGGGGCCGGCATCCTGCTCGGGTTCCTCGCCGGCCTGGCCACGGCCTGGCAGCGCGCCGACTTCACCGAGGTGTTCCGCAACAGCACCGTCCCCCTCGGGGTCGCGCTCGGCGCCGTCGTGATCTTCGGCGTCGGCCAGGTCGACGACCTGCGGGAGGTGTCGCCTCCCGCCAAGCTGGCCGGCACCGTGCTCGCCGGGTCGATCCTGTCGATCGCCGGTGTGAGCATCCTCTTCTTCCGCATCCCCTTCGGCGGGCTGCTGTCGCTCAGCCCCGACATGTCGGCGCTGCTCACCGTCCTCTGGGTGGTGGGCATGACCACCGCCATCAACTACGTGGACGGCCTCGACGGGCTGGCCGCCGGCATCGTCGCCATCGCGGCCGCCGCGCTCCTGCTCTACTGCGAGCGCCTCGCCGGCGCCGGAGCCATCGGACCCGACAACGCCGGGCCGGTCATCGCCGCCGCCACCCTCGGCGCCTGCCTCGGGTTCCTGCCCCACAACTTCCACCCAGCCCGGATCTTCATGGGCGACGCCGGCGCGCTCCTGCTCGGCCTGCTGATGGCGGCGGCGACGATCGCCGTCGGCGGCAACACCGACCAGCCGTTCTCCGGCCAGACGTTCTTCTTCTTCGCTCCGCTGTTCATCCCGCTCATCATCCTCGGCGTGCCGATCGTCGACACCGCCTTCTCGATCGTGCGACGGGCCCGGCGGGGCACGGGGGTGACCGTCGCCGACAAGGACCACCTCCACCACCGGCTCATGCGCCTCGGGCACGGGCAGCGCCGCAGCGTGCTCATCCTCTGGGCGTGGACGGTGATCCTCTCCGCCATCGCCCTCTACCCGACCTACCGCAGCGGCCAGGGCGACCTCTACATCCCAGCCGCCATCGCCATCGCCGCGCTGCTCCTCTACACCTGGTTCGGGCCCGGCGTGCGCGCCCAGCGGGGCAACGGCAACGGCGACGACTGAGCCGCTGGTCGCGACGGGCCGAAACCGCGACCGCGGGCTTGCTAACCTGCCGCACCGGCCCGGGGGTGCGCCGATTTGCTGCCCCCGCGCCCCGGCTCGTATCTTGCGAACGGTTTCACAAGCGGTGGGGTGCCCGGCCCCGTCGCCCGCTCCCCGAAGGCGTCCTCCTGTGTCCGACATGCGTGCGAGGCAGCAGCTGAACCGTGGGTACAGCGACAGCAACGCGCGCGGCCTCGAGATCGCCCTCACGCCGCTCGTGTTCGGCGGCCTCGGGTGGTGGCTGGACGGCCGCTTCGGCACCGACCCGTGGCTGGCGGTCTCGCTCGGCACCTTCGGCGTCGTCGGGATCTTCGCCAAGTTGAAGCTCGGCTACGACCGGGCGATGGCGGCCGAAGAGGCCGGCAAGCCCTGGACCCGCGGGGCGCAGTCGTGACCGTCGACGCCGCCGTGCTGCGCGACACCGGTGAGCACGGGCCCGCCCCGGAGCCGATGGTGGCCAAGGACATGGTCCGCCGGTCGCTGCCGTTCATCCCGCTCGTGCTCCTGCTGGCCGGCGGCCTGTGGGGCACCGACGGCGTCGCCTCCGCCGCCTACGCGACGGCGATCGTCCTCGTGAACCTGCTGCTCGCCGCCTTCATGCTGTCGTCGGCGGCGCGCATCTCGTACGCCTTCGTGATGGGCGCGGCGCTCTTCGGCTTCCTGCTCCGCCTCGGTCTCGTGTCCGCCGCGGTGCTGGCCGTGAAGGACGCCAGCTGGGTCGAGCCGGTGGCGCTCGGCCTGACCCTCATCGTCACCCACCTGGCGCTCCTGCTGTGGGAGCTCCGCTACGTATCGATCAGCCTGGCCTACCCCGGCCTCAAGCCCTCGCCCAAGGAGACGAACGCCCGGTGATCTTCGGCGCTGAGTTCCCGCCCCTCTCCCACATCGTCAACTGGCCGGAGATGGTCGGCGACGACACGTGGGGCATCAACAAGGTCGTCCTGGTCTACTTCTTCTCGGTCGCCCTGACGATGCTGTTCTTCCTGCTCGGCAGCCGGAAGAAGGAGCTCGTCCCCACCGGCGCGCAGAACCTCGCCGAGATGGCGGTGGAGTTCGTCGAGGACGGCATCGTGATGGACACGATGGGGCCGGAGGGCCGCAAGTTCACCCCGCTGCTCCTGTCGTTCTTCTTCTTCATCTTCTTCTGCAACATCTTCGAGATCGTCCCGATCATCCAGATGCCGGCCACCGCCCGGATCGCCCTGCCGCTGGTGCTCTCGCTGATCGCCTACGTCACCTACCACGGCTTCGGGATGAAGGAGCACGGCGTGCTCGGCTACTTCAAGCACGCCCTCGTGCCCCCGGGCGTGCCCCCGGCGCTGCTGATCCTCATCGTGCCGATCGAGTTCATCTCGAAGTTCCTCGTCCAGCCCTTCAGCCACGCGGTCCGGCTCTTCGCCAACCTGCTGGCCGGGCACATCCTGCTCGTCACCTTCGCCGTCCTCACCGCCTCGGTGTGGGCGCTGAAGCCCACGGCGGTCATCGTCCCGCTGCCGGCCTTCGCGGTGATCATGTTCGTGGCCTTCGAGATCATGGTCAGCGTGCTGCAGGCCTACGTGTTCACCCTCCTGGCCGGCGTGTACATCAACGCCGCCATCAGCCACGAGCACTGATCCCTCCGTTCTCCACCCATCCACCAGCAAGTCCCCGCCCGGGCGGGGCACGTCCCAAGAAAGGCACCACCACATGAGCCTCTCCGTGTTGGCCCAGGAAGCTGCCGCTGAAGGCATCACCAACACCGGCCTCGCTGCCCTGACCTACGGCATCGGCGCCCTCGGGCCCGGCATCGGCATCGGCTACCTCGTCGGCCAGTCCGTGCAGGCCATGGCCCGTCAGCCCGAGGCCGCCGGCATGGTGCGCACCACCATGTTCCTCGGCATCGCCTTCGTCGAGGCCCTCGCCCTCATCGGCTTCGTCGTCTTCTTCCTCGCCCAGGCATGATGCGCCGCCTCCGACTGCTGCTCGTCGCAGCAGCCCTCGGCCTCGCCGCCGTGCTGGGGTTCGCCTCGCCGGCCACGGCCGCTGACGGCGACATCGGCCACGCCGAGGAGCTCTGCATCGAGACCCTCGAGTCCGGTGGCACGATCGACGACTGCCAGGCCGCCCCGAACGTCCTGATGCCCGAGCTCAACGAGGTCATCTGGGGCACGTTCGGCTTCCTGGTGGTCTTCTTCTTCATCTGGAAGCTCGGCCTCCCGGCGATCAAGAAGGGCATGGCCGCTCGCACCGAGCGGATCCGCGCCGACCTGGCCGCCGCCGAGACCCAGCGGGCCGAGGCCGACCAGCTGCTCGCCGACTACCGGGCGCAGCTGGCCGACGCCAAGAACGAGTCCGCTCGAATCATCGAGGAGGCCCGCCAGGCCGCCGACGCGCTCAAGCGCGAGCAGGAGGCCCGCCTCCAGAGCGAGCTCGCCGAGATGCGGGCCCGGGCCACCGCCGACATCGAGAACGCCAAGGCCCAGGCCATCGCCGACCTGCGCGGCGAGGTGGCCGAGCTGGCCATCGGCGCTGCCGAGGTCGTCGTCGGTCGCACCCTCGACCGCGAGGCTCAGGTCCAGCTGATCGAGGACTACATCAACCAGGTGGCCAACCGGTCATGAGCAACCACGAGCGCATCCTCGCCTACGCCAGCGCCCTCTTCGAGGTCGCCCGCAGCGAGGGCAACCTGGCCGAGGTGGAGGACGAGCTCTTCCGCTTCGCCCGCACGCTCGAGGGCAGCGACGAGCTCCGGAGCGCGCTCACCGACCCCGCGCTGCCCGTCAGCCGGCGGCAGCAGATCGTCGAGGACCTCCTCGGTGGGCGGGCCAACCCGCTCACCACCTCGCTGGTGTCGATGGTGGTCGGCAGCGGGCGCGCCCGTGACCTGCCGGCGATCATCGACGAGCTGGTGAAGCTCAGCGCCGCCGAGGCCAACAAGGAGGTGGCCGAGGTCCGCTCGGCCATCCCCCTCGACGACGACCAGAAGGCCCGGCTGGCCGAAGCCCTCGGCCAGGCGACGGGCAAGACGGTCGAGGTGAAGGTGATCGTGGATCCGTCCGTCCTCGGCGGGATCGTCGCCCAGGTGGGCGACACCGTCATCGACGGCACCGTGCGCACCAAGCTCGACCGGCTCAAGACCGCGTTCTGACGCCACGAACTCCTGAAGGAAGAGACGACGCAGATGGCAGAGCTGACCATCAACACCGCTGACATCGCCGCAGCGCTCAAGAAGAACCTCGAGGACTTCAAGCCCACGGTGGAAGCCGCCCAGGTGGGCCGGGTCATCGAGGTGGGCGACGGCATCGCCACGGTCTCGGGCCTCCCGGGCGTGGGCGTGAACGAGCTCCTCGAGTTCGAGGGCGGTGTGCAGGGCCTGGCCCTCAACCTCGACGAGGAGTCGATCGGTGCCGTGGTGCTGGGTGACACCGGCGCCGTGCACGAGGGCTCCACCGTCCGGGCCTCCGGCCAGATCCTGTCGGTGCCGTGCGGCGACGGCCTGCTCGGGCGCGTGGTGGATGCGCTCGGCAACCCCGTCGACGGCAAGGGTCCGCTCACCAACGTCGGCACCCGCCGGATGGAGATCCAGGCGCCGGGCATCATCGGTCGCCAGCCGGTGCACGAGCCGCTGCAGACCGGCATCAAGGCGATCGACTCGATGACGCCGATCGGTCGTGGTCAGCGCGAGCTCATCATCGGCGACCGCAAGACCGGCAAGACCACGATCGCCATCGACACGATCATCAACCAGCGCGGCCTGGGCGTGAAGTGCATCTACGTGGCGATCGGCCAGAAGGAGTCCACGGTGGCCAACACCGTGGCCACCCTCGAGGAGTACGGGGCGCTCGAGTACACGGTCGTGGTGGTGGCCGGTGCCTCCGACCCCGCGCCGTTCAAGTACCTCGCCCCCTACGCCGGCTGCGCCATGGGGCAGCACTGGATGGAGAACGGCGAGCACGCCCTCGCCGTGTACGACGACCTGTCGAAGCAGGCCGAGGCCTACCGCCAGGTGTCGCTGCTGCTCCGCCGCCCGCCGGGCCGCGAGGCCTACCCGGGCGACGTGTTCTACCTGCACAGCCGCCTCCTCGAGCGGGCCGCCAAGCTCTCCGACGAGAACGGCGCCGGCTCCCTCACCGCCCTGCCGGTCATCGAGACCAAGGCCGGTGACATCTCCGCCTACATCCCGACGAACGTGATCTCGATCACCGACGGCCAGGTCTTCCTCCAGGACGACCTGTTCAAGTCGGGTGTCCGCCCCGCCTTCGACACCGGCCAGTCGGTGTCCCGGGTGGGTGGCGCCGCCCAGATCAAGGCCATGAAGAAGGCGGTCGGCACCCTCAAGGGCGACCTCTCCCAGTTCCGCGAGCTCGAGGCGTTCGCCGCCTTCGGCTCCGAGCTGGACAAGGTCTCCCAGGCCGCTCTCGACCGCGGCTACCGGCTCGTCGAGCTGCTCAAGCAGCCGCTCAACAGCCCGATGCCGGTCGAGGAGCAGGTCGTGTCGCTCTACGCCGGCACCAACGGCTACCTCGACCCGATCCCGGTCGCCGACGTGAGCCGGTTCGAGACCGAGCTGCTCGACTGGTTCCGCACCCGTCACGCCGACATCCTCGAGGGCATCCGCACCACCGGCGACATCGCCGACATGGACGCCTTCGAGGGGGCGATCAAGGCCTTCGCCGAGCAGTTCGCGCCCACCGAGGGCGCGGCGGCCGACGAGCCCGACGCCGAGGCGCAGGCCGAGGCGGAGCGGGCCCTGGCCGGCGGCCGGGCCGAGGCCATCCTCCCCGAGGAGGAGATCACCCGGGACGACGAGGCCGTCTGACGTGGCTGGAGGCACCGAGCGCGCCCTGCGCCGACGCATCAAGTCGGTGCAGTCCACGAAGAAGATCACGCGCGCCATGGAGCTCATCGCCGCCACCCGGGTGGCGAAGGCCCAGCAGCGGGTGCAGGCCGCTCGCCCCTACAGCGAGCAGATCACCGAGGTGATCCAGCACATGGCGGAGGCCGGCGGCGTCGTCGACCACCCGCTGCTGCAGCCCGCCGATGAGGTGAAGAAGGTGGCGTTCGTGGTCATCACCGGTGACCGCGGGCTCGCCGGTGCCTACAACACCAACGTCATCCGGGCCGCCGAGCGCGAGGTCCAGGCCCGCCGCACGGAGGGGCAGGACTACTCGCTCGTCATCTGCGGCAAGAAGGGCGTCAGCTACTTCCGCTTCCGCGGCTACCGCATCGACGCCGAGTTCACCGGCATGAGCGACACGCCCACCTACGAGGACGCCCGCCAGGTCGCCGAGACCGTCACCGAGCTCTTCGAGTCCGGCGAGGTGCAGGAGGTCGTCCTCATCTACACCCGCTTCCTGTCGGTGGGCACCCAGCGGGTCACCGTCCGCCAGTTCATGCCGCTCACCGGCGTCGGCGCCGAGGAGGTCGACGCCGGAGCGACCGCCACCTACGAGTTCGAGCCCGACCCGGCCGGCATCCTCACCCACCTCCTGCCCCGCTACGTCGAGGCCCGGCTGTTCGCCGCCATGCTCGACGCCGCGGCGAGCGAGCACGCCGCCCGCCAGCGGGCGATGAAGTCCGCCACCGACAACGCCGACGAGCTGATCGTCAAGCTCAGCCGGGTGATGAACCGGGCCCGCCAGGACGCGATCACCACCGAGATCATGGAGATCGTCGGCGGGGCCGAGGCGCTGCGCGCCGGCCAGAGCGACGAGACCGACCTGCTGCCCGACCACGCCCTCGACGTCTTCGACATCGGTGGCCGCCCCGGCGCGCCCGAACCCCACCACGCTTGATCCTGGAGATCTGACCCATGACCGTGACCGAGAGCACCCCCACGCTGAAGGACGGCCGCGTCGTCGCCATCGCCGGCCCGGTGATCGACGTCGAGTTCCCGCCCGACGCCGTCCCGCCGATCAACACGGCGGTGGCCTTCGACATCGTCGTCGACGGCAAGCCCACCGAGGTCATGGCCGAGGTCGCGCAGCAGATCGGCGACGCTCGCGTCCGGGCCATCTGCCTGAAGCCCACCGACGGCCTCGTGCGGGGCACCGTGGTCCGCAACACCGGCAGGGGTCTCACCATGCCGGTGGGCGACGGCGTGCTCGGTCACGTGCTGAACGTGATCGGCCAGCCGCTCGACGTCCCCGAGCTCGACGCCTCCAAGATCGACGACCACTGGGAGATCCACCGGCCCGCCCCGGACTTCGACACCCTCGAGCCGAAGAAGCAGGTGTTCGAGACCGGCATCAAGGTCATCGACCTGCTCACCCCGTACCTCCAGGGCGGCAAGATCGGGCTGTTCGGCGGGGCCGGCGTGGGCAAGACCGTGCTGATCACCGAGATGATCAACCGCGTGGCCAGCCAGTTCGGCGGCGTGTCGGTGTTCGCCGGCGTGGGCGAGCGCACCCGTGAGGGCACGGACCTGTTCATCGAGATGGGCGAGACCCGCATCGACGACACCACCACGGTGCTCGACAAGGCCGCCCTCGTGTTCGGCCAGATGGACGAGCCGCCGGGCGTGCGCCTCCGGGTCGCCCTGTCCGCCCTGACGATCGCCGAGTACTTCCGCGACGTCCGGGGCCAGGACGTGCTGCTCTTCATCGACAACATCTTCCGGTTCGTGCAGGCCGGCTCGGAGGTGTCCACCCTCCTCGGCCGCATGCCCTCGGCGGTGGGCTACCAGCCCACGCTGGCCGACGAGATGGGCGAGCTGCAGGAGCGGATCACCTCCACGAAGGGCCGGTCGATCACCTCGCTGCAGGCCGTGTACGTGCCCGCCGACGACTACACCGACCCGGCGCCGTTCACCACCTTCACCCACCTCGACGCCACCACCGAGCTCTCCCGCGACATCGCGGCCCTCGGCATCTACCCCGCCGTGGACCCGCTGGCGTCCACCTCCACGATCCTCTCGCCCGAGGTCGTCGGCGAGCGCCACTACAATGTGGCCCGCCGGGTGCAGGAGATCCTGCAGCGCTACAAGGAGCTCCAGGACATCATCGCCATCCTCGGGCTCGACGAGCTCTCCGAGGAGGACCGGGTCACCGTGTCCCGGGCCCGGAAGATCCAGCGCTTCCTGTCGCAGCCGATGTTCGTCGCCGAGGTGTTCACCGGCCTGCCCGGCGTGTTCACCCCGGTCGAGGAGACCGTCGACAGCTTCGAGCAGCTGGTCAACGGCGAGCTCGACGACCTGCCCGAGCAGGCGTTCCTGAACGTGGGCGGCGCCGAGTCGGCCCGCGCCAAGGCCGCCGAGCTGCTGAAGCAGTGACGCTGAACGTCGAGGTCGTCTCCCCCGAGCGGATCCTCTGGTCGGGCCAGGCCGAGATGGTCATCGCCCGCACCGTCGGGGGAGGCGACATCGCCTTCCTCACCGGCCACGCCCCCTTCGTCGGTGCGCTCGGCATCGGCAAGGTGACGATCCGGCCCGAGCAGGGCGACGACGAGCTCGTGGCCGTCCACGGCGGCTTCGTCGAGGTCAGCAACGACCGGGTCACGATCCTCTCCGACGTGGCCGAGGTGGCCAGCCAGATCGACGTGGAGCGGGCCCGTCGGGCCAAGGAGCGGGCCGAAGCCAAGCTCCGCGAGCAGCACGACGCCATGGCTGCCGCGGCGCTGGCCCGGGCCCAGCTGCGCCTCCAGGTCGCCGGCGCTGCCTGAGCCGAGCCCAGGTCCCGCCGGTTCGATCCAGCGGAGTGAGAATCGGGACGGGCATGAGGGCCAGTCAGGGCCGCAGCCGCCCGGCCCGTGATGCTGATCCGAACGATCAGGTCATCCCAGTTGCTGAACAGGTTGACAGGTGGACGAGGGCGGTGGATGATCCGCCTGGGTGGACAGCGCTGGGCGTTACCGGCAAGTCCGTGAGACCAGGGGAGCTCTGTCATGGGCGGGGTCGGCATTCGGGCGCGCGCAGTTGTCGTTGCGATGTTGGCAGCCGTCGCTATCGCGCCGCCGCTGAGCGCGGCGCCAGCGGCGCCCGAGTCCAGTCCGCCGGCCTCGGCTCCGGTGCTGTTCAGCCAGGATGCATCAACCCCGCCCGAGACGAGCGGGATCGATGGCGGGGAGGAATCGGGTCAGGCGCGCTACGCACTCCTCGACGCCACGACGGTCGCGGCTGCGATCATCGAGGACCCTTCGGCGGCCGAGCCTGGTCACGCCGCCAGACCACGTGACGTCTCGATTGAGCTGTTCGACGGCGTCGTCGTCGAGCTACACGGCATCTAGGCCCGTCACTACGAAGGTCTGTCGGCGGAGGAACGCGGTGACCTACCGGCTTCCCCGACCTCGATCGTGTGGCTCGGTCAAGCGGTAGAGGAGGGTGCGCAGACGCACAACGCGATGATCGCTCTCACTCCACTTCCTGGTGGAGGGCACGAGCTGTGGGGTCGGATCGAGGGGATGTACAACGCGGAGATCGAACCTGCGGACGAGAGCCGTTCGGGGCGAGCGGCCCGCTATCGGATCATCGAGCCGAAGCTCGAATCAGGACGTGACGGCATCGCCACCGTCGAGAGCGCCGGAGACGATCGAGTTGCTGAGATGTCCCCGCTGCACCTGGACCACAGTCACGAGGTCACGCCTACGGTTGAGCCGGCCTCCCATGGTGGGCCGCACTGGATCGATGTCTTGGTTGCCGGGGCGAACGGCTACGACCTGACCACAGCGCGACGGAACGTGCTGCAGGCTCAGCTCGATTCTCTGCGCTCACAATCCGGTGGGCTCTCGAACCGTCGCTTCGTCATCGTTCGCCACCGGAACGTCAACTACACCCAGCACCCGAGCGACATGTCGCAGGACCTGAGTAACCTGCGGATCGGCATCGGGGGGTTGTCGGTGCTCCACAGCGAGCGGAACACATACGGCGCCGACCTGGTCGCGCTCATCGTGCCGACCCACGTCGGTGGCGCCTGCGGTTGGGGGTACACCACCTCTGCTGCCGGCAGCCCAGGTTCCGCCTTCTCGGTCCTCGGCGCCAACTGCATCGGCCAGTTCACCTTCGGCCATGAGCTCGGCCACAACCTCGGATCGGACCACAACCCGGAGCATGCGGGCGCGCTCCGTGCTTACAGCTACAGCTTCGGTCACCGGGCGGCCGGAGTCGGCGCGTCGATCATGTCGTACACGAGCGGTTGCAGCCCGTCGTGCCCGGTCCGGAACCAGTTCTCGAACCCGAGCGTGTCCTTCGTGGGTTCCTCCACGCCCTCGGGCATCGCCAACGCCCGGGACAACGCTCGGTCGGTCACCGCGATGGGTCCGGTCATCGAGGCCTACCGACCGGTCCGAACGTTCGTGGACGTACCGAGCGGCACCTACTACGACGCGCCAACCCGGTGGCTCCTCCGCCACGGCGTATCGAATGGCTGCAACCCCACCGAGCGTCTCTTCTGCCCCAGTGCCACCAACACCCGTGCTGAAGCGATCACGCTCCTGTGGCGCCTCGCTGGCAGCCCCACTAGTCCGCTCGGGGCTGCGTTCTCTGACGTGCCTTCGGCGTCTTACTACGCGACGGCCACCCGGTGGGCGCGCGCAAAGGGCATCACGACCGGGGTCGGGGGCACGAACAACTTCCACCCGCTGGAGGCGGTGAACAGGGTGGATTCGGTGACGTTCCTCTATCGGTTCGCAGGTCAACCGAACCACGGGACCAACCACGGGATGTGCGACACCGTGCCCGGATACGCGGCGAGGGCCGTCACCTGGGCGAAGCTCCACGGGATCACCACCGGGGTGAACGGCACCTGCCAGTTCCAGGCAACTGCTTCCGTCCTGCGGCGGGACGCAGGCACCTTCGTCTACCGATACGTCACTACGCCGGCGGCCCACGGCGCTGGCGCGATCCCGATCGGAGTGTAGTAATGGGAGCAGTGAGCGAGTCGCGTCGCCGATCTGCCGGTGGTCTGGCGCTGGCGCTGGGCGTCCTCATCCTGTCGCTTGGCGCCGCGGCAGCGGCGCCGAGCCAGGATCTGCGAGAGCCCCAGGAACTCGTGCCAGACCCCCCGAGGCTGTTCACAGTGGACGTCACTCCGCTGGAGGGGCCCCGAGGCACGGTGATCGTTGCCACGGGCCGCTGCATGTGGGACGCCGACAGAGGGATACCTGCGAGTCGTGTGCTCGTGAGCAGCGTTCCACGAGCAATGTCGATCGACGACGTTGCTCACCAGCACTATGCATCGCAAGACCGGTTGGGGGGCGATGGCGCATTCCGGGTGGAACTCACGGTGCCGCACGAAGTGCCGCCGGGCGAGTACTTGCTCAGCGCGTCCTGCAGTTCCGAGGACCAGGTGTTCGCGTTCACCGATGTCATCTTCAATGTAACCTCCGGTCCGCCCCTACCTACAAGCACCACGACGACCACAACGCCGGCCGTACCGACCACCGTCTCGCCGCCGAGTCCCCCCGAACCGGTCACAACCGAACCGACGCTCGCGGGTTGACGCGGAACTCTCGGGAGGACTGTCTGGAGGCCTGTTGGTGTCGAACGGATCTGAACGGGATGTCCCGCTCCAGGGTTGTCTGGGTCCAGTTCGTACAAGAGGGTCTGCCGCGGGTTCGGTTGACATTGTCCCGTGTCAGGGTTCGTGAGACAGGTCAAAGTTGGGACCTGACTTGAAGGAGAACCGATGGCACGACCCCCGTCGAGGTCGGCGGAGGACCGGGTCCGCATCGTGCTGGCCGTGTTGCGCGGCGAGGTCATGATCGCGGAGGCAGCACGCCGTGAGGGCGTGTCGGCGGCAGCGGTCGCCAAGTGGCGTGACGCGTTCCTCGAAGGCGGCGCCCAGGCGGTGACCGCTGGCGGGCCGGCGAGGCCGACCAGCCGCGAGGAACAACTCGCGGCAGAGAACGAGCAGCTGGCCGCTGCGCTGGGCGAGGCCCACATGGAGCTGCGCCTGTGGCGCAAAGGGGCTCTACGCGGCGGAGCGTGGTTGACGGCCTCTGATTCTGGCGACGGGTGGAGTCTGCCATTTGATGCCGCAGGCGAGGAGGAGCCGGAGCCGGTAGTTGTTGAGGTTGCGGAAGCCGTAGCCGGCTCGGCGGGCGTTCTCGATGAGCAGGTTCACGGCCTCGGCGGGGCCGTTGCTGGCGCCGTTGGTGGTGTGGAAGGCGAGGAGCTCGTCGGTCCAGCGGTCGAT
>Ga0079224_100009871_pt1 | contig 13067 bp, 7 predicted proteins | sample Stecom2015_FD_80414 | JGI IMG/M metagenome (GOLD analysis project Ga0079224, IMG submission 80414) | Agricultural soil microbial communities from Utah to study Nitrogen management - Steer compost 2015 | ecosystem: Environmental > Terrestrial > Soil > Agricultural land | place: USA: Utah... | reverse complement strand
TCCACGACGTGGATGCCCCGGAGGAAGGTCTGCACGGACAGGCCGGAGGAGTGGCACGCGCAGCCGCCCGTCGGCAGCACGTGGTTGGAGCCGTCGAGGTAGTCGCCGAGGGAGACCGGGGAGTACGGGCCGATGAAGATCGCACCGGCGTTGCGCACCCGGGCGGCGACCTCGTGGGCGTCGGCGGTCATGATCTCCAGGTGCTCGGCCGCGTACGCGTTGACCACGGCGAGCCCGTCCTCCAGGTCGGAGACGAGCACGATGCCCGACTGCCGCCCGGAGAGCGCCTCGGCGATCCGCTCCGAGTGCTTGGTGGCGGCGACCTGGACGGCGAGCTCGGCCTCGACCGCGTCGGCGAGCTCCTCGCTGTCCGTCACGAGCACGGCGGCGGCGATCACGTCGTGCTCGGCCTGGCTGATCAGGTCGGCGGCGACGTGCACCGGGTCGGCCGTGGCGTCCGCGAGGATGGCGATCTCGGTGGGCCCGGCCTCGGAGTCGATCCCGATCCGGCCCTTGAGCAGCCGCTTCGCCGCGGCCACCCAGATGTTGCCCGGGCCGGTGACCATGGTCACCGGGGCGCACTCCTCGGTGCCGTAGGCGAACATCGCGACGGCCTGCGCCCCGCCCACCGCGTAGACCTCCTCGACGCCGAGGAGCGCGCACGCGGCGAGGATCACCGGGTGGGGCAGGCCGCCGAAGTCCGGCTGGGCGGGCGAGGTCACGGCGAGCGAGGGGACCCCCGCCTCCTGCGCGGGGACCACGTTCATCACGACGCTCGAGGGGTAGACCGCCCGGCCGCCCGGCACGTAGAGGCCGACGCGGTCCACGGGCACCCAGCGCTCGGTGACCGTGCCGCCCGGCACGACCGTCGTGGTGATGTCCGTGCGCCGCTGGTCGCGGTGGACCTTGCGGGCCCGCCGGATCGACTCCTCGAGCGCGGCCTGGACCTTGGGGTCGAGCTCGGCGAGCGCCCGCTCCAGCGCGGCGGCCGGCACGCGGGTGGACTCCAGCTCGACACCGTCGAACCTCTTGGTCAGCTCCCGCACGGCCGCCACACCGCGGCGGCGGACGTCCTCGCAGATCGGCCGCACCCGCTCCACGGCGGCCTCGACGTCGAGTTCGGCGCGGGGCAGCACATCCCGCAGGTCGCCGGGGAGAGACCCACGCAGATCAATCCGGGAAATCACCATCCCAGTCTAAGAGGCCCGGACGGCGATTCCCGGTCACGGTGCGGCCCGCCCGGGCGGGCGGTCGCGGTCGCCACCGGGCGCGCGGCAGCCGGTGACCGGCGGGCGGGACGGCCGGGTCTCCGCGGGATCCGGCCCGGGCGCCGCAGCGGCCCCGGCACGCGGCCGGGCCGCGGTGACGAGCGGCAGGGCCCGGATGAGCAGCAGGGCGAAGCCGATCTGGAACGTGACCTCCCCGTGGAGCAGCAGCCCTTCGTCCTGGACGACGTAGACCGCGGCCACGATCCCGCCGCCGAGCTGGAAGAGGAGGCAGCCCACGGCGAGGGCGTCCCGGCGGGCCCACGCGACCAGCCACCAGCCGAGGAGAAGCTGCAGCAGGTACAGGGCGGCGCCGCACGCCCGGTGCACCCAGCCGATGACCGGGCCGAGCGTGTAGGGGGTGAACACGACCCCGGCCACCAGCACGGTGAACGCGTCGGCCAGGCGCCGCACCGGGCGCGGGGCGGGCGTGGCGGGCGCGGCGGAGCGCAGCGCCCGGCGGGTGAACAGCGCCGCGGTGAGCAGGGCCGCCGCGAGCCACGGGAACGTCTCCCGGTGGACGCCGTAGTAGCTCACCCCGTGGTTGACGCCGAGGCCCTCCGGCCGCAGCGCGACGCAGACCGCCAGCCCGCCGAGGAGGCCGAGCTGTCCCTTGACGACGTCACCGACCGGTCCCCTGATGATGTGGCCGACCGCGCGCATGGACCGCCCCGCCTCTCGGCGACTCCCGACGATCTCTTCCATCAGTGTCGCGTCGCGAGCGACGGATGGCTATAGATGGCTCAATAGCCGGAAATCTCCTCCAAAAGGTGGAGGCGGTGCGGGCGGGATGCCGGGCCGGGCGGCCCGCCGCGCCCCGCCGCCCGCGCCCCGCCGCGGCCGCGGCGGGCGTCCCCGGCCGGCGAGACGGGAGCACGAGGTCATGGACGCACGCGGCATTCCCAAGGCGGAGCTCCACGTGCACATCGAGGGCACGCTGGAGCCGGAGATGGCGTTCGCGCTCGCCCGGCGCAACGGCGTCACCCTGCCCTACGCCGGGGTCGAGGACCTCCGCGGCAGGTACGCCTACCGCGACCTGCAGTCGTTCCTCGACCTGTACTACGCGCTGATGGACGTGCTGCGCGAGGCGGAGGACTTCTACGACCTCGCCGCGGCCTACCTCGCCCGCGCCGCCGCCGACGGGGTGCGGCACGCCGAGATCTTCTTCGACCCGCAGGCCCACCTGCGGCGCGGCGTCCCGCTCGAGGCCGTGCTCGAGGGACTGGAGGGCGCGATCCGGGACGCGGAGGGCGTCAGCGCCTACCTCATCCCGTGCTTCCTGCGCGATCTCGGGCCGGAGGCGGCGATGGAGACCCTCACCCGGCTCCTCCCCCACGCCGGCCGCTTCGTGGCGGTCGGGCTGGACTCCGCCGAGGTGGGGTACCCGCCCCGGCTGTTCACCGACGTGTTCGCGCGGGCCCGGGCCGAGGGCCTGCGCGCGGTCGCGCACGCCGGCGAGGAAGGGCCGCCCGAGTACATCCGGGAGGCGCTCGACCTGCTGCGGGTGAGCCGGATCGACCACGGCGTGCGATGCCTGGAGGACCCCGAGCTGGTGGCGCGGCTCGCCGGCGAGGGGATCCCGCTCACCGTCTGCCCGCTGTCGAACGTCCGGCTCGCCGTGGTGCCCTCGCTCGCCGAGCACCCGCTGCCCCGCATGCTCGAGGCCGGGCTGATGGTGACCCTGCACTCCGACGACCCGGCCTACTTCGGCGGGTACGTCGGGGACGTGTACCGGCGGTCCGCCGAGACCTTCGGGTGGGACGAGGCGACCCTGCGCCGGCTCGGCGCGGACTCGCTGCGCGCCTCCTTCCTCCCCGCCGGCGAGCGGGACCGTCTGCTCGGGGAGATCCCGGGCGCGGCGGGCCACTAGGCTGCACCCGTGGGCAAGACCAGGAACATGGGCGCGACGCCGGCCACGGCCGCGCTGATCGAGGCGGGTGCGGACTTCACCCTCCACCCGTATGAGCACGACCCCAGGTCCCAGGCGTACGGCGAGGAGGCCGCGGACGCGCTCGGCGTGCCGTACGAGCGGATCTTCAAGACCCTGGTGGCCGAGACCGAGCGCGGGCTCGCCGTCGCCGTGGTCCCGGTGGCGGTGCGGCTCGACCTGAAGGCGTTCGCCACCGCGGTGCACTGCAAGCGGGCGGCGCTCGCCGACCCGGCCGAGGTGGAGCGGGTCACCGGGTACGTGGTGGGCGGGATCAGCCCGCTCGGGCAGCGCAAGCGCCTGCCGACCGTGGTCGACGAGTCGGCGCTCGACTTCGAGACCATCTACTTCTCCGCGGGCCGGCGCGGCCTGCAGATCGAGACCTCCCCGGCGACCCTGATCGAGCTGACCGGCGCCATCACCGCGCGGATCGGCAAAACCGGGTGACCGGCTCCGGCGATTCTTGCCATCGCGGCACGCCTCCCCGGTCGGCCAGACTCGTCAGGCGACGCAGCACGGCCAGACCTGCCATGTCTTGGGGGGGATCCGCACAAGTGAGCGAGCTGTACGACCTCACCGCCACCGAGATGTCCGAGCTGCTGCGCGCCGGGAAGGTGAGCGCGGTCGAGCTCACCGAGGCGTGCCTGCGCCGGATCGAGGAGGTCAACGGCCCGGTCAACGCGATCGTCACCGTGGTGGCCGACCACGCGCTGGAGCAGGCCCGCCAGGCCGACGCCGACCTGGCGCAGGGGCGGATCCGCGGCCCCCTGCACGGGATCCCGGTCGCGCACAAGGACCTCGCCGACACCGCGGGGATCCGCACCACGTACGGCTCGCGCGTGTTCGCCGACCACGTCCCCGAGGCCGACGACCCGATGGTGCGGCGGATCAAGGCGGCCGGCGGCATCACGATCGGCAAGACCAACACCCCCGAGTTCGGCACCGGCTCCCACACGGTGAACGAGGTATTCGGGGCGACCCGCAACCCGTACGACCTGTCGAAGAGCGCCGGGGGCAGCAGCGGCGGGGCCGCGGCCGCGCTCGCCTGCCGCATGGTGCCGCTCGCGGACGGTTCGGACATGGGCGGCTCGCTCCGCAACCCCGCCTCGTTCTGCAACGTCACCGGGCTGCGGCCCACCCCCGGCCGGGTGCCGTCGCGCTCGGCGACCGCCGCCTGGTTCACCCTCTCCGTGCCCGGTCCGATGGCGCGCACGGTCGCCGACCTCGCGCTGTTCATGTCGGCGATGGCCGGGTTCGACCCGGTCTCGCCGTACTCGATCAAGGAGGATCCCGCGGTCTTCGCCGCCCCGCTCGAGCGGGACTTCACCGGGGCGCGCATCGCGTTCAGCCCCGACCTCGGCGGGCTGCCGGTCGACCCGGAGACCGCGCGGGTGACCGCGGAGGCGGTCTCCGTGCTCACCGGGCTGGGCGCCACGGTCGAGCAGGTGGACCTCGACCTGTCCGACGCGGAGGACGCCTTCCGCATCTACCGCGCGTGGTTCTACGCCCTCAACTACGGGGACCTCGATGGCGTCGGCCCGAACGTGGCGTGGAACGTGGAGCAGGGCAAGAAGGTCACCGCGGCGGACCTCGCCCGGGCGGAGCGGCTGCGCACCGGGCTCTACCACCGGATGCGCGAGTTCTTCGGCCGCTACGACTTCCTGATCGCCCCGGTGAGCCAGGTGCCGCCGTTCCCGGTCGACCACCCGTACGTCACCGAGATCAACGGGCAGCCCATGCCGGACTACCTGGCCTGGATGCGGTCCTGCTACTGGATCAGCGTGCTCCACGCGCCGGCGATGTCGGTGCCCTGCGGGTTCACCGCCGACGGGCTGCCGGTGGGGGTGCAGATCGTGGGCCGGCCGTGGGACGACTTCGGGGTGCTCCAGCTCGGCCACGCGTTCGAGCAGGCGACCGGGCACTGGCGCCGGGCGCCGGAGCCGGCCGGGCGGTGACGGCGGCCGGGCCTCGGCGGCCTCTCCCGATCAGGCCTCGGTGACCTGGCCTGGGTCACCTCTCCGGGTCAGGTCTCGGTGGCCTCTCCGGGCGGCGGGTAGGCGGTCTCCCCGGGCGGCGGGTACCCGATGACGAACTCGATCGCGCCGAAGACCACGGTGGCGAAGAGCGGCCAGGCCACCAGCACCCCGGGCGCGGTCACATCGAGCGAGCTGATCATGGTGATCCCCTCGTCCGCTGCCCGGGCCGTCTCCGCGGCCGCGCCGCCCACGAGGAGCGCGACGTACGCCGCGGCGCACCCGCCGGCGACGAGGCCGAGCAGCGCGCCCACCGGGGCGCGGCGCCCGACCGCGTAGGCGGCGGCCCCGGTGAGCAGGCCGAACGCGGCCGTGATCACCGCGAACCAGCCGTCCGCCTCGATGAGCGCCTGGGTCTCGGGATCGGCGAGCCGCGGGCCCGCCTCCGTGACCACGTACTGCGCGGCCGGGGCGATCGCCGACCACAGCAGGCCCGCCACCGCGCCGAGCGGAACGAGGGCGAGCGCGATCACACCCGCTTTCACCAGGTTGATCCGCAGTCGCCGCACCGTCCTAATGGTATCCGCGCCACCCGGATCGGCGGCCCCGCCCGGAGCGCCCGGCGGTGCGCCGGGTCCCCGGCCGGATCGGTCCGCGGGTGCCGGCGGGGCCGCCCCGCCCGCCCTGACCGCCCCGCTCAGGGAGCCGGCCTCGGCCGCGGGTACGGCCCGGCCGAGCCGGCCGCGGCCCGGGACCGCCCGGCGGCGCCGGCGCGGCACCGCGCACCCGCTCCCGGTGGCCCGCGCAGGGGGCGCGTCCGGCCCGTCTCGCCCACCGGGAACGTTCCCACGCCGGGAGCACGTCTCCGTGCCGTTACGCTGTGCGGCAGGAGGGCATATAGGGAGAAGGTGTGAGCGAGACAGCCAAAGGGAACGCCGCGCACCACGGGGGTAAGGGGGCACCGGTGCGCGAAGAGGTCTGGCAGATCGAGCCTTCCGGCCCGCTCCGGGGGGATGTGCACGTCCGGGGATCGAAGAACGCGGTCTCCAAGCACATGGTCGCGGCCATGCTCGGCATCGGCCCCAGCACGCTGCACAACGCGCCGGAGGTCGGCGAGGTCGGGCTGACCGCCGCGATGCTCCAGGCGCTCGGCGTGCACGTGGAGATCAGCCCGGGCGAGATCACCATCGAGCGGGGCGCGGAGATCCGTCCCTATGTGCCCGAGGAGTACACCGGGCTCAACCGGATCCCCATCCTCATGCTCGGGCCGCTCCTCCACCTCGCCGGTGAGGCGTTCGTCCCGTTCGTCGGCGGGGACCCGATCGGCCGGCGGCCGGTGAACTACCACGTCGACGCGCTCCGCGCGATGGGCGCCGAGGTCGAGGTGGGCGAGAACGGCATCAGCGCCAAGGCGACCCGGCTGCACGGCGCCCGGATCCAGCTCCCCTACCCGAGCGTGGGGGCGACCGAGACCATCCTGCTCACCGCGGTGCTCGCCGAGGGCAAGACGGTCGTCAAGGGCGCGGCGATGGAGCCGGAGGTGGTGGAGCTCGCGCTCTTCCTCCAGCGGATGGGCGCGCTGATCGAGCTCAACCCGGACCGGCGGATCGTGATCGAGGGGGTCGACCGCCTGCACGGCGCCTCGACCCGGCTCGCCGGCGACCGGATCGAGGCCTTCTCCTACCTGGTGGCCGGGCTGGTCACCGGCGGGGAGGTCCGGGTGCACGGCTGCCACCAGGACCGGCTCGTCACCGCGATCACCACCCTCGCCCGGATGGGCGCCCAGTTCACCATCACCGACGAGTGGCTCACCGCGACGGCGCCCGACGGCCTGCGCCCGGCGGCGGTGCAGACCGACACCCACCCGGGGTTCATGACCGACTGGCAGACGCCGCTGGTGGTGCTGTTCACCCAGGCGGACGGCATGTCGGTGCTCCACGAGACCGTGTTCGAGAACCGGCTCGTGTACGTGCCCGCGCTGCAGAAGATGGGCTGCGAGATCGAGGTCTTCGCCCAGTGCCTGGGCGGCCCGGCCTGCCGGTACCACGACACCGACGCCAAGCACTCGGCGGTGGTGCGCGGGGTGTCGAAGCTGCGGGGCGCCGACGTCACCCTGCCGGACATCCGGGCCGGCTTCTCCGCGGTGCTCGCCGCCGCGGTGGCCGACGGCACCTCGACCCTGCGCGGGGTGAACCACATCGAGCGCGGCTACCACCGGCCGTTCGAGCAGTTCACCTCGCTGGGGCTGAAGATCAAGCGGCTCACCTGACGGCCCGGGCTACCCCGCCTCCGGCCAGGGCACGCCCTCCGGAGGCCGATGGTTCGGTAGATCTTCGGCCTCCGGAGGTTTGATCGCGGACGCGCGGCCGTACTTCATATCGCGTGACCTCTCGGCTACTCAACGCAGCGGCCAAGCTGGGCCTGTGCGGCGCGGCCGGCGGCGCGCTGGTCGCCGGCATCACCCTGCCGCTGGTGAGCGGGGCCGGGCTGACCGCGAAGCACGCCGCGGCCGCCTTCAGCGAGCTGCCTCCCCCGCCGCGGGACGACGGGGTGCCCGAGCTCACCCGGGTCCTGGACCGCCACGGCCGGCAGATCGCCCAGTTCTACTACCAGAACCGGCAGTCCGTGCCGCTCAGCCGGGTCACCCCCGTGATGCGGCAGGCGATCCTGGCCATCGAGGACGCCCGGTTCTACCAGCACGGCGGGCTCGACATCCGGGGGACGCTGCGGGCGCTCATCGCGAACACCCGGGCGGGGACGATCACCCAGGGCGGCTCGTCGATCACCCAGCAGCTCGTCAAGAACATCCTGATCACCCAGGCGGAGACCGACCGCGAGCGCCTCCGCGCCAGCGTGCGGAGCATCCAGCGCAAGATCGACGAGCTGCGGTACGCGCTCGCCCTGGAGCGGAAGTACACCAAGGACCAGATCCTCGAGCGGTACCTGAACATCGCGTACTTCGGCGCGGGCTCGTTCGGCGTGCAGGCGGCCGCGCGCCGCTTCTTCAGCGTGGACGCCGCCGACCTCACCCTCACCCAGGCGGCCACGCTCGCCGGGGCGGTGCGGACCCCGTCCGACACCGATCCGACGCTCGGCGCCGAGCACCGGGCCCGGCTGCTCGAGCGGCGGAACCTGGTGCTCCGGCGCATGGCCGAGCTCAAGATGATCACACCGGAGCAGGCGGCGGCCGCGATCCGCGCGCCGCTCGGGCTGCGCATGCGGCCGCAGCAGGGCGGGTGCGAGAGCAGCCCGCACCCGTTCTTCTGCGTGTACGTGGAGCGCGAGGTGCTCACCAACCCGGCGTTCGGGCCGGACCGGGCCTCCCGGGAGCGGCGCCTCCAGCGCGGCGGCCTCACCATATGGACCACGCTCGACCCGGTGGCGCAGCGGGCGGCCGAGAAGGCGATCTCGGCGCGGGTGTGGCCCCAGGACACCCAGGTGGCCGCGGAGGCGATGGTCGAGCCGGGCACCGGGTACATCCGGGCGCTCGCCACCAGCAAGCGGTACGGGCGGAACCCGCGCAACCGGCCGATCGGCCCGCGCACCACCTACAACCTCGCCGCGGACCAGGCCCACGGCGGCGGGCTCGGCCTCCAAGCGGGTTCGACGTTCAAGGTCTTCACGCTCGCCACCGCGCTGAGCCAGGGCATGCGGTTCGGGGACGGCTTCCAGATCCCCAGCACGTACGTCCCGGACAGCGGCTACCGGGACTGCTCGGGCAAGCCGGTGAACGCCCCCGGCACGCGGATCCGGAACGCCGGCGGGGAGGGCCGGGGCGGGCCGTACAGCCTGGAGATGGCCACCTGGCACTCGGTCAACGTCTTCTTCATGAAACTGGAGCGCCAGGTCGGCCTGTGCAACGTGGTGAAGACCGCCAAGGCCCTCGGCGTCCGGCGCGCCGACGGCGCCCCGCTCCGGGAGGTGCCCACCTTCACCCTCGGCGTGAACGAGATGGACCCGACGACGATGGCCGCGGCCTTCGCCACGTTCGCCGCGCGGGGGCGGTACTGCCGCCCGATGGCGATCACCGCGATCGTCGAGCGGGACGGCACCCGCACGGAGATCCCGCCGAGCTGCTCCACCGCGCTCGACCCCGAGGTCGCCGACGCGGTGAACCACGTGCTCTCCGGGGTCTTCACCAAGGGCACCATGCGCGGCCAGTCGATCGGGCGGCCGGCCGCCGGCAAGACCGGCACGAGCAACGGGTACACCTCCGCCTGGTTCGCCGGGTACACGCCCGCGCTCGCCGCCGCGGTCAGCGTGGGCGACATCCGCGGCTCGTACCGCTACCCGCTCACCGGGGTGACCATCGGCGGGCGGTACTACGCCGCGGTGCAGGGCGCCTCGCTCCCCGGCGCCATCTGGGTGGACTCCATGCGGGCGGCGCTGCGCCACACCCCGCCGCTCGGCTTCGTCCCGCCCGACATGCGCCGGTTCGGCGGCGGCTTCACCCCGGGCCTGAAGGAGTACCTCGAGAAGCAGGCCGAGAAGGCGAGGAAGGCCCGGGAGAAGCAGAAGCGGAAGAAGAAGGAGCAGGAACGGCGGGAGGAGGAGCGGCGGGAACGGGAGACGGCCACGGCCGGCGACCCGCGTGCGGCGGACCGCCCCGGGACCGAGCCCGGCCGGCCGAGCGCCTCCCCCTCCACCGCCGGGGTTCGCGCCTCGGCGCGCACCCCGCAGCGGGCGGAGCGGCCGCAGCGGGCGGGTGCCGCATCGGACGCCCGGCGCGGGGGCCCGTCCGCCACCGCACGGCCCCGGCACGCCGCGGGGCGCCCGGCCCACCGCGCGTCCGGCCGCCAGCGCGCGTTATGGACCGCACCGCCCGCGGCGTCCCGGCGGGCGGTGCCGCGGAGCGCCGCGGCGCCGCGCGCGGGATCCCACGGCACGCGGGCGCACCCTGCCCGATCACATGACACGCGGTCCCGGCCGGCGCGACCACGGGACGCGCGGTCACAGCCCGCACGGTCGCGTGACCCGCGGTCGCGGCCAGCCCGGCCACACGGCACGCGGTCCCGGCCGGCGCGATCACAGGACGCACGGTCGCGTGACCCGCGATCGCGGCCAGCCCGGCCACAGGACACCCGGTCCCGGCAGGCGCGCGCGCCACGCACCACCGGACCGCGCGCGGGAACGAAGCGCACCCGGCCGCAGCACGGGCGCTCGCAGCACGCGCGATCCCAGCGGGCGCGGTCGCAGCGCGCGGCGGCGCCGCGCACGCCGTCGCCGCGCCCCACGGCCTCGCCCGGCGGCCACCGGGCCACCGGCGCCCCCGCGCCCGGGCCCGCCGTACCGAGCGGCGCGCGGCCTCCGCGGCGGACCGGCGGCGCCGGGGACGGCACGCCGGCCGCGCGGCCCGGGGACCCCGCCCCGGCGGGCACCCCGGGCGGCGGGTCAGGCGCCGAGGCAGGCGGGGCCGAGGAGCTGCTTGAGGTCGCCCATGAGGGCCGGTGACGGGGTCACCCGGAGCCTGTCGTCGAGGCGGACCACCGTGGTGCGCGACCCGTTGTGGAGCTGCAGGTGCACCTCGGTGGTGCCGGGGTGCGTGGTGAGCACCTCCTTGAGCCGGCCGACCACCGGCGGGGTGCACCGGGAGAGCGGCATGCTCACCACCAGCGGCCCGTTCCCGGACGACTGGCTGAGGTCGGGGACGGTCACCTCCATCGCGATGAGCTTGGCGACCTCCTCCCGCTTGTCGACCCGGCCCTTGACGAAGACGATCGCGTCCTCGGCGAGGATCGTGGCGCAGAGCTGGTAGGTGGACGGGAAGATCATCACCTCGATGGAGCCCTCGAGGTCCTCGAGGGTGGCGAGCACCCAGGTGTCGCCCTTCTTGGTGATCTTGCGCTGCAGCCCGGAGAGGATGCCGCCGACGGTGACGACCTGCCCGTCGGGGTGGCTCTCGTCCTGGAGCGCGGCGATCGAGCAGTCCGACCCGGCCGCGAGGATGTGCTCCACGCCGAGCAGCGGGTGGTCCGACACGTACAGCCCGAGCATCTCCCGCTCGAACTGCAGCAGCGTGCGCTTGTCCCACTCCCCCGGCGGGACCTGGACGTCGAAGGTGGTGTCCTCGGCGCCCTCGACCGCCCCGAAGAGCGAGTCCTGGCCGATCGCCTCGTTCTTCTTGATGTCGATGACCGCGTCCACCGCCTGCTCGTGGATCATGAACAGGCCCTTGCGCTCGTGGCCGAGCGAGTCGAAGGCGCCCGCCTTGATCAGCGATTCGATCACCCGCTTGTTGCAGACCTGCGCGGGCACCTTCCGCAGGAAGTCGGCGAAGTCGGTGAACCGGCCCTTCTCCTTGCGGGCCTTGATGATGCCGTCCACCACGTTGGCGCCGACGTTCCGGACCGCCGACAGGCCGAACCGGATGTCCCCGCCGCGCGGGGTGAAGTCGAAGTCGGAGTCGTTGACGTCCGGCGGGAGCACCTTGATGCCCATCCGCCGGCACTCGTTCAGGTACAGCGCGCTCTTGTCCTTGTCGTCCTTGACCGAGGTGAGGAGCGCGGCCATGTACTCGGCCGGGTAGTTCGCCTTGAGGTAGGCCGTCCAGTAGGACACCAGGCCGTACGCGGCGGTGTGCGCCTTGTTGAAGGCGTAGTCGGAGAACGGGACGAGGATGTCCCACAGGGCCCGGATGGCCTCGTCGGAGAACCCGTTCTCCTTCATGCCCTTCTCGAAGAACTCGAACTGCCGGTCGAGCTCCTCCTTCTTCTTCTTGCCCATGGCGCGGCGGAGCAGGTCGGCGCCGCCGAGCGTGTAGTTGGCCACCTTCTGCGCGATGGCCATGACCTGCTCCTGGTAGACGATGAGCCCGTACGTGGTGCTGAGGATGTCCTTGAGCGGCTCCTCGAGCTCGGGGTGGATGGGCGTGATCTCCTGCTGGCCGTTCTTGCGCAGCGCGTAGTTGATGTGCGAGTTGGCGCCCATCGGACCCGGCCGGTACAGCGCGAGGGCCGCGGAGATGTCCTCGAAGTTGTCGGGCTTCATCAGCCGCAGCAGGGAGCGCATGCCGCCGCCATCGAGCTGGAAGATCCCGAGCGTGTCGCCCCGCGCGAGCAACTCGTACGTCTTGGCGTCGTCGAGCGGGAGCTCGAGCAGGTCGATCTTCTCCCCGGTGTTCGCCTCGATCATCTTCAGGCAGTCGTCGATGATCGTGAGGTTGCGCAGCCCGAGGAAGTCCATCTTGAGGAGGCCGAGCGCCTCGCAGGTCGGGTAGTCGAACTGCGTGATGATCGCGCCGTCGGAGTCGCGGCGCATGATCGGGATGTGGTCGGTGAGGGGCTCCGACGACATGATCACGCCGGCCGCGTGGACGCCGGTCTGCCGGATCAGGCCCTCCAGGCCCCGGCCGAGGTCGATCGCCGCCTTGACGTCGGGATCCTCCTCGTACATCTTCCGCAGCTCGCCCGCCTCGTGGTAGCGGGGGTGCTCGGGGTCGAAGATGCCCGACAGCGGGATGTCCTTGCCCATCACCGCGGGCGGGAACGCCTTGGTGATCCGGTCACCGAGCGCGTACGGGTAGCCCAGGACGCGGGCCGCGTCCTTGATGGCGGCCTTCGCCTTGATGGTGCCGAAGGTGGCGATCATCGCGACCTTGTCGGCGCCCCACTTCTCGGTGACGTACCGGATGACGTCCGCCCGCCGGCGCTCGTCGAAGTCCACGTCGATGTCGGGCATGGACACCCGCTCGGGGTTGAGGAAGCGCTCGAAGATGAGGCCGTGCGGGATGGGGTCGAGGTCGGTGATGCCGAGCGCGTAGGCGACGAGCGAACCGGCGGCCGAGCCACGCCCGGGGCCCACCCGGATGCCGTTGTTCTTCGCCCACATGATGAAGTCGGCGACGACGAGGAAGTAGCTCGGGAAGCCCATCTGGACGATGACGCTGATCTCCTTCTCGACCAG
>Ga0079224_100009870_pt1 | contig 13068 bp, 8 predicted proteins | sample Stecom2015_FD_80414 | JGI IMG/M metagenome (GOLD analysis project Ga0079224, IMG submission 80414) | Agricultural soil microbial communities from Utah to study Nitrogen management - Steer compost 2015 | ecosystem: Environmental > Terrestrial > Soil > Agricultural land | place: USA: Utah... | reverse complement strand
CATTTGCGGGATACTCGTCCAGCCGCCTCCCGACGCCATGCGTCGGGGCGCAACAGGGGAATAAGGAGGGGGAGATGAAGCGTCGAGAAACTCGCAGATCGGGGTGGCTGATTGCGCCGACCCTTGCCGTTCCGCTCACCGCGGGCGCCCAGCTCGAAGAGGTCATCGTCACGGCCCAGCGCCGGGAAACCAATCTGCAGCAAACGCCCGTGTCCATACAGGCCTTCACCGCCGAGGACCTCGAGAACATCGGCATCCAGGCCGGACGTGACGTCGGCATCATGGTGCCGAATCTCGTCGCGAATCCTACCGGCGGCGGAGTCGCGGCACCAAACTTCTACATCCGAGGCCTGCCCGGGGTCGGTATCTACATCGACGGCATTTGGCAATCGTCGTGGGGCTTTCTCGAGGCAAACATGACGGAGGTCGAGCGGGTCGAGGTGCTGCGCGGTCCGCAAGGTACGCTGTTTGGACGCAACACGAACGGCGGTGCGATCAACATCACGACCCGGCGGCCCGCGGACGAGTTCGGGGCGCGGCTCGGCTTCGAGCTCGGCGAGTTCAACCGCCGTTACGCGACCGCCGCCGTGGACGTGCCCTTGTCGGAGACGTTCAAGACCAAGTGGATGGTCTCGAGCCGGCAGCACGACGGCTTCGTCGAAAGCGTCACCGTCAACCGCTCGCTCGGCAATCAGGACGACAAGATCTTCCGCGCCGACCTCTTGTGGGAGCCCACGGAGCGCTTCAGCCTTCGTCTCACCGCGAACGACGAGGACAAGCGGGGCACCGAGCCCCGGATCATCCGGATCACGAACGAGAACAACGCCCAGTACATCCGTTACAACGTGCTGGCCGGAAACCCGGAGTTCCTGGCCCGTGCGCGGGCGGTCGATCCGGACTTCCCGGAGTCGCCGTTCAAGTCTTTTTTCCCGTCGGACCGCTTTACGCCGAGAACCCACATGCCGGGCTATCCGGGCGGTGAGCTCGGCAAGTGGCAGACCAAGTCCGATACGCCGCCGAACGGCGTGCGCCGTGACCTCCGCTACTACACGCTCACGCTGGAATGGGACATCTCCGAGAATCTCTCTCTGCGGGCGATCATGTCCGACTGGGAGCTGAATCGTCAGCAGGACGTCGACTTCGACGGCTCCGAGTTCACGTTCACCACGGACACGAACCGGTCGCTCGACGAGAACGACACGCTCGAGATCCATCTCACGGGCAACCATCTCGGCGGGCGCATCGACTGGCTCTTCGGCTACTACTCGCTCGACGAGAATACGAAGAGCCGCACCTACCGCTGGACGATGCTCGATCTGCCGCGCGCCGGCACGTCGGGGGCCGACGCCAACACGTTGCACCCGGACGCGCAGGCTTACCTTCAGGCCTGGCGCGCGACCGTCGGTCTGCCTCCGACGCCGCCCGGCATCTTCGGCCATCTCGATCAGCTCAACCTCATCGAGGGCAAGCAAAGGGCCATTTTCAGCGAAGTGACGTTCGGTCTCACGCAGAAGCTCGACTTCACGATCGGGGCGCGCGTCACGGACGACGAGGGCCGCACGTTCGCGATGGCACCGACCGACGGCTTCCGGCCGCCGCTCCCGGGAATGGAGCCTCGCGGCAACATCTTCGCCGGCACCCTCCAGGAGATCCGCGAACGTCCGGACTTCGGCAACAATACGACGAACAAGGTGGCGCTCCGGTATCAGCTCAACGACGACATCATGCTCTACACGAGCTACAGCGAGGGCTTCACGGAGACCGACGTCAACTTCATCAACATTCCGACGCTGGTCTCACCGGGCAACTGTCCCGCGCTGCCGACACCGATCCCGCTGAAGCGCGAGGAGATCACGAATCGCGAGCTCGGCCTCCGATCGGAATGGCTCGACGGCACGCTCCGCTTCAATGCCACGTATTTCGACGCGAGCTGGGACGGCATGCGCGTCGTTGCTCTGCCGATCGATCCGTGCACGAGCGCACCGGCGCCGAACCCGTACCCGACGAGCGACGGCCTCGGCGATGCGGACGGCTGGGAGTTCGAGCTCGTCTACGCCCCGGCGAGCTTACAGCGATGGCGGTTCAACGCCGGCCTCGGCATCATCGACACGGCCTACCGCGAATCCGGCTTCTTCGATCCGGTCAGCGGCAGCGGCACGTCCCCGAGCGGCCCGTTCGCCTATGCGCCCGACAACAGCGCCTCGATCGGCGTCCAGTACGACAGGCCGCTCCGGAGCGGCGGGCACCTGCTGGTCGTCGGCCAATACGGATGGATGGACAAGTACGTTCGTGACGCGGCCCACCAACGCATCCTGATCGACGAGGCCGGCAACTACATCTTCGAGCCCTCCTACGGCGTGCTGAACGCTCGCGTCGTGTACGAGCCGCCGGGCCGCAACTGGACGCTCGCGGTCTGGGGCACGAATCTCACGGACGAGCAGTACGTGAACGGCGGCTTCGATGCTCGACAGGTCTGGGGCTACGACTTCGCCGTGATCGGACCGCCAAGAGAAGTGGGAGCCACACTCAACATCCGGTTCTGACCACGCGGCGCTTCGCTTCGTCCACGGCTGTCGCTGCAACGACCGCTGCAGCGACAGCCTCACGCGTGCCCATGCCCACCTTTGGGCTCTGATTGCCGCCGGCCTTGCGGCTCGAATATCGTTAATCAATACTACGCCGCCATTCGAGAATGGTTCCGCGAACCATGAGCAACCGTGAGGCCGTCTGTCCGCAACCTGCCGCAATCGCGAAATCCACGTCGGTGAACGTGACGGCGAGAGCGTCGCAGACATGACGAAGCGCCGCGTTCTCGTCGCAAGCCTCGTCGGCACGACGATCGAGTTCTTCGACTTCTACATCTACGGCACGGCTGCCGTGCTCGTCTTCCCGCAGCTGTTCTTTCCGGCGGGCAACCCGACCACGGCAACCCTGCAGTCCCTCGCGACGTTCGCGCTCGCGTTCTTCGCGCGCCCCGTTGGCTCGGCGCTGTTCGGCCATTTCGGCGATCGCATCGGCCGCAAGGCGACGCTCGTCGCGGCCCTGCTCACGATGGGCATATCGACCGTCACGATCGGCTTGCTGCCGACCTACGCCAGCATCGGAATTGCGGCGCCGGCGCTGCTCGCGCTCTGCCGTCTCGGCCAGGGGCTCGGGCTCGGGGGCGAATGGGGAGGCGCCGTGCTGCTCGCGACCGAGAACGCACCGCGCGGCAAGGAAGCCTGGTACGGCATGTTCCCGCAGCTCGGCGCCCCGCTCGGCTTCGTGCTCTCCACCGGCGTTTTCATGGTGATCGCGGCGGTCTTGAGCGACGCGGACTTCATGGCGTGGGGATGGCGTATTCCGTTCCTCGCGAGCGCCGTGCTCGTTGTCGTGGGCCTCTGGATTCGCTTGCGGATCACGGAGACGCCGGCGTTCCAACGCGCGATCGAGCGGAGCGAGCGCGTGCGCGTGCCGCTTCTCGCCGTCGCGCGCGAGCACCCCGCGACGCTCGTGCTCGCGACCGTCTCGGCCATTACGACGTTCGTCGTCTTCTATCTGATGACGGTGTTCACGCTGAGCTGGGGCACGAGCGAGCTCGGCTACTCGCGGCAGGAGTTTCTGCTGCTGCAGCTGATCGGGGTGCTGTTCTTCGCGCTGACGATCCCGCTTTCTGCGATCGGCGCGGACCGGTACGGGCGCCAGCCGATGCTGATCGCGGCAAGCGTTGGGGTCGCCGTGTTCGGCCTCGCGTTTGCGCCGCTCTTCGCTGCGGACAGCGCCGTGCAGACGACCGCGTTCCTCGCGCTCGGCCTCGCGCTCATGGGACTCACGTACGGACCGCTCGGCGCGGCCCTCGCCGAGCTCTTCCCGACCGCCGTCCGCTACACGGGCGCATCCGTGACGTTCAACCTCGCGGGGATCTTTGGCGGGTCGCTCGCACCGTATATCGCGACGTACCTCGCGTCCGGCCACGGTATTGCCTATGTCGGCTACTACTTGAGCGCCGCGGCGCTCCTGTCGCTCGCGGCGCAGATCGCCCTCGTTTACCAGGCACGACGCACGCTGCAGCCGACTCCAGGCGCAGCGCCGCTCGGGAAGGCGGTCCTGGATTGACGGCGAGACAGTCTCTCGGGACGTCTCGAGAATCTTGCCGAAAGCTCGCGGCGATGTATAAAGAGGGGGGATGCCCTCGCGGCAACGATGCCGTTGGAAAAACGAACGATCGCTGCGACCCGACCATGAACGATATCTTCATCGACCGCACCGCACCCGACCCGACGCGCCGGCATTTCCTATGGAGTTGCGCGGCAGGCGCCGCCGCGCTCGGGTTGGCCCGCCGTAACGCTTTGGCCCAAGCCGTCGAGGCGAGCGGCCTCGGCGCTGCGTTCAAAGGCATCTTCCATATCGGCGCCGCCGTCAGCACGTTCACATTGGAGCGCCAGATCGAGCCCGAGCTCGCGCTGCTCGCACGCGAGTTCACGTCGCTCACGCCCGAGAACTGCATGAAGTGGCAGGAGATCCGCCCGAATAACGCGGAGTGGCGCTTCGGCCCGGCCGACAAGCTCGTCGAATTCGGCACGGCGAACGGCATGTATCTCGTCGGTCATACGCTCGTGTGGCATTCGCAGGTGCCGAGAAACCTGTTCAGTGACCCGTCGGGCGCGCCGCTCGACCGCCTGGCGCTTCTTGCGCGCATGGAAGAGCACATCGACACGCTGGTGGGTCGCTACCGCGGCCGCATCGCGGCTTGGGACGTCGTCAACGAGGCCATAAACGAGGGCAACGGCTGGCGCCGCAGCCGCTGGCTCGAGATCATCGGCGAGGACTTCATGGAGCATGCGTTTCGCTTCGCGCACGCCGCCGACCCCGATGCGCGGCTCCTCTATAACGACTACAACATGCACAATCCGCGCAAACGCGCGTTCCTGCTCGGCGTGTTGCGCGACTATCTCGACCGAGGCGTGCCGATCCACGGCATCGGCCTGCAAGGCCACATCGGCCTCGACTACCCTGACATGGAGGAATGGGAGAAAAGCATCGCGGCATACGCGAGCCTCGGACTCGAGGTGCACGTCACGGAGCTCGATGTCGACGTGCTGCCGAATCCCAATTCTCCGACCGCCGAAGTCTCGACGCGCGGCGAGTACTCGGAGGCGATCGACCCATACCGCGAAGGTTTACCCGAAGCCGTCGAGGAGGCGCTCGCGCAGCGCTATCGCCTGGTGTTCGAGATTCTGCTAGAGCACCGGCCCGCCGTGAAGCGCGTCACCATGTGGGGCCTGCACGACGGCATCTCATGGAAGAACAACTTCCCGATCCGCGGGCGTACGAACCATCCGTTGCTGTTCGATCGCGACTTGCGGCCGAAGCGCGCCTACTTCGAGCTGCTCGCACTCGCGGCGACCCTCCGGTCCTGACTGTCAGCTGACCGGCCCGCGAGCGCGATAGGCGCGCGGCGACATCCCGGTCCGCCGCGAGAAGAAGCGGGTGAAGTACGCCGGATCATCGAAACCGAGCGCGTACGCGATCTCGCTCACCGGCTTGCTCGTATAGAGCAGCTGCCGCTTCGCCTCGATCAGAATGCGGCCGTGCACGAGCTTGATCGGCGACTGCTGCGCGATCGAAAGGCACGCCTTGCGCAGCTGCGACTCCGAGACGTGCAGCGCCGCAGCGTACTCCGCGACCGTCTTGCTCTCCCCTAGGCTTCGGTCGATCAGCTCGCGAAAACGCGCAACGAGCGCGCGGCGCCTCCGCAAATCCGCATCGAAAGTCCGCTCGAAAGCCTGCGACAACCGCAGCACTCGCGCGAGCACGACGGCGAGCCAGCCCTCGAGCGCGAGCGCCCGCCCCGGACCCGCTCGGTCGAACTCCTGCGCAAACGCGGCGAACTGCTGCGCGAGCTCGCCGACCGCGGATCGAGCGCACGCAAGGGTCATCGGCACTTCGAACAGCCGGCCGATGCCCGCCTCTCGTCGCGCGAAATCCTGCAGCACGTCGTCGGTGATCGATACGACGTAGCCTTCCGTCCCGGGCTCGAACCCGAAACCATGCACGGTGCCCGCCGGCACGACGATCAGCACCGGCGCACGATGCCGCGCCAACGTGTCTTCCGCGATCGCGGCCACCTTGCCCTTCGCGACGAAGAGGAGCTGATGCAGGGCGCCATGCACATGAGGTCCGATTCTCCAGTCGTATCGCGCGCTTCGCGCAGCGATCGTCTCGATGTGAAGGAGACGCTCGTCCCACGCGCTCGGCGGCTCGCCGTACAGGAAGAACCGCTCGATCCGCTGCTCAGTCGCCGTCGTCGCCAACGCTCACCCCCTCTTGGCCGCTCCCTTTCGCCACCGGCGCCGCGACGCGCTTCGCGCAGCCCGTGCGACATTTCGGCGAGCGGCCCAGGCCTTCCCCGAATGGTAGCGCGGCATCCGAAAAGTCCAAGTGCCGGCGGGTTCCTCCCATTTTCTCGGCCGGTCATCCGCTGCAAAGTGGATACGAACGCTTCCGCGCTCGGATCGCCGTCACGGAGGACTGCCATGAGAACCCAAGTCGCGATCATCGGCGCCGGCCCATCCGGGCTGCTGCTCGGCCAGCTGATGCACAAGGCCGGCATCGACGCCGTGCTGCTCGAGCGCCGTACCGGCGAACACGTGCTGAGCCGCATCCGGGCCGGCGTGCTCGAGCAGGTTTCCGTCGACCTGCTCGACGAAGCCGGGGTCGGCGCGCGAATGCACAGGGAGGGTCTCGTCCACGAAGGCTTCGAGATCCTCGTGCGGGACCAGCGCCACCGCATCGACCTCCACGGGCTCACCGGCGGCAAATGCGTCACGGTCTACGGCCAAACCGAGCTCACGCGCGACCTGATGGAAGCGCGCGCCGCGGCCGGTCTGCTGACCGTCTACGAAGCAGAGGACGTCGCGATCCACGATTTCGACGGCACGAAGCCGTTCGTCACCTATCGTAAGGACGGCCGCGAGCATCGGATCGACTGCGACTTCATCGCCGGCTGCGACGGCTTCCACGGCGTGTGCCGCGCGAGCGTGCCGCGGAACGCGATCCGCGAGTACGAGAAGGTCTATCCGTTCGGTTGGCTGGGCCTGCTGTCGGACACGCCGCCGGTGAGCGACGAGCTGATTTACATCAACAGTCCGCGAGGGTTCGCGCTGTGCTCGATGCGCAGCCGAACGCGGAGCCGCTACTACCTGCAGGTCCCGCTGACCGACAAGGTCGACGCGTGGTCCGACGAGGCGTTTTGGGAGGAGCTCGAGCGACGCCTCGACGACGAGGGCCGCGCGCGGCTCGTGACGGGTCCGTCACTCGAGAAAAGCATTGCACCGCTCAGGAGCTTCGTCGCCGAGCCGCTCAGATTCGGGCGCCTGTTTCTCGCGGGCGACGCCGGTCATATCGTGCCTCCGACCGGAGCGAAGGGACTCAATCTCGCGGCGACGGACGTCGGCCTGTTGTCGGCCGCGCTGATCGAGCATTACGTCGAGCAGAGCGACGCCGGTCTCGACCATTACTCCGAGCGCACCCTCCGCCGCGTCTGGCGAGCCGAGCGCTTCTCGTGGTGGTTCACGATGCTGACGCACCGGTTCCCCGATACCGACCCGATCGACGAAAAGCTTCGGGACGCGGAGCTCGACTATCTGCTTCACTCGGAAACGGGCCGGAAGACGATCGCCGAAAACTACGTCGGGCTGCCGCTCGACTTCGGCGAAGTCTAGCCGTGCCGTCGCGCGCCCGGCGATCGAGCGCGCGACGGACCTACGTCGCTAAATCATCACTTGCCGGCCTGACCGCGCCGCTCGCGATCCCATTGGGCGAGCGTTTTGCCCTCCTCGACGAGCCGCACGAGAAGCGGCGACGGCTCCCAGTGCATCGGCCCGAACTGCTCCCGGTACTTGCGCATCCCGGCGAGCAGCTTCGGTAGCCCGATCGTGTCCGCATAGAACATCGGACCGCCGCGATAGCGCGGGAAGCCGTAGCCCGATGTCCAGACTACGTCGATGTCGCTCGCTCTGAGCGCGATGCCCTCGTCGAGGATACGGATGCCTTCGTTGAGCAGCGGGTAGAGGCAGCGCTCGAGGATCTCCTCGTCGGTGTGCTCGCGCTGCTCGATGCCGAGCTCCTGCGCGCGCTTGCGAAGGATTTCGATCGCCTCGGGATCGTCGTACCGCGTACGATCGCCCGGCTCGTAGCGATAGTAGCCCTTGCCGGTCTTCTGCCCGAGTCGGCCGGCCTCGTAGAGAGCGAAGTCGGCCTGATAGTACGTCGGATCCGGCGGATACTTGTCGGCGTTCGCTTTGTGCACGTTGACGCCGACGTCGATACCGGCCATGTCGAAGACCGCGAGGATGCCCATTGCCATGCCGAAGTTCTCGAGCACGCTGTCGACCTGCCGCGGCGTCGCACCTTCGAGCACGATACGCTCGGCCTCGCGCGCGTAGCCTTCCATCATCCGGTTGCCGATGAAGCCGTAGCAGACCTTCGCGAGCACGGGCGTCTTGCGCAGCGGCCGCGAGAGCGCCATCACGGTCGCGATCGTCTCCGGCGACGTCTTCGACGTGCGCACGACCTCGAGGAGCGGCATCACGTTCGCCGGCGAGAAGAAGTGCATGCCGATCACGTCCTCGGGCCGGCGCACGACGGAGGCGATCTCCTCGATGTCGAGCGTCGACGTGTTCGTCGCGAGGACCGCGCCCGGCTTCGCGACCTCGTCGAGCCGTCTGAACACCTGCTGCTTGAGATCCATGCGCTCGAGCACGGCCTCGATGATCACGTCGGCATCGCGGAAATCGTTGTAATCGAGCGTGCCGTGAATCAGCGCGAGGCGCTCGGCCTTCTCCTCGGCCGTCATGCGGCCGCGCTTCACGCGCGACTCGAGGATCGAGTCGATCGTGGCAAGCCCCTTCTCGAGCGCTTCCTCGCTCACCTCGAGCACGGTCACGGGGATGTTCGCGTTCGCAAAGCATATGGCGATGCCCGAGCCCATCGTCCCGCAGCCGACGATACCGGCGCGCTCGACCGGCCGCGGCTTCGTGTCCGGCGGCAGATCCGGCACCTTGCGGCTCTCGCGCTCGGCGAAGAACACGTGGATCGACGCCTTCGCCTCGATCGTCGCCTTCGACTTGTTCGCGAGCTCGGTCTCGTACTCGAGGCCCTTGTCGAGCGGCAGGCGTGCGGACGCACGGATCGCTTCGATCGCGGTAAGCGGTGCTTCCCGGTTCGGATACTGTTGCTTCGCCTTCTCGATCCAGCCGGAAATGATCTCGTCCGTCGCGGTCGCAGGATCCACGGTCATTTCGCCGGTGCGCCGCGGCCCCTTCCCGGCCGCGACCAGCTCGCGCGCGAACGCGACGGCGCCGGCCGCGAGATCGCCCTCGACGACACGGTCGATCACACCGAGCTCGAGCGCCGAGGCGGCGTCGATCGGGCGCGCGTTCAGCACGAGCTCGATCGTTTTCTCGATGCCGATCAGCCGCGGCATACGTTGCGTGCCGCCGGCGCCGGGAATGATGCCGAGTGTCACCTCGGGCAACCCTACCCGAGTGCCCGGAGCGGCAATCCGGTAATGGCACGCGAGCGCGAACTCGAGACCGCCGCCGAGCACGGTGCCATGCATCGCCGCGACCACCGGCACGTCGAGCTGCTCGTAGCTGTTGAAGAGCCGCCGGTATTCCTCCTCGCGCGGCGGGCCTTCGAACTCGTTGATATCCGCGCCGGACAGGAAGGTCGAGCCGGCGCAGCGTACGACCACGGCTTTGACGTCGCTCGACCGGATACGCTCGAGCGCTTTGGCGAGCCCCTCGCGGACGGCCGCGGTGATCGTGTTGACCGGCGGATTATCGATAACGACGACGGCGATGCCGTCGTCGAACGTGGTGGAGACGACTTCGTTGCTCATCGCTTTCCTTTTCTTGCAGTCTTGCTGCCGACGCAGTCGGCGTCATCGTGACTTGTCGTGAGTCGCTCGAGAAGCTCGAGGAGCTGCCTACGGCCCTTCTCGCCGACGCGCGCGAGGAACTTCGCCTCGTGTCTCGCCTGTGCCTGACTCGCCCGCTGCAGCAGCGCTCGACCTTCGGCGGTCAGGTGCAACTCGACCGCCCGACGGTCCTCGGCCGCCGGGCGGCGAGCGACGAGCCCGCGCCGCTCGAGCGCATCGAGCAGCGGCACGAAATTCGTCTTCCGGATATCGAGCACGCGACCGACGTCGGACGGCCGCACGCCCGGATTCTCCTGGATGACGGCGAGGACGCTGTACTTCGCCGGAGTGAGATCGAACTTCGAGAGCGCGCCGATGAGGTCGGCGAACACGGCGAGCTGCGCGCGGCGCAGCGCGTAGCCGATCTGATTCGAGAGGCTCCCGACGCGAACTTCCCGAGTTCCTCCCTTCGCGGCTTGCAGGGCGCCGCGCACCGGCTTTCGCGGCTCGCGCGTAGCCGGCTGCCCGGCGGGGCCGCCCAGGCGGCGGCTCCGGCGTGGATCGGCAGATTCTCGCATCGGATGGTCCGTCAGCTCCAAGACCTCTTTGGGTGCCGACAAACAAGTTATACCATATAACCAATCGGCCGCGGCAACCGCGGGCGCGGTGACAATGGAACCAGCCATTTCCCGCGGAAACGGGGGCTCCCCTTTTCCGACCGGCTTGTTTCCGGTTTTTCGAACTGACGGAGGTTTTCCGCATGAGCACTCAGCGTATCGACGTCGACTCGATCGTGGCCTTCGATGTGCACGCGCACGTCGAGGCATCGGTTCGCGAGCCGCAGGACGCGTCGACCACGAAGTTTCAGGAGGCAGCGCAGAAGTACTTCAAGCACGACACGCCGCGGCCGACTATTCCGGAGATCGCGGCCTATTACCGCGAGCGGAAGATGGCGTGCATCGTGTTCTCGGTCGACGGCGAGCGGGCGCGAGGGCTGAAGCCGATACCCAACGAGGAGATCGCGGAGCTAGCGGCGGAGCATGCGGACGTGATGATCCCGTTCGCGAGCATCGATCCGGGCCGGAAGGACGCGGCGCGTGAAGCGCGGCGGCTGATCGAGCATTACGGCGTGAAGGGATTCAAGTTCCATCCACAGTTCCAGGAGTTCTTCCCGAATGACAAGATGGCGTATCCGCTCTACGAGGTGATCGCGGAGCACAAGCTGCCGGCGATATTCCACACGGGACATTCGGGCATGGGAACAGGGCTTCCCGGCGGCGGCGGGATCAGGCTCAAGTACGGCAACCCGATGTACATCGACGATGTTGCGGTCGATTTTCCCGATATGCCGATCATCCTCGCGCATCCGTCGTGGCCGTGGCAGGACGAGGCGTTGTCGATGTGTCTGCACAAAGCGCAGGTGTACCTGGATCTCTCGGGCTGGTCGCCGAAGTACTTCCCGCCGCAGCTCGTCCACTACGCGAACACGCTGCTGAAGCGCAAGGTGCTGTTCGGCTCGGACTACCCGCTGATCACGCCGGACCGCTGGCTCGAGGATTTCAAGGAAGCCGGTTTCCGCGACGAGGTCCGGCCGCTGATCCTGAAGGAGAACGCGATCGAGCTCTTCAAGCTACGCAGCGCGGCGTAAGCCGGTCGGAACCGCGCGAGCGACGGCTCGCGCGGTTCGCCCGACTTCATTCGAAGTTGAACAAATCCTCGTCCTGATCCGGCCGCTGCATGCCTTCCTCGTGGTACTTCTCCCACATATACGCCCACGGGCGGCCGAACATGTCGAGGACCTCGTACTCGAACCTGGCACCTGGCGTCAACGCGGTCCCGACGCCGTTCACCGGATACAGCGTCTGAACGCATTCGATGTAGGCATACGGCGTCCCCTCGCCGAGCTCGCCCACCTTTCGGAAGTTGCGGACGATACGGATCGGCTCGACGAGCGCCTCGGGATCGTAGAACACCGCCTCGTGATTCAAGCCCGTGACCTTCCCCTGCTCGTCACGCCACGGCGTGTAGATCTCGATCGTCTGTAGCTGATTCGAGAACTCGAACGCCCCGTGCGCCGTCCACGCCTGGATGTTCGACGTCCACGTGATCAGCACGTCGCCGTCCCAGAAGCCGATCGTCTCGCCGTACCAGCGCGGCACCGGCGTGCCGAGGTACGGCACCCCGCTGTCCATGTTGAACGTGCGGCCGACGTGAACCTGCGTGATGAAGTTGCGCGCGACGCCGGTCAGGATCTGCACGAGATTCGGCGTGACGATCACCTGGTGAGGATTGATCGCCGGATTCACCGCCGCGAAGTACCAGCGCCGGATGAATCCTTCCGGCCAGCAGTACGTGGACGGCCAGTGCGGCGCGTTCGTCACCGCCTGATGGTAGAGATCCTGGACCATCCGCGTCTGATACTCGGGCGTCAAGAGCGAAAGGATCGTCGACGTCTGGTTCACGAGCATCATCGCGTACCAGTGCTCGAGCAGATCCACCGGCTCGTAGTTGCCGCTCATATCCGTCGGAACGGTCGTGTGGTCGTGCTGCGTCGGACCGCCCCGCGCCTTCGTTTCCTCGAGCAGGGCCTCGTAGTGCTCCTGCGCGGTCTTGAACGGATACGGGCTCACGATCGCCTCACGCGGATAGTCGCGATCGCAGTAGCCCCACGCCGCCGTGCGCGGCGGGTCGTCGCCGATCGTGGCTCCGGTGATCGCGCCGCGCGCCGTCTCGATGCCTTGCGGGCTGCCGCAGCGGAAATAGCGCGGGTCGCTCCAGAGCTCCCTGTCAGCGTAAAAATCCGTCGACGTGAAAAGATCGACGGGCAGCGGCTCCACCCCTTCGGGCACGTCGCCGTTCCAGGCGGAACCGAAAAGGAGATCCGGCGCCGGCGACGCCTCACCTGGCGGACCGAGGTTCAAGCGGAACGGACCGACGATCGGAAAGTCTTCTGCGCGCTCGAGAATTTGCTGCACCTGGTCCGGGGTCGGCGGTTCCGGCCCGATCGCGTTGACGGGCAGAAACGGCGGCAACGCCTCGGCCAGCGGCGCACCGCGTCCAACGCTTCTGAACCCCGGGTCGGCGACTTGCTGCGCCAGGGCCGGCAGGCCGGTCAGCACAGTCGCCGTCAGTGCCAATGCGAGTTGGCCGGTCCGCTCGATCATCTT
>Ga0079224_100009869_pt1 | contig 13068 bp, 11 predicted proteins | sample Stecom2015_FD_80414 | JGI IMG/M metagenome (GOLD analysis project Ga0079224, IMG submission 80414) | Agricultural soil microbial communities from Utah to study Nitrogen management - Steer compost 2015 | ecosystem: Environmental > Terrestrial > Soil > Agricultural land | place: USA: Utah... | reverse complement strand
GGCCCTGCTTGCACCGGGACGGGAGCAGCGGACGACACCGGCGCGGCGACCCCGGTCCTTCCTGGACCGGCAGCCGAATTCCGGAGGAACCCGGTGTTCGGAGCCGGGCTGGGGGACACCTTCCGGACTGGTTCCTCCCCGGTCCGCTGCAGCGGGCGCAGCGGGACCACCGGGGAGTCCGACGGTTCCGGTCCGACCCACCGTCCCTCCGAAATGGACGACTCGACTGCCGGTGTTCCGGTGACATCCGCCGAACTGCTGTCCCCGAGCAACCACGCCGCGGAGGTTCCAGCAACCGTCGCACCCGCGATGACCAGCGCGCGAGTCAGCAGCCGTCGTGTGCGGCTGGCTATGGTCGTGCGGACTGTGCGCGACATCCGGTGCCGGAACCCCCTTGGCTGTGCAGCGACTCCCCACTAACAGCTCGACGGTCGCCGACGCGAACTCTTCCAAAGCCACCGGATTTTGGGTATACGTGCGGTAGCAAGATCCCTACATCGTGTTACTGGCCACTGGCCGGTCTCAGCCCGTGTTCGATTCAGCTGCCCGGGCGCGACAGGCGATACGGTGGCATGGTGAGCAACTACAAGATCACCGCCACGGATGACGCAGCCAGTTCCCTGCCGCCGGTGCTACGCGTTTCCGCCGCGGTGAGCTGGCGCTTCCTCGTGATCTGCGGAGCGATCTTCGTCCTCGGGCAGATCATCTCCCGACTGTTCGTCGTGGTGATCCCGGTGGCCATCGCACTGCTGCTGGCAGCGCTGCTGGGCCCCGCGGTGGGGTTCCTGGCCAGGCACGGGGTCCCCCGCGCCCTGGCCACGGTAGTGGTGATGGTCGGGGGGTTGGCCGCGGTCGGCAGCGTGCTGACGTTCGTGATCAACGCCTTCATCCAGGGCTTCCCCGACCTGCAGCAGCAGGTGATCCGAAGCATCAACACGTTGCGCGAGCAGTTGGCGACCGGCCCGCTGCACCTCACCGACCAGCAGCTCGGCCAGTACCTGGACCAGGCCCAGCAGTGGTTGCAGCGCAACCAGGCCCAGATCACCAGCTGGTCGTTGGCCACCGCGACGACCTTCGGCAACTTCCTCACCGGCCTGCTGCTGGCCCTGTTCACCCTGATCTTCTTCCTCTACGACGGCCGCCGGCTGTGGTTGTTCCTGATCAAGCTCGCCCCGAAGCACGTGCGGCACCGGGTGGACCTCGCCGGTTGCCGCGCCTTCGACTCGCTGATCGGTTTCGTCCGCGGCACCGCGCTGGTCGCCGTGGTGGACGCGGTCGGCATCGGTCTCGGCCTGGGCATCCTCGGGGTTCCGCTGGCGGTTCCGCTGGCGGCGCTGGTGTTCCTCGGCGGCTTCATCCCGATCATCGGCGCGGTGGCCTCCGGCGCGGTCGCCGTGCTGGTGGCGCTGGTGACCAAGGGCTGGATCGTCGCCCTGATCGTGGTCGGCGTGGTGCTCGCGGTGCAGCAGCTGGAGGGCAACGTGCTGCAGCCGCTGCTGCTCGGCCGCGCGGTGAAGCTGCACGCGCTGGCGGTGGTGCTGGCGGTCAGCATCGGCGCGGTGGTCGCCGGCATCGTCGGCGCCCTGCTGGCGGTTCCCACGGTGGCGACGCTGAACTCGGCGATCCGGTCGCTGCTGGAGGAGGAGCCCGCCACCGGCGAAGCGACCGCCGCGGCCGCGGAACCGCGGGAACCTCGGCAGTCCGATGAGGACAGCGAGGAGGACCGGTCCGACGACGAGGAGCGGCGCGACGAGGACTAGGCCACGGCAACCGCGTTGCGACCGCCCTCCTTCGCGGCGAGCAGCGCGGCGTCGGCCGCGGCCAGCAGATCGGTCAGCTCGTAGCCGTACCTGGTGCTGACCGCTGCCCCGATGCTCACGGTCAACCCGCTCAACTGGCGCTGCTTCCCACCGGTGTCCCGCACCGGAACGGACAGCGATTCGGTGGTGGTCCGGATCCGGTCCGCGACGGTGCGGGCGGTGGCGCTGTCCGCGCCGGGGAGCAGCACGACGAACTCCTCGCCGCCGAACCGCCCCACGATGTCCTCTTTGCGCACGCAGTCGCGCAGCATCACCGCGATCGCCACCAGCACCGCGTCCCCGGCCAGGTGCCCGAGGCGGTCGTTGATCCGCTTGAAGTGGTCCAGGTCCAGCACCAGCACCGCCACCGGCTGGCCCCGGTTGTTGGCCCGGGCCAGTTCGTCGCGGGCCAGGTTCTCCCAGTGCGCCAGGTTCGCCAACCCGGTCTTGCCGTCCCGCTGCGCCGAGCGGCGCCACTGCGGCAGCTGGCTGGCCAGGTCGAGCAGGATCAGCGGTGGGCCGGCGAGCAGCGCCCCGCTGGGTTCGGCGGCCATCGCCACCCCGAGCAGCCCGCCGAGGCTGGCCGCCACGATCCCGAACAGCACGTCGATCGGCTCGCCGAGCACTTCGTCGCGGGCGGCACCCGGATTGCGCAGCCGCAGTCCGACGGCGACCAGCACCGCTCGCGTCAACAGCAGCACCGCGCCGCCGAGCAGGAAGAACACCGGGGTCCAGCGCGGGGTTTCCCAACCCATGACCAGTCTCGCCGCGAACGCGGCCAGCATGGTGGCAGCGCTGGTGAACAGCCAGCGGTGCAGCTGCGGGCGGTCCTCCAGCACCCCGTGCAGGAGGGGGCCGAGCAGCAGCAGCACCAGCAGGTTCGGCGGCAGGGTGAGGGTGCCGGCGCTCAGGTAGGCGATGTGCAGGGTCCACGGATTGCGCCGGTACCGCCGGCGCATGGTGATCGAGATCGCGGAGATCACGATGGCAGCGCCCGCGGTGACCGCGAGGTACCCGAACATCCGCAATTCCGCCGACTGCGGCCGGGGCTGAGTCGCGATCGTCACGACGACGGCCAGGACAGCGGTGGCCTCCACTGCGAGCAGGTACGCAATCGCCGCCGGCCGCAACCGCCACAGCAGCCATCCCGCCACGGCGATCACCTCCAGTCCGACTGCAACGGGAGCCTGGCACACCTCGACGGCCGGAAAAAGCAAGCCCCTCCCCGCCATTCGGGTCAACCTGATTGGTGATCACAAACACGCTGCGTGCCCATTCCGGCGGTCTCCGCCTTCGGCGACACGTGGGGCAGGATGTTGGTCCGGGAGGGAACGATCAGTGGCACCGCAGACAACGCCGAACGAGCCCCGGGTGGCCGACGGGCGCACACCGCTATGGCGCGGGCACAACCTCTTCCGCGTCGTCTCCTTCTGCTACGCGGCGGTTTGGGTGGTCGTGCAGTTCGACGACTACGCCCGGCCGTGGCTGGCGGTCGCAGACCTCGTCCTGGTGGGCCTGTGGACGGCTTTCACGGTGTGGCGCTATTGGAAGCGGGAGCGCCGCACCGACCGCTTGGTGGCCATCGACGTGGCCGTGGTGACGGCCCTCTACCTGCCCAACGAGTGGATCCTCACCGAGGAGCAGATGTTGCACGGGCTGCCGACGGTCCCGTCCATCTGGCACTCGACGATGGTGACCGCGGCCGCCGCCCAGTGGGGGCTGCTCGGCGGGCTGCTGTCGGGAGCTCTCGCGGCCGCGTCGAACGTGGCCTTGCGGTGGTACATCGGCTCGGACATCTGGATGGACACGGTGCTGCTGATCGGAGTGGGCATCGTGATCGGTCTGGCCTCGGACACCGCCCGCCGCTCGACCGAACGCCTGGCCCGGGCGCTGCGCACGGAAGCCGCCACCGCGGAGCGGGAGCGGCTGGCCAGGTCCATCCACGACAGCGTGCTGCAGGTGCTGGCCCGGGTCCGGCAGCAGGGCAGCCAGCTCGGCGGGGAGGCGGCCGAGTTGGCGAAGCTCGCCGGCGAGCAGGAGAGCGCGCTGCGCGCGCTGATCGCGACCACTCCGCAGGATCCGGCTTCCGCCGAGGAGACCGACTTGGCCGCGCGGCTGCAGGTGCTGCGCACGGACCGGGTCCAGGTGTCGGTGCCCGGGGAGCCGGTGCAGCTCCCGGAACCGATGTGCTCGGACCTGTTCGCGATAGTCCGGGAAGCTCTGCTCAACGTGGACCGGCACGCCGGCCCGTCGGCCCACGCCTGGGTGCTGTTGGAGGAGCTGCCCGAGGAGATCGTGCTGAGCGTCCGGGACGACGGTCCGGGAATTCCGCCCGGTCGGCTGGAAGAGGCCGCCGCGGAGGGCCGAATGGGCGTCGTGAAGTCGATCCGCGGTCGGGTCCAGGAGCTGGGCGGGACGATCGATCTGGAAACGGCTCCGGGGGAGGGGACCGAGTGGGAGATCCGGGTGCCCCGGCCCGTCAAGCAGCGCAAAGGAGGCAAGCATGACTGAGCCGCCGGTGTCGGTAATGGTGGTCGACGATCATCCGATCTGGCGGGACGGAGTGGCCCGGGACCTCGGCGAGCGCGGCTTCGAGGTGAAGGCCACGGCCGGGGACGCGCCAGCGGCGCTGCGGATCGCCCGCACGGTGAAGCCGGACGTGGTGCTGATGGACTTGAACCTGGGGGACACCGACGGGGTCACCGCGACCCGGCAGATCACCCAGGAAGTCCCGGGCACCCGGGTGCTGGTGCTGTCGGCCAGCGGGGAGCACAAGGACGTGCTGGAGGCGGTGAAGGCCGGCGCTTCCGGCTACCTGGTGAAGTCGGCTTCGGTGGAGGAGCTGGTGGACGCGGTGCAGCGCACCGCCGCCGGGGACGCGGTGTTCACCCCGGGACTGGCCGGCCTGGTGCTGGGCGAGTACCGCCGGATGGCCGAAGCCCCGGATTCGGGCCCGCAAACCCCGCAGTTGACCGAGCGGGAGACGGAAGTGCTGCGGCTGGTGGCGAAAGGGCTGACCGCCCGGCAGATCGCCAACCGGCTGGTGATCTCCCACCGCACGGTGGAGAACCACGTCCAGTCCACATTGCGCAAACTGCAGCTGCACAACCGGGTGGAACTGGCGCGGTACGCCATCGAGCACGGCCTCGACCGGGAGTGACGGCTAGGGGCGGAGCCTGGCGCGAGCGATTTCCCGGGCCTTCCGGGCGGAAGCGGCTTCGAGCACTTCGCGGGCGGTCTCCTGGTAGGTCTGCAGCGGGTGCTCGCCCAGCGCGGACCCCACCGCCGGGATCGCGGTGGCGCCCATGGAAAGGCTGGTGACCCCCAGACCGACCAGCACCCCGGCCAGCAGCGGATCGGCAGCTGCTTCCCCGCACACCCCGACGGGTTTGCCGAGTTCGGCCCCGGCCCGCCCGACTTCGGCGATCAGCCGCAGCAGCGCGGGCTGCCAGGGGTCGTTGAGCTCGGCGAGCGCCCCGGCCATCCGGTCGGCGGCGAACAGGTACTGGGCGAGGTCGTTGGTGCCGAGGCTGACGAAGTCCACCTCGCGCAGGACCTCGCGGGCGGTCAGCGCGGCGGCGGGGACTTCGATCATCACGCCCGCCCGGTCGATGCCGGCCGCCTTGGCGCGTTCGACGAACCAGGCGGCTTCCTCCGCGGTGGAGACCATGGGGGCCATCACCGAGACGTCGGCGCCGGAATCGGACGCGGCGGCGGCGACGGCTTCCAGCTGCCGCTCCAGCAGGTCGGGGTTCTCCTGGGAGATCCGCAGGCCGCGGACGCCGAGCGCCGGGTTCGGCTCGGCCCCCATGGCCAGGAACGGCAGCGGCTTGTCGGCCCCGGCGTCGAGGGTTCGGACGATCACGGGCTTGTCGGCGAACGGGGCCAGCACCGCGGCGTACGCCGAGCGCTGGGCCGAGACGTCGGGTTCGCGGTCAGCGGCGAGGAAGCAGAACTCGGTGCGGAACAGCCCGACCCCTTCCGCGCCGGCGGAGGCGGCGGTGCGGGCGTCGACCGCGGCCCCCACGTTGGCGAGGACCTTGATCCGGTGCCCGTCGGCGGTCGCGCCTTCGCCCTGCCACGAGGTGGCGGTGCTCCGCTCGCTGGCCCGGACCGGCAGCGGGACGCTGGAGGCCTCGATGAGACCGGTGTCCCCGTCGAGGCTGATCGCCATGACCGGGGAGAGCTCGAGCAGGCCGCGGACGCCGACGACCGCCGGGATCCCCAGGGAGCGGGCCAGGATCGCGGTGTGGCTGGTGGGACCGCCTTCTTCGGTGACGAGCCCGAGCACCAGGCTGGTGTCCAGGTCGGCGGTGTCGGCGGGTGCCAGGTCGCGGGCCACCAGCACGCAGGGTTCGGTGAGGTCGGGCACGCCGGGCGGGGTGAGCCCGAGGAGTTCGGCGACGATCCGGTCGCGCACGTCCTGCACGTCCCGGACGCGCTCGGCCATGTAACCGCCGGCGGCGCGGAGGGCTTCGGTGAACTTCGCAGCGGCCTCGTGGACGGCGCGGGCAGCGGGCAGCGACCGGCTGGTGACCAGCTGTTCCGCCTCGGAGATCAGGGCCGGGTCGATGGCCATCGCGGCGGTGGTCTCCAGCAGGGTCTTGGCGTCGCCGGTGACCCGGGAGGCGCGCTCGAACAACCGGTCCGAGACGGCTTGGGCGGCCGGTTGGATGCGGGCCGCTTCGGCCGCGGGGTCGGCAGGTGCGGGAGTGCTGGCCGGCTCGGGGACCGTTTCGGCGACCCGGGCGACCGGCCCGGAGGCCTGCCCTGGGCTGACTCCGACGCCCGTCAAACGCGACATGGTTCAGACCTTACCTTTCCGTCTCGGCCTGCCCTGAAAATCGTAGGCCCGGCACCCCGGCGCGGTCTGTTTTGCCGGACGTCCGAACACCGCGCGTGATCAACGTGGTCCTACTTGCCCCGAATGACGCAACGACACGGTGTTACTGCCAAGTAGCAACTGAGTAGCCGTACGGATTTGCTCAACTCGCCAAAAACGCACTCTAAGGACATGGCACTGAGCGTCCTCCCCACGATCGCGGAAACCGAAACCGCTGACCTGTTCGTCGAGTTGCAGCTGCTGTTCGCCGCCCGGCCCGACCCGGGCCGGGGGGCGGGCGCCACACCCGGTCATCCGGAATCCGACCGGCTGCCGCCGCCGGAGCACGGCACCGCACCCGGGCCGGAAGGCCTGCCGGGAGAACCGGTGGACACCAGCAAGGCCCGACCGGACCTGGGCGAATCCGCCGGGCTGAACCGGATGGCCTGGGCTGCGGCCGGCTGAGCGAATCCGTCCCGAAAACCGTGCCCCTTCCCCGCGCTGGAGAAGGGGCACCTGATTTTTCCGGCACCAACCACCCGACTGAGTAAACTTCTGGTGAAGATGGATCTTTTCGGCGGCCTCCGGCGTCACACTGGTCAGGTTGCCGCCCGGCGGTACTCGCGCCACCGGCGGGCGCAACCCTGCTGGGGCCAGCCGTGAAGCCCCCCGTGCGGTTGGCCCCGGCTCCGTCCGCGACCGCCGGTCAGCCCGCGGTCCGCCCTCCCGGCAGCAGGGCGGGAGCGTGCTCGGCCACCGCGGCGAGCACCTCGTCGGCGGACGGGTTCACCGCCCGCCACTCCCCGACCACGACGGTGGGCACGGTCTCGTTCCCGTTCGCGATGGAGCGCACGACGGCCGCCGCAGCCGAGTCCTGCCAGATGTTGATCTCCTGGAACTGCAGTCCGCGCTTGCGCAGCCCGCGGCGCAGCAGCGTGCAGAACGGGCAGCCCGGCCGGGTGTAGACCACGACCTCTTCCGCTGCGGTGCCCATCGGTACCTCCAGTTCGTTCGACTACCGGACCTCGGCCGGAGTCCGTTCGGGCTCCTCCGCTTCCTGAACGCCCACGCGCTGCTGCAACTTCCGCAGCCGCCCGGGAGCCCACCAGGCGGCGTTGCCCATGATCCTGATCAACGCCGGCACCAGGAGCATGCGGACCACGGTGGCGTCCAGCGCGAGCGCGAAGATCATCCCCAGCCCGATGAACCGCATCATGCCGATGCCGGAGATCGAGAACGCCCCGGTCACCACGATCAGCAGCAGCGCGGCCGCGGTGATCATCCGCCCGGTCTTGGCCAGCCCGGTGCGCACCGCGTCCGGGGTGGTGGCCCCGTTGGCGCGGGCCTCCACCATGCGCGACAGCAGGAACACCTCGTAGTCGGTGGACAGGCCGAAGACCACCGACGCCATCAGCACCACGATGCCGACCTCCATCGGGCTCGGGGTGACCCCGAGCAGCTCGGCACCGTGCCCGTGCACGAACACCCAGGTCAGCACGCCGAAGGTGGCGGAGAGGCTGAGCACGCTGACCACCACGGCCTTGATCGGCAGCAGCACCGAACCGAACGCGAAGAACATCAGCACCAGGGTGGCCCCCACCAGCAGGGCCGCCACCCACGGCAGCTTCTCGGCCGTGGCGTGCAGGCTGTCCAGGTTCAACGCGGTCAGCCCGCCGACCAGCACCTCGCTCCCGGGCGGTTCGTCCATCGCCCGGATCTGCTCCACCGCCTCCTTGGCCTGGTCCCCGTACGGGTCGCCGGAGATCGTCGCGTTCAGCACCAGCACCCCGTCGGCGGAGCCCTTCGGCTGGACCCCGGTGATCCCCGGCAGCTGGCCCACCTCGGCGATCAGCTGCTGGACGTCGTGCTGGCCGGGGTTGCCCTGCACGACGACCTGGATGCCGTTGTCGCTCATCGCCGGGAACTCTTCCCGCAGCGCCTCGATCGCGACCCGCGACTCGTCCCCCTCCGGCATCATCCGCTCGTCCGGCGTGCCGAACTGGGTGTCCAGGAACGGGGAGCCGAGCAGCACCAGGACCGCCACGAGCGGCACCGCGGTGAGCAGCGGGCGCTTCATCACGCCGGTGGCGACCCGGGACCAGGTCTTGCTCTCGGCCTGGTTCTTCCGCCACGGCACCGCGAGCTTGTTCACCCGGTGGCCGAGCACGCCCAGCAGCGCCGGCAGCAGGGTGAGCGAGATGAGCGCCGCCAGTGCCACCGAGGACACCCCGCCGTAGGCCAGGGACTTCAGGAAGCTCTGCGGGAACAGCATCAGCCCGGCCAGCGCGATGACCAGCAGGGTCGCCGAGAACGCGACGGTGCGGCCGGCGCTGGCCACCGAGCGGCGGACCGCTTCGCCGGTGGGCCGCCCGGCGGCGAGCTCTTCCCGGAACCGGCCGACGATGAACAGGCCGTAGTCGATGGCCAGCCCCAGGCCGAGCATGCTGGCCACGTTCACGGCGAACACGTTGACCTCGGTGACCAGGGAGATCAGGTGCAGCAGGCCGAGCGAGCCGAACACCGCCAGCCCGCCGACGACCACCGGCATCGCGGCCGCCACGACACCGCCGAAGATCACCACCAGCAGCACCAGCACGATCGGCAGGGAGATGGCCTCGGCGCGGACCAGGTCCTGCTTGGCCCGCTCCTCGATGGACAGCTGCATCGGGATCTCCCCGGCCACGTGGGTGCGCAGGCCGGGGACCTCCAGCGACTCCTCGATCTCCGCGTAGGCGTCCAGCTTGCTGGCGGTGTCGTCCCCGGTGAGCTCGATGGTGGCCAGCCCGGCGGTGCGGTCCTGGTTCACCAGCTGCGGGACGGGCATCTGCCAGTACGAGGTGACCCCGGCGACCGCGTCACCCGGAAGAGCGTCCAGCGTTCGGTTGATGTCTGCGGCGATCTCCGGGTCGTCGATGGTCCTGCCGTCGGGCGCCTGGTAGAGAACAACCAGATCACCACCGGCCTGGACGGCCTGCTCGGCCAGCTCGCCAGCGCGGACCGCTTCGCTTCCGGGGGATTCGTAACCGCCTTGGGCCATGCGATCGAAGACGCCCAGACCCCAGGTGCCGCTCACGGCGACGGCCAGCAGGACTGCTAAGAGCACCCACCTGCGGTACCGGTGGGCAACGGATCCCCAGGACGCGAACATGAGCGTTCCTCCAGTGCTGGTGGCGGCGCGCCCCGCCCGGCTACGGTGGCGTGAACGCTGTGCACGAAGGTAAACACCGTTTACAGAACTTGGTGACCAGCGTAACGGCGGAAGCCCACCCGGACCCACTCACTGGAGTGACCAATGGTGCAAGTCACTCGACGCGAACGACTGCGCGCCGCCACCGAACAGGAGATCCGCCAGCACGCGCGAACCCTGCTGGCCACGCAGGGCCGGGAAGCGGTCACCCTGCGGGCGATCGCCCGCGAGCTCGGCATCACCGCCCCCGCGCTGTACCGCTACTACGGCTCCCGGGAAGAGCTGCTCCGCGCGCTGTGCAACGACATCTGCAGCGACCTGGCCGAACAGCTGCACCACGAACTCCGCCGCACCAGCGGTGAACTGGCGGAGAAGGTGCGGACCGCCTGCTGGGAGTTCCGCCGCTGGGCGCTGCACCACCCCGAGGAGTTCGCCCTGGTGTTCGCCACCCCACCCGGGGACGACGGGCAGCAGGACCAGTTCGCCCGGGTTTTCCTGGGAATAGTGGCCCCGCTGATGCGGGAAGGAGCGGTGCGGCTCCACCCGGATCGGCTGCCGGTGGACCTGCCCGACGTGTCGGCCTACCAGCACGCGCTGGCCGACGCGTTCGACGCCGAGGGGATCACCGTGCCCGCCGAGGCGATCAGCCCGGAATCGGTCTACTACCTGCTGCGCTGGTGGGCCCGGCTCTACGGGCACGTCGCCCTGGAGGTGTTCGGCCGGTTCCCGTTCGACCTCCGGCACGCCGACGAGCTGTTCAACTCGCTGCTGCAGGAGCTGCTGCGGGAATCCGGGCTATGAGCCGGTGACCGCCCGGTCGATCGGTGACGGCGGTGGCGTGCTGCGGGGAACAGGGGAATGGGAATCACGCCACTGCCGTCAAGATCGACGCTACCGCTGCGGCCGGCTCGACAAATTTCCCTGATCGAGTGCTCCTGCAGCCGCCCTGCCGCGACCAGGGGTTTCACCACCGAGAAGACGAACGGCGGGGCCTTCCACCACCCCCGCGGGGGAGAGATGTTTCACCCGGTGGAACAAGCCGCGGTCCAACGCTTGTTCACCTGGTGTCAGCGGTGGCCTTCGGCAGCGGGAGGTTCGAACGGCATGCGCACCCGACGCCTGGTGGTGGTTTCAGCCGGATTGGGCGAGCCCTCGTCCTCCCGGATGCTCGCCGACAGGCTCACCGACGCCACCGAGCAGGCGCTGCGCAAATTGGACGTGGAAGTCGAGAGCTCGGTCGTCGAGCTCCGCGAACACGCCCACGACGTGCTCAACGCCATGCTCACCGGGGTGCCCACCGGCAACGCCGAAGAGGTGCTCGGCGAAGTCGCCCGGGCCGACGGGCTGATCGCCGTGAGCCCCGTCTTCAACGCCTCCTGCAGCGGCCTGTTCAAGACCTTCTTCGACGTCCTGGACAAGGACTCTCTCACCGGAACCCCCGTGCTGCTCGGTGCGACCGGCGGGACCCCGCGCCACTCCCTGGTCCTCGAGCACGCGCTGCGCCCGATGTTCACCTACCTGCGGGCCGTCGTGGTGCCGACCGCGGTGTACGCGGCCTCCGAGGACTGGGGCGCCGGCGGCACCGGGCAAGACCTCTCCCAGCGCGTCGACCGGGCCGCGGCGGAACTGGCCGACCTGGTGGCCGCCCGCCGCGCCAAGACCACGGCGGACCCGTTCGAGAACCCGGTCCCGTTCGAGCAGCTGATGCGGGACGTCACCGACTTCTGAGCCGTCCACCGCGCCACGAGCAGCCGTTCCCGGCACCGCACCGGGGACGGCTGCTCCGGTAATAGGGTCCGAAGAGGACTTCCGAACGAACCGGGCCCGAACCGGCCCTGGAGACGGCGATGGCGTGGATTGTTCTGGTGCTCTCCGGAGCCCTCGAAGCGGTGTGGGCCACCGCGCTGGACAGGTCCGAGGGGTTCAGCCGCTTCGGACCGTCCGCGGTGTTCCTCGTGGCCCTGGCCGCGAGCATGGCCGGACTGGCCTACGCGACCCGGCACCTGCCCATCGGCACCGCGTACGCGGTGTGGGTCGGGATCGGCGCGGTGCTGACCGTGCTGTACTCGATGCTCACCGGCGAGGAAGCGGTGTCGGCGCTGAAGGTCCTGTTCCTAGCCATGATCATCGGCGGGGTGGTCGGGCTCCGCGCCGTCCACTGAACCCCGCCGCTAGCGGGCCGCGGAGTACCCGCGCTGCTCCTCCTGCCGGCGCTGCTCCGCCCCGGTGGCGATCGGCGCGGTCAGCCACTGCTCGGGGATCCCGAAGGCGTCCACCAGCGCCACCGCGTCCGGGGCCAGCTGCTGGCACAGCTGGTTGACCGCTTGCTGGATCGCCTTCGACCGCCGCGGGGTGATCCGCTCGTGCTCCAGGAACCAGCCCCGGTCGGCGTGGATCGCGGACAGCGCGTACAGGTCGCAGAGCCGGTTCAGCACCGCGGCGACCTCGGGGTTCGAGCACTGCTCGATCGCGGTCGCGAACGCCCCCAGCACCACGCGTTCGACGTGCACCCACCCGGCCCGCAGCACGTGGTCCTGCGCGTTGTTGAACGTCTCGAACGGATCGCCGCCCTTCCGGCGCAGTCGCCGGACCAGCCCGTCCAGGACGTGCCGCTCCCGGTCGTCGAACAGCCGCAGCTGCCAGGACCGGTCGAAGATGTCGTCCGCCTTGGGCGAGCGGTCGATGATCCGCTGCACCAGCGCCCGGGCCGGGGTGCGCTCGAACACCGTCTCCACCACCTGGTCGGCGAGGAACTTCACCACGCCCAGCGGCCCCAGGTCGTCGAACTCGTCCCGGTAGTTGGTCAGCAGCCCCTTGGCGACCAGCTGCACCAGGACCGTGTTGTCCCCTTCGAAGGTGGTGAACACGTCGGTGTCCGCCTTCAGCTGGGCCAGCTGGTTCTCCGCGAGGTACCCGGCGCCGCCGCAGGCCTCGCGGCAGGTCTGGATGGTGCTGGTGGCGTGCCAGGTGGTCATCGCCTTCAACCCGGCCGCGAGGGATTCCAGCTCCCGCTGCTCGGTCTCCTCCCCGGTCCGGTCGTGCAGCGCGGAGACCAGCTGTTCCTGGGCGAAGTGCAGCGCGTAGGTCTTGGCCAGCGCCGGCAGCAGCTTCCGCTGGTGGGCGAGGTAGTCCAGCAGCCGGACTTCGTGCTCGCCGTCCGGGTGCTCGAACTGGCGGCGGGCGTCGGCGTAGCGCAGCGCGATCTGCAGGGCGAGCTTCGCGGCACCGCCGGCGGCACCGGAAACCGCGATGCGGCCGCG
>Ga0079224_100009868_pt1 | contig 13068 bp, 11 predicted proteins | sample Stecom2015_FD_80414 | JGI IMG/M metagenome (GOLD analysis project Ga0079224, IMG submission 80414) | Agricultural soil microbial communities from Utah to study Nitrogen management - Steer compost 2015 | ecosystem: Environmental > Terrestrial > Soil > Agricultural land | place: USA: Utah... | reverse complement strand
GGGCGTGGTCGGAGGGTCGAACCTCCGCGTGTTCGAGACCGACAAGGGCAAGATCGGCATCCTCATCTGCTACGACGTCGAGTTCCCGGAGCTGTCCCGGATCCTCTGCGAGCGCGGCCTGAAGATCCTGTTCGTCCCGTTCTGGACGGACACCAAGAACGGCTACCTCCGGGTGCGCCGCTGCGCGCAGGCTCGCGCGATCGAGAACGAGTGCTACGTCGCGATCACGGGCAACGTCGGCACGATGCCCGCGGTCGAGAACGTCGACATCCAGTACTCGCAGACCGCCGTGTTCTCGCCCTCGGACTTCGCGTTCCCGCACGACGCGGTGATGGCCGAGGCGACCCCGAACACCGAGGCCACCCTCATCGTCGACGTCGACCTCGACCACCTCAAGGAACTGCGGTCGCAGGGGTCGGTCCGCAACTACAAGGACCGCCGCCTCGACCTCTACGAGATCCGGTGGAAGGGCGAAGAGGATTGACCGGCACCGTCACGGCACCGGGATGATCGCCCCGCACGGCCACTGCGCCTCGACGACGTGCTGTCCCCCGTCGCCGAGCCGCTCGCACGCCTCGCCGAGCAGCCGCAGCGAGCGGCCCTCGACTTCGAACTCGGGTCCGCACGCCAGCGCTTCCCCGTCGATCGTCACCGCCCCGTCGCAATCGCGGCCTTCGGCGATCTCGCCGTCGATCTGGAACTCGCACAAGAGGAACCCACCGACGATCGCCTCGAACGCCCGGATCAGCTCGTCGGCGTTCAGCGCCTTGAAGAACGGCGCAGGCGTCGGGCTGTTGCGCGGTTGCCCCACGCCGACGTTCGCGAGCTCCTGCAGATGCTCGTCGCCGATCTCTTCGCCCACGCTGATGACGAACGTGCGGATACCGAGCGCGAAGGCGCCTTCGGCCGCGGCGAGCGACTCGGGCTGACCGTCCTGCGGATTGGGTGTTTCGCACGTATCCGGCTCGCCGTCGGTCGCGAGCACGATGACCTTCGGCCCTTCCTCGGGGAACGCCGCCAACTGCTCCGCGACGGCGGCCAGCGACTCCCCCGTGGGGGTTTCGTCGAGCGGGCCCGCGGCGGAGAACGTGTCGTCGATCGCCTCGAGGTTGCCGAAGCGGGGCTCGACCGTCGTGAGCATCGGGCACTCTCCGCCGTCGAAGCCGTCCTGACTCGAATAGAGCGTCAGGCCGAAGCGCACCGAGGACTGGAGCCGCGCCACCACGCCCTCGCCGGGCGCCATCAGGGTCTCGTAGACGGCGTCCCAGCGCTGCTGCCCTTGGAAATCGGTGGTCATGCTGCCGGATTGGTCGACGAGCAGGACCAAGGTCGGCGTCGTGCGTTGCACGTCGACCGTGACCGATCCGCAGTCGGGGTCGTTCGGCGCGTCGGGATCACGGCCACTCCCGGCGCTGGCGCTCGCGCTGCCTTGTCCGGAGGGATCGATGCCCTCGTCCAGGGGAATCCCTTCCTCGGCCCCTTCGGCCCCCACGTCTTCGGTCACACCACTCACGTCCGGCGGGGTTTCTCCGTTGCAGGCGACCGACGCCATCACGAGCGCTCCGGAAAGCCCCCTCCACCACATCCGCAACATCGACCGAGAGTACCAGGAAGTCGCCAGGCGTTGCCGCGAGCCACACGCAGACGAAGTCGCGCACTGTGTGAGCGCGAGCAACGATTCGGCTGGATCGAAGGGGGCTGTGACCCCGGGGCTGAAGCCCCCGACCGAATGGCCCTGAAACGCCGCTCAGGCCGTCCTGAGCCGCAGCAACGTGATCTCCTGGGGTGCACCGCTGCGCATCGGCGGCCCCCAATACCCAGTACCGCGGCTGACGTAGATCCAGGTCTCGCCATGGCGATGCAGCCCCGCCACGTACGGCTGAGCGAGGTGCACGAACGCGTTGAACGGGACGTATTGGCCACCATGCGTGTGACCGGAGATCTGCAGGTCGAACCCCGCCGCAGCGGCCTCGTCGATCGAGCGCGGTTGGTGAGCGAGCAAGATCGAGAAGTCGTGCGCCGGCGCGTCCTGCATCGCGCGATGGGGATCGCTGCGATGCTCCGGCACGAAGTCCGCCGCGCGCAGGTCGGTGGCGCCCGCGACCAGGACGCGCCCGCCTTCGTGCTCGATGCAGACGTGCTCGTTGCAGAGCACGCCGAGCCCGAGGCTCGCCACGTGGCGACACCACGCGAGGCCGTCCCAGTAGTACTCGTGGTTGCCGGTGACGTAGTAGACGCCATGCCGCGCGCGCAGCTGCCGGAGCGGCTCGACTTCGTCGCGCAGGTCGTCGACGTAGCCGTCGACCAAGTCGCCGGTGATGACGACGAGGTCCGGCTCGAGCGCGTTCGTGCGATCGACCATCGCCTGGAGGTCGTCGCGGCGGATCGTGGGCCCCACGTGCACGTCCGAGAGTTGGACGATGCGCAGCCCGTCGAGCGCCGGAGGCAGTCCCTCGCACGGGACGTCCACGGGAACGACTTCGGCGGTCGAGCGCGCTCGAGCGACCCCGGCGGCGCCGAGCGTGGCGGTGGCGCCCACCACCGAGACGTTGACGACGTTGCCCATGAAGCGTCGGCGACCGGGGTCGACTCGTACGAGACGCCGCGCGGGCCATCGCAAGATCTCGACCGCGAGCATGAGGCCGAACAACGTGGAGAACACGCCGAGCAGGACGAAACCCGCCCACGCCAGTGGCGCCCAACGGATCCCGGCTTGGAGCATCACGAAGTTCAGCAGGGGCAACGTCGCCCCGAGGGCGAGCGCCGCCCAAGCCGCCCGCCGGGCGACGCCCCGCAACGGGGACGGCCGCACCAAGCGAAACGCGAGGAACACATGCGCGCTCAGCCAGAGCGCCACGGGAACGAGGAAGAACATGTGCGCCTGTCCGATCCGTCGCCGCAACCGACGATGTTACGGCGCTCCATCGGTCATGCGCCTTGCTCCTCGAGGACGGAAGGCAAGTCGGCCATCGCTTCGGCCGCCATCGAGGGATGCAAGCGGACGAGGCCGCGCGTGTATTCGGACTCGGCGAACCACTGCTCCTCCCCATCGTCGTCGAAGCTGCGGAAAACGGTGACGCGCACCGACCTGCGCGCATGGACGGTGAAGGAGAACGCCTCGTCGAGCGCCGCAGGCTGGCGCCCTTGCGGCACGTAGGCGGCCGAGCGCAAACGCAGAGCCTTGTCGATCCACGCCGCCGCCGCCGCGTCGGCATCGTCTTGGCCGTCGCGCGTCCAGAAGCGCGCCTGCGGATCGTCGGGGTTGTGTTGCTCGAACACGGCCTTGGCGGCTCCCGATTGGACTTCGAACCGGCGGATCTCCTGCGCCTCGGCAGCGAACAACATCGTCTCCGGCAAGCTCACGTTGCCGGTGAAGAGCGGTCGCAGCAGGCTCGCATCGACCACGTAGACCTTCGACGTCTCGGGATCCTGCACGTAGTAGTGGGCGCCGCCGTAGACCGCGTCGCCGAGCAGGAACGTCTTGGCGGGCTTACCCTTGCGCCGCAGCACGAGCTTGCTGGGATTCGGCGCTAGCCCGAGCTCCTCGAGTTGCGCGTCGTCGACCTGGTCGAGCGCTCGTTTGGCCACGAACGGCGCGAGCCCTTCGAGGATGGCGTCGACGGTCTTGCCCGCCTTGAACTCCGAGGGCTCTTCGGGCTCCGGCTTCGCCTTGGCGGGCGCATCGTGCCCGTGCGGATCCGCGGGCTCTGCGAGGTCGGGCGCGGCTTCTTCCGCAGCCTCCTCCGTCTCCTCCGGCACCTTGGGCGTCGCACGTACCCAGGCATAGCGCCCGAGCGCGTCCTCTTGTTGGTCGAGCTCCAGCTCGAGGCGCTCCGAGGTGAACGTGATGCCCTCGAGCTCCTCGACCTTGCCCGGCAGGATCACCACCGAGTCGCTGCGCACCGACTCCGCGGGCTGCTTCCAAGTCACGTAAGCTGCGCCGTAGGCGAGCACCAGCGCCACGCCGTAGGCGACGATCGTCCGATTCACTGTGCACCTCCTCGCACCACCGCGCCGCGACGTCGCCAGCGGATCCAGCCGGCGCCCGCCAGGAACACGAGCAGCGGTACCCCGAGCACCGTCAGGTAGAACCAACCGCCCTGACCCTCTTTGGTGTGCTCGATCTTGACGTCTTCCTCGCTCTGCGTGGTCCCGGTCAAGGCCTCCGCGCCGATGAGCCAGTTGAGCTCGTCCTCGACGAACATCACGTTGCCGCGGCTCCCCACCGCCAGATCGGAGAACATCGAGGCGTCGGCCGTCACGATCGCGCGCCACGGATGCTTCTCGTCGGGGCCGGACACGGCGGCCACCAGGTTGCGCGCGCCTTTGGTCTCACCGGCGTCGGCCTCGTACTCCGCGTTGAGATTGAGGTCGACCCAGGTGAACGCCAGCGAGCGCACCGTGAACGTCACCGAAGCGCGACGATCCTGCGCCTCTTCGAGGTACCCGGCCGCGGGCGTGAAGATCGGCGAATTGCTGGCGTTCTGCGCCAGCGTGCGGCTCGACCCGTGCGAGGTGAACGAGTTCGTCACGATGTGGATGCGATCGAGTCGATCGTGGGTGATCGGGACGATGCCCTGCTCGGCCGCGAGCACGCCGTCGCCGAGCACCACCCCCATCTCCTCCTCGAGCATGTCTTCGAGCGGCCAGGACAGCGCCGTCCCGCCGCGCGCGCCTTCTCGCACGAGCGCGGGCTCTTGGGCGACGAGCAGCGCTCCGCCGTTCCGCAGGTACGTGCGCAGGGCGTCGACCTCCGGTGCCTGGAACGGGTAGTGCGGCCCGAGCACGAGCACCACGTCCGCGTCGTCGGGGATCTTGTCGGCGAGCCCATTGTGGGCGCCGAGCGTCTTGACCGTGAACCCGAGCTGCCCGAGTCGCTCCTTGAGGCCCCGCGCCTCGCGATCGAGGACGCCACGATTGCCCTGCGTATCGAGCTCGCCGTGCCCCGTCGTGAGGTAGGCGATCCGTTCACCGTGACCGAGCTCGATGAGGATCCGCTGGACCTCGGCGTCGAGCTTCTTGAGCGTGCGCTTGGCGTCGTTGAGCTCGGTCGCCACCCGCAGCGTCCGGGTGATCGGCGCGGGCTTCTCGGCGGTCTCGCCTTCGCCCTTCGCCTGCGACGGGGTCTCCGGGGCGGCGAGATCGACCTCGCCGACCGTGAACGCCACGAGCCCGTTGTCGCGAACCTTGAGCGCCTGCGCGAGCCTCGGCGACGACGCCTGGTCGAGGATCTGGAGCCGCACCTTGTCGCTCGCGAGATCGGCGAAGTAGTGGCGGAGCTCCTCGGCCACCTCCGACGCGGGCGGCATGAAGATGCGCACGTCCACCGGCGCCTCGAGGCTCTCGGCGATCGCCCGCGTCGCGCTGCCCGGCGTGGGGGTCTTGAAGTACGCGAGATCCCAGCGCTCGTTCTTCTTGGCCGCGATGTAGTTGATCGGGAACACGAGCGCGAGCCCCATGGCGACGAGGCTCCCCTGACCGGCGAGCGCGACGATGCGGCGGCGCGGCGTCATGGCCGGGGAGCTGCGGATGCCCCAATCCACCGCGAGGAGCACCGCAGCGCCCAGGGTCCACACGAGCGGCCACAGCCACCCGAGCACGCCCGACCAACGCGTCTGCGCCTCGTCGTCGAACCCGAGGCGCGTCACCACGGGCGCCGTCGTCAGGCCGTACAGGCCGACGGCAACCGCCGTGACCCCGAGAGCCGCGAGCGCGATGCGGTGGCCGAAGCGCACGCCGTCGTCGCCGTGCTTGCGGTAGTCCAGCACGCGCAGGCCACCCGAGCCGAGGTAGGCGATCGCGAGGCCGATCAAGGCGAACGGAAGACGCGCGTCGTCGAACACCGACCACCGCTGCGTGAACACGAACAGCAGCGTTCCCACGAGGAACGCGACGACCGAAGCGCTCATCGCCACCTCCGCATCGCCATCGAGCGATTGGCCAAGAGCAGGAATGCGAACGTCGTGCTGAGGAAGAACACGATCGACTCCGTGTGGATCTGGCCACGGCCGAAGTTCCGGAAATGGCGTTCGTAGAAGCTGAGGTACTCCACGATCTCCTTGAGCGGAGGATCGATCTGGCGGGCGAGGAACCACGCCACGATGAAGAACACGAGCACGAGCCCGGAAAGGACGCCCGAGAGCAGCTGGGAGTTCGACACCGCCGAGCAGAACACCCCGATCGCCGTGGTCGCGGCCGCGACGAGCAGGAGACCGAGATAACCGGCCGCGAGCTGCCCGTACGAGACCCTGCCGTTCACGAACACGAGCGCCGGCATGTACGCGGTGAGGAGGAGCAGCAAGGCCATCATCGCCAGCGCCGCCAGGCACTTGCCGCCGACGAACTGCGCCGTCCACAGCGGCGACGACTCGATGAGCGGCATCGTGCCCGTCTGGCGCTCCTCGGCGATCGAGCGCATCGTCATGAACACCGACGCCACGCACGTCAGGCCGAAGGTGTGGAAGTAGAACTCCTCCATCACCGCCGCCGAGTACTTCGGTCGCTCGCCGAGCGCGAGCACATTGAACAGGAGGCCGTCGGCCATCAGCACGGCCGCGATGACGATGTACCCCCAGTAGGAGTTGAGATAGGCGGACAGGTCTCGCCTGGCCACCAGCAGCATCGGTCTCATGCGTGCAATTCCCTTCCGCGCTGACCGTCTTCTTTGGCGAGCGTGCGCCGGATCGTGGGGCTCGACGAAGCGCGGGTGAGTTCCAAGAAGATTTGTTCCAACTCGGACATCGTCTCCTCGACGAGGCGGATCCCGATCTCGGCGCGCACGAGCTCCCGTACGAGCGCCTCGCGCTCGTCGCGATGCAGGACCACGCGCGCGACGACGAGGTCGTCGTCGTCGAGCAACTCGTAGCTGTCGACGAGCTCGGACCCGGCCAGCGTCTCCTCGACGAGCGACTTGCTCCCGCGCAGACGCAGCGTCAGTCGCGTGCCCTCGCCGAACGAACGCCCGAGCTCCTCTTCCGAGCCTTCGGCGACGATCTCCCCGCGGTGGATGACGAGCACCCGATCGCAGGTCAGCGCGACCTCGGACAGGATGTGCGAGCTGATGAGGACGGTCGCGTGCTCCTTGAGGCTGCGCACGACCCGGCGCATCTCGACGATCTGCTGCGGATCGAGGCCGCTGATCGGCTCGTCGAGGATGACGACGTCCGGCCCGTGGATGATCGCCTGCGCGATGCCGACGCGCTTCTTGTACCCGTGCGAGAGCTCGACGATCACGCGATCGGCGACGTCTTGCAGCTGGCAGGTCTCGAGCACGCGCGGCAAGACCCGGTCGACCTCGGCCCGGCTGCGCCCCTTGACCTCGCCCACCCAGCGGATGAACTCGCGAACCCGCATCTCGCGGTAGAGCGGCGGCTCCTCGGGCAGGAACCCGATGCGCGCCCGCGTGACGTCGGGGTTGAGGCTCGCGTCGACGCCCGCGATCTTGACCGTCCCGGCCGTCGGCGTGAGCAGACCCGCGAGGATCTTGAGCATCGTCGATTTTCCGGCGCCGTTCAGCCCGAGGAAACCGACGATCTCGCGCTCGCCGATCTCGAACGACGCGTCACGCAAGGCCGCGAACGAGCCATAGTAGCGGGTCAACCCTTCCGCTCGAATCATCGTTTTCGTGCTCCCTTGGAGGTGGAAGTGGAGGACTTCAGTCCAAGAAGAAATCGGGGACGAATGCACTGCAGCTCGGATCGACGGCGTACGCCGTGAAATCCGTCACGCCGCCCGCGCGTAACACGTCTTCGTCGATGAAGAAGTTGCCCGTGCACTCCCGTGCCGGGCGAACGAGGATGGCATGCGCCGCGTCGGCCACGATCTCCGGCTTGCGGCTGCGCTTCAGCATCTCGCCGCCCCCCAGCAGATTCGCCACCGCGGCGGTGGCGATGGCGGTCTTCGGCCACAGACCATTCACCGCGATCCCGTCGTCGGCGAACTCGGCCGACATCCCCAGTACACACATGCTCATGCCGTATTTCGCCATGGTGTAGGCCACGTGATTCTTGAACCACTTCGCGTCCATGTTCAACGGGGGGCACAGGTTGAGCACGTGGGGATTGGCGGCTTTGCGGAGCAGTGGCAGACAGGCCTGCGTGCAGACGAACGTGCCGCGGGCGTTGACCTGATGCATCAGGTCGTACCGTTTCATCGAGGTCGCGGCGGTGCCGGTCAACGAGATCGCGCTCGCGTTGTTGACGACGATGTCGATGCCTCCAAAGGCAGCTTCGGCCGCGGCCACGGCCGCCTGCACCTGCGCTTCGTCGCGGATGTCGGTGGCGACCGGAAGTGCCTCGCCGCCGGCCGCTTCGATGTCTCGCGCCGCCGTCCCCAAGGTGCCCGGAAGTCGTGGATGCGGCTCCTGAGTCTTGGCGACCAAGACGATCTTCGCACCGTCCCGCGCAGCCCGTAGCGCGATGGCATGACCGATGCCTCGGCTCGCACCCGTGACGAAGAGGACTTTTCCCGCGAGGCTGGTCACGGCGCGAGATTACTGCCCGGCGCCCACGAAACCAAACCGAAGGGCCCCTGCATCGACGAGCGACGCGAGCCGCGTTTCCTCGGGCGACGACGCACGTCCGAAACTCGGCCCGGCGTCACGCTGCGAGGGTCGCACGGCGACCCGTGCCGGTCCGCCGTGCAATGGCCTCGGCCGGCGCAAAGGCGAGGACTTCGGTTCCGGGAAGCCGAGCGGCGCGAAGCGGTGGGCCTACCAATCTTCGACGTCGTCGTACTCGCCGCGCGCGCGCTTACCGCGGCTCGGTTTGGCGCCACCGCGCTCCTTGAAACCGCGATCCCGCTCACTTCGCTCACGGAATCCGCGGTCGCGGTCGCGGGGCGGAGCCCCGGGTCCGCGGCGGCCGTCGTCCCGCGCGCCACGAGCCGGCGGTGGCCCGCCGAAATCGCGACCCGGGCCGCCTTCGCGAGGGGGTGGTCCACCGAAGTCTCGTGGACCGCGAGGCCCTCCGGGCCCTCCGCCGGGCCGCGGGCCGCCGGGACCGCGGGACGGCCCTCCGGGAGGTCCGCCGGGGCCTCGCGCCGGGCGAGGCCGATCCTGCGCCTCGTTCACGCGGATCGAGCGACCGTCGAGGGTCGCACCATCCATCTCTTGAATCGCGTTCGGCGTGCTCGAGGGATCCGCGAACGTCACGAACCCGAAACCGCGTGAGCGGCCCGTCTCGCGGTCGAGGATGACTTTGGCCTCTGCGACTTCTCCAAAGCGCTCGAAAGCGCCCTTTAGCCCGGCGTCGTCGGTCGTCCAGCTCAGCCCGCCGACAAAGAGTTTGGTACCCATCTCGCTGTTTCGACTTCTTATCGGCTGGCCTTCACCAGCCGTGTGCTTGTTCGTGTCTCGGAACTTCCGTTGCGAGGGACGGCACGTCCCCCGTGGTTTCGTACTCTTTTCCAATTTACTCCCTTCGGAGCCGAATGGCGACCCGGTGGAGTTCGCGTCGTCGCCGCGAAGGGCCGCGACCGCGTGTCGCCCGGGACGCTGCGGACCCCAGCGAGGCCGCGTTCGGCCACATCGCACCCGGTCCGGAGCACCCCCGACCCGAGACATTTCCAACGTTCGCGGGGGTCCTCGAAAGGGTTCGGGTGGCGGAGCCCACCTCGGCGGCGGCCTTCCGGGCCCCTGGGTGACTCTGATACTCGAACCCCATGCGCTGGTTCGTGCGAGGCGATCTCGACGGTTTCTTCGGTCTGGCCCTCGACAACCTCGTGCAGCTGTTGCTCGTCGATGCGCTGTGCCGCCATGTGCTCGGGTTCCCGCCCGAGCTCGTCTACGGCCGCGTCTTGCCGGGCATCGCGATGTCGCTCCTCGTGGGCAACCTCTACTACGCCTGGCAAGCGAAGCGCCTGGCGGCCGCGGAAGGCCGCGTCGACGTCTGCGCCCTCCCCTACGGCATCAATACCGTTTCCCTCTTCGCGCACGTCTTCCTGGTCATGTTGCCGGCGAAACTCGTCGCGACCGAAGCCGGCGTTCCCGACCCTGCGCGAGCGGCGTGGCAGGTGGGATTGATCGCGACCCTGGGCTCGGGACTCGTGGAGTTCCTCGGCGCGTACGTGGCCGAGCGGCTGCGGCGGGTGACGCCCCGCGCGGCCCTGCTGTCGACGTTGGCCGGGATCGCGCTCGGGTTCATTTCGCTCGGCTTCTTGTTTCGAACGTTCGCCCACCCGCTGGTCGGGCTCTCGACCCTCGGCATCCTGCTGCTGTCCTACTTCGGCCGCCTGCGATTCCGCGGTCGCCTTCCCGGAGGATTCGTCGCGGTGAGCCTGGGCCTCGTCGCCGCTTGGGCGACGGGGCTCGCCCCCACATCGGGCTACTCGCCGCTCCCGCCGACCTTCCACGCGCCCGTCCCCGTCTTCCGCGATTTGGCCGCCACCCTCGGGCAGGGCCACATGCTCGCGTACGCCTCCGTGATCTTTCCGATGGGCCTCTTCAGCGTGATCGGATCGCTGCAGAACATCGAGTCCGCCGAAGCGGCGGGCGACCGCTTCGACGTCCGCAGTTCGCTCGCGGTCAACGGGATCGGAACCTTGACGGCGGGGCTGTTCGGCTCGTGCTTTCCCACCACGATCTACATCGGTCACCCCGGGTGGAAGGCGATGGGCGCACGCGCGGGCTACTCCGTCCTCAACGGCGCGTTCATGACGCTCGTTTGCCTCACGTCATCGCTCTCGAGCATCGCGTGGGCCATCCCGATCGAGGCGGGCATGGCGATCGTGTTGTGGATCGGCATCGTCATCACGAGCCAAGCGTTCGAGGCGACGCCTCGCGCCCACGCCCCCGCCGTCGCGATCGGCTTGCTTCCCGGGGTCGGCGCCTGGGGCGTGCTCATGGCCAAGAACGGGCTGCGCGCCGCGGGCTACGGCAGTCCCGGTGGTCCCGCGTTCGGCCCCGATCTCATCCCCCGCTTCGCCGCGACGGACACGTGGATCCACGGCGGCTTCGCGCTCGAGCAGGGCTTCATCCTCACGGCGATGATCCTCTCGGCGATCACCGTCGCGGTGATCGAACACCAGTTCCATCGCGCCGCCGCTTGGGCTGGGTGCGGCGCCTTGCTGAGCGCGTGCGGCCTCCTCCACGCCTATGCGTTCGCGAGCGGAGACACGACGATCGATCTCCACCCGGCGTGGCCGTGGGTCGTGGGCTACGGAGCCATGGCCACCTGCTTCTTGCTGGCGCCGTGGATCACCGAGCCGAGCGAAGGTCCGCACGGCTGAGCCCCGACCTGGCGCGCTTCGTCTGCAGCAGCTAGAGTGCCCACCCGTGCCGCATCGGATCGTCCAGGCCGACAACCTCGAGATCCTGCCGACGTTGGAGGATGCCAGCTTCGACCTCATCTACATCGATCCGCCGTTCAACACCGGCCGCGAGCAACGGCACACCCGCGTGGCCGTACGCCGCGACGACGAGGCCGCGCGCGTCGGCTTCGGGGGACGGCGCTATCGCACGGTGAAGTTGGGCTCGCTGGCGTTCGCCGATTGCTTCGACGACTTCCTCGCGTTCCTCGAGCTCCGCCTCGTCCACGCCCATCGCCTGCTCAAACGGCACGGGTCGTTCTTTCTGCACATCGACCCGCGCGAGTCGCACTACTGCAAGGTCCTGCTCGACGCGATCTTCGGGCGCGCGTGTTTCATGAACGAGATCGTATGGTCGTACGATTTCGGGGGCCGCCCCAAGAACCGCTGGCCGTGCAAGCACGACGTGATCCTCTGGTACGTCAAGGATCCGCACCGGTACACGTTCAACTACGACGCGATCGATCGCATCCCGTACATGGCTCCGGGCCTCGTCGGCGCCGAGAAGGCCGAGCGCGGCAAGACGCCCACGGACGTCTGGTGGCAGACGATCGTCCCGACCTCGGGACACGAGCGCACCGGATACCCCACCCAGAAACCGCTCCGGATCCTCGAGCGCATCGTGCTCGTCCACTCGAACCCCGGCGATCGCGTGCTCGATTTCTTCGCGGGCAGCGGCACCTTGGGCGAAGCCGCGGCCCGGCACGGGCGCGAGTTCCTGCTCGTCGATCGCAACCCGGACGCGATCGCGGTCATGCGGCAACGCCTGGCGTTCGCACAGCCGGAGCTCGTCGGCGTCCCCGTGGAAGAAGAGCCCCGGCAGGACGCGCCTGCCGCCCCCCCAACGGAGCCGAACGATGCGGCCGCGCCCCTTACGGGCGCTCCTGCAGCAGCTTCAGATAACGCACCCGGTGACGCGCCCCCGCCACATCCGCCAACGTATGGCGGTTCAGCTCCGCCAGAAATGCAGCCATCGCCTGCCGCAACGGAGGGATGAGCGCACAGGCAGGGGCGAGCGCACACGTGTTGTGCTCGCGATCGAAGCACTCGACCGCGAAGAAGTCTGGTTCCGTGGCCGCGACCACGTCCCCGAGGCGAATCTCTTCGGGCGGTCTGGCGAGGCTCAGTCCCCCCGTCCTGCCGCGACGAATCGCCACGAAGCCGCTTTTGCCGAGGCGATGCACCACCTTGACGAGGTGGTTGGGCGAGATCCCGAAGGCTTCGCTGATCTCTTCGCTGGAGACGTGCCGATCGGGATGCGATGCCGCGAACAGGAGCACGCGGAGCGCATAGTCCGTGTGCTTCGTCAGCCGCACGGGGGCCTCATTCGGCTTTGGGGGGAGGCGCCGAGACGAAGGCGTCCGCGTGAATCTTCGCGAGGGAGAACCCCGTGAGGAACAGCTTGCGTCGCAATCCGTTCACGAACTCCGGTGCACCGCACAGGAAGACATTGTAGTCCGAAATTGCCCGATCTGTCGCGAGCCCGCGCTGCACGGCGGCCGCGTCGAGGCATGCTCCGCAGCCCCCCTCGGGCGGATCCCCCTCGAGCACATAGGCGCGGTAGTCGACGTTCGGGCGCTCGGCGGCGAGGCTCCGCAGCAGCGCGTGCAAATAGAGCCCGTCGGAGGTCCGCGCACCATGATGGAGCGCGATCGGCCCGCGGTGCCCTCGCTCGAGGGCGTCCCGCACGATTCCGAAGAGCGGGGCCAACCCCGTCCCGGTGCCCGCCAGGAGCAACGGCGCGTCGAGATCGATGCGCTCCGG
>Ga0079224_100009867_pt1 | contig 13069 bp, 12 predicted proteins | sample Stecom2015_FD_80414 | JGI IMG/M metagenome (GOLD analysis project Ga0079224, IMG submission 80414) | Agricultural soil microbial communities from Utah to study Nitrogen management - Steer compost 2015 | ecosystem: Environmental > Terrestrial > Soil > Agricultural land | place: USA: Utah... | reverse complement strand
GTCCACCGCCAGGCTCACGGTCCCGTCTCCCCCCACCACCGCCAGTCGTTCACAGGTGGTGGCGGCGGCCAGCACCGCGCGCATGCTCACCCGGTCCGGGGGCACCTCGATGTCGGCTTCCACCCCCGCGTCGGAGAGCGCCTTGGCGACACGGTCCTTGCCGACTGGTTTGGCGCCCGCCGCCGGGTTGACGGCGACGACCCAGTGCGCCCCCATCAGGCGACGCCCTGAGCGGCGACGACCCCCCTGTCGATGCTGCGCAGCGCCTCGGAGGCCACGTCGGCGACCTCGGGCACTGCGTCCCGCAGTTGCCGGATCAGGTCGACGAGTTGGCGTGTGACCCGCACGAAGTCCCCCGGCGCCATGGCACGGTCCGGCAGGTCCTCGAACTCGGCGCCGGAAGCCCACTCGTACACCGCCCGGGCCACTCCCGGGTCCGGGTGACGGGTGAGACGCAGCCGCATCCCCCGCTCGGCATCGACCAGTTCCTTCCACAACTCCTCGAGGGCCTCCCAACGCTCGGCGAGGAGGGCCGTGGGCCAGGCCGGCACTCCGCTCTCCTCCCGCCGCGGCTCGTAGACGAACGTGGAGCAGAACGCGGCGAACTCACGGGCGTCCATGCCCCACAACAGCCCGCGTTCGGTCGCCTCCGTTAGCAGCAGGTCGAGTTCGTTGTAGATGAATCGCAGGCGCTCTCCCCGGGGAGTCAGCTTCCAGTCGCTCAGATAGTCCCAGTTGGAGAGGAGGTGGCGGATCGCTTCGAACTCCCCGACCAGCCCGTGCCCCTGGCTGCGCAGATGCTCTCGGAGCTGGGTGACTCGGCGTTCGGTCCTCTGGGCCCGCCGGTACCACCTCAGGTGCTCCTCGGCGTCGGGACAGGCCGCCACGGGGTGGCGCGGGCGGTCCGGGGCGGTGGCTCGTCGCCGCCTCCCCGGATCCGGGACCCTGCGCAGCGAACGAAGCGCGTCCTGGCGGAAGCGCCGGTCCCGGGGCCGGAACGGCGTCGGCAGATCGATGGTGCCCGCCCTCGTCGACCCGTCGACTACGTCGCGCGAGCCGATCGTCGAGACTCTCCCGGAAGTCCCGAGCACCAAGAGGCGCGGCTTGCCCTCGGGACGGTGGAGCAGCTTCAGCACGGCGTACCTACCCGCACGCGGTCCGCCGGGCACGTCGATCACGTCGCCGGGCCGCAGAGTGCTGGCCAGTCCCCGCCTGTCGCTCCCAGCGGCGCCGTGGATCTCGGCGTACTCGGCGACCGAGCCCAATTCGCAGTACGCCTTCCCTCGCTCCTCGTCCAGGCGCCGCTCCAACGTCTCGAGGCGCGCGAGGGACTCACTGATGTCCCCGCGGCGCTGGAACTGGCCGAACGACGCCTCGAGCAGTTCGACGGCACGCTGCTCGTCGTAGTTCGCCACGAGATTGGCCGCCATGTTGTAGGTCGGCCGGAAGCTCGATACCAGCGGGTGGCTGCCGGCGGCGGCGATCTCGGTCACCTCCTCGAAGGGGACATAGCGGGAATGGAGGACGACACCGTAGCCCACGTCGTCGATCCCGCGGCGTCCCGCCCGCCCGGTCAGCTGGGTGTAGTCGCCGGGCTGCATCGTCTCGTGGGTCTCGCCGGTGAACTTCGTGAGGCTCTCCAGGACGACGGTGCGGGCCGGCATGTTGATGCCGAGGGCGAGGGTCTCGGTCGCGAACACGACCTTCAGATAGCCCCTGGCGAACAGTTCCTCGACGGTCTCTTTGAACGCCGGCACCATGCCGGCGTGGTGGGCGGCCACTCCCGCTTCCAGGCCGGCGATCCAACGGTCGTACCCGAGAACCGCCAAGTCGGTGTCGGACAGGTGGGCGGTTCGCTCCTCGGCGATGCGGCGGATGTCCTCACGTTGTTCGGGAGTGGTGAGACGCAGTCCCCATTCGAGGATCGAGAGGGCGGCGGCGTCGCAGCCGGCGCGCGAGAAGATGAAGTAGAGGGCAGGCAGCATGTCCGCCTCCCACAACGCTTCGATCACCTCAGGGCGGCGCGGCGTGGTGAAACGGCGCGCCCGGCCCCGGTCGAGATTGAGCATGCGCCGGATCCGGGGGTTGGGGCGTCGACGACCTTCCCGCTCGACGAACGTCGGGAGGAGCGTGATCTCCTGGCTGTAGCGGTCCTTGATCATGTAGAGGCCCTCGAGCGGCACCGGCCTCTCCTCGGCGACGATCAGGTCGGTGGGACCCCGCCGGGACTCGATCCACTCGGAGAACTCGACGGCGTTGGCGATCGTCGCCGACAACGCCACCATCTGGATGTGGCGGGGAGCGTGGATGATCACTTCCTCCCACACCGCCCCTCGGAACGGGTCCTGCAGGTAGTGGACCTCGTCGAGGATCACCACTCCCACCCCGTCGAGGCTCGGGCCGTCGGCGTAGATCATGTTGCGGAGCACCTCGGTCGTCATGACGACGACGTCGGCGGAGCCGTTGACGACGTTGTCGCCGGTGAGGAGCCCCACCCGATGCGCTCCGTAGTCGTCGACGAGGTCCCCGTACTTCTGGTTGGACAGAGCCTTGATCGGGGTGGTGTAGAACGCCCGCTGTCCCCTCTCGAGCGCCAAGTGGACTGCCACCTCGGCGACGAGGGTCTTGCCGGCGCCCGTAGGCGCGGTCACCACCACCGATCGCCCGGAAGCGATCGATTCGGCTGCCTCCACCTGGAACCGGTCGGGAGTGAAGGGCAGATCCCGGAAGAAGGTGTCAGCGGTCACTTGCGTAGAACGAGGCGTACCACCCAGTAGGTGATCTCATACATCAGATAGAGAGGGCCGGCGAGGAGCGAAAGCGTCAGCGCGTCGCCGGTGGGGGTGATCAAAGCCGCCACGACGACCACCGCCAGCACGGCCCAACGGCGACCGCTGGCGAGCTGTCGAGAAGTGATCAGGTCGGCCGCGGCCGCGGCGAACACGAAAACAGGGTATAGGAACGAGCAGCCGAACGCGAAGAGGAATCGGAGGACGAACGAGTAGTAGTCCGACAGTCGCAGGTCGTTGCGCACATCGGGGAAGATCTCCAGCAGGAACTCGAGCCCGCGGGGCAGCACCCAGTAGCCGAACACCAATCCGGCGACGAAGAGCACGACCATCACCGCGATCAGGGGCACCGCCCATCGACGCTCCTTCTGGGTTAGGGCCGGGTTGATGAAAGCCCATATCTGATACAGCACGACAGGGCTCGCCAGCACCAATCCCCCGAAGAAGGCGATGCGCATGAGCACACCCCACTGTTCGGCCGGGGTGATGACCTGGAACTGGCTCTCCGGCTGGGCGCGATGGAAAGGCAGCTCGAGCAGGTGGCGGAGCTCGTCCGAGAAGAAGAAGGCGACGACGGCAGCGAGGAGAATCGCCGCCCCGGCTTTGACGATCCGCCACCTCAGCTCCTCGAGGTGGTCCAGGATGGGACGAGCCTCGTCTGGCTTCACGCCTTCTCGTCCCCGTCTACCTGCTCAGTGTCGTCGGCCGAGGGATCCTCCGCCCGGTTTCCTTCGATGGCGTCCAGGTCGGCGAGAGCGTCGGCAGGGGTGGGACCCGACGTCGGCTCGGGCCCGACCCACTTGAGCCGGCGGACTTCGCCAGCGACCTGGTCGACGTCCTTCGTGACCTCGTTCAGGTCCTTTCTCAGGTCGTCCAGCGGCTGCTGCAGATCGCGCTTCAGCTCGCGCAGCTCGGCGACCTCCTTTTCGAGGCCGCTCCGCAGCTCGCGGGCCGCCTGGCGCAGCTCTGCCGACCATTGGCCGATCTTGCGAGCGACCTCGGGTAGGCGCTGTGGCCCCAGCACGACCAGGGCCACGAGCAGGATGATGATGATCTCGCCGCCCTGCAGCATGCATCCAATGGTAGGGATCCCCCACCCAACCGAGCCCGCGGGAGGCGTTCGTCAGCTGAACAGTGACGTCAGAGAGGCGGCTGGCTCACCCAGCCAGGAGCCGAAAGGGATCGGGTTCGGCGTCGAGAGCGGCCGCGAACCGCTCGATCTCCTCTTCGGTGATCGGCCCGTCTTCGGTGATCCGATAGGCGACGCCGGTGGCCAACAGCACGGAAACGACACGAGCATTGGCGGGACGCCTCTGGACTTCGTGGCAGACAGGGCACGTGAACGTGTAAGTGCCTTCGTCACTCGACGAGGTGAGTTCTAGGGCGATATCTCTGGGAGTGAGGTGGACGTCGCCGCATCGTGAACATGTCGTCTTGATGGTGGTCATTCTGGGTTTTACTCCGCACTCCGCTGTCCACCTTGTATCGACCCCGAACTCGAACAACTGAAGTGCAGATAGGTCAGCGGTACCGGGCCAGGATCCGCTTTCCGAGATCGCCCAGCGCCGAGCGCACCTCGTCGCCGTCGAGGAGCCGTGCCCGGTCGCCGAGGCGGAGCAACAGCCTCGCCGCCACAGAGGGATCCGAGGCGGAGAACTCGATCACCACCTCCTCGCCGTCGTCGGAGACGACGTCGACCGGGTAGTAGTCCAGCACCCAGCGAGCGGCCGGCGCCAACGCGATCCGGCACCGGACGTCCTCCTCGGACGGCGTGTAGCGGACCTCCGGCTCCGGCCGCTCGGCCGGCGGGTCGAAGGTGTCGTCGCTGACCGAGAGGTCGCGGATGCGATCGACTCGGAACACTCGCTCGGCCTGAGCGAGGCGGCAGTATCCGGTCACGTACCAGTTGCCCAGCGAGGCGAACACGACCCACGGCTCCACTGCCCGTCGGGTCGTCTCACCCCGGGACAGGGACGTGTAGGTCATCTCGACCACCCGGTGGGAAGCGGCCGCCTCCCGCAGGGGGCCGACGAGGTCCGGTTCGGCGGCCACGTCCACGGCGAGACCGTCGGAATCGGGGGCGACGGTCGCCGCCAGCTTGTCGACTGCCGACTCCAGCGCCGGGCTGCCCAGGCCCGCCGACAGGACCGCCATCCCGGCGGCCAGCATCGACAGGGCCTCGGTCGGTGAGAGGCGGGGAGCACGCCCGAAATAGTCGGCGGCGTCCACCACCACTTCGTCGTCGTCGATGTAGGCGACCATGAGATCTCCGGGCCCGTAACCGGGAAGCCCACAGACGAACACCACATCGAGGTCCCGGGCGAGGTCCTCGGTGTCCTTGTAACCGAAGCGGTCGCGGACCTCCTCGATCGTCGCCCCGGGATTGGCGATCACCCAGGGCAGCATGGCGAGGATCCGGGTCAGGCGGAAGGCGGTGCGGCTGCTCATGCGATTGCCGCCTCCACCCGCTCGACGATCTGGTCCCGCAACTCGGGCGGGGAAACGACCACCGCCGAGTCGTCGAAGCTGAGGACCCAGCCGATGAAGGCGTCGACGTTGGACACGGGTAGGTCCACTTCCAGCGGACCCGACTCGTGTTCGACATGGAGGGTGCGGGCCGCCCACCACGCCATGTCCGGCTCGAAGCGGACCCGGGCGGTGATCGGCTCTTCGCTGCCCGCCTCCCACGGATGGGCGTCTACCGCCGTGCGGAGCGAGAAACCCTCCGGGCGGGTGAAGGTGCCTTCCTCCGGGTCCACGACCAGTGACTCCATCCGGTCCACCCGGAAGACCCGGACTTCATCGCCCACTCCCCCGACCAGGTACCAGTGGCCCCGACGATGAGCGAGCCCGTAGGGAGCCACCACTCGCTCCTTGCCCCGGTACTGGAACGTGACCTTGCGGCGTCGGGTCACCGCCGAGAACAGGTCGCCGAGCCGATCGGCAGCCGGACCGAGGTCCGCCCCGAGGGGCTCCGAGCCTTCGCCGGGTCCGTAGCCGCCCAGCTTGAGAAGCCCTTCGGGGGCGGCCGGACCACCTCCGAGGCGCACGACCCGGGTGGCCAAGGCCAGGGCGGCCCGCTCTTCGTCTGTGAGGCCAGGGTCCGGGAGCCGGTAGGCGTCGGGGTCGATCAGGTAACCCTGCTCGAGCCCCCAGCCGTTGCCGTCGGTGAGCTCGATGGGAATGCCGATCCGCCGCAGGAGGTCCTTGTCGCGCTCGAACATGCGGTGGAACGCCTCGTCGCTCGACCCTCCGTAGCCGGCCACCTGATTGCGGATCTCATCGGCGGTCACCGGCCGTCGGGTGGTGAGGAGGAATGCGAGCAGATTCAGGAGCCTCTCGATCACCCTGCGCATCGAGACCATTCAACCCGAACGGCGCCCACTTCCAAGCGATTGCGCCAGCAGGTTCCAGGTCGCGGGTGGCAGGTGACGGTGACGGACCACGCCGACATCGACTGTTCGTCTTCGCGTTTCGCCCCCACGCGGCACCGTCACGTGTCTGAGCAGGTACTCACCACCCAGTACCCGCCCGACGAAGAGCTACAGCGACTCGATCAGTCGATCGACGCGCTCGTCGTGGGACTTGAACGGGTCCTTGCACAGGACCGTGCGTTGCGCCTGGTCGTTGAGCTTCAGGTGCACCCAGTCGACGGTGAAGTCGCGCTTGCGAGCTTTGGCGACCCGGATGAACTCTCCTCGCAGCCTCGCTCGCGTCGTCTGCGGCGGCGTCCTGACCGCGTTGGCGATGTCGGCGTCGGTGACGATCCGGTCCACCAATCCCTTGGACGCCATCATGTTGTAGACGCCCCGGGTCCGGTCGACGTCGTGGTACGACAGGTCGAGCATCGCCAGCCGCGGATCGGACATGGACAGCCCCCGCTGGTCCCGGTAGCGGTCCAGCACCTTGTACTTGATGACCCAGTCGACTTCCCGATCGAGAGTCATCGGATCCTTCTCCAGTCCGGTGAGGAGGTGTTCCCACATGTCGACCGCCCGCTGCACCTGCGGGCTGAAGCCGGGGCTGCGGGCGAAGCGCATCGCCCGATCGAGGTACTCCCATTGGATGTCGAGAGCCGACAGCTCCCGGCCGTTCGCCAGACGCACCTTCTTCTTCAAGGTCAAGTCGTGCGAGACGTCCCGGATGGACCGGATCGGATTCTCCAGGGTGAGATCCCGGAAGACGACGTCCCGCTCGACCATCTGGAGCAGAGCCACCACCGTGCCGATCTTCACGTAGGTGGCGTACTCGCTCATGTTGGAGTCGCCGGCGATGACGTGGAGGCGACGGAACCGTTCGGCATCGGCGTGGGGCTCGTCCCGGGTGTTGATGATCGGGCGGGACCGGGTCGTCGCCGAGGAAACACCTTCCCAGATGTGCTCCGCTCGCTGCGACAGCGAGTACACGGTTCCCCGGGGGGTCTGGGACAGCTTTCCGGCACCCAGGAAGATCTGGCGGGTGACGAGGAAGGGGATCAGGACTTCGACGGTGAGGTGGAAGTCCTTGTGCCGGCTGACGAGGTAGTTCTCGTGGCAGCCGTACGAGTTGCCCGCCGAGTCGGTGTTGTTCTTGAAGAGGTAGATCTCTCCGCGGATCCCTTCCTCCTCCAGCCGCTGCTCGGCGGAGTGGACGAGACCTTCGAGGATTCGCTCGCCGGCCTTGTCGTGGGCGACCAGGTCCGTGAGCGAATCGCATTCCGGCGTTGCGTACTCGGGGTGGCTGCCGACGTCCAGGTACAGGCGGGCACCGTTCTCCAAGAAGACGTTGGACGACCGACCCCAGGAAACGACCCGGCGAAACAGGTACCGGGCGACCTCGTCGGGGCTCAGCCGACGCTGGCCGCGGAGCGTGCAGGTGACCCCGTACTCGTTCTCCAGGCCGAAGATTCTTCGATCCACGAAGCCAGCCTAGGAGAACCCTGCGGCTTCGGGACTGATCGATCGACCTACTCTTCGGAAGCGGGCTCCGACGAGCGGATCTCGCTCTCGTCCAGACGGCGGAAAGTCCGCCGCCCGTTGGCGGCGTCGAGAGCGACCAGCTCCCAGCCTTCCGACTCCCGTTCCTCGGCTCGACGGAAAGCCTCGGTGCCGATGTCCAGCGCCTCCTCCAGCGTGAGGCCGGGCTGCCACAGCTCTTCCAGAGCGGCGACGAGCTCCTCGGCCTTCCCTCCGATGGCCGCGAAATGCCGCTCGTCGGAGAGGGTGCCGTCGTAGGACACCCGGTAGAGCTTGTGCTCTTCGCCTTCGCGCCCCAGCTCGGCGATCAGGATCTCCACCTCGTAGGGCTTGAGCTCGTGGCTGAAGATCGAGCCGAGGGTCTGAGCGAAGGCGGTGGCGAGCGCCATGGCGTTGACGTCCTCGCGGCTGTAGAGGTAGCCCATCAAGTCGGCCTGGCGGACCCCGGCCTTCCGCAGGGTGTCGTACTCGTTGTAACGGCCCACCCCGGCGAAGGCGATCCGGTCGTAGACCTCGGCGATCTTGCGTAACGACCGCGAGGGGTTCTCCGCCATGAGGAGGAGACCCGTCGCGTACTCGACCGCGATGATCGACCGGCCCCGGGCGATGCCCTTGCGAGCGAACTCGGCCTTGTCACGAACGAGCTGCTCGGGAGCGACGTAGAAGGGCATGCTCATCGGACGTCCTCCAGGGCGGTCTCGGCGAACGGGAGGATCTCGTCGTCGGACAGCTCGGCGATCCCGTCGCTGTCGATGCGGTACACGGTCGGCAGGATCCCCCGTCGCAGATCCGGGCCGCCGGTGGCGGTGTCCTCCTGGGCGGCGGCGACGAGTGCCCGGACGGCCAGGTCTACGCCGCGGGAGGCGTCGATGTCGGACTCGTAGGCTGTCCGCAGATACGACTTCGCCAGTCGGGCACCGGAGCCGGTGGACCCGAAATCCTGCTCTTCGTAGCGGCCGCCGACGACGTCGTAGGAGTACAGCCGGCCGACCTTCTCCAGCTCGTCGTATCCGGCGAACAGCGGGACCACGACCAACCCCTGGATGGCCATCGGCAGCTGCCCGCGGACCAGGCGGGCGAGGAACGTCGCCTTGCCCTCGAGTGACAGCCGACGGTTCTCGAGCTTCTCGTAGTGCTCGAGCTCCACCTGGAAGAGCCGCACCATCTCGGTGGCCAGACCGGCGGTTCCGGCGACGGCCACGGCGGAGAAGCGGTCGGCGGGGAAGACCTTCTGGATGAAGCGATGGGCCACGAGGTGGCCTTCCGTCGCCTGGCGGTCCCCGGCGATGATCACCCCGCCCTGGTACCGCAACGCGAGGACGGTGGTTCCCTCCGGAACCGACAGACTGCGCGCTGCGTCGGGCGGGATCTCCCAGTGGGGAGCGGCACCCACCGCTTTGAGCAGGTCCGAGAAGCTGCTGCTCGGCACCGGAGGGTCGAGAGGAAGGGGAAACTGAGGCATCAGGTCAGGAACTGTAGACGGCAACGGGGTCGAGTCTCGCGGGCACGCGCGAGGGGGTACTCAGTCGCAGGCAGTAGGGGTGGGAACGATTCCTTGCGGTGAGTGACCTTCCCACTCACCGCCTACCACTCGCGACGGCCGGCGCCGGGTCCTATTGACCGCCCTTCTGGACGTAGTTCTTGACGAACTCTTCGGCGTTCTCTTCGAGCACGGAGTCGATCTCGTCCAAGAGATCGTCGAGCTCCTCCAGATCGGTTTCGGCCTTCTCGTCGGTGATCTCGAGATCCTCGACCTGCTCTTCGGGCTTCTCTCGTGGTCTCGTGCGGGAGCGTTCCTGCTCAGCCATATCAGTCTCCTAGTCGCTTCAACAGCTCCGAGGCATCGCCCACCTCGTCGAGGATAGGCCCGACCAGGTCTCGTCGGCCTCGGAGGGGTTCCAGCATGGGTACACGGCGTAGATGCGGCTCGCCCACGTCGAAGACGAGCGAGTCCCAGTTGGCGGCTACCAGGCTGTCCGGGAACTGGGTGACACAGCGTCCTCGGAAGTACGCCCGGGTCTCTTCCGGCGGGTTGGTCTCGGCATGGGCGATCTCTTCAGGGCTGAACAGCCGGCGGATGTCGCCTCTCGCCAGCAGACGGTGGTAGAGGCCCCTCTCCGGGTCCACGTCGTGGTACTGGAGGTCCAGGGCGGCCAGCTTGGAGTCCGACCAGTCGATGTCGTCGCGCGCCAGGTAGCGCTCGAACAGGCGGAGCTTCGCCGCCCAGTCCAGCCGATCCGCCAGCTTGTCCGGGTCACTCTCGATGTCTTCCAGCACCGAATGCCACTCCCGAAGGACGTCATGCCACACCGGCTCGTCGAGCTCCTTCTCCACGTACTTGCTCAGCCATTCGTAGTAGCGCCACTGCAGCTCCAGGGCGGTGGCGGTCGATCCGCCTTCCAGCTCCAGCGGCCGACGGAACGTCAAGTCGTGGCTCACCGACCACGCCGAAGTGACCGGGTCCGTCAGGTCGAGCGGGTCGGGTAGGGCGCCGTCTTCCAGCGCGGCGAGCATCAAGGCGGTAGCGCCCAGCTTCAGGAACGTCTGGACCTCCGACAGGTTGGCGTCCCCGAAGATGACGTGCAGGCGTCGGTACTTGGTGGAGTCCCCGTGGGGCTCGTCCCGGGTGTTGATGATCGGGCGCTTCAACGTCGTCTCCAGCCCCACTTCCTCCTCGAAGAAGTCCGCCCGCTGGGTTATCTGGAAGTCGACGTGGGGCCGGCCGTTCTCGGCGCCCACCTTGCCCGACCCCGTGTAGATCTGGCGAGTGACGAGGAAAGTCATCGCGTACCTGATGATCTCGCCGAACGGGGTGGCCCGAGACAGGAGGTAGTTCTCGTGCGCCCCGTAGGAGTTGCCCTTCCGGTCGGAGTTGTTCTTGTACAGGGCGAGACGATGGCCGATGCGCTCGCTCGCCACCCGCGACGCCCGGTACATGACTAGCTCGCCGGCCTTGTCGTAGAGGGCCGCTTGGAGGGGATCCCACGCTTCCGGCGCCGAGTACTCGGGATGGGCGTGGTCGACGTACAGCCGAGCGCCGTTGCCGAGAACGGCATTGACCAGGGTGCCTTCGGGATCGGAGACCCCATAGCCCTCGTGGCCGAACCCGCGGGCGTCACGCCCCGGGGACTCTTCCTCGTAGGACCACTGGACCCGAACCCGGGGGCCGGGATAGGAGTTGACGACCATCGCCGAGCCGAGCGCAGGGTTGAACTCGGGGTCGCCGCGGACAGCGATGCCGTACTCGACCTCCGTGCCGATGACCTTGCGGATTGCCACGGTCAGTACCTCCGGTTCACAGGTACTGCCCTGTGGAGACCCGCTCGATCATGCGGCTCTCGGAATCTCCCTCGACGAGGGTCCGGACGTAGACGATGCGCTCGCCCTTCTTCCCGGAGATCTTGGCCCAGTCGTCGGGGTTGGTCGTGTTGGGCAAATCCTCGTGCTCGCGGAACTCTTGCTTGATCGCCGTGAGGAGGTCCTCGGTGCGCACACCACGCGAACCGCCGCCGATCTCTCGCTTGATGGCGTCCTTCTTCGCCCGGCGCACGATGTTCTCGATCATCGCCCCGGAGGCGAAGTCCTTGAAGAAGAGGATCTCACGGTCGCCATTGGCGTAGGTGACCTCGAGGAAGCGATTCTCGTCCGTCTCGGCGTACATCGTGTCGACGGTGACGCCGATCATCTTCTGGATCAACGCCTCCGTGTCGCCGCCGACTTCCCGGAGCTCGGTCTCGTCCAGGGGGACGGCGTCGTTCAAGTAGATGCCGAAGATCTGGCGGGCGGCAGACGGGTCCGGCCGGTTGATCTTGATCTTCACGTCCAGGCGCCCGGGTCGGAGGATCGCCGGGTCGATCAGGTCCTCCCGGTTCGAGGCGCCGATGACGATGACGTTCTTGAGCGACTCGACGCCATCGAGCTCGGACAGGAGCTGGGGGACGATGGTCGACTCCACGTCGGAGCTGATCCCCGAGCCCCGGGTCCGGAACAAGGAATCCATCTCGTCGAAGAAGACGATCACGGGAACGCCCTCGTCGGACTTCTCCTTGGCCCGCTGGAAGATCAGCCGGATCTGACGCTCGGTCTCGCCGACCCACTTGTTCAAGAGCTCCGGGCCTTTGACGTTGAGGAAGTAGCTACGGACATCGGGGCGGCCGGTGCGCTCGGCGACGGCGCTCGCCAGGCTGTTGGCGACCGCCTTGGCGATGAGGGTCTTGCCGCATCCCGGCGGCCCGTACAGGAGGACACCCTTGGGCGGCACCAGGCCGTAGTCGTGGAACAGTTCCTTGTGGATGAATGGCAACTCGACGGCATCGCGGATCGCCTCGATCTGGTCCGCCAGACCACCGACCTGCTCGTAGGTGACGTCGGGCACCTCCTCGAGGACGAGTTCCTCGACCTCGGGGCGGGCGAGCTTCTCGAACACCAAGCCCGACCGGGGGTCGATGCGGACGAAGTCGCCCGGCCGGAAGTGCTTGTCCTTCATCGTGTCGGCGAGCTCCACGACCTGTTCTTCGTCGGCGTGGGCGATCACCACCACCCGGCCGTCCTCCAGCTTCTCGCGGACGCGCACCACCTCGCCGGACCGCTCGAAGCCACGGACGTCGACCACGTTGTAGCTCTCGTTGAGGAGCACTTCCTGGCCGATCGAGAGCTGCTTGACCTCGATCGTCGGCTGGGCCGCCACGCGCAGCTTGCGGTTGCCGGTCATCACGTCGAGGGTGCCGTCCTCGTTGACCTGGAGGACGGTGCCGAAGTTGTTCGGCGGTGTGGTCAGCTTCTCGACCTCGGCCCGCAACACGCTGAGCTGCTCACGGGCTTCCTCGAGAACCGTGGCCAGCTTGTCGTTCTGGGATCGGAGGCGGTCGATCGTGCGGTGCGCCTCCGTGAGCTCTCGTTCGAGCCGGGCCACATCTCGGTCCTGGGGCTCCCGGAGACGACGGCGAAGCTGAGCCACCTCTTCTTCGAGAGCCGCAATCGTGCGACGCAGTTCCATCGCTTCGCCTGGCTCGCTCGGTCGGCTCATGGCCCTATCTCCAATCCGGTAGCCTCCGCGCAGTATACGGAGCGTTTCTATTTGTCTCAGGACCTCTTTATTCGACCCTCTCTAGGACGACCTGTACCGGTGCCTGGACACTGTCACTACTATGCATTTCCCGGTTACCTACTCGTAAAACCCCCGCACCTGCAGGAGCGCAGCCACGATGAAGGTTTGGATCGATCAGGACCTCTGCACCGGCGACGGCCTGTGCGAAGAGATCGCCCCTGACGTTTTCGTCTTGCTCGACGACGGCCTCGCCTACGTGCGCGAGGGCGACAAGATCT
>Ga0079224_100009863_pt1 | contig 13071 bp, 10 predicted proteins | sample Stecom2015_FD_80414 | JGI IMG/M metagenome (GOLD analysis project Ga0079224, IMG submission 80414) | Agricultural soil microbial communities from Utah to study Nitrogen management - Steer compost 2015 | ecosystem: Environmental > Terrestrial > Soil > Agricultural land | place: USA: Utah... | reverse complement strand
GTAGCGAAGATCTGCACGGATCGTGAAGTCGGTGTCGGTCCCGGCCATGCCGATCATGTGGTAGGGCCCCGGCGTGACCGGAAGCTCGAGCCGCTCGCGCGAGATCGGCTGACCGTTGCGTTCGGCGTCGGTGCGGGTGGACGTGGGCGTGATCAATCGAGACATCCCGCTGTTGTGCTCCGAAATCGCCAGTCGACAATCTTTGCAGCTCGCCGGCCAGTCGATCTCGAGCACCAGCGTGCCCGCGGCTGCCGGGGCGATTGCGACGTGCGGCGTGATTCCGCGGATCGTGCTCGAGGTGGTCGCCGAGGCGGCGCCGTCGGCTTCCAGCCAGGTCTCGCGATAGTCCCAGCAGCTCTCGTCGCCCTTGCTCGCGGGCGCCCGACCGGGCGCGCAGGTGCCCTGCTCGCAGTGGCCGATGCCCAGCTCGATCGGCGGCTCGCACTCCGGGATCTCGCAGTTCGCGATGATCTCCCGCTCGAGCGCCAGCACGCCCTCGATGTCCGCCTCACGATCAATGTAATAGGGCCCGTGCGGGCACAGGCCCGGCCACATCTCGGCGCAGTCGGAGTCGGTCTCGCAGCGCGACAGCTGCTGGCGATCGGCGAGGTACCTGGCGATCTGCTCGGCGCAGCCGTTGGCGGGCGCGGGCTCGGGATCCGTCTTGGACTTGGTCTTGGTCGGTGGTGCGGGAACGGGGGTGCTGGGGTCGCCCGGCTCGGGCGTGCTCGGAGTGCAGGCGCAGAGCAGCAGGGCCAGCGGGATCGTGCGGCGCATCAGCGACAGGATGGCAGATTTCGGTGAAGAAAGAGCAAATGTCACGATGTCGCGACATCGCCTGCTTCCCACTACAATCCGGCAATTTTTCGCGCAGCGATGACCCGACAATCCGCGTCGAATCGCAGCCCGTTGTTGGTCCCGAGCTTGCACTGCCGCGCTCGCCATGCATGCCCGTCCGCCTGCCAACACCCGCGGGTTCACGCTGATCGAGCTGATGGTCGTGGTCGTGATCATCGGCCTGGTCACGGCGCTGATCATTCCGACCGTGCTCGGCCAGCTCGAGTCGCGCAGCGATCCGCCCAAGCAGGCCGAATCGACGCTCAGCCAGGCGCCTCCGCGCGCGCGTGTGCTCGACGGCAGCGAGGCCGGGACCGCGGCGCCCATCGAGCTGACCGAGATCGAGATCGACCTCGAAGCCGAGCCGGTGCTCGACGGCTTTGTCGTGCACAACCGCTACGACGCGCAGCTCCACGGCCGCTTCCGCGTGCGCAACCCCGATCCCAAGCTCGCCGTGCTCGAGGTCTACTTTCCGTTTCCGCCGGGTCTGCTCGAGGCTCGCGACGTGCAGCTTCGCATCGACCGCGGCGACGGGCGGATCGAGGTTCCGGCCCGGGTCGTGTACTCACTCGACGGCATCCGCTGGCGCGGAGCCGTGAACCCCGGCGCGGCCGTGGATCTGCTGGTCGACTACGCAGCCGGCGGCCGCGATGCCCTGCACCTCGACGTCACCGGAGACGATCGCTCGGGTCGAGTTCGCGTCGAGCTGCGGCTCGCCGGGATCGACTCGGTGACGATCCCCAGCGCCGCGCTGCAGCCGGGCGAGCTCGCCGACGACCGGGTGATCTGGGAATTCGACAAGCTCGTGACCGCCTCGACGATCGCGGTCGAGCTGCCGGCCGGCGACAGCCCGCTCGGTCGACTGATCCTCCTGTGCCAGCTGGCCGGGCTCGGGGTGCTGCTGTTCGGCGCCGGGCTGTGGTTCCTGGCCGAGGGCTATCGGCCCGGGCTGCTCGACGACTTTCGCTGGGGACACTTCCTGCTGGCCGCGCTCAACTATGCGCTGTTCTTTGCGATCTTCGCGGTCGTCGGGTTCTTCGGCCGGGCCGAGCTCGCGCTGCTGGTCGCGTCCGTGGTCGCGCTGCCGCTGTTGACCCTGCACATGCGCCGCGTGGTCGACGGGCACTTTGCGATCGCGCGCGCGCTGCCGATGTCGACGCTGACGCTGCTGGTCGTGGTCGCCGGGGTCTACCTCGACGCCAGTCGCCCGTACGTGTTGCTCGGCGCGGGCGTGTTCGTGACCGGGTTCGTGACCGTGAGCTACGACCGCTGGAGCGCGGGGCGGCTGGCCAGCGCCCGGGCCCGCGAGCGCCGGGCGGCCCGGACCGGCCGCGAGACCGAGCTCCGGGCACGGCTGGCCGAGCTCGCCGAGCGAGAGGCCACCGCCACCACCCAGCGCTCGCGCGCCGCCGAGCTGCTGGCGAGCGCCGGCGAGCAGCGTCGAGCGGCCGGCGAGCGACTCGCGATCGAGCAAGTTGAGCTCGAGCGGACCCTCGCGCGCGCCGATGCCAGCCGGATCGACCCCACGCAGCTCGACGAGCTCGACGACGACGCCCACGCCCGCGCTTGCGAACACGCCGGCCGCCAGCTCGGCGAGCTGGTGGCGGACCTCGACGATCTCGCGGCCCGCCACGATCGCGCCCGCGCGCAGCTGGCCGAGCGACTCGAGCGTGAGCGCAGCGAACAGGCCGAGGCCGGCGAGGCGCTCGCCCGCTGCCTCGATCTCGCCGACGAGCTGCTCGCCCGCGCACACTCCCGAGACGGCGAAGCGCTGTCTTTGCGCGAGCAGGTCGAAGCCGGCCGGCAACTGTTGCTCGCCGCCGGGATCCGGCGACGCACCCTCGACCAGGCCCGCGAGCGCTGCGAGCTCGCCCTCACTCGCGTCCAGGCGGCGCTCACCCGGCACGGGCTCGCGGGCACCAACCACTGCCAGAGCTGCGGCTCGCCGCTCGACTCGACGTCCAGCTTCTGCTCGGCCTGCGGCGGCGCGCGAGCGATCGAGCTGCCTTGCGCCGGCTGCCACGCCCACACCGTGGTGCCCGTCGAGCTGCTCGATCTCGACTGGGCCGAAGATTCAGGCGTGACCCTGCACTGCCGCGCATGCGGGACCGCTCACCCCCGCGAGCAGCTGCCCCGCGGGCGTCGAGCGACCCGAATGTCGTGATCAGTCATAATACTCGTGCCCGAGGTGGGTGATCGGCGGCTCGCCCCGCATCCATCGCATGGTGTTCTTGAGCTTCATCAGCTGAATGAACAGATCATGCTCGGGATACAGACCCGCCGCCGTCATCGGCGACTTGAAGTAGAAGCTCAGCCACTCCTGGATGCCCTTCATCCCGGCCCGCTGGGCCAGATCCAGCAGCAGCGCCAGATCCAGCACGATCGGCGCGGCCAGGATCGAGTCCCGGCACAAAAAGTCGATCTTGATCTGCATCGGATAGCCCAGCCAGCCGAACAGATCGATGTTGTCCCAGCCCTCCTTGGCGTCGCCGCGCGGCGGGTAATACTCGATCCGGACCTTGTGAAAGAGATCGCCGTAGAGCGCCGCGTAGACCTCGGGCTGAAGGATGTAGTCGAGCACGCCGAGCTTCGATACCTCTTTTGACTTGAACGAGCCCGGATCGTCGAGCACCTCGCCGTCGCGGTTGCCGAGGATGTTGGTCGAGAACCACCCGCGAATGCCCAGCATCCGGGCCTTGAGCCCCGGCGCGACCACGGTCTTCATCAGGGTCTGGCCGGTCTTGAAGTCCTTGCCGGCGATCGGTACCCGATGCTCGTGGGCCAGCTGCCAGGCGGCCGGAAAGTCGACGGTCAGGTTGGGGGCTCCGTTGGCGAACGGCACGCCCTCCTTCAGACAGGCCCAGGCGTAGATCTGCGAATTGCCAATGCCCGGATCGTCGCGCCTCAGGCCGGCCTCGAAGGCCTCCATCGATTGATGAACCTGCGAGGGCTCGACGTGGGATTCGGTCGATCCGCACCAGATCGCGACCAGCCGATCGCAGCCGTTGGTCGCGCGAAACCGGCGAATGTCCTCGCGCACGAGCTCGACCATCTCGGCCTTGCTGCGGGCTCGCTTGATGTGGGTGCCGTGCAGCCGCCGGACGCACTCGGGGTAGAAGACCGCCGTCATCGGCTCGATGGTCTCGAGCTCGTCGCGGACTCGATCGAGGTGGTCGCGGCCGAGCACGTTGGCGTGAATCGCCGACTGGTAGGCCGAATCGGGGAAGATGTCCCAGCCGCCGAACACCAGGTCGTCGAGCCTGGCGAGCGGCACGAACTCGTTGATTCGCGGCACGCGATTGTCGGTCCGCTTGCCCAGCCGAATCGTGCCCATCTGCGTGAGCGAGCCGACCAGCGCGCCCTGTCCCCTGCGGGCGAGCAGCACGCCTGCAATCATCGTGGTTGCGACGGCGCCGAGGCCGGGCATCAGCACCCCGAGCCGTCCCTCGGCCGGGGCAATGTCCGCGGGTTGCCGCAAGGAGAAAGAATCGGTAGCAAGCGCCGGGCCAGCTGGTGCGGCTCGTGCATTGGTGGCTCTGCGAGTGGACCGGGTGATTCTACGGGCGTCGCCGCCGGCGGCGGTGACCGAGCGCTTCGAGCTGGTGGCCCGCGAGTTTCCGTTCGTCGGGATTCACATGCCGTCGGATTGCGACGCTGCGATCAGCGTCGTCGTGGATTCGTGGCGTGATCCCGGATTTGATTTTTGGGCCTTCGATCGTGCGCTCGACCGTGCGGCCGAGACGAAGGTACTCACAATTGCGATCGTCGGCGTCGCCGCACAGCTGCCGGCCACCGCCCTCGAGGTGCTGACCCGGGGCCAGCGAGTGCTCCGCCGATTCAACCGCGAGTCGTCGACCGCCCTGTTCGAGGCGGTGCTCGAGGCTCACCGGGCGCTGCACGACCTCTCGCTGCCGCTGGTCCGCGCCGACTTCGATCACGCGATTGATGTGTGGCAGTGGCTGCTGCGGCTGGTGCCGCGGGCCTCGCTGGCGCTGCAGCTCGCGGCGCTGTTTCACGACGTCGAGCGGCTGCTCAGCGAGTCCCGCCAGCGGATCGAGCAGCACGCGATCGACTACCAGGCATTCAAGGATCGCCACGCAGCTCGGGGCGCCGAGCTGGCGGCGACGGTCCTTCGCCGGGTCGGAGTACCCGACGCCGTGGTCGGCGACGTCGCTCGGCTGATCGCCACCCACGAGCGCCCGCTCGCGGACGACGAGCAGGTCGCGGCGCTCAACGACGCCGACGCGCTGTCATTCTTCTCGCTCAATAGCGCCGGGTTCGCCGAGTATTTCGGGACCGAGCATACCGATCAGAAAATCAGGTATTCGCTCGCTCGCCTGCGGCTACCCGCGCGGCGCTGGCTGAAGCACGTCCGGCTTCGCGCCGATGTCCGCGCCCTGATCGTGGCCGCGTTGGAGTGACACCGGCATGATTTTCGCTTTGCCGATCCCGAGTTGAACCCTCGCGCGAGGCGGAGGGAGCCGGTCTTGAAGATCATCGTATTCGGCCTGACAGTCAGCTCGTCCTGGGGAAACGGTCACGCCACGCTCTGGCGCGGGCTCTGTCGCGCGCTCGGGCAGGCCGGTCACCAGCTCGTGTTCTACGAGCGCGACGTGCCCTATTATGCGTCGCATCGAGATCTTCGCGCGGCCGAGGATTTCGAGCTGATCATCTACGACGATTTCGCCGCCGCCGCGGCGCTCGCCAGCCGCGATCTCGTCGATGCCGACGCGGCGATCGTGACCTCGTACTGCCCGGACGCGCAGGCGGTCACCGAGCTGATGTTCGGGTCGCCCGTGCCGCTGCGGGTGTTCTACGATCTCGACACGCCGATCACGCTCGACCGGCTCGACCGCGGCGAAACGGTCGAATATTTGCCGGCCGACGGACTCGGCGCATTCGATCTGGTGCTGAGTTACACCGGGGGCGCGGCGCTCGATGAGCTCCGCGAGCGGCTCGGCGCCCGCCTGGCGCTGCCGCTCTACGGCAGCGTCGATCCGCACACCCACCGTCCGACCGCTCGCGCCGACCACTACGCCTGCGAGTTTTCGTACCTCGGCACCTGGGCGGCGGATCGCCAGGCACAATTGCAGGCGCTGTTTCTCGAGCCGGCCCGCCAGCTGCCCGACCGGCGCTTTTTAATTGGCGGCTCGCTGTACCCGGCCGACTTTCCCTGGGCCCCCAACCTCTGGTTCATCCGCCACGTGCCGCCGCCCGAGCACTCGGCATTTTATTGCTCGTCGCGGCTGACGCTCAGCATCACCCGCGGGGCGATGGCGGCGAGGGGATATTGCCCGTCCGGGCGAATCTTCGAGGCGGCCGCGTGCGGGGTGCCGATCGTCAGCGACGGGTGGGCGGGGCTCGACAGCTTCTTCGAGCCCGGCCGCGAGCTGCTGATCGCCCACACGACCGAGGATGCGATCGACGCCCTGCGCCGCGACGACGACCAGCTGCGGCAGATCGGCGCGGCCGCGCGGGCCCGGGTGCTGGCCGAGCACACCGCCGAGCACCGCGCGGCGCAGCTGGTCGACTACCTGACGCGAGGGGGAGATCGATGATCGAAGCCGTGATGATCTGGAACGAGCCGAACAACCTCTCGCACTGGGACTTCGAGCTCGATCCCGAGTGGGCGATCTATGGCGCGATGGCGTCGGCGGCGTCCGAGGCGGTCGCTGCCGAGGCGCCCGGGCTCACCCGGGTGCTCGGCGGGATCTCGCCGATCGATCCGCGATTCATCGAGCGAATGGATCGCCAGGGGGTGCTCGACAAGGTCGACGTGGTCGCGGTCCACGGCTTTCCGCTCGACTGGAATCACTGGCAGATTCACGAATGGCCCGACAAGCTGGCCGAGATTCGTGCGGTCACCCGCAAGCCGGTCTGGGTCAGCGAGGTCGGGGTCTCGACCTTCGGCGCCGAGGAGGTGCAGGAATTCGGGCTGATCCGCACGGCCGAGCTGCTGCGCGGCGCGGTCGATCGCATCCACTGGTACAGCCTGTTCGATCTCCCGCGCGCCTGGCCGGCGACCACCCGCCACCGCGAGGCCGAGGGATCGTCGTATTATCGCCACTTCTACATGGGCCTGCTGCGCGAGGACGGCACGCCGAAGCTGGCGATGCGGCGCTTCTCGGAATACACGCCCGAGCTCGGCATCTGCCAGTGGTTTCACTTCGACGATCATCGCCTCGACGAGGCCGTGCGCCGGCTGAAGGAGCTCGGGGTCGAGCGGCTGCGCACCGGCCTGAGCTGGGCCGACAGCCACCGACCCAACGCGCTCGCATGGTTCGACCGACAAATGCGGGCGCTCGAGGATTTTCAGGTCACGCTGACCTATTGCTTCACGCCCGAGTCGTGCGGGATCAGGCCCCATCACACCTCGCCGCCCCGGCGGATCGAGGAATTCGCCGAGTTTTGCGGGGCGATGACCCGCCGCTATGCGGTCTGACGCCATGCGACCGATCGTCTGCGTCGATCTCAACGGGGTGCTCGATTGCTATCGCGGCTGGCGAGGCGAGGCGCACTGGGACCAGCCACGCGCGGGCGCCCGCGAGTTTCTGCGGGAGCTGGGCGATCGCGGCTACCAGGTGGTGGTGTTCACCTCGCGCTGGCGGGATGACGCGCGCACGTGGCTGGAGCGGCACGGGCTGCTGGAATTCGTGGCCGAGGTGACCGACCGCAAGCCGGCCGCGCACGTGTTCGTCGACGATCGGGCGGTGCGCTTCGAGGGCGACTTCGCGGCCACGCTCGCCGAGATTCAGACCTTCAGCGCGCACTGGGAGCGATCGACCTGAGCGCGGCCGCGTAGCGCCGGGCCTCGCGACGCAGCGAGGTCGCGTCGGGCTCGGCGGCCGTCCGCGCGGCCAGGGTCGCGGCGCCGCACGCAAAGGCCAAATAGGCGGCCGAGAAGAACTCGACCTGCAGGTCGGTCCAGCGGCGGCCGAGCTGCTGGCGAAGCGCCGCAAATTCGCGGTCGTCGAGCGAGAGCTCGTGGCGGGCACCGACGAGATCCCACAACGGATCCTGCGCGCCGATCAGATCGTGAGCAGCGTGATGATCGACCGCGTCGGCCTTGAGGATCGTGCCGTCGCGGGTCACCAGCCACTCGAAGCGGTGCATGCGATTGTCGGTCTTGCACGGCCGAAGGCCGGCGGCGAGCTCGGGGAGCCGTCGATGCCATGGCGAGAACGGCTCGCCGCTGCCGAGCGCCTGCTCGGCGTTGATCATGATCATGTCGAGGAGCTGTTCAATCGTGGCCCCCGCACATTCGTCGGCCGGCAATGTGCGTCCCCGAAAGTCGATGTATTCGCCCACGCGGCGCAGCAGCGTCGCGCGATCGAAGATTGCATCGGGATGATCGAGCGGCACGGCGTCGCTTCGCCATTCGCCGAGCAAAAAGCCGTCGGTCAGCTCGACGACCCGGGTGGTCCAGCCGCGACTGGCCAGCATTTGCGCGAGCGCGAGCTTGTCGGCGCCGTAGCGGCCGAGGCCGGCGAATTTGGCCAGTCGCAGCCGGCCGCCTCGGTCGACGAGGAATTTTTGCCGCTCCTGCTGTGGATTCGCGGGCGGCCACGGGTGGTCGCCGTAGACCACCCGACGCCAGGCGCCGCCGCCGAGATCGGTCCCGGCGCTGGCGAGGCTCTCGAGGGCCGGCGCTGGTGCGGGCACGATTCGCTCGATCGTCCGCCAGATTCGCCGCACCCGATCCGACCCGTGCGGGCCCGGCTCGCCGGGGTGGCTGGGCATCAACACCACGCGATCGTGCGATACGCCGCGATCCAGCAAATAGCCGGCCACCGACGCCAACGAGCTGCCGGACAGCCCCGGGCCCTCGTCGACGATCAAATAGATCGCGTCGCCGCGGTCGTCGAGCAGCATTCGCTCGAGGCCGGGGCCGATCGCCAGCGTCCGATCGAAGGGGTGCCCGATCGGCCGCACCGAGACCAGCCGCTCGGATCCAAGCGTCGCCGCGACCACGGCCGCGAGCGTCAGGCCGATGCTGCGGATCCCGATCACCCGCGTGCGCGCGCTCAAGAATCGTCGCGCCGCGGAGGCGTAGGCGCTCGGGTATACGGCATAGAACGCGAAGCCCTCGGGCCGCGACACGCTCACGCGCGCGGGCAGGCTCGGCAGCGGCTGGCGCTCGAGCGCGAGCGGACGGTCGCCGTCGACCACGAACCAGGCCGCGACCTCGCCAAGCAAGGCGGTCGCTGCGGCCGTCAGCGGCGTTGCGTCGTCAATCCTGGCGGTCTCGAATTCGCTGTCGATCAGCCCCTGCGCCAGCTCGCCCGCGTCGATCAACGAGGCAGTGCGCTGCTCGGGACGCGCGGCGTGGGCCTGCCCGGCGAGCGCTCGCAGCAGCTCGCGGGGATCGACGATTCGCTTGCCGTCGCCGTAGACGAGCACGATCACTGGTAGCCCCGAGCCGCGATACAATCCGCCCATGTCCAAGGAACTGGTCCCCTACGCGGCGTTGCTGGCCGCGGTCATGCTGATCTACATCCCGCGGATCTTCGTCGCCCGCGGCCAGGCGCAGCAACCGGAGGGCTACGACAACGCCAACCCGCGCGCGCAGCAGGCCAAGCTGACCGGGCAGGCGGCGCGGGCACAGGCCGCCCACAACAACGCCATCGAGGCGTTCGCTCCGTTCGCCGCCGGGGTGCTCGCGTGCAAGATCGGCGGCGTCGATGCCGACGAGATCGCGCTGCTGTCGATCGCCTTCGTGGGTCTTCGGACGATCTACCTGGTGATGTATCTGAAGAACCTCGCGACGATCCGCTCGGTGGTCTGGTCGCTCGGGTTCCTGGTCTCGCTGGCGCTGCTGACCCTGCCGCTGTTCGCCTGAGCCGTGCGCGGCCGCACGAGCGCGGTCGCAATCCCGACCGGCTCGAGCCGCACTCCCGGGCATGACCGACGCCGGCCGACCCGTCAGCTGGAAGCACGCGCTGTGGCTCGTCATCCCCTCGCTGCTCGCCGCGGCGCTGTCCTGGCAGCAGCTCCACAGCCCGCCGATCACCTACGTCGCGTTCCTGACCACCTGGCTGTTCGCGCTGGTCGCCGTGGCGGCGGCCCATGGACCGTGACGTGGCTGTGAGCCCGCGCCGAAGGATGCTAATTCGCGTCCGGCATGGACGCGGAGCTGGTCGCACGCTGGCGCGCGGGGGATCGTGATGCCTGCGCCGAGCTGTTTGCGGGCCACTATGAAAGCGTCGCCCGGTTCTTTCGCAACAAGGTGCCCAGCCACGAGGACGATCTGGTCCAGCGCAGCTTCCTGCGCTGCTTCGAGGGCATCGATCGGCTGCGCGATCCGGGGGCGTTTCGCAGCTTCTTGTTTGCGATCGCCCACAACGTGCTGCGCGAGCACCTGCGCGAGCGCGGGCGGGCGCCGGTCGAGCTCGAGTCGCAGCGGGCGATCGATGTCGATCCGTCCCCGAGCACGCTGGTCGCCGCCCGCGAGCATCAGCGGCTGCTGATCGTCGGGCTTCGCCACATTCCGCTCGCGCACCAGATCGTGCTGGAGCTGCACTACTGGGAGCAGCTGCGGGCGGCCGACATCGCACAGATCCTCGACGAGCCGCTCGGGACCATCAAGACCCGGCTGCGTCGGGCCAGGCAGCTGCTCGCGCAGGCGATCGCGGAGCTGGGCCAGCGCCCCGAGCTGGTGACGGCGAGCCTGGCGGAGCTCGATCGCTGGGCGCAGGCGATCGGCGAGCAGCTCGACGAGGGCCACGAGGGATCGTGATGACCACGCCGCCGCGGATCTCGACGATCGACCGCGAGCTGGCCTGGGCCCGGCTCGCGGGCGCGATGTGGGGCCCAGGCGATCGCCCGGTCATGCTCGACGGCCATCGGCTGATCGAGGTGCTCGGCCGCGGGGCGATGGGGGCGGTCTATCTCGCGCACGATCCGAAGCTCGATCGCGAGGTCGCGATCAAGCTGGTCGCTCACGAAGATCGGGCGGCGACGCTACGAGAGGCTCGGGCGCTGGCCAGGGTCGCGCACCCGAACGTGGTCGCGGTCCACCAGGTCGGCGAGCTCGACGGCGACGTGTACATCGTGATGGAGCTGCTGCGCGGGCCCGACCTGCGCAGCTGGCAGGCCCAGCGCGCGTGGCCGGAGATCGTCGCGATGTATGTCGAGCTCGCGCGCGGGCTCGGGTGTGCACATCGCTGCGGGGTCGTGCATCGCGACTTCAAGCCCGAGAACGTGCGGATCGACGGGCACGGTCGCGGGCGGATCATCGACTTTGGGCTCGCGGGTCTGCTCGACGCCGCGCCCGGCGGAGGGACGCCCGCGTACCAGCCTCCGGAGCAGCGCGCGGGCGCGGGCGCGGATCCGCGGATGGATCAGTTCGCGTGGGCGGTCGCGCTGGTCGAGGCGCTCGGCGGCGAGCGGCCGCGCGCGGGCACGGTGCCCGAGCTCGCGCGCGACTCCGAGGGTCCGCCGTCGCGGGTCCGGGCCGTGCTCGCGCGGGCGCTGCAGACCGAGCCGGACCGGCGCTGGCCGTCGATGGACGCGCTCGCCGACGCGCTCGAGCGGGCGACCAAAGTCGACGCGGAGCAACGCGGTCGCGAGCTGCTGCTCGACAAGCTCGAGGCGAGCTGGCTGACCGGGGTGCTCCGGCCGATCCGCCGCGAGCGGATCGAGCTGCAGCCGCGGATCGTCAGCTCGGCGGGCCGCGTGGTCGAGCTGGCCGAGATCGATCGAATCCTCGCCCACGCCGGGTCGGTGGTGGTGCTCGGCGGGCCGGGATCGGGCAAGACCACGACGCTGCTGGAGTTGGCCGAGCGCTCGCTCGCGCGGGCCCGCCGAGATCCGAGCGCGCTGCTGCCCGTGGTCTTGAACTTGTCGTCGTGGTCGACGTGGCCGGGCGACTCGCTGGCCGAGTGGCTGCTCGACGCGCTGTCGGTCGAGTACGGGATCACCAGCGCGATCGCCCGTCGCTGGCTCGACGACGACGCGCTGTTGCTGCTGCTCGACGGGCTCGACGAGGTCGCAACGCCGCGGCGTGCGGCGTGCGTGGCCGCGATCGCGGCGCTGCGACGCGAGCACCTGGTCGGGGTCGCGATCGCCTGTCGCCGCGCCGACGATCCCACGCCCACGCTTCACCCGACGCTGGCGATCGAGCTGCAGCCGCTGACGACCGCGGAGGTCCACGCGGCGCTCGAGCGCGACCGATCGTCGGAGCTGGCCGAGCTGCTCGATCGATCGCCCGAGCTCGCGGCGTTGCTGAGCTCGCCGCTGCTGGTCGACGTCGCGCTCCGCTGCGTCGCCGAGCCGGGGCCCGAGCTGGCCGAGCTGAACGAACCGGATCGACTGCTGCGTGCGCTGCTTCGGCGGCTGGTCGAGCGGCAGCTGGCGCCGCTCGAGCCCGATCGTCGCGCCGAGCTGCGGATCCGACTCGGCCGGCTGGCGACGCTGCTCGAGCGTCAGGGTCTGTCGGAGCTGTGGCTCGAACGGATGCAGCCGAGCTGGCTGGCGCGTCGGTGGGCTCGCGCCGTGCATCCGCTGGTGAGCGTGGTGGTGGTCGCGTTGCTGTTCGCGGTGATCGTCGCGGCGACGCTGATCCCGGCCGCGGGTGCGCGCGTGGGTCTGAGCAGCGCGGCGCTGGTCGGTCCGGTGCTGGCGGTGTTCGTCGGCGTGACCGCGGGGCTGCGGCGGATCGAGCCGATCGAGCGGCTGGCCTGGTCGTGGTCGCGGCTGCGGGCCAGCTGGCGACGCGCGCTGGCGCGGGCGATCGGGCTGTCGGCGATCGTCAGCGCGATCGCGGCGACGGTCTGGGGGATCGGCCAGCCGCCGAGCTTCGCGGCCACGATCGCGGTCAGCAATTTCGTCGGTTACTCGCTGCTGTTCACGCTGATGCTGGGGGTGCTGGCCGGGCTGGGCGCGGAGCTGGTCGCGACCCGCAGCCGGATCAACGAGGGCATCCGCGCGTCGGCTCGCAACACGCTGCTGGTCTGGTTGGCGGTCGCGTCGATGCTCGCGCTGCCGCTGCTGGGGATCAGCTTGTTGGCGCCGTCGCTCGCGGTGCCGGATCTCGACGGCGAGGCAATCGCGATCTGGCGAGCCGGGCCCCGGCGGTTCTTCGCGCTGGTCGGTGTGTGTGCGGCCTCGACTCTGGGCCTGATCGCCGGGCTCTCGCGGGGCGGGTTCGCGGTGGTTCAGCACGCGGTGCTGCGGGTGATGCTGGCGCTCGCGGGCGAGCTGCCGCTGCGGATCCGCGGGCTGCTCGAGGCCGGC
>Ga0079224_100009862_pt1 | contig 13072 bp, 14 predicted proteins | sample Stecom2015_FD_80414 | JGI IMG/M metagenome (GOLD analysis project Ga0079224, IMG submission 80414) | Agricultural soil microbial communities from Utah to study Nitrogen management - Steer compost 2015 | ecosystem: Environmental > Terrestrial > Soil > Agricultural land | place: USA: Utah... | reverse complement strand
CAAGTGCCAGTGGCCAGCACAAAACAAAAAGGATACACCAGAGAATTAAAGCGATGAGTGTTTTCATAGTTGGCAGTATGCAATCAGTGCAACAAATAGAATTCCAGAATCAGAAATACGATTATTTGTGCCCTCCATCAACATCAGCATTATCAGAGCATTCACTTTTGAACACATCGATGCGCGGAAATGTACACTGGACAACCTCTCAACAGCGCCGTCGAATGAACGTATATAAGCCTAAAGGTAAACATGAAAAGTTGTCAGGCTGTTTCGAAAAAAACAACTGCCAACGAGATCTGATGATGCCTGCAGGAGTGGAGGTTTTAGCCGGGAAAAGCAAAGGACGAGTGGACAGAGACTGGACAGAGAGTGGACAGAGACTGGACAAAGAGTAGAAGATGACCGGAGAATTCAGGTCGGACCAAAGTCATAACGCCATTAGTGCCATTGTGTCATTTAGGTGCAGGCAGACTCGCACGACAAGCTTTAAAAAATAATCCTCACCGAGCCCGTTGCCAGAAGTCTGTTGCCGGTGACTCTTCCATAGCCCGCCAGCAACTATTCCAGGCTTACTGATATTCGAGATGCAGCTGCCACTGCCTTTGCACGCGCTTCTTCAATGCTTTCGCCGCGCGCGAGACATACGCCCATTCGTCGCTCACCTTGCACTTCCGGCTTACCAAAAAGTCGAAGCTGAGTATCCGGCTCCGACAGTGCGTCGTCGATACCGGCGTATGTAAGTTCAGATGAATTGCCCTCAACCAGAAGCACACATGACGCCGATGGTCCCAGTTGTCGTATGACAGGAATCGGAAGCCCGAGGATCGCACGAACGTGCAATGCAAATTCAGAAAGATCCTGTGAGATCATGGTTACCATACCTGTGTCATGCGGACGTGGCGACACTTCACTGAAATAGACTTCATCATCCTTCACAAAAAATTCCACACCGAATATTCCGCGACCACCTAATGCATTCACAACGAACGCGGCGATCTCTTGTGCTTTCTCAAGAGCAGCGTTACTCATCGGATGAGGTTGCCACGACTCACGATAGTCACCGCGTTCCTGGCGATGACCGATAGGTGCGCAAAAGCTGACGCCGCCAACGTGTCTGAGTGTAAGCAATGTAATTTCGTAATCAAACGTAACAAACCCTTCCACGATGACACGCCCGTTCTTTGCACGTCCTCCCTGCTGCGCGTACGTCCACGCTGTTTCAATCTCGTTTTCATTTCGCACAATGGTCTGACCCTTCCCTGAAGAACTCATGATTGGCTTTACTACACAAGGAAGTCCGAGCTCGCGAACTGCTTTTACATAGTCATCATAGTTGTCGGCAAAGTGATAGGGTGACGTTTTTATATTCAGCGTCTCGGCCGCGAGCCGGCGGATACCTTCACGATTCATCGTGAGTCGCGCGGCGTTCGCTGTCGGTACCACATTGAAGTCTTCCTTTTCAAGTTCCAGCAAAGCATCTGTCGCTATAGCCTCAACTTCGGGAACAAGGTAGTGTGGTTTTTCTTTTAAGATAACGTCACGCAACGCAGCTGCATCAAGCATGTCGACAACATAACTTCGGTGTGCAACCTGCATAGCCGGAGCATTCGCATACCGATCCACCGCGATCGTTTCAACACCATAGCGCTGGAATTCGAGAACTACTTCTTTTCCTAGTTCACCCGCTCCAAGTAGCATTACTTTCGTCGCGGATGACGTGAACGGAGTGCCGATTTTTACAGTGTTCATAAAGACGACGGGGTTGGCAGCAAACATAATGAAAAGCGCTAATCGGGAGTGTTAATCGCAGGCAGGAACTTTTTGGTCGACGAATTGCTTTACCAGTCGGTACACGGATAAAACCTTATGTAAGGTTTAAGCTGTTTTTAGTAGAAAAAATAAAAATCTTTTTATAGTGCAGTTTCCAGTGTATTCCGGGGTGACGCAAAGGAAAAAAATTGAATAACAAAAACCCTTTTTTTGCATTCAAAAGTCCAATAATTGACACTAATACAAAAATTCCGCAAACAAAAAAATCAAACTTTCAGAGCGAAACCACGTATCTTTGTATTGTAATCAAATGAATACGAATTAGCGGGAATTTTAATAAAGACAACAAGGCATCAACCTCTCAATGCCTTAGGAAAGCGCAGGAGTCGGTTAGGTATCCGGCGCACATGTTAAACTAAAACATCCAACATGAAACGTTTGTTACTGGTAGTGGGAGTTGTTCTAACCATCGGAATACTGGGTACCGGATTTGTGCGGAAAGGAAGCGCTGAAAACGCCGTACATAAAAAGTCTTGTACCGGGTATGTTGTAATCGAAGTCGATAAAGGCATCGATTGTAACGGCGACACAATCCGTCTGGTCAAGAAACATGGATTCTTTGAAGTGGCATCTGCCCAGGACTAAATTAAGTAGACACATCATTACGATAATCGAAGGCCACCGTTTGGTGGCCTTCGTCATTTTATAAGGCTTCGTTTCCTATCAACTTCAGTAACGTCGACGAACCTGACGAAAAGACATTATTGCGATCAATCACTCCCGATAACAAATTTCAGAATTGATTACTTTTGAATACGTTATGGCAGCAATTACTTACTCGGCGAAAATTGAAAAGTTTACCAGCAAGGGCGAGAAATCCGGTTGGTCATACATTGCTGTGTCGCCAGCACAGGCAGAAAAACTAAAACCAAAGTCGAAAGTTTCCTTTCGTGTTAAAGGCAGGCTCGACGACACACCACTTAAACAGGTAGCTCTCCTCCCAATGGGTGACGGAAGTTTTATTCTTCCGGTGAATGCGTCTATGCGAAAGTCGTTGGGTAAGAAGGCAGGCGATAACGTTAAAGTACAACTCGAGGCCGATGAGCGCCCGCTTCGTGTATCGAAAGATTTTCTTGTTTGTCTCAAAGATGATGAAAGGGCATACACGTTCTTTCAGACCTTACCGAGGTCACATCAATTGTATTTCAGCAAATGGATCGACAGCGCGAAAACTGCAGCCACAAAATCAAAACGAATAACGATGGCGATTATCGGACTCTCACAACAACAGGGCTTTGGTGAAATGATCCGCGCCAATAAGAACAACCCGCTATAACGGCTTCTGCCTCCACTGCTTCTTTTCCGACAATTGCTTCTTCCTGCGTATGCGTTCGTCTTTCGATGCCCTGGTCGGCTTGGTTGGCTTACGCTTCTTTCTGCGCGTGAATGCTTTCAAGAGCATCGTGTCCAGTTTGGCAACGACCGCCTCACGGTTCTGAAGCTGAGATCTGCTTTCCTGCGCGTCGATAAGCAGATCACCTTCTTTCGTTATGTGTGCACCAAGTTTCTGCCTGATGATTTGCTTCTCTTCGTCGGTAAGTATACGTGAGCTCTCAACAGAAAAGCGCAGTGTGACCCGTGTACTTACCTTGTTGACATTCTGCCCACCCGGGCCACTGCTCCGCGATGTCGTGATCGTAAGTTCGGGCGCTAACAATTCTGCATTTAGTCGTGTTGCCATAGTCAATTCTCAAAAATCCATCGACATGGGATCATCATAAACGAATGTGTATTCCAGTTCTTGTCGTAGTTTGTCACTAATCACATACCTGGCATCCGTCGTCCGCGGCTCGACAAATACCGGACGTTCCAGTCCGATAAGGCCGCATGCGCGCAAATAAAACTTCTCCCTTGCAGGATGACCATTGCTACATGCATTGTACACCCCTCTTTGCACATTGCGTTTTATGATTTGTTCAATGATACCGATGCAATCGCGCTGATGTATGAGGTTGACAGGATCATCTGCACCCGTTATTGTTTTCCCTGACAGAAATCTGCCCGGATGCCGCAGAGGGCCAACCAAACCGGCGAACCGGATTACCACTGTATCGAATGACGGTTCGTCAAGGAAAAGCCGTTCTGCACGAAAAAACGCGCTCGACGGATCGGCATGCTCTTCCGTTACACCACCGGTACGACCGTAGTAAACTGATGTCGCGCTAAGGAATATCACTGTAGATACATTACCCTTGCGGCACAAATCCACGGCCCTGGCAATGTGCGACGCAAAAGTTTCCTCATCCCCCGTCTTTCGTTTTGGCGGTACGCTCACTATGAGATAATCACAAGTTAAAAAATCACCTGCATCGATAACCGTCGAGAGATCAATAAGGTATGGTTCAATACCGGCTTGGGCAAGCACTTCAAGTTTCTCCTTATGCGTTGTCGAGCCTTTAACTGAATGGCCGGAAGCGAGCAGGGACACTGCTAATGGTTTACCCAACCATCCGCATCCAAGTATGCTAATTTTCTTACTCATCAGATTATGAGGCTTCCATTTCGAAACTGCACAGAATCGCAGGCATTCAATTTATTAAAGTTATCCTTTGTTGAACAGGCTGTCACAAGAAAACACATCGGGAAATGATACGAACATTAGGCATTATACTTACGATCATCGGAATGGCTGGTCTCATCATTGGCGTTCTCGGCATTTTCGGACAAAGTCTCGTAGCGCTCAGTCCCTGGGCTTTGGCTATACTGGGATTGATTTTCTTTTCTTCGGGAGTTGGATTGCTCAAACGGTACCGATCCTGAAATTCCTTTCCAAATAGAACCACTACCCTTGATTCGTTTCAACTCGGCAACAATGATGATGCTCACAATAACAAGCAGGCTCCAGGATGTAATCTTGTGCCAGCCTACCATCTTCCATCCTTTATGTTGATAGGCGTACTGCCAGGCACCAAAGAAAGTTGCGATATTCTCCGCCAGCCAGATAAAAAAACCAACCGCAAGAAATGACAACAGCGCGTGAATACGATACCGGTATCCGTTCAACGCAAATGAGAACGAAGCCCTGCGAAAAACAACAAGCAATATCAGTACAAGATAGAGACGAAGGTCAGGAAAGTATGCGTTCGTAAAAAAATTGGCATAAATCAGAAACGCGCACACACCTGAAGCAAAAAATCCCGGCCAGGCTTCAGCCTTCAAATCAAGATTTCGCCACGCCTGACAAATATAACTGCCCACGCTGGCGTACATGAAGCCTGCGTACAGGGGGACACCAAAAAATTTTGTGTACGCCGCCTCTGGATAAGACCACGATCCATGGAGCACCTTGAACCATTCAAGACAGACACCAAGAAAATGAAAGAGGCAGATAACAAGCAGCTCATCACGCGTCTCCATTCCGGATCGATACATCACGTATTGAACGACGATCATCAGAAGCAAAAGAAAGTCATATCGCGGTATCGCATCAGGGACAAAATGTGAGATAGCCAGTGATAAGAAGATAATGACCGGAAAGACGCACGAAATCGCCTGCAGATAGCCGAATAAAACAAATTGTTTTATGAAAACCTGATATGGACGTTCAGCACCGTTAAGGGCGAATCGGTCGCATACCGACTGGTGTACAAGTTTTGTAATCATTACTTACAACGATTGTGGTTTTGCGTAAGGTACGGCAATTTTTATAAACGGGTTGCACCGCATTCCGCGATTAACGCCTGTTAACGCGAAGGCTGGCACAAGACCGGCGGCACGAATCGTTCATCGTCACGCATCAAGTGCCCGCACCTGGGCCATATATTCTCGCGGCAGAATAAGCTTCTTTAGGTGCCAATCCAGTCTCAGCTTTGCAAATACTTTGTACACGCGTATTAACAAAGCAAACGAAAAGGAACGTGACAAAGACAGTTGCTTTGCTACATTTTCAGGTACAATTTGACCTTGTCCAGCGCGAAGAATAAAATACCGGACTGGTCCCAGATGTTTATTGTATTGGTTATACAAATCTGCTGAGTAGTCGGAGTACGCAAGGTCATTTGCGAGGTGATGGCTGCGATCTTCAAGCCAACCTTGGTACGATGAGGGTAAATTTTCAAGCCCCATGCGAGCACCGACGCGACGAAAAACATCAAACACTTCAATTTTTTCTGCTTCATTCAGTGGTTCATGCAACAATTCCCACGAACGGATTGAATAGTCAATCAACATATATAACACATCGCGATATGCCCATGCAGGAATACGGTAACCGCGTTTCTCCTCCAGCGTCTGGTGTATTCTTGCCATGCTGTCAATAACCGCATTGGCTTCGTGTTCTGAGGAGAAGACAATTTTCCTGGCATATGTCACAGTTGAGAACAGTCTGCCAAGCGGGTCGGCGGGTAGCCTGCCTGTGAAATAAAGCCAGTCAACGGCTTTGTTCAGGGCGAACTCGGCTGCAGCACCGGCAAAAATGAAAAGAATTGTATCTGTACTACCCCAGATCTTTCTTACGACTGAATCCCCCGACACAAAAGGTTGCATAGGCTTACCATTAACGGCTGGTACCAAAGGTACGAATAACGTGTTTTCATGCAGAACCTACTTGCCCGGAAAATCATTCCCGTTGCGGCCCATTTCCCCATCGCCTGTACCTTCATCGGCATCCTCATCCGTCTCGCTCGCACTTAAGTCCTCATCATCAACCACGCCCCCAAAAAACTCATCCGTTTCTTCCTCCAGTTCCCTTAGTTTGGCGTTCTCGCGTTGTGCGGCATTATCGTCAGTTGGTTTATCCGAATTTCTGTTTTCCATATACAAACAATTGAAGAACTTTATGCCAGCGCAATGGCAAACTATTGTCACCCGGCAATGGTTATATACTTACAAATCGGCTAAACATGAGAATTCTGGCAATGTTACTGTTCGGCAATATGGTTCTACTTTCATCCTGCGGTGGTCAAACAAAGGATACCCCGGAAAAAGATAAAACAGACAACGAAGTCGTTTCGCGTTCAGAAGCCGAATGGAAAGAAGTGCTTACCCCCGAACAATTTCACATTCTCCGTGAAAAGGGCACAGACCGCCCCTTCACCGGGAAGTATTACAAGACCAGCGAGAACGGCGTTTATTCTTGTGCAGCATGCGGAAATGAACTCTTTACTTCAGACATGAAGTTCGATTCAGATTGCGGCTGGCCGAGTTTCGACAAGGCAATGGAAGGTGGAAAAATTAAAACAGCTGTTGACCGGTCTTATGGCATGATCCGTACTGAAATCATGTGCGCCCGTTGTGGCGGTCACCTCGGTCACCTTTTTGAAGACGGCCCTACAGAAACCGGTCTTCGATACTGTGTGAATTCCACATCCCTTAATTTTGTACGCGAAAAATAATTGCTGATTCCTGCCGTAGGATATGGTATTTGCAGTCCGCCGATGCAAGTATCCTCAACCATGCTGCAACTTGCTTCGTTAATAGCAGGTATCATCAATCCCTTAGGTATGAAGAAGTCTGTCGTCCTCGTCGCAGTGCTGCTGCCTTTGGTCGCATGTACGCAAAGCCATCCTGAACGGTCTGTCGGAGGCCGGTGCGAAAACTGTGAGTTGCTTTATTCGGGCCTTCCCGCAAACATTCCGTCAAACGGCCGCATTGCAACAGAAGCCGAACCGGGCGAGACGCTCACCATTCAGGGAACGGTTTTTCACAAAGACGGCAAGACACCGGCAAAGAATGTGATCATCTACCTGTATCACACAGACATCAACGGAATTTACCCCAGGGATAAAAGTCAACCATCAGGAAATGTACATGGACGTTTGCGCGGCTGGGTAAAAACCGACGCAAAAGGAACTTACAGTTTCACCACAATACGCCCTGCCTCCTATCCAAACAGTCGCGCCCCACAGCATATCCACGTCATCATCAAAGAAGACGGTATCGCCCCTTACTGGATTGATGAATACCTTTTTGAAGATGACCCTTACCTCACCGAGGAAGAAAAGTCCAGACAGGAAAAACGCGGCGGACCAGGCATCGTCCGACTGACAAAAAATTCACAGGGAACCTGGGAGGGACAACGTGACATCATTCTTGGAAAGAACATTCCAGGATATTGATGAAGGCAGTTCCCTGCAACTATCCGGCTCTTGTTATCTGGAAATTCTTCCCTGCACTCCGTCGTCGAGGGTTTTGCCGGCAATCGCCCCAGCGGCCATTTTAATCAGTTGAATCATTTTATTATTTTTTGTATCCCAATAGTAAGCGTCAGCCACATTCACACGCAGGATACTGATTGAAGGATCATCTTTGCCTTCGGTGAACCATGTTTTGGCGATCGGTGACCACAATTCTTCGAGTTTCTTGCGGTCTTTGATTTCCTCTGCATATCCAAAGACTGACAAATATTCCGAGCTGCCCGTATTGGCATACAGCAACTGAACCTCGGGATCATTTTCAATCTCGGAATTTTTTTCACTGTCGTTTCGACTCAGGAACCAAAAATTTCCGTCATCGTCAACCTCCTGGGTAGCCATTGGTCTGCTGCTGAGCGGCTTTTTGCCCAACGCCGTTACGAAGTGACAAATGCGCGCACCGGTTGCAATTTCCCGCATTTTTTCGATGCCCTGTTCTCGGGTCAGGTTCTTGGTATCTCCCATATTTGTAATGATTACGTTTCTGAGACATTTCTAAAATCTCATTCCCTGCGCTCATTCTCGCTAATAACCGGAAACATAAAAACGAAATAATTACTGCCTCTCCATGCAACGACCGGGCAAGCAAATACGTCATTTCTGAAAACAGCCCTGCATGCTCCTCAACTACTTCCGAATCGCGTTTCGTATAATGATCCGCCAGAAGGTCTACGCCTTCATTAACATTGTCGGCTTGTCTGTTGGTATCGCAGCCAGCCTCTTGATCCTTCTGTACATTTCTGATGAACTCAGCTTTGACAAGTTTCATCAGGACATTAACCGGACATACCGTGTTGGATTCTCCGGCCGGCTACAGGGAAGCGAGATGAACTCTGCCATTACATCCCCGCGCCTCGCCGAAGCCATGCAGCGTGAAATTCCGGAAGTAGATGAAGTGGTCCGCTTCGGCTTATGGCGGACAATGCCGATGAGTTACGAGGATAAACACTTTACAGAAAGTCATTTTCTCGTTGCCGATTCAAACTTCTTCAACTTCTTCGATTTCCCATTGGTTAAGGGGGATCCAAAGACAGTACTCATCGGAACAAACAAAATTGTAATCACAGAATCGGTGGCCAGGAAGTTTTTTGGTGACGAAAATCCAGTTGGTAAGATGCTGGTAAGAGGTTCTGATCGTATCGCTTCAGAAGTAACCGGTGTGGCAGCCGACCCGCCAACGAATTCACATATCACGTTTGACGTCGTACTTTCGGGCGAGTCATGGCCCGACTACGGAACAACGCAATGGACTAACAACAATGTTTACACATATTTCAAAGCTGTTGAAGGTTCCAATGTAGCAAACGTAAAGGCGAAGCTCGACGACATGATCGAGCGCCACATCGGAAGCGAACTTGAGAAATTCATCGGAATGTCATTCCAGAAATTCCGGGAGCAGGGTAATGAACTTGGAATGTTTTTACAGCCCGTTGCAGACATCCACCTTAAGTCTGATTTATCGGATGAAATTCTTCCAAACGGAAACATCAAATACCTTTATGTCTTCGGTGCGATAGCAACGTTCATAATCCTGATAGCATGCATCAACTTCATGAATCTCGCAACTGCGCGCTCCGCTAATCGCGCAAAAGAAGTCGGTGTACGTAAAACTGCAGGAGCAATGCGAAGAAGACTGATTATTCAGTTTTTGTCGGAATCAATTCTCTACAGCGTCTTCTCAACGGGACTCGCTATTGTAATCATTCTCGTGTGTCTCGAACCATTCAACTTGCTGGCTGGAAAAGCCCTTAGTACGCAAGCATTATTTACACCAACATCCATCGCGCTCCTGGTGGTGTTCTCGTTGTTTATCGGATTGCTCGCAGGCAGTTATCCCGCATTCTACCTTACTGCATTCAAACCCACGGACGTACTTAAGGGAAAAATTCGCGCAGGCTTTCGAAACTCAGGACTGCGCAATGCCCTGGTTGTTTTCCAGTTCATGATTTCAATTGCATTAATCTTCGGAAGCATTGTCGTTTACCAACAGTTGCGATACATGCAGGAAAAAAACCTGGGGTTTGATAAAGAGAATGTTGTAGGCCTGCTACACACAATTTCTCTGGGCAAAAGTGCGACGGCCTTTAAAAACGAACTCGCTAATCATCCTGAATTCATTGCTTCGAGTTACGCAAACAGCCTGCCTCCGAACATTGACTGGACAAGCGGGTTCAGAAAAGGCGGATCGGAACAGGATTTTCTGCTTGCCGTCTACCGCGTAGATCATGATCATCTCGAAACCATGGGCTTCTCAATGGCGAAAGGTCGTTTTTATTCAAAAGAATATCCGTCTGATACGCTTGCCATCGTCCTTAATGAGACTGCCTTTAATGCGATGGGCTTCAAAAACCTGGAAGAAGCAGAAGTGATCTCTTACAACTTCGAACAACCGACGACCCTCAAAGTAATCGGCGTTGTCCGGGACTTCAATTTTGAAAGTCTGCGTTCAACGGTGCGACCGATGGCAATATTACTGGGTGAAGAACCTAATTACGAGATGGCTATACGTCTGTCGCCGGGAAACACCCGGGAACAAATCAGATTACTGGAAGACATCTGGAAGAAGTACTCACCGGGTTCAGCGTTCGAATATTCTTTCCTGGATCAGAACTTTGACAGCCTTTTTCGCTCGGAGCAACGTCTGAGTGTGATCGTGGTTGTATTTACAGGACTCGCAATCGGGATCGCCTGTCTTGGTCTTTTCGGCCTTGCAGCCTATATGGCGGAGCAACGTGCACGTGAGATTAGCATCCGAAAAGTAATGGGTGCTTCTGTGACACAGGTAATAATCCTGTTGTCCAAAGATTTCTCGCTGCTCATTGTCATCGCATTCGCGATCGCAATGCCACTAGGCTGGTACTTTGCAGAAGGCTGGCTTCAGGAATTCGCAAACAGAATTGACATCAGTTTGTGGATGGTAGCCATTTCAGGAATTATCAGTCTTGTAGTGGCTGCATTGACTATCAGCTATCAGGCATTGATGGCAGCGAAGGAAAATCCGGTTAAGGCGATGCGGGGAGACTAATGTATCACAATCGACATCTATGTTTTCGCTTTTCTGTATGACAACTCACGAAGCTGGGCGAAGACGTCTTTATACATTCGGCGTTCGTTGCCTTTCATCGTATCAAACTCGTCAAACAGCTCGCGGAGTTTAAGATCAAGGTCTGTGGTCCGGCCTGTTTTTTCCAGAAATCGACAAAACTCAAGCCGGTGAATGTAATTGGTAAACGTGCGATCCATACTGGCAAACACGCGCTCCGCCTCTTCTGTTTGTCCGGCATGAAAAAGCGACCATGCGAATGCAATCCGTTCTTCCGACTGTTGAAATGCCTTGTCATCCGCCAGCAGCTTACCATATGATATCGCTGAATCGAAATCACCTTTCAGATAATAGGCCCTCAGTAACTTCATTCGAACAACCGGGTCGTCAGCCATGAAGCCTGTTAATGTCTGCTGATAAAGTGCGATGGCTTCGTCGATTCGGCTGATGTCCACATATGCGTCGGCTAACTGAATCCGACAGGCTGCCGTGTCCGAATGACGCAGTTGCTTTTCAAGCTGTTGGATTTTGTAATTGCTGTTCACGACAACCTTAACGCCTTCAGCGACACGTTCAAGATTGGAGCGATTACCAAAATGATGGAAAATATAAATGATGCAGCCTACTACGGGAAAGAGCAGGATGAACCAATACCAGCGCTGCTCAGCGCGCTTTTGATAGGCATGGTACAGGCATAACGCCTGGAGAATCAAAACAGGGGTATAGAAACCTAACATAGAAGCAACGCGTAATGGCTATTCTTCAAATATACTAATTAGCAGGATACGACAACGAGCCGATTACAGCTACTTCGGAGCCAGTGAGGCCGCAAGATCAGCCTGCTTGCGTGTCCGCGTAACGCGTTTCTCAATGATAGTTTCTCCTATTTTCAGCAGCACGACGATAAGGAGCTTGATAAGAATGCCAAACCCCGGGCTATCGCCAAAGGCATTAATAAAAGGTTCGAGAAAGAACTCTTCAAGAACGAACAATACTATGGCAATGGAGTAAATGATAGCATATGCACTCCTCGATGCCTGAACGCGCATCAGTTCCATGAGCGTCTTGTGGAGTGCGACGTTGTTCGCATTCAGCTCACGGTTTATGCGCTGAAGACGGCGTTCAAGTCTGCCACTTATCCAGGTGAGAAAGCGTGTTTGTTCGAGCAGGTTCTTATACTTTTTAGTCAGATCCTGAAGTCCGTCACGCGCCTCTTCCCTGCTCAGATCATTCTTAAGTATGGCAGTGTATTTATCGAGTACTTCATGCTCACTTTTGAAAAGCTTCGCTTCGCGTGACATTTTGCCCATAGGTAGTCCGTTTGAATTGAATTAAATATAATCCAATTGCCGGACTGCGGCATTGCAATGTAAGATACAGTCGCTAAACGAGTCAAATGGAGGGTATGTCAGTCGAGAACGTGTCGTTTTTCGCCTTCATCGTGGCCTTCCTCCTCCGCAATCAGGGCTTCGATATGTTCCTTTTCAAAATATTTACTTACGAATAATCGAATCGGAACAAGGGCCGCAATCAGAAGCGGAAACAGAATACCTATACTTGATGACTTGAGAACCCACAGTGCAACAAAACAAATAAACTGAATAATGGTAAACGTGTGGATTACTTTGTGTGGCACAAGACGTGTATAGTGTGTATTCGGATAGAGTTTGGGATCAGTAACCCACAGCATGATGCGATCGAAAAACTGATTGCCTGAAAGCGAGTTAATACCCATATACAAGAACAATCCAAAAAGCACGGCCATGGGAACATATTCAACATAGGCGAGCAAAAATATAGACGCGGCAATCATGATGTGTATAACGAGTCCCGAGATCCGGTTCTCTCTCACCCATCCGATTACTTCCTTCTTAACCCCACCGATATCAATAACCTTCATCTCTGCAAGGCTTTTAACATGGTTCAGTGAATGCACAGTAGCCGCGACAATCCATGGCAATGCAAAGAGACTTCCGACCACTGCAATAATTCCAACAATGGCAAGATCAAGATGGTAACCGTTACCCTTTCGTAGTTTGTTGTCCGGGCTGTTAACAAGACGTGT
>Ga0079224_100009861_pt1 | contig 13072 bp, 11 predicted proteins | sample Stecom2015_FD_80414 | JGI IMG/M metagenome (GOLD analysis project Ga0079224, IMG submission 80414) | Agricultural soil microbial communities from Utah to study Nitrogen management - Steer compost 2015 | ecosystem: Environmental > Terrestrial > Soil > Agricultural land | place: USA: Utah... | reverse complement strand
TCCATAAGGACATGACCCTTTGCCAGCAAACAAGTAAGTACCAACTCTATTTGAGCACGTTTACCTTTTATCACCGTCTCCATTTGGCGAATTACTTCAGGAATCAGGGATACTGTTGCAGCGGCGCTCTCGTTATGAGCTATTTCCATATATCAGACCAGCTTTTTGTTCTACAATAATAAGGATAAATTGAGATCAGCAGTCAGCTAATCTTCCCAACACACCATAGAGCTTTCCACAGCTCCGGCTAATGGCGGATGGCATTTTCGAATAGACAGACGCACCTTGCAATCGGGGTAGGCTATTCTTAATTGTTGTACTATCTGTTGCATTAATTTCTCCAGCAGTTGCTCTCCTTTAAGTACTTCCTGCTTGACTAATTGATGCAAAGCCACATAATCAATAAAAGGTAAGTCGTCGATTTGAGCAGCACAAGTCACTGCCAAATCCACCTCAATATCATTATACAAAACAGCCTCCTGCGGATACAATCCAACAGGGGCAATAAATTGGGCCTTATTTAAGGCAACGGTAAGCATAGGGTAAAAATACAGTAAAGTTAGCAGATATGGAAAAAAGTCGATCAGGCAGTTTATGCCGATGAAGCATTTGCAAAGCTGTGTATTTTGTTTGATTATAGCTTAGGGTAATTTATAGGTTTTGTTTACTTTTAAACTGTTTTCGATGTTGACAATATACTGAGAACATCCATAAACAATGAGTCGCTCGATTTAATTCGTCCACCGAGCCCTTCGCTTCGGATACTGAGGTTCTCGAAGTGGGAGAAGCGAATCAGATGCAAAGCGCAGGAAGTGCCAGAATCGAATCAAAAGAAGTGAAAGCCAGCAAAATTAATTCTATTCAGGGCAGAAGAATTGCTCGTGTGGTGCTTGCGGGCATTTCGAGTATCCTCAATGACCTGCAAGCACCACAGCGTAAACCGCACATTTCGAGTGCTTCAATGAGCGGAAATCATCACCTGCGCATCTATTACTCAATGACTGCGCATCCGTTACTCAACGAGTGCGCATCCGTTACCCAACGAGTGCGCATCCGTTACTCAACGAGTGCGCAGTCATTGAACAGCACAGCCGCAGCTGCATCTTTTGGTACCACCTATGCTGCCTTAAATTTTGCCCTTTACTCTTTCTTCTTGAATTGACTACCTTTGTGCCGTTTTAAAAACAATAGTTAATCATGCCTAACAATAAACACCAAAAAGCAACCCAGCTTATTCATGCTGGTGTATCTCCGGATCCTTCTACCGGAGCCATTATGACTCCAATTTTCCAAACTTCTACCTTTGTGCAATCCGCACCGGGAAAGCACCAGGGTTATGAATATGCCCGAACTCAAAACCCTACAAGAACAGCTCTGGAAAATGCTTTAGCCGCTATAGAAAACGGAAAGCATGCTTTGTCTTTTGGTAGCGGCATGGCTGCTTCAGACGCCATCATGCGCTTATTGGCTCCCGGCGACGAGGTCATTGTTGCCAATGATTTATATGGAGGCTCATATCGTTTATTTACTAAGGTTTTTGCACATTATGGTATCCGGTTTCACTTCATACCCATGCAAGACCCAACGCATATTAAAAACTACATCAACCCTAATACCAAGATGATTTGGCTGGAAACTCCATCCAATCCTTTATTGCAAATTACTGATATAGAAGCGGTTTGCGCTATTGCAAAAGATCACCAGATCCTGACTGTAGTAGACAATACTTTTGCTTCGCCTTACCTGCAAAATCCACTGGACTGGGGTGCCGACCTGGTAGTACATTCCGCTACTAAATACTTGGGTGGGCATAGTGATGTTGTACATGGTTGCGTTATTGTTAAAGATGACGAACTGGAGGAAAAATTGCGCTTTATCCAGAATAGCTGTGGTGCGGTGCCCGGGCCCCATGATTGTTGGTTGGTACTTCGGGGCATCAAGACCTTGCATGTGCGCATGGATCGCCATTGCCTGAACGGAGAAAAAATAGCCCACTATCTTAGAAAACATCCTAAAGTGGCTAAAGTAATATGGGCCGGTTTCGAAGACCATCCCAATCATGAGGTAGCTAAAAAACAAATGCGCAATTTTGGTGGTATGGTTTCCTTTATCTTGAAGGAAGATACTATTGAAGCGGCCAATGTTATCCTTTCTAAAACGGAGTTGTTTGCCCTGGCCGAATCATTGGGAGGTGTAGAATCCTTAATTGGACACCCTGCCACCATGACTCATGCTTCTATTCCACGGGAAGAAAGAATTAAAAATGGATTAGCCGATTCCTTAATTCGCCTAAGTGTAGGTATTGAAGATGCCGACGACTTAATAGCTGATTTGGAGCAAGCATTATCCTAATCTTCCATTCCAATTTACAATATTATTAGTTGACAATTCGTTACCACCATAAATGCCTTTAACGCAAGTATTCCATATTCCTGTGTTTATTTTACGGAGCATACTTATTTTGATAAGTATGCTTTGTGCTTGCATGGCTAATGGCCAAACAAAAAATGATCAGGATAGCATATTGGTTTTAGGTAATGATTATGCAGAGTTTATTCAGCAAGACGGTCATACGGTGCATAAACTTATGCACCATGTAAAGCTGCAACACGGCAGTGATACCCTTTATTGTGACAGTGCTTTTTTTTACACCCACATCAATAGTGTTGAGGCCTTTGGGAATGTGGTGATTCGCCAGGCCGACGGCACCGAAGCCTTTGCAGATTATATGCGCTATACCGGCAACAATAAAGTAGTGTATATGCGGGCCCTTGAAGGCCGGGAAGTGCAGCTGATCGATGCCCAATTAAATAGTTTATGGTCTAAAGAAATTGCCTATAACCTGAGCACAAAAATAGGCAGCTACAAAAACGGCGGGCAGTTACAAAATGAAGCTACGGTATTGGTAAGTGACCGGGCACAGTATAACCTGAATACCAAAGAAGCCCGTTTTACCGGAAACGTTGCGGTGGATGACCCGGAGTACAATGTAGTATCCAAAGATTTGGGCTACAATACGGACACCAAACTGGTCCGTTTTTTTGGTCCCTCCGTAGTGGTGAATGAAGAGTCTGTATTGCGTACAAGAAGCGGTACTTATGATAGTCAAAACAAAATTGCTCATTTTACCAGTCGTTCATCCCTGTTAAATCAGGCACAATACATAGAAGCGGACACTATAGATTATAACCGCATTACAGGCTTTGGCATAGGCCGCGGAAATGTTATCTCATTGGATACAACACAAAAAACCGTTTTATTTTCGGGCTACGTGCAATATAATGAGCAGACAAAGGTAATGTGGAGTTATATAAATCCGGTGATGAAGAAAATGAACGGGAAAGACAGTATGTTTCTTAGGGCTGAAACTTTTTATAGTGCTCCTTTACCGGATTCCATCCAAATCCTGTCGGCACAGGATAGTCTGGAACTCACTGCCGAAATACTGCAATCAGCAGTAGCCAATGAAGATACCGACCTCGCGGACAGTTTGAGATCGACAGAAGATTCTGCTGCCTTAGGTGTAGACTTGTTACCCGACTCCCTGCATCAGGCCCTGATAGTAGACTCCGCCGGGCAATGGGTTCCCTCAAAAGAGTATCCGCTTTTATCAGACAGTCAGCATATTGTTGCCTCAAAATTAAACCCTGACAGTACAGGCGATTTAGTCAGCATAAAATCTGAAATGGATCAATGGGTGTATGCCGATACCTTGTTAAAAATTAAAGATACTGCTACAAAAGTTACCGATACCAGCAGCCACAAAATCACCATTGATGATCCGGATGCTTACCCGGAATATGAGGGCAACATACAACCCCATGCTGACACCTCCGGGCCAAGATATTTCTTAGCCTACCATCATGTACTTATGTGGTCAGACTCACTTCAGGGAAAATGTGATAGTTTAAGCTACTCTGAAAAGGACAGTTTATTGACCCTTTTCCTGAATCCGGTACTTTGGCCTAAAGCGGGTCAAATGCATGGAGCAGTGATCATCATGAAAGCCGATACCCAAAGTTTGAGGGAAATTATTATTCCTGAGGATGGTATTATGATCAACCGATCCGGGCCGGAAATTGCGGGCATGTTTGATCAGGTACAGGGCAATATCATTCATGGTTTTTTACGTAACAATGAATTGGACTCTTTAATTGCAGAGGGTAGTGCCGCTTCAGTTTATTTTGTTACCGACGAAGACAGTGCGTATGTGGGAGGCAGTGAGGCTACTGCTGATAGAATAGAAATACTGTTTGAAGATCAAAAAATCAATAAAATATATTACCGTCGTAATGTAGAGCAGAAAATGACTCCCATGAAGGATGTTGAGCCCCGATCTCTTCGGCTAAACAGGTTTAAATGGCTGGAAGCTGATCGCCCTAAGACTTTGAACGAATTTTTGCAAGGGAAAGTCTTACCTGAAGTGCCGGAAATATAGCTTATTTAATTTCCTCCAACTGTTTTTCAGCTGAAGATTTCAATGACTTGTGATTGCTTTCGGCAACCATCTTAAATTGTCTTATAGCTTTCCGTCTTTTTCCTAAAGCTTTGTAACACATGCCGGTGTAGTAAACAGCTTCCCAGTGGTTCGGATCTGCAGTATTGGCTTCTGCTTGTTTGAAATAGCCAATAGCCTGCTCATATTCTTTTTTCTTATATTGCTCCATACCAATCCGAAATTGACTGCGGGTGGCCGGTGGTTCTTTACGAACTTCCTCCTCTTTTTTTCGTTCTTTTTCGGCAGCTTGCTTTGCGGCCTTGCTGTTCGCAGCAACTGTCACTTCTTTAGGCTCCTCTTCTACTTTTTCTTGTTCTTTATCTGCGACAGCCAGGTCTGCAACAGAAGCTTCCTCGCTCAATGCTGCAGCCGCCGGTTTTTGAAGGGAGGTATCTGCAAGGTTCTTTTCATTTTTGGCTACAATTGTTTCTGCTTGAGTTTTAACTGTAGTGGTATCAACAGAAGCTACCTTTTGAAAGGGAAGGGTGTCCATGGCCGGTGAAATCTTGTCTGCTGGTGGTGTTTGTATGCCTTTGTTTTCCACCATACCGGCAATCAGGGTGTCTGATGTTGGTTCAGAAACTTCCTGTACTAAACGGCCGGAGTCCTGGCCACTAAACTTAAAATACCACAAGGCTCCGAAACCCAATAATAAAGCGGCCGCTATGCCCACAGGCCTGCCCCATTTTTTAGCAGACATGGAATTCCTCTCCTGTTTGGCCGTATAGCTGCGACTGAGAGGTGTCTTTGGTTTTTCCGGCTGAAATGTTTCTCTGGGTTTTTCCGGCAGGCTTAGCTCCGGCAAAACAGGCATGGGCATATGATTAAGGGCATCACCTATTTGATGTTCATATTGCTCCAGTCCGTCAAGCGCATCACTACATAAAGGGCACCTGCTGAGGTGCAGTTCCACCACACGAAGTTCTTCCGGAAACAGGGAATGTTTCAGGTAGCCAACTATTTGCCTATTGGTTAAACAGGCGCTATTGTCCAAAACCTGCAATAATCTTTGTCTATCCATTAACCCAATTTTTGACGCAAACAGTTTCTTAAGTTACGTCGCCCATTTTGAATATAGCTTTTTACTTGTTTATCGGAAAAACCGGTAATTGTAGCCGTTTGCATATAACTATTCTGCTCTAAGTAAAATAAGCTTACACAGCTTTTTTGTTCTGTATTCAGCTTACTCAAACAATCTTCTAAATAGTCCAACAATTGTTCATCGCTACAATTAGGATGCAGATTTTCCTCAAATTCCATAGCCGTGAGGTCCCATTCTGCAGTTATATTTTTATTGGGATCATTTTTTCGAAGTTCCATCAAGCAATGATTTTTCACCACTTGATAAAACCAAGGCTTAAACTTCCGGACCTGTAATTTCGCAGCATCTGTCCAGAGTTTGATAAAAACAGCCTGGGTAGCATCTTTTGCGCCATCAGCATCCTTCAGGTATTTAAGACACACCCCCAATGCCAAAGGCGAATACCTTTGGTATAATGCAGCAAAGGCCTCCTGATCTAGTTTGGTAGCCATTCGATGCAGCAAATCCTCATCATTTAGGTTTCGATAATTATTACCGGGCGTCAATATGCTAGTAGTTTAATTTTAAATTATTTGGTCGTAAAAGTAGGGTATAATCCCTTTGCTATAAATTAAAAGTACCTTAAAATCTTTTAACCTCCATAAAATTCTAGCAATCCTTTACTTTTGTTTATGCTTTTGACTGAAACCCTGATCATCAGAAAGGCAGAGCCTCAAGATACACCGGCAATGCTTGAACTGATTAAAGAATTAGCCGCTTTTGAAAAAGAACCGGAGGCCGTTACGGTTAGTCTGGAACATTTTACTCATTCCGGCTTTGGCGATAATCCGGTGTGGTGGGCTTTTAACGCCTTTGAAGGTAATAAACTCATAGGCATGGCCATCTATTATATACGGTATTCTACCTGGAAAGGGCAAACCATGTATCTGGAAGATATCATCATTACCGAAAACAAACGGGGCTTAGGTGTAGGCTCACTATTGATGGAGCATTTAATAGCTGAAGCTCGGAAACGGCAGCTTTCTGCCATAAGCTGGCAAGTATTAAATTGGAACAAGCAGGCCTTGGAATTTTACGGAAAGTACCCCATTGAACAAGATGAGGATTGGATAAATATTCGATTGGAATGCTAATTTTTTTTAGAAAAATGATAGAAAACAAGGGAATAGCTTTATTTTAGCATTCTACTAATTTATGACTATGGAAATAGAAATAAAAACGCTCGGAAAATTTAAGTATGTGGAAGCCGGAGAAGGCGAACCACTGATTTTACTACATGGACTTTTTGGGGCATTAAGCAACTTTAAAGACCTATTTGATAATTTTAAAACCACACATCGGGTTATCATACCTATGTTGCCTTTGTTTGACATGGGTTTGGAGACCGGTGTAGGCTCTCTGGCTAAATATGTACAAAAGTTTATTGAGACCTTCAACCTCAATCAAGTGCATCTGCTGGGTAACTCCTTAGGAGGCCATGTGGGCTTGTTGTATACCTTACAACATCAGGATAAAGTAAAAACACTCACCCTGACAGGAAGTTCGGGTTTGTTTGAAAATGGCATGGGCGAAACTTATCCTAAACGAGGTGATTACGACTACATCAAAAAGAAAACTGAACTCACCTTTTACGATCCCGAAGTAGCTACTAAAGAATTGGTAGATGAGGTATATTCCATTGTAAATAACCGCTTCAAGGCTATAAAAATCATTGCTTTAGCTAAATCTGCCATCCGAAATAACTTAAGTGATGAATTGCGGGAAATTAAAGTTCCAACCTGTTTAATCTGGGGAAAGAACGATACAGTAACCCCTCCGATGGTAGCCGAAGAGTTTTTAAACTTATTGCCTAATGCCGAATTACATTGGATAGATGAATGCGGCCATGCACCTATGATGGAACAACCCAAACCATTTTGCGATATCCTTAAGGTTTTCTTAGATAAGCATAAAGGTTAAATACATGTAAAGTAGCCGCACAAAAGCCGATTGTGCCGGCTAAATATCGTAAAGTTGTAAACCTTATGACCCTAGCACATTTGATATCAGATGACCTACCTACACTTACTTCTTCAGATACAGGAGTGCAGGGACTGGCACTGATGGAAAAACATAAAGTAAGCCATTTGTCTTTGGTTGATGAGGGGGAATACAAAGCCTTAATTAGTGAAGCCGATTTGTTTCAACTGGAAGAACCTGAACAGGTGCTCAGCACATTCGAATTTGGGCACTTCAGGCCGGTAGTCTATGCTTATCTGCATCCCTATGAAGCCATGAGTAGGGCCATTCAGCAAGATATTTCCATAGTGCCGGTCATTGATGCCGAACATAAATACCTGGGTGCTATTGACAGAAGTGATTTATTGGAGTACATCGTTCGACATTCCGGAATAGAGCAGGCTGGCGGTATTCTTAGCTTATCGGTAAAACGTAGCGACTACAGCCTTTCTGAAATTGCACGCATATGCGAGAACAATGACATTACCATTATTAATGTACAACTGCATGCTCAAACAGATTCTGATTTGATTACGGTAACCCTTAAAACCAATAGCAAAGAACTACAAGCCTTGGTGGCATCTTTCGAGCGATATGAATATACCGTGTCTGAAGTATTCGGCGATTTACTAAATACCGAGGGCATAGCCAATCGCTACCACTTATTGATGAACTATATCAACATGTAAATCACCCCCATGCCTATTATTGAAGTAGCTAACCTGGTAAAACATTACGGTAATTTTGTTGCGGTTAACGACCTGAATTTTGAAGTAGAAGAAGGCGAAATTTTTGGTTTACTGGGCCCCAATGGTGTGGGCAAAACCACTACTCTGGAAATTATTGAAACCCTACGTCCGAAAACCAGCGGTAAAGTTCGGGTAGCCGGATTTGACATCGATACCCATCCTCAGGCCATCAAACAATTGATTGGCGTACAACTACAATCATCGGGTTTTTATCCTAACTTGAATCTATTAGAATTGATAGATCTGTTTTCCGGATTGTATAATGTAACTGTAGATAGCCGACAATTGCTGCGCAAAGTGGGGCTGGAAGATAAAGCAAAGAATAAAATAAAACAGTTGAGCGGTGGTCAAAAACAACGTTTTTCCATTGCAAGCACCATCATCAACCAACCCCAGATAATTTTTTTAGACGAACCCACCACCGGTCTGGATCCGCAATCAAGACGCAACTTATGGGAACTAATCAAACAATTGCGGGAACAAGGCACCACAGTTGTGCTCACCACTCATTATATGGATGAAGCAGAAGAATTATGTGATAGGGTAGCCATAATGGACGGAGGTAAAATCATTGCTACGGGATCACCCGAAATGCTTATAGATGAGCTGCTGGCTACAGGTTTTACCAAAAGCAGACGGGCAAGGGAAGCCAACCTTGAAGATGTTTTTCTGGGTCTTACCGGAAAAGAATTAAGAGAAACTTAGCCTTTCTCTTTCCTTTACTGAACCATAAGTTTGTATCTTTAACCACCTTAAAAAAATAAAATTATTATGAAAAAAATGATTGCTTTAGCTGCTGCTTTTTTAGTTGTGGGTAGCTTTACCGTTCAGGCTCAACAAGCAGACAAAAAGCCGGTTAAAAGTCCACGGGTTACTTCTTCCAGTGATTACGCTACCATTTCATACGGTCAGCCCTCTAAAAATGGCAGAGAGATTTTTGGCAAGCTAGTTCCTTATGGAGAAATTTGGCGTACAGGTGCAAATATGAGTACCGATGTAACCTTTACCAAAGATGTAGAGCTAGATGGGAAAAAAATTGAAAAAGGCACTTATTCCTTATTCACTATTCCTACCGATATAGCCTGGATGGTTATGTTTAATGCGGTTCCTGAACAGAGAGGTGCTTCTGAATATGATGACAACAAAAGTAAAGATGTAGCAAAATTCCGTGTGCCTGTAGAAAAAACTGATGCCGTAGTGGAAAAACTTACAATTACTCCGGAAAAAGAAGGCATTACCATTAGCTGGGATCAAACCAAAGTATTGATACCGGTAAAGGTTCTGTAATAAACTATTTCCTTAAAAATTACCCTCCGCCACTTCCGACAGTGGCGGATTTTTTTGGCCTGATAGTAATTCATTTAGGAGATTCATTTACTACCGCTTTGATATAGCTGTAGCCTCTCTAAAAAAGCCGCCGACTATTCTTGCGAATAGTCGGCGGCCACTTAAAAATATGGTAAGCTCAGCTTAGTATCCAAATATTTGCTCTAAGCTCAAAACTTCCACAGGTCCTATTTTTTGCATCTCGGCTTCGGTAACCCGGGCTTTATCGGCCACAATGCAATACACATAAGGTTTACCGGAGAAGCTTGCTTTATGAAACTTCTGTAGGTCTTCAAATTGGAAAGCTGCAGTTTTGTCAAAGGTAACTTTACGAATATCGTAATCGCGCCCCATTCGTTCTGCACTCAGGTAGCTAAACAAAATACCGTCCTGGGTAATACGGTCAGTGGCCAAAGATCTGCGCGAGCCGTCTTTAGCAATCTCTAAGGCTTTCTCCGACTTGGGCAAGGTGGTCAGCAATTCGTTCATTGCCAATACCGACTCATTGAATTTATCAGATTGAGTACCTACATAAGCAATAATGCTGTTATTATATTCCTTACGACCCGGAGTAGAAAAATAAGCATAAGTAGAATAAGCCAAAGCTTTGGACTCCCGAATAGTTTGGAATACAATAGATCCCATACCTCCACCGAAATATTCATTAAAAATAGAAATTTCAGGCACTTTAGCTTCGTCATACAAACCTGCATTTCTAACCCAGCTTACTTCTGCTTGTACCATATCATAATGGGTAAACAATACCTTCTGCGCGGTAGTAGGTAGTTGAGCAAACTTTTGAGCAGCAGGTAATGCTGTTAAGGTTTTAGGAGCAACATGAACCTTGCTCAGGCTGGCTGCAGCAGTAGTGGCAGAACCGGGTCCGTAATACAAAATACGATGCGGATACCCAGCCAAATCGTGTAAAATATCTACTAAATCCTGTGCGCTCAGGGCATCCAGTTCAGCATCGGTCAGCTCATTGTTGAAGGGATTATTGGCCCCGTACATAGCATAGCTACGCAAACCGGCAAGTATTTGTCCTTTATTTTTCTTCTTATTTGTACGTGCTTGTTTCAACCTTGCTTTATAAGCATCAAGAGCAGTCTGATCTGCTACACAATTGCGCAATAAATCATCAAACAAACCCACAGCATTTTCAAAATTATCAGCTAAGCCGTCAATACTGATGGTGGTATTTTCACCGGAAACACTAATGCGAAAGGAAGAGGCAATCTGATAAAAATCTTTGCTGATATCTTCGGCAGATTTTTGTGCAGTACCTATATATTCTAAGTAATCAGCAGCAATAGGCAGCAACTTATTACTCCAGCTTCCTGTTTCGTAATGGTAGTAAACCCGAAATAAATCATTGTCTTTATTTTCTACGGCCAATACCTCATAAGGGCCGGATTTACTACGCTGAATATCCTTTTTATAATCTAACCACACCGGCTCAATCACGTTTTCAGGCATCGCATTGACCATCTTCAAAAAGTCGGACTGAGCTTCTCTGTTTACCGTAACCGGTGTAATGGGGGGCTTTTCTACTTTCACAACTTCATCAACTCCCTGCGTTTTATATACCGCTGCATAATTGTTGCCTAAATATTTATTGGCAAAAGCCACTACATCAGCTTTGGTAATTTTACTGAGGTCATCGGCATAAGCTACCTGATCTTTCCAATCCGTAGCTGCAGTAAAATTATCCATCAACAGACTAGCTCTACTGGAGTAGTTTTCATTTTCTTCGATAGTAGATTTGCGCTCATTATTCACAATAGCTTCTAACAACTCTTCCGAAAACGCTCCTTTTTTCAATTTATTCAATTCACCCAGCAGCAATTCTTTTACATTATCCAGGCTTTGACCTTCAATAGGATTTCCTTGAATCAGTAAAACAGAATAATCTTTCAGCAAATAAGGGAAGGCATAGGCTTGTAGTAATTTCTGACTTTTTACCAGGTTCAAATCAATTAAACCTGCTGAACCATTAGTTAGAATGCTGCCTACCAATTCTAACATTTTAGCATCTTTAGAGGAAGCCCCGGGAAAACGAAAGCCCAGCATTATGCTTTCGGCCTCCGGACCTTTTACTTCCTTAATAACAGGCTGAGTAATGGGCTTTTCGGGTTCGAAAGTATAAGGAGGAATGGTTTTAGCTTTCATGTAGGAAAAAGCCCGGTCAATTTCGGCAATCACTACATCAGGGTTAAAATCACCTGCCATTATAATCCCCATATTATTGGGAACATAATAATTGTGAAAATATTTTCTGATTTCTACCAAAGAAGGATTTTTCAAATGTTCTACAGTACCTATGGTCGTTTGTTTACCATAGTTATTGTTAGGAAATAATGCGGCAAACATCTGCTCGAAAACTTTTCTGCCATCACTATCCAGTCCACGGTTTTTCTCCTCATATACTGCTTCCAGTTCGGTGTGGAAAATACGTAAGATAGGATTGCGGAACCTTTCGGCCTGTACTGCCAGGTATTTACTGATGGCATTGCTGGGTACATCCTCTGTGTACACCGTTTGCTCAAAAGAAGTAAAGGCGTTGGTACCTTTTGCTCCCATGCTGGCCATCAATTTATCATATTCATTAGCGATAGCATATTTGGATGCTTCACCGGAAACGCGGTCAATTTCTTTGTAGATTTCTTTACGCTTTTCTTCATCTGTGGTGGAATTGTATTTTTCATACAAAGCATCAATCTGATCCAGAAGTGGTTTTTCTTTTGCCCAATCCAGGCTACCAAATTTATCGGTACCCTTAAACAGCATATGCTCCAGGTAATGAGCCAAACCCGTGTGGGTTGCAGGGTCTGTTTTGCTTCCTGCTTTAATAGCAATGTATGTTTGCACCCTGGGCTCTTTCTTGGAGGGGCTAAGTATCACTGTTAGCCCATTGTCTAAAGTATAAAAGCGTGACTGTGTCGGGTCGTTGCTGACATACTTATAGGTATAGCCTGCAGAGGTAGCCTCCTTCCAGGTATTGTCCTGAGCCTGTGTGGGCTGGGCCATGCAGATTCCGGTCAGGGCAAGCGCCCCTAAGAAACGAAATACTCTCATTGTTTTGATTTAATAAAAATTAAAAAATTGCAAGTGCCAAATTTAACCGCATTTTCTTGCTTAAAGTTGAAAACTCCCAATAATTTTAAATATTGACCATAATCTCCCCCAAAATGGGGTAGGGATTCAGCCCTTAGCTGCAACAAAGTTTTCAGAAAAGTCAAAGAAGGAATTGCCTACAAAAAGCAGGTTTTAAACCAATACCGTCAAGAGGAAATACCACTTATTCTAATAGTATGAGTGCATAATTTTAAAACGGCTTTGGTGGGTTTCGTTCATTTCGCTTACATTTGGACTCTAAAAAAAATATACAGTCATGCACGTTTGGAAAGATTATATCGAGGCCAATAAGGAACGTTTCCTCGACGAATTACTAGATCTGCT